>Ga0123353_10001522_pt1 | contig 28454 bp, 27 predicted proteins | sample TergutLab28metaG_3_FD_92763 | JGI IMG/M metagenome (GOLD analysis project Ga0123353, IMG submission 92763) | Labiotermes labralis P3 segment gut microbial communities from Petit-Saut dam, French Guiana - Lab288 P3 | ecosystem: Host-associated > Arthropoda: Insects > Digestive system > Gut ...
CGCCTGTTGTGTAGGGATGAAAGCCTACCGTGGCCATGTTTCCGCCCGAGTCGTAGCCGTATTCGAAAGTCAGTCCGAAAGTTGCGTCATCCTCGCGCACCAGCTGGTTCAGCGCGTCGTATTCGTAGCTTGATTTCAGCACGCCGTCCTCGCTGACGGTCGCGATGTTGCCGTTTTGGTTGCCCACGCCCAGCATGGAAAAATTGCTGGGCGCGGGCATTTTTAGTTCGTTGTTGACATCAGATTATGGTTTTTGAAATCTACAGCCTTGGAGCAAAACAACTACAGTCACATTTTACTCTTTATCCGGCGGTGTCTTGCTTCTGGATAATTCGACGAGCCAAATGCTAATCACTACTATGATTACACCCATTATTAACCGGAAAGCTAGAGCTAGGGAACACTTGTAAAATGCGCTTTCCGTTGCAGAAGATGCCCATACGCTCAAAGCGGTGCCGCCTATCAATGACAACGCAAACGAAGCAATTAAACATATGATTAACGTTTTCATTGAAAAGCCAACCTTTCGTATTTTTTTTCCAAGTCGTAAACCAGCACAAATAGATATAGTGACACAAATCGTTAATTGAATAGCGATAGATAACAAATTGGAAACAGAAACATCAAAAACATATGACAACCACTCACGCAAGGGCTTGTTTAGAGAAGTTACAACAAAAACACCAATCATTATTATTGAAATTGGAATTATTTTGATAGATGTTTTTTTCATAAAAATATCTCCTTTTAAAAGAATAATTCTTCAACAAGTTGTTCAATCAAAGAAACATAGTATCCAGTGGCAGCACCCCCTGCCATTGTAATTATCACTATAGGAAGCGCTAACGTTCCGCCAGAAAGAAGAGTCGCAGCTGCTAACCCAGCGCCAGCCCAGACTGCCCCCCAAAATGCCGCTCTCTCTTCTTCAGGAAGGCTGCCCCATCTGGAAGTATTTCCTGTGTTCACACCCTTCTCTAACGCTGCTATCAAAGCAAAAGAATAGTCAACAAATCCGAAAAAATTCATAGTGCCGTTGCTGGTAAAAGTTGAAATGTTTGAAAGAAAAGTCGTAAAATTATGAAGAGCCACTGTTGGATCAATCATTTCAAACAACTGGAATATTGTACCAAGTATAGCGCCAAAAACTATCCCTTGGGCAAGTTGATTAGCAAGCGAATTCATCCCAGTCGGATCAACATACATCACCGGGGTTAATTATTTATAGTGATACTTTTATGCGGTCTTTCTTTCGTCCGACTGCACGTTAGGCTGTTCATCAGCCTGCATGATACCAATAAACTTGTAGTTAATCTCAACTTTCTGTTTGCGGTCTTTACGGCTCCTGCCCTCGGCGTTGTAGACAACAATGCTGTCTATCAGATCGTTAAGGGTTGTAGCGTTCAATTCCGTAATTTCAGAATACTTGCGGACGGCGTTTAGAAACTTCGTTGTGTTGTTTCCCTCGGTGTCCCGCTTTTCAAGCTGTGCTTGCAATTCAGCGATACGCTCCGCGCTTGTTTTCTGCTCCGCTTCATAGTCTGCCGACATTGAGATAAACCGCTCGTCCGTGATAACCCCCAAAGCGTTTTGTTCAAACAGCTTTTTTATAATGGTATCAAGTTCGCTATCACGTTGTTTTAACTTGTCAAGTTCCTTTTGCAACCGCTTGAATTTGCCGTTATCGTTGCCGCTTGCGACTTTCTTCGCATATTCGGAAAGTTCGCCCTCGTACTCTTTGGCTATCAGCGCGTTGCGCCGGATGTCCTCAAATACCAACTGATATAATGCCTTGTGCGTGATATAGTGGGCTGTGCAATACCGTAAATTTTTCTTGCGGTAGACGTTGCAATTATACGCGCCGTCATGTCCCTCGGTCTTGCCCTTTACATATCCTAAACTTGCGCCGCAATCCGAACATTTCAGAAGTCCGGCGAAAATATTAGGCTCACCTTTGCTGTTCTCACGCTTTTTCACCCGCACGACTTTTTGAGCGATTTCAAAAAGGTGTTCTTCGATAATGTGCGGATGGGTATTTTGAGTTTCGATCCATTCGGCTTCGGGGACGGCCACCAACTTGCGATTCTTAAAGGATTTTGTAGTGCTTTTGTTGCCTACCATGTGTCCCAAGTATTCACGGTTTTTTAGGATCGCCATAATTGTAGCGTTGCTCCAATCCTCCGGGTACTTAACCGGGAAACAGTTTTGATACTTTCCAAACCTATGAGCGAGATATGCCCTCGGCGTGAGTATCTTGTCATTTGACAACTGTTTGGCAATCTTAAACGGTGATAATCCCTCGGCGGCCATTTCAAAAATCCGTTTGACTGTCGGGGCAGTTTCTTCGTCTATCATAAGACGGTGTTTGTTTTCGGGGTCTTTGAGATACCCATACGGCGCGAAAGCGGCTGTGTGTTCGCCGTTCAATGCCTTTGTGCGGTATGCTGACTTGACCTTGCGGGAAATATCCCTCGCGTAGTATTCGTTTATGACTGACTTAAAAGGCATTATCTCATTATCGCCCTTGAAAGTGTCAATCCCTTCCGAAACACAGACGAAACGCACATCATTGTCAGGGAAAAATATTTCCGTGTAATAAGCGACAAGCGCGTTATTTCTGCCGAGCCTTGATAAATCCTTGCACAACACGATCCCGATTTTGCCGTCCTCTATGTCGCGTATCATCCGCTTAAAGTCCGGGCGTTCAAAGGTTGTGCCGCTGATCCCGTCATCGGTATATTCGTCATATACCGTGTACCCCTGTTCTTTTGCGTATCTGCGGAGCATTTGCCCCTGTGTGGTAATGCTGTTACTCTCCGCGTCCCCGCCATCGTCGCGGCTTAACCTTTTATAGATAGCCGCCATATTTGCTTGCTGTTTAATCAAAACTTGCTCCTTTCCAACAGCAGAGCAAACGATCTATTGCAAGCTAATTATACTATATAAACAAAAGAAAATCAACTATGCAATGCCGTTTCTCGTACCGTTCACTTCTTGTCTTTCAATGTCGCGTTTTAACATTTTTTTGAGCAAGTCTAAATATGTTATCTCGCCTTTATAATTTGAGGTTACTTCGTATCTTGCGCCGTCAACAGTTACAACATGGAATTGACTGGACGGCTGAATTGTTTTACATTGAGTCATATTCATGCCCTCCTTATCGTCCGTCATTCATTTACCGCCGACCAAACCGTTACCTTTCTGCCTGTCTTACCGCAATATTTTTTACCGACAGCCCGGACAAGTCCCTCATCCGCAAGCTCGGTCAGACGGGGCGCGGAAAAATTACGCTCGTCCGTGGGGGTAATACCGCGCCGTTGTAATTCGGCGGCGATCTCCTGTGCGGTCATATCGCCGCAATCTTTCAAAATCTGTAATACCGTTTTTTGCCGTACCGTGAGAGTAGGCAATACCGCCTGATAACTTTCGCGGCGTGTTTCTTTCGTAATGTTTTCCATTTGCTTCGCGCTCCTTTTAATAAAAATGTACTTCGGGCCAAGTTGGCCCGAAGTGTTTTTACATCTCCGGGTAAAAGAAAAAGGAGTAACGCTGATGCGCCGCTCCTAATTCCTTTCCCCGCCGTTTGGCGAAGTGGGAAACGTGTCGTATTCGTTTGGGCTGTCATAAGACAGAAAAATACACCAACACGTTCATCCCTACCCGGTATATAAAGAGAGGAAAAATAGTCCTCTCATATACCATGAGATTCAGAGGTCAAAAATCAACCCCCCTAACAAAAATTTTGTAAATATTTTTTCATGGCTTTTAAGCCTTTCTCTATTGCCTTGCTTACGGCCTCCTCACTTACGCCCTCGGCAGCGGCAATTTCTTTTTGGCTCATGCCGTGGAAAAAACGTGCTTCAACCCTGCGGCCCTGTACTTCGGGCAGGGAGTTCAGAGCGCGGCACAATCCGCAATGACGCTCCATAAGATCAAATATCCGCTCCGGCGAATCGTTGTAGCAAACGATGGCCGCCGTTTCGATACCGTCCTCCACGTCAAGGGAATAATGCGCCTTATTGTAAAATGTGCGCCGTTGGTATGCTCTTTCATACCGTTTATCTGCGGCAAGCTCCGCCGCCACTTCATCGGACACTTCCACAAATTCGTCCGCCAAGTACCACGGGTAAATTTCCCGTAAATTGATTGTTGTCATTTTGATTAGCTCCTTTGAATTTCAAATTTTTTTGAAATCCGCAGAGCCAGTCATCCGTAAAACAGAAAAACGGGCGGGATGTATCGTGAGATACAATCCTTGCCCGTCTTGCGGTTCTGCGGATTATCGGGTTTAGGCTTTCAACCTGCTTGACTTGAATTGACGATGTGTAACTGACCGTCTGCCTTGAATTGAATGATCGTCTTATAGCCCTTATGGACAATTTCGACGGTTTTGTTTTTTCCGTCTGCGCGGCATACCGTTTTTCCATTTGCGTTCTTGACCGTTTCCACAAGCTCACCTCCTTCGCTTGCGTACAGTTTACAAGGGATCAAAAGAAAGCACACGGACACGGCCTGTCCGGGTCAAAATAAAAAAAGCCTTGATTTTAGGCGGTTTGTCCGCTCAAAATCAAGGTGTAATTTTTATAAAATGGCTCTGTTACGGGAAAATCACCCGGACACGCTATGTCCGGGTGACTGAAAAAATATTTTTATTCGTCCGTTCCCAACGGGTTGAAATGGTGCTTTTCCAGTATCTCGTTGCACTCGCGGATCGGATGCGCGTAATACGAATTAAGGATCAACTGATATAATATATGTAATTCTGTTGTCAGTTTCAGCGAATGTCCCGATTTGCTTATGAGGTCATTACTCAACACGGGCGGCAGTTTCAGCCCGACACACAACGCGATGATCGTTTCCAAAGACGTATTCTGTTCCTCGTCATTTCTCAAACGCTGTACCGTCCTCGCGCTTAACATGGAATCCTCCGCTAATTTTTCATTCGTTGCTTTTCTATGCTTAATCAATTCGTCAAGCGTCCCGGCAAACCCGCCCGGCAGTTTTTTCATAATATCAGCCGTTTCGCTGATATAGGTGTTTCTTATTTCCGCTCTGCTGTCGGCGTTATCGTTTTTACCCGATAAATTATAATGCGCCTCAAAGACAATGCCGGAATCGGCGTCGCGGTATAAGACACACTCGGTATAAAACTTTTCGCCGTATTTGTTTGTAGCCTTGACTTGTAAATCGAAAACAAGACAGCACTCGTCTATGTGATACCTTGCGTAGTCTGTGAGGAACAGATCGCCCTCTGTTGTTTGATTGATATACTTCGGATGATTTATGCAGAAATGCGAGTCCACAAAAACATAATTCCCGGTTTTGAGCTTTTTGCCTAATTCGGGATTGATCGCACTTTCGATAACAGCGTCCTGTGCGCTGATAGAATATGTTTGATTTTTCTGTATCGTGCCTTTTTTGAAAGTATGCGGTTTTACATACCGCCCATCAATAAAGGTAAAGGCCCCGATTGCTTCTTCGTAACCTAAATCAATCAACCGGATTTTCGCCGCATGGCGGGACACGCCGAAAAACAACGACAATTCATCAATGACAGGCTCTATAATGTCTATCAGTTCACATTGAAGATACTGCGCCCGGTATTTCTTTATCAGTTCGGCGGCTTTCGCTTTTATCTGTTCGGCAGGCATTTGAATCCTCGGCGTTAGCATGTGCGCGTGCCATTCCATCCACTCGGCCTCGTTCTTTGTGTGTTGATCCCGGACGCCGCCGACAACCTCACATTTTATTTGCGTGGCCTTTTCGTTAAACAGTCGCTCCAATTCAAAGGCTTTACGGTGCTTGTCCCAATGGACGCACTCATGGACGATGGTATTATTGACCGATCCTAAATTCCGTAAAAAATATGCATCCCGGTCAACAAATATCGTTCCGGCGTAAACATCGGTTTTTTCGTAGGTTTCCGCTTCCTTGTCGTAATACTCGGCTTCGCAATCGGCAAAGTATATTTGACCGAAAACCGAAAAATCATCGGTTATATTCAGCAACCTAACCGTCAATCCCATTCTCTTGGCAAGCTCCATAGGATCAACCGCCGCGGGAGCTTGCAGGGCCTCCGGGTAGTATTGCCGCAGAAAGTCCTGTGCCACATTTTCCAATTCTTCCGTTTTGATATACGGCACAAGCGCATCGGATAAAGGCTTTAACTGCTTGTCTTTGTAATTGTACGTTGAAACAAAACGGATATTAAAATCGTTCAGCGAACAGGACAAATCCCCGGAACACGCGACCTTAAACCAAATATCGCATTGATCGTATCGGTCATCGCGTGAGTTCTTTTCCGCATAATCAATTTCGCCAACAACCAAAATGTCAAAGTTTATTTTCATTCCGGGCTGATCGTCAACATAGATAATCTTGACGGTAATATCGGAAAGCTCCGCAGTATCAACGTAACGGACAATTTTATCGGGAAAGTCCATTGATTTATAATTATCTTCCAGATAGCCGGAAACCGCCGTAAACAGTTCATCGTTAAAGCGTTCTGAAATATAATCCTTGAATGAGCGCGTTGCCGCCATAATACCACCGTCCCTCTTTTTTATTTCTCGTCACTTCGGGCCAAGTTGGCCCGAAGTTGGCTTCATTTATTTGTCCGCGTATAGCGGTGCTTATTTGTCTGTGCCAAATTTACTGCCGGTTATCGCGGCAATAACAACGCCGCCGACAACGATAGTCGCTATTCCTGCGTATTTAAGAATGTTTTGCAATAATCCTTTGTTCTTACTGTCAAGCTCATTCATAAATACCTTGTTTTCCTTATCATGTTCACGCAATTCATGGAGATATTTGAACAATTCGTCGTTCCAATACTTTTTTTCTTCAAAAGATGAGTTAGGGTTAGCAATCAACTCATTTAATGTATCAAGAGCTTTATTGAAACTTATAAATATAGCACCGGACACATCATGGTCGTAGTCGAGTATTTTTTCAACTACTTGTTGGTTGCCTTCAATGGCTTTTTGGGCAGTTTCTTGATATTCGGCTAAAACCTCTTTGGCCGTATTGAGTATGTCAGGCGCGGCTTCGAGTATTTTTAGGCGAACTTCATCGCTAAGATTTGGGGCTGTTTCAAAAAGGAATGACATGATTTGCCCCTTATTGAGCGAACGCCAATCTTTTGCTCCGAATTTTGCAAGTGCTTCTTGTTCCGTCATGGTTGTTACCTCTCTTTATAAATTTGTAAATTCAAAAATTCTTTTTGCCACTTCGGGTCAAGTTGGCCCGAAGTCCGCTTATTTTATTTATCCCATTCCGCGTAATCATAATAGGCGATTTCGCCCTCTAACTGCTCGAAAGTGGTACTGCGGGTAACTTCCCGATCCGTTATCAGCATATATTTCCACGGCTTTTTGTCCGTCCCGGCATAGACCGCGTTGACGTTCTTGCAGTATTCCCGCGCCGCTTTTGCTTTCAGCTTGACCTCGTTATCGTCTGTTCGGTTATGAGCCTTGATTTCCACTATGTAGATCGTGTCAACTGTTTCCACGACAAAATCCGGCTCATAAAGGCTTGTGCCGTCCCAATGGATTTTGAATTGACGGGGAGCCGGGCGCATCCACTTCAAAACCTTTTTATCCCTTTCAAGAACGATTGAAAAGGTATGCTCGTCTGTGGAGTCGAATTTATAGGCGGTGTGACAAGCCTTTTCATATTGCCCGACAACCTTTTTACGAATTTCATAAGCCGGGATGTTCGCCGTGTATTTTACGATTTCATCCTCACGGAATTTCGTGTATTCCTCTTGCAGAATGGGCGAAACGTGATTGATTATCTTAACCTCAAATTCCGGGACGGCTAAATGACTGTGGCTTTTAAGTTGACCGTAAAGCTCCCGCGCTATGTCTTTTTTATAATGCGCTACGGTTTTTGTTAAATCCTGTTCAGTTTTCTTTTGGCCGATATAGGCGAGGGCTTGCCGCACGATCTTATACAGCAAGTCGGCGTTTTCGTCATATTCGATCAAGGGATCAAGGCTTAATATTTCGCCTATGATGATATTGTCGTTGGAATCCGGCAGAATGACAAAGCCGGTGTCCTCAATGGTGGTAACAGCGTTATCGGCAAGGCTTTCAATCATAATCGCATCAGACGGCGTTTGAAAGTCCATGAAATGCGTCCGTATGTCAAAATCCTCAAAGACCAGTTTTTGCGTGTCCTTACTCATAAGCACAATATCGGGGATGTCAATGGTAAAACGGATCTTCTGCTCGATAAGCGGAGCTATGACCTGTTCTATTTTTTCCTCGATATTCACGGGGTCAATATCAAGCATGAGTTGGCCGCCCTGCTTTTCTTCCAATATCTCTTTTGCCCTTTGTTCTACAAGCTGTTTGACCTCCGGCCTTTGTAAATCCCGTGTGGAATTTATCGGGGCAACTTCGGGCCAAGTTGGCCCGAAGTCAACGAGCGTTTTGACAGGGGCAGATATAACCTCGTCAATGGCCTGTGCAACGGCTTTCGCCGTTTCAATTTCCCCGGTGATGGCTTTGACTTTTTCCTCGCTCCGGGCGTATTTCAAATTCTTTTCCTTTTGGGCGATAAAATCATTAAAGACGGTAGGCGGCTTGACCTTTTCTTTTTCCTTGCCTAAATCTTCATCGTCCTCAATAATAATGATATTTTCCTGTTTGATAATGGAAGTTTCCTCGTTCGCCGCCTGTATGATCTCGTCAAACTTATCATGCGCCACGATTGTTAAACGGTCAACGGCAGCGTTGCCCGTCCTTCCGCCATAAGGCAAGCGCAAGCCGCGCCCGATGGTCTGTTCCCGCAAGGTCAATGACGTTGCGGTACGCAGGGGAATAATCGTATAAAGGTTTGTGACGTCCCATCCCTCTTTCAGCATATTCACATGAATAACGATTTCAATTTTGTTGTCCTCGTCCTCAAGGGATAAAAGCTGTTGTATGTTCTCATCCTTTTCAGAGCCTTTTTGATTGGAATGTAGCTCTATGACTTTATCAGCGTAATATCCCTCATAAAATTCATCGGAGCAAATATGCGCCTTTACCGTGGCGGCGTGGGTTGTGTCCTTGCACACGACCAAAACAAAAGGCTTTACCACGCGGACGCCCTCATTTTGCGCGTAGGCTTCAAGCTCGGTCTTTGTGTTGCGGTGAATACGCAAGCCGTCAATCAGCTTGATATTGTCAATATCGTCCTCGTTATAGCGCGAACGATCAAAGGCGCGGCGGGTAGCCGCCGCCGGGGTTTTCACATAGCCGTCATTGATCGCCTTTGCCAAAGAATACTCATACACAACATTTTTGAATTTGACCGCGCCTTTTGAGCTTTCGACCTGCGGCGTGGCGGTAAGCTCCAAGCCTAAAAGCGGATCAAGCTCGTTTATGACCGTCATACCCCTGTCGGCGCGGTAGTGGTGGCTCTCGTCCATCAGCACGACCAAATCCGGCAAGTTTTTGAGGTAGTCAAAATAGCTCTGCCCGATATATTCCGATAGGCGTTTGACCTGCGGGACGCTGTTTCCGCGCACCTCGGCGTTGATCTTGCCGATATTGAAAATGTTTATAGTAATGCTTTCGTTAAACGTGCCTTGCCCGGCTATGTTCTGTTGGTAGGTGTCGCCTGTAATAACGTGGGGCGGGTTTTGGTTAAATTCCTGTACGCGCTTGAAAACATATTTTTTATAAGCCGGATCGCTAAAATCTTTTATCAGCTTGTTATAAACGGTCAGATTGGGAGCAATGACAAAAAAGTTTTTGATACCGTGATTGGTGTATAGGTAGGTGATGAACGCGCCCATCAGCATAGTTTTACCCACGCCCGTTGCAAGGGCGAACGTAAGGGACGGAAAATCCCGCTCAAAGTCCCGGAAAATCGGGTACATTTCATGTATCTGATTTTGCAAGGCCTCGTTGTCCTGTTTCAAATCCGCGCCCGTCATAACGCGGTCTAATATTTCAAGACTGCGGAATTGCGGCAAGCGCAAAGACATATTGTTATTGATTTTTTCAATCGTGTATTCCTGTTTACGCATTTTCGTCACCCCGCTTTCTTATTTCTGCTTTTCGTCAATTATGTATTCTTTGTAAATACATTCATCCGGCGAAAAAGCCACATATTGCCTGTTAAACTCTTGTTCGGCCCATGCGCTCAAATCAAAGTCTTTTTGATTCAGCGTTTCATCGGGTATTTCCGCTTCAAAAATGGCCGTTCCTATCAGTTTCAATTTCATTATTCCTCGTCCCCCTAATCAAGATAATTCAAAATGATTGAAATTTCGCTTACCATTTCGCTGATCGTTTTTTTACTGCTGTCACGGCAGGAAAGGGACGCGATCAACGGATATTTTTGCGCCATGCTTTCGTATGAAATATTATGTAATATCGGCAACAACCGTTTTTTATCATTTATCATTAAATTTATAAGCGTGTCAATCTCTGTGTTGGGCCATTCCTTTTTCATAAAGTCATCCGATATAACGATAACGCCGACCTTTGAATGTGCAAGCCCCTCGTTTATTTTTCGGACAACACTTTCGCCCCACGCAATAGAGATTTTATCATAAAAGGCAGTTATGCCCTTACTTTCCAATTCTGCATTGAACGGATCAACAAACGCCTCTTTGTCCTCGCTTGCATGACATATAAAAACGTCATATTTTATGTCAGCTTTTGCGCTCGTAGTGGCGTTTATAATTTGTTCCGCGTGTGATATGCCTTTATAAGCCAGCGTAAACCAATGATTGCCGACAACATCCGGCTTGTAGTTTTCTATCCATCCTGTGTCCCTCATAGCTTTGCATAGCCCTACAAGCTCCGCTTCGTTTTTCGCGTAAGCAATAGCCGGAGGGGTTGCGCTGTTGACATTATGCTCGTAACCGACATACTCATTTTGCTTATACAAATACAACAATAGCTTTTCCATCTTCTGCGTTGTAGTTTTTGGGATTATCGGGTCAGCTAAAATTTTGTTTATACTTTCTGCCGTAAGGTAATAAGCATCTGCACCGCGTTTATCTTTCGTTTCATAGAAATATCCCGCTATTTTCTGTTTTATCGCGCCATCCTCATCATCGCCCAATTTCCAAAAATTCGCGTTAAAGCCGATATTGAAAGTACCACAACCCGGACAATTATATGTATCACTGTTTGAAAGTGCGCTCCGTCCATGTTCACATTCCATGCCGCATAAAACGCATTTTACATTATCAATCTTCATTATTCCTCGTCCTCCCATTCGTCCGCGTCCGCTAAAATTACATTCAGATCGTAATTATCCTTGCCGTATTCGCACCGCCCTAAAAGGATTTTAGGGATCGGGTGGACGATTATATTTTTATACCGCTTTTCACAAGCCTTGTCGTAGCTTTTCGCGCAGATCAGCAAGTATTCATCAGAGCCAAGCTCGGCGGCGATATAGTCAAGGTATTCCGGCGTGACCGCCGCCGTGGTGGTGAAGATATAGTTTTTATCGCCGCTATATCCCTGTTTCCACGACACAAGCTCGTCCGGCGCGTAGTTATAGCCCTCATGCCGCGCCATACCCGCAGCCAACATATCGGCATTATATTCCTTTGAGATTATGTAATTGCCGTATTTGTCTTTTTGGAGTATGGACGGCGCAAGCTCGTAAAACTTGAAACCGCCGCCGCCGTTCCAGTTCGTGGCCTTTGAAATGCCGCCCTGTTCGCCGTCGCAAACAGCTTTAAGGCGAGGGTAGCAATGGGTATAGGCGTGTTCGCCAAGCTCGATCCCGATATAGCGGCGGCCCATTTTGTGCGCGACGGCGGCTGTCGTGCCGGAGCCTAAAAAGCTGTCAAGCACAAAATCGCCGGGGGAAGTGGCGAGGGTCAATATACGTTCAAGCAAGCGTTCGGGTTTCGGGGTAGAAAATACGCTTTCTGAATTAAACTCAACTATTTCTTTTCGTGCGTCTTGATTATGGCCTACTTCTTGATACGTCCAAATTGTCATGGAAGTCATACCGTCTTTTACTTCTGTTAAAAAGCGTTTGATAGACGGGACATTATTACCGTCCGGCCCAAACCAAACCCGATTATCTGCGACAAGTTCATCAAATCTTTCTTTTGAAGTACGCCAACAACGTCCGGGTGGTGGATTCACGATCCGGCCCGTGGGTGTCGTTATTGGATAATCACAACTTGCCGTATATGTTTTAACAGAAAGATCGCTTGATTTCCAAACACCGCGCGGATCATTGTCCGGGTTTTTATATCTTGCGTTCATTTCGTCCGTTCTCGGTAATAGGTTAGGCCGCCAAGAGCTTTTATTCTTTGCGTAAACAAGAATAAAATCGTGATTGTCCGATAACCATTTTGCATCATTTTGAGGGGCGTATTTCTTTTGCCATATAACCGTGTTGATAAAATTAAACCGCCCAAATACTTCATCGCAAAGCACTTTCAAATAATGGCACTCGTCATCGTCAATGCTGATCCAAATGCTCCCGTCCTCAGCAAGCAAGCGTTTCAACAGTTCAAGGCGCGGTTTCATCAGCGACAGCCATGTGCTATGCTCCAAATTATCATCGTAATGCTCAAACGCGCTCCCGGTATTATACGGCGGGTCTATGTAAACGCATTTTATCTTTCCGGCGTATTCAAGCTCCAACGATTTCAACGCAAGCAGATTATCGCCGTGGATCAATAAATTATCGCCGTACAACTTCGGGCCAAGTTGGCCCGAAGTTACGAGGGACATTTGCCCCTGTTCTTCGGACGATTGCGGCTCGGCGGCATAGCTGTACTCCGCGTTTTCTATCAAAATGCGCGGCTCCGGCTTGATATGAGTTGCCTCGTCATACTTGCCGATCCAGTTTAATTCAAGTTTTTGCATAATGGGTGTCCTCCGTTTCTATCTTCCGATCCGATTACGCCGGATTTTTTCGTAAAGCATATTTCTCAAAAAGGGTCTGATTGAATTTAAGATAATTGCCGTTGCCTTTTTTTCCTGTGCTTGTGTTCGGTTTCGCTTATTAAACATATCTAACATAAAAGCATAATCATTGTACGGGTTAAAATCATTATAGCTTGTTGGCTTAAACGCCCCAATGTCATATAAGTATTTCAATAGATTCCGTGAAAAATATTCCGGCGATAACTCCAAAAAATCATTATTTTCTATGGCGTGTAATAATTTGAATTGTTTTTCTTTTAACGTAACTTCATAATCCAAATCGCCTCTGCCAAACTTTTTGATACATTGACTCCCGATATAAAACAAAGTATTGCCGTTATAAGTGTTTCGGATTGTGAATAGATAACGCAGATTTTCTTTCCCGCAAACGCAAGACTCGGACAATGTTTCATCTTCTTCCACATCGTCTATTTCCCATTCGTCTACCGCCGCGTCCCAACTATTCGCCTCCGATAAATTCAGAACGGCCTCAATCAGATTTTTACGATATATGCTGACATTATCCATTACACTACCTCCCATTTTATCGTAAACAAAAGCTCGTCACGGATATGCTGATCCAGTTTCTTTTGTGTCCCGTTTATAAGCTCGTCCTTTTTCTTATCAATTTTGTCCTGTTCGGAATATAAGTCATAACGCTGTCCGTTACGTTTGGCCTCCAGTTCCTTGACTTGTTTTTCAAGGGCAAGGCGGTCTTGTAATTTCGCCGTATGCCGAATCGCTTTTTTTAGCTCCGCGATTTCACCGTCCAAATTCTTTATGCTTTTTTCCATTGACTGCTTGATGTCCTTTGCCCACTTGTCGAGTTTATCCATTTCCTCACCGAAAAAGTTTGTATTGCGGGATGATATATCATCCACTAAACGGGCTTTTTCTTGTTCATAAATGGCAGTCAATATCTGCTTTTCTTGTTCGGAAACATAATCCCGCAACCGCCCCCGGCGTTCGTCATAGTCCTCACGGCTGATTTCTTTTCGCTTTAATTCTTCTTTCAAAAATTCAAGTTCGTTTATATTTGCCCCGCCCTTGCCGCCCAAGCTCCACAGCTTTTCGCAAATGTCGGGCGGGATGACATTGCCCTCGCTGTCAACAGCGATACACAAAATATGATTTTCATAGTCAACGCTTGAAATGGAAAAGTCATAAACCGCCATAACGCCGCGTTTGCCTTTTAGCGGCTCTAACGCGCTGATCTTGCCCTCGTAGCCGGACAAGTCGAAAGTGACGTTATCCTCCGGCATATCGCGGTATAGGTTAAGTTGAATATCCTCGATCATGCGCCGGGCAATGGGATGGTTAAGCCTGTAACGCTGTGACTTCATAGCGGTTTTATCAAATTTATAGCTTGTGTTGGCCGGGGTAAACTTTGCGGGGGTATTCCAAAACTTCGCAAAAGGATTTTTGTTTAGGAAAAATGACTTATCGCCAAAGGATGCGAACGGCCCCAAATAAAACTTTGACAGCTCCCATAAAATCGTTTCGTATTTATCAAGGTATGTACTGCTGTTGTTGTAATTCATTTTCAGCCGTTCGGCCACAACATCGTCAAAGTTTTCAAGGAGCTTTTTTCTGATCCCGTCCATGCGCTCGTCAATCTGCGGGGTAAGGCTTTCCCGAAGTTCGGCAAAGCTCCGCTCGATTTCCTCACTCGTCCGGCAGGTTTGATATATCTCTACAACACGTTTTTCAAAATCAAGCGCGTCTATATCGCCAAGTATGCCATCACTTGCGCCAAACACACCCTCAAACAACTGGAATTTATAACGCAAGATTTCATACACGCGCTGATCGGCAAGGTTGTTTTGATTGAGAAAATTGATAACCACAACATCATTTTTCTGCCCGTATCTGTGACAACGGCCTATGCGCTGTTCGATCCGTTGCGGATTGAACGGTAAATCATAATTGATAACCATAGGGCAGAATTGCAGATTGAGTCCCTCTGCCGCACTTTCGGTAGCGATCATAATTTGCGCCTTATCCTTAAATTCGGCCTTGACTTGCTCCTGTTTCTTCGGCGGCATACCGCCAAAGTATAAAACGAATTTATTTTTATATTTGCTGTCCTGTAAAATCCTCGCTATGTATTCCTGTGTGCGGCGGCTCTCTGTGAATATGACCGCCTTTTGCGGAGCTTTAAGCTCCTTTAATTTTTCAAATCCTTTTTCAAGAGCGATCAACAACGCCTCGCCTTTCGCGTTTTGCGTAATGGATGCGGCGATCCCGTAATAGCGGGTAAGCTCGTCAATTTCCGATTTTAAGGATTTCATTTCCGCTTCGGTTAATTTCTTACGCTTGACTGTCGGCAGTTCTTCCTCGCTGTCAACGCTCACGCCTTCGTCAAGCATTTTTACTTTTACGTTGCGTACCGTTTCGCCCGTTTCATACATCGTTTCAAGCCGGGCAAGTAGCTTTTGGAGCGTTCCGGCTATCGCGCTTGACGATGAGGCCAACAACTTCCAAAGCACCATCGACACCAAAGGCCGTCCGCTCTGCGGCAACGCCCAAAGCCTGTCACGCTGTAAATACGCGCTGAACAGATCGTAAAATTCCTGTTCTTTCGGCGTGGGTAAAAATTCTTGTGTAATCAGCCGCCGCTCGGTATATTTTATATATTCGGTCACTTGCCGCCGTAATGTTCTGATACAAAATTTACGCGTCCTTGCTATGAGATCGTCATAGGCCCGCTGATCCTCGTCACGCAAAAATGAAAACTGCATTTTGAAACTGTCAACATCGCCAAAGATATAATCGTCAATAAACCGTGACAGGCCGTAAAGCTCCATAACGGAATTGTGCAGAGGGGTTGCGGTCAAGAGTAATTTCGATTTATCATTAAGCGCATCAAGCAACGTCCGACCTATCACATTGTCGGTCTTGTATGCGTTCCGCACCTTATGGGCTTCGTCCATAATAACCAAATCCCACGCAACCGCTTTTAAGGCGTCGGCCTTTTCATAAGCAAAATTGTATGATGCAATGATAATATTATTTTCCTGTTCAAAGGGATTTTTAACGCCGCTTTTTATATATGCCTTGTATGCCTCGCTGTCTAAAATCACAGACGGGATATAAAACTTTTCGTCAAGCTCTAACTGCCATTGCGTTTTGAGATTGGCCGGGACGATAATCAAAATCTTCCTTTTGCGTTCGGCCCACTTTTGAGCGATAACAATACACGCCTCAATCGTTTTTCCAAGCCCTACCTCGTCACCCATGACCACGCCTTTTGAAAACGGGGAGCGAAAGGCGAACAGGGCCGCCTCGATCTGATGGGGGTTAATATCAACTTGCGCGTCCGAAAGCGTACCGGCTATTTTTTCAACGCTATTTCCCGGCTTGTTCTGCGTTAAGATATGCGCGTAATACTTCGCGTGGTAATGAGTCAGTTTCATACTCACCACCTGTCGTTTCTGATCGCGTCCACAAGCTCTTTATCTATTCCGTTTTTTTCGCAATAGTCGGCAAGCATTTGACGAGCTATGCGGGTCGGAGTCGCTTTTCCGTTTTCCCAACGGCTCACCGTTGTAGAGGTTACGAAAATCGCATGGGACAATTCATCTTGTGAAACACCAAGCTGTTTTCTTACGGTTTTTATCAATTCAGATGCCGTCATATTCAACCACCGCCTTACGCCCATTATTATAACAAACTTCTATACAGATGTCAAGATTTTAGGTCTGCCGCTAAAACGCAAGCAGGGCAAGTGTATATACACACTTGCGTATTTTCAAAAAATCCCCGTAGGGATTTTTGAAAATTGCTTGTTGGAGCTTCGCCCCAAACCCGTTTAACTTCGGGCCAAGTTGGCCCGAAGTTGTAGCGGCTTCGCCTTGTTTGCGGAACAGGGCTAACGCTCCTGTTCCTTGTTAGAACGCCCGCCCGTCAAGCCGAGCAGATGGTCAATATTGTGTTTCGCCGCAACAAGCTCCTGCATATCTTTTCTGACCGCCCTATACTCCGTATAGGCGGTTTTTTTCTGCGCCGTAAGCTCCCGGCCCTCGGCTGTGAGCGCATCCATCTTCGGGAGCTTCGCCCCGTTCAAAACGCGCTTAAATGTCGCCTGTGCCGCTCTGTATTTTATTATATCGTCCTCATGCTCCGCGAGATATTTATTACTGTACCCCTGCCGCTTGTATTCATCAAACACGGGCCGGGTCTTTGCGTAATCAATAACCGCCCCCCGTAGCTCCGTATTGGTACTTGCGGCCCCCTCAATGGATTTTATTTTATCCGAAAAAGCATGAAAGCGGTCTGTTGTTTCCGTGGCTTTTTTCTCTAACTCCGCATAGTCCAAAAGATTATTTTCCTGTAAATATTGTAAGGCTGCCGCCATCTGTTTAAGGTTATAAACAGTAGCCCACCGCTCATAGGCAGGGCCTTTTCCGGCTCTCATTCGGGATTGAATATCAATAATCAGATTGATCCGACGCGGGGGATCGGCGCGACCCCCGGACGGCGCGACCCGTCCCTCGATAATGGCCTGTATATCCTCAAGCCCGTAACCTTTGCCGAGCGTGGATGCCCTTAACTGTGTAAAACGCTCCTGTCCTTTTGCGCGGAAACTGATCCCGCCGCCGCGCTGTCTGTGCTTGACTTCATATCCCGCCGCCGCCATTGCCTGTAAAAATTCGTCAAAGCTCTGCGGCTTCCGAGCAAGGCAAATATCAATCTGCGCTTTTAGCCGCTCTTGAAATGTCGGGGGCTTATTATCGCCCAACCATTCGCCGTAATGTTTGAATTTGCCTTTGCTTTTTTGTTTCGGATTAGTGATGACAGATAAACTGTTTTCAAGACATACCCGGTCAGAGAGCCGCCGGAACGCCCGCGCCGATCCGAGAAAATCCCGAAACTTCCGGGAGCAGTCGAGAGCCGTGGAATTATAATAAATATGGACGTGGGGATGTGGGCGATCAATATGCGACACGACAAAAAAAGCGTGTTTGCCTTTCGTCCATCGCATCGCCGTGTCGTACCCAATTTTGAGTGCGGTGTCGTGGTCTGTTTCGCCGGGGAAAAAGGATTGCCGCTTATGATAATAGATAACGTCATGCTCCGGCTTTTGCTCCCGGCCCGTGACGGCTTTATACTTTGCCTTATCCAAAGCAAACTCGGCGTAGGCTGTTTCCGCATCGCACATATACGAAACGACAAGCTCACCGTCCCGCGTTTTTTGCGGATTTTTCCCGTAGTCAAAACGCTCTTTCATTGTGTCAATAGCCGTCATGCCTTTGCTGACATGGCGGGATTTATAATACGTTGTAGCCATTCGCGGCCCTCCTTTCAATCGTTTTTTAGAAACAAAAAACGCCTATCCCGTGAGGATAGACGCTTTTGTTTCTAACTTCGGGCCAAGTTGGCCCGAAGTCTTTAATGAAAATACTTACAACACTATACGAGATAATATTTGATAGCACAAATATGTTAAATAGGGTGACGGGGTTTTCTTTTGGCCCAAATCCCATTCCTTGAATTTCTGATAAACGGCTTCCGGCGTATATAAGCCGTTTTCGCCTTGCTTGCTCTTAATCATAGCGACCATTTCAACGAAACGCCCATCAGATTTTATAAAGTCGAAACGGCTTAATACATCGACAACACTAACTATGTCATACCACATAGCCGGAGCTTTGAGCTTCCTAAAATCAGTCCCCATATAAAACATATACGGATGCCGCTCTAAACTGTTTTCCCATAATGAGAGCAAGCCTAACGCTGTATTTACCGCAATTTCTGATTCCCGGTATTCGGGGATAGCTGATAATAGTTTCAGCATGATTAAAGAAGAATACGGACAGGGATCGTCTTTCCGTCCCGGCCCTCTGAATTTCCCAAACTCCTGTGAAACGGTACACGGAAAACCTATATCCCTTTGGAACACAACGAGATAATCCACACCCTGTTTTATATGTTCCTCATAATCAATCCCCGCTTTGAGTAACGCAAGCAACAGCAGTGGCGCGTCACAAAGACACCATCCGAATATATCCTCGCCGCTTCCTCCGAAGTGTTTAGGGATATTAGTTAAAGACTGATATATCCCGTTACCGTCTTTATGCTCCATGATTTTTTCAATAGCAGTCTGTATTTCGGGAATATCGGTATTAAACCCGATGTCTAAAAGGAATAGGAGCTTATGTATCGGCAAATCGGGATTTTTATGATTGCTGACAAGGATGCTATGATAGTCGGCTATGTCATTCAAGTATGCTTTGATTTTCGGATCAGAAAGTGCCTGTAATCGTAAATCCGACAGGCTTTCTTTGCTTTCATTTAGGATATTTAATCTTGTAGCATACTGTAACCATGCTTCCCCATTTTCGAGGATAAAATTGATACCGTCCATAAAATTCCTCCGCGTAAAATTCTCAACCACCACTTCGGGCCAAGTTGGCCCGAAGTTAATTATATCATTTTTCAAATCGTTCTTTCAGTTTACGGTAATAATTCGCAACACTTTTATCGCCGCCATTATCAAGAAACAGGCAAAACGGCAGACTATCAGTTTCCCTGTGTTTTATCACACAGGCACAGCATTTACTGTGATTAGCACAACTCGTTTTCGGACAGGCACATTCTTTTACATTGGAGCAAGGCATACGATGTTCCCCCTATAAAATAGATTCTAAAATTTCGGCGGCATCTCTCACAAAGCCGGGGCAAAGAGCTTTTACCTGTTGACTTGCAAAATCTTTATCACCGTCCCGTAAATCAACGCTCAAAAGCTCCTTGCAATTTGTTGTTCCGTACTTTTCGATAAATCGTTTATCAAATTCCTGTATCAATTCAAAGGTTTTTTCTTTTGATACATTATCATCTAACAAGTATTTCCCATATTTTAAGCTGATAACCAAATATGCTCCCGTCACCGCGCCGCAGGTATGACCTAACCGCGCCATTCCCGCCGCCAAGCCGCAGGATATTTTTAATGCGGTTTCTTTATCAAGTCCTAAATCCTCACAGTATGTAGACAACAAAGCCTGTGAACAGCTAAAACCGCTATTGAAACATTCCACAGTTTCATTTACTCTGCTTTTCATTTTTGAAATCCCCTTTACTTTAATTCGATACAATCCCCACAACAAAGCGGAACGCAAGTACCGCATCCCGTACACTTTTCATGGTCTATCTCGATGCGGGAGCCGAGCGGCTCGTCCTCGTCCTCAATCCATGTGATCGCTTGCGCGGGACATTCCGTTATCGGCTTGCATAGACGGTTATCCGAGTAACATTTTCTTTTATCAACGTATGCTTTCATATAATCACCAACTCCCCGCAAAACCGCCGTTACACGGCTTTATTTCTTCTAACACCGCACCGTTAGCGCAATATGTTTTACACTTCATACAGCCACGGCATAACTGAAAATCCACCCACGGCTTGTCCGCTTGCTGTTCCCGGATGATAGCCTTTTGAGGACACAGGGCGGCAACATTACATTCGGGGCAATTCCGGCAATTTTCGGGATTTATCAATGCACGTTTCATATAGTAACCTCATTTGCAATATAATCACACACTTTTACATAATGCCTAAAAAATGTCCTGCCAAGCCAATACTTGTTCCAAGCACGACCGCCATTATACTAATTGGTATTACAGCTTTTTTATCTGCTTTTGACGCAAGAATTGTTGTTGGAATTGCCAAGACAAGCGTTACAAGTCCACCTTTAAGCCACCACATATTTTCCAAAAATGCAAGATTAAAAATAACGAATGGCATAACAAAGTAAAATGAAAATGCTGATGATATAGCGTACTTATCAAGTTTCATTTTAACCATTGGTAATATATCAATTATCCCTGCTATGCTTCCAATTAGCAATGTAAATAATAATTCTCTCATAATGTATTTCCCTCCTTAACAACAATCGCCGCCGGAGCAGTCGCAAGTCGGCTCACTCCCGGTCAGCCACCCTTTGATAAAAGCCGCCGCGCAACCGACACCCGGATTGACTTCAATCGCGTTTACGGGGCAATTCAAAGCGCAAGCCCCGCACTCGATACATCTATCGTTTGTTATTTTCGCTTTTTTGACTGACACCTCAAAAACTCTATGGGGGCAGACATTCGCACACATACCACACCCGATACATTTATCGGATAACAAGCGGAGCGTTGACACATTTTTTAAGTGTTTCATAAATACCTCCCAATCATCAGCAAGACAACACCCAACCCTAACCCGCCTATAATAAACGGCAGGGCTATTTTCATTTCCTTTAACACGCCGGACGGCGATGTGTAGGTTGACGCGCCTGTAAAATTCATTGCCAAGTATGCGGATATTGACGGCAGTATAAGCAGATACCCGTAACAGACCCCGAAAACCCACACGGCAAACGCCGCCCATATAAGCCCTAACAACCCGCCTTTGAACGCAAAAGCGCGTCCGGGGATAAAAGGTAGCAGTATGAGCGTTAATACTGTTCCGACAAATACCATCCCCGCATAAGCGATAAAATCATATAGTCCGAACGGTTTAGGAACAAATAAATTCAATAGGAACATTAAGCCGAAAACATAAAGTGATTTTCGGGCGGCGGGGACAATCTCAATCGGCGTTAATACAAGCCTATCCCACATGGAAAATTTGACTGTTCGCATTTCATCGGTTGCCTTGTTGCCGGATTGCAGAAACGCTTTAATGTCCCGCGCACGAACAGGGCCATAAACGACCGAAAAGCCGGATTGCTTTTTAACCTCATTTGCGTTTATGCCGGACGCGCCTAACTGCGGTAAAATTAAAGTCTTGTTCGCCACAATATCGGAAAGCCCCGATGCTTCAATGCGGTTTACTAATTCATCCGTTCCGAATGTTCCTTTACCCGCCGCGCACCACACATTTACGCCTTTGGTATCGAGTATCAAAAGCCAACAATCCACGCCGGACAATTCTTTCCGTAAGCTGTCAAAGGTCAGCTTATAATTTGCGCTCACCAATACGGGGGCGTTTTCATCCGGCTTGCCGACAGCGTAAATGCCAGGCTCTACCGTATAACTCATGCGCCCGATCCCCCAACGCACCTTATACCCGCCTAACCTATCTTTGAAAGTAAGCCGGGTAGCAACGGTCTGTATGACGGGAGTACCGCAACACCCGCTTGACGAACAACAGCAACAACTATTCTCATTCATTCGCAACATTCCCCCTCACAGCATGAAGTTTCAACGCAAGCGCATTTTTCTTTACAGGCTGTAACTTCTGTTAAAAGCGTTTTGAAATCCTGTACCGCTTTTTCGCTTAAAGAATAATGCGTCCATTTGCCCTCTTTGCGCCCTTTCACAAGACCGCAATCACAAAGTATTTTCATGTGATGGGATAAAGTCGGCTGTGTAATATTAAACTTCTCTAAAATCATACAGCCGCAAAGCTCACCGCAAGAAATCATATTTATTATTTCTAACCGGGTCGGATCGCCAAGAGCTTTGAACAGCAAAGATTTTTCAACATAATTCATTCGCCAATCACCTCGCATTGAAATTTGTCTATGTATTATTATATACGCCACATAGAAAAATGTCAATGTGTTTTTGAAAAAATTTTCAAAACAACTTCGGGCCAAGTTGGCCCGAAGTTGAACGGGTATAAAAAAAGCAGGGGGCAGTATAAAAATACCGCCCCCACTTGTTATAGCTCCACTACCTCCGTTAAATATTTGAGAACATCCGCAACACGGCCCCACATTTTTTTATAGTCCCTTTGTAAGCCCGTTATTTCTTCTTGATACACGCCGTATGAATTGGCGTGTATCGCTACTTGATTGAGATTGTTTGAACACCGCCGTTGCAGAGATACAAGCTCCCGAACGGGCGCGAGGTCAACATTTACAACATAGCCGTCCATCGCCATTTTACGGATATACGCGCTTAAATTCTGCGTTCCGGCCTTTTCCATGCGCTGTATGATCGCGTCATGTTCCTCTTGACTTAACCAAACAAACAGGGGTATATCGCGCTTGCGTTTCTTTTCGCTCACCGTTCCAGTTCCCGGCTCCGCTTTTTTCGCGGTATTTCCTTTACCTTGTCTAACGGCGGGATCGCCGGGACAGGCACAGGCTGAACAGGTGGCGCGTTATTCAGTATGCCGTCAAAGTTTGTACCCGGCTCGTTCGTGATCTCCGGCGTGGTATTTAGATAATTGTCTTTGTCATTATTCATAAAAAAATATCCTCCTTTTGTATTGTTATCAACCTATCCCCCCGCCCTTTCCATTCATGGAAAGGGGGCGGCTCAAAGGAATATATATCCCCGCCGCGCCGCAAAGGAATAGCACAGAACGTAAAAGGCCGTCAAGGGTAAAATGAACGCTTCGCGCCCTTGACAGCCTTTCCCGTCTGCGCTGTAAAACAAGCGGCGACGGGGAATATAATAAATCCTTTGAAAATGCGGGGACACAGCCCCGCGACACTTCGGGTCAAGTTGGCCCGAAGTTACAAGCTCTGTTCGTCTTTTGACGGCTTGCGAGAAAAGGGTTGTAGCTGATAGGGCGTTTGCCCGTTGTCCGGCTTGATACAATCAATGTACCCGGCTGAATAAATCGCGTTTTTGGTAAGCTGTCTTTGCCACGCGCTTTGACTCGGCGCCCATTTGAAACCGTGTTTTTTTAATTCGCTCCGTTGTTCGTCTGACGGCTTTTCATCAAAAAATAACTGCAAACGGTTTTCAGCTTCGTTTATTTCGGCCCTGCCGCCATCGAACAACCATCCGGCATACTCGGATCTGTTTTTCAGATCGTCAATGCGCTGCTGTGTTGCCCGTATTGTCGCGCTGTTGTTTGACAGAGCATAGGACGGGAACGGCGGCGCGTCTTTTCGCCAGTCGCGGGACATAGACACCTTTAATTTTTCGATGGCTTCCTCTGATAAATGGGGGCAACCGTCCAAAGACTTATGAACGCGGTAATAGGCATTAACCGCTTTCATTTTTTCCTGTGACGCTTTCAAGCCGTCTAATTTTATTTGCAGTTTTTCAACGGCTCTGTCATCGTCCGCGCTGATCCCTCCCATGCCCGTACTGCGTATCTTATCCAAATAGCCCTCGATATGCTGATATTCGCCCATATTCCTATCCATAGCCATATTTTGTTTTTCCTTTTTACGGACAGGGAAATTTGACGGGCCTGCGATCATAACAGACGGAACACGCGCTCTTATGTTGTTTTGTTCATTAAGATTTTCGGCCAGTTTCCGGGCGTACAAATCAACGTAGCGGTCTATCTTTTCATGGTACATAGGGTCAACACGTTCTTTCTGCGCTTCGCCTATCTTCACCGCTTCGTCTACCATTGCCCGGTATTCAGACGTAGCAGAGCCGGAACGGTAATCAGAAAAGCTATTTGCTTCCTTTGCCCGACGCGCCGCCTGTTCGCTGATTTCGTAATATTCTGCCATGTTTACCTCCTTTTTTACGGCAAAGCAACTTCGGGCCAAGTTGGCCCGAAGTTACCGCCGCATATTTTATTGTGCGTCCGGGTTTTCAATATCCCTGTCCGCAAGTTTCCCCGCCGTGAATAGGCACATAAAGCATACGCCGAACGCACCCCCGGCGATAAAGCATATAAGCCCGGTTATAAAATGGCTCATACGCTCTCCTTTGTCTTTCTGCGCTTCAAGGTCAGCACAAGCCCGATCACGGACGCGCCCATCAGTACAAGCCAAAGGGTAGTGTTGGAATTGTCCCCGGTTTTAGGACTGCCGGGGTTTTTCGGGATTTCGGGGATTTTGTCGTTTTCATAGTCAATGGTAATGACTTCGCCGTTGGTACGGATCGCCACGGTAAAGGTCTTGTCATTCAACTTGTAACCATCCGGGGCGGCGGTTTCGCGGATTTCATAATCGCCGTATGGGATATTCAAAAATTCCGCTATGCCGTTTTCGTCCGTGACAGCTTCCGCTATCAGTTCGCCGTTTTGATATAATCCGAATTTCGCCCCGGCAAGCGGCTTTCCTGTGTCCTTGTCGGTCTTGATAATTTTAACGTCCCCACGAATGAGCTTGTTATCAATCGTCATTTCGGTCAATTCATCGGCGGCAATCGTGGCGGTCTGTTCGGCAGAGAGGATATAACCCTCGGTCAGCTCCGTCCCGATTTCAAGCACCGAATAATCGCCAATGGGTAAGCCTTCAATAAAGATTTCGCCGTTTTTGTCCGTTTCAAATTCGCCGTAAAATTCAATTCCGGCAATAGATACGCCGGACACGGTAAATTTTACGCCTTTGATCGGGGTGTCCTTGCCCTCAAAAGTTTTTATGATTTTGAGATCGCCGCGCTGTAACTTGTTTTCAATCGTCATTTCGTTCAGCTTGTCGGCGGCAACTGCGGCGGTCTGCTCGTCAGAGAGGATATAGCCGATTGACAAATCGCTGTCAATTTCCGTGACGGTATAATCGCCAACAGGTAAACCCTCAATCAAAATTTCGCCGTTTTCATCCGTGACAAATTCGCCGTAAAATTCCATCCCTGCGGTTGATACGCCGGAAACGGTAAAGGGGATGCCGGAGATCGGCGTGTCCTTGCCCTCAAAAACTTTTATGATTTTAAGATCGCCGCGCTGTAATTTGTTGTTGATTTCCATTTCCGCGGTCCTGTCATACGCGACAAAAACCGTCTGCGCCTTTGAAAGAACATACCCGGCTGTCAGTTCGCAATCAAGCTCTTTTACACGATATACGCCAATAGGCAAGCCCTCAATAAAGATTTCGCCGTTTTCGTCCGTGATAAATTCGCCCGCGAACGGTATGCCCGTAACGGACAATCCCGTGACAGTAAAAGGCACTCCGGCAATCGGGATGTCTTTGCTCTCAAAGGTTTTGATGATACGCAAATCGCCGCGCATGAGCTTATTGTCAATCGCCATTTCGGTTAGCTCGTTATACGCAACGGTAGCGGTCTGTTCGTCAGAAAGGATATAGCCCACGGTCAGAAGTGAGCCGATTTCTCTAACTGTATAATCGCCAATGGGTAAGCCCTCAATAAAGATTTCGCCGTTTTTGTCCGTCTTATATTCGCCGTAAAATTCCATACCGGCTATTGATACGCCGGACACCGTGAATTTTACGCCTTTTATCGGCGTTACTCTTTCCTCAAAGGTTTTAATAATGCGTAGATCGCCGCGCATGAGCTTATTGTCAATCGCCATTTCGGTAAGCTCGTCAGCCGCGACAATCGCGGTTTCCGCGTCAGATAGGATATAGCCCACGGTCAGATTGCTGTCAAGCTCCTGTACCGTATACGTTCCTATAAGCAGATTTTCAAGGTTGATTTCCCCGCGCTCGTCCGTGACGGCCTCAATCTTAACGGGTACACCTACAACGGTTTCGCCCGTAATGGTAAAGGGAACGCCGGGGATCGGCGTGTCTTTACCCTCAAAGGTCTTTATCACCTGCAAGCTCCCGCGCATGAGCCTGTTATAAACAGGCTCCCCGCTGTTGACGGGGATCGTCACCGTGGCCGGGGCCGTGGGGTCATAGGTAAAGGCAAGGTCATATTTCGTTGTATCGCGCTCATAGCCTTGATAGGTCATATACTCCTGCACATAGAATTTTCCAAACGGTAAATCGGTTTTGATTTCGCTTTTTCCTGTACCGTCAAAAGTGATAAACTCCAATAACGCCCCTGCGGGTATGACCGTTTCACCTGTTGCCGTCTTTACGTTCTCACGGGCATACAAACCGAACACGATGCCGGAATAGGGGTTAAAACCGTCCGGCGCGTTTTCCGGCCATTCACAGGCTTTTGACAATTCGATTTTTGCCTTTTGCCGTTCGTTATAGATTGATACTTGCTTTGTGATGATTTCGGATATTTCGCCGTCCATGCCCAAAGTGACCGGGCGCGGGGCCGGGTCAAGCACCGTACCATAAGGCGCGGCGGTTTCGACAATAATATACCGTCCTAAATGGAGCAGTTTTGATGTTGCCTTGCCGTCCGGCCCCGTAGTAACGGTATCTACAACCGTTCCTTTTGCGGTAATCAGCCGCCCGTATGCGTCGTAAATATCCTCTGCGGTTATAATGTTAAACGTCGAGCCGGGCAGATTTCGCAATTCATAAACAGGGGTGTATAGGGTGTTGTCAACTTCGGGCCAAGTTGGCCCGAAGTTACCCTCTGTCGCACCTACAAGAATTTCGCCCGTTTTAGTGATAACGATCCTGCCGAGCTTCAACTCGTTCGGGATCGCCACGCCGCCGTTATTGACTTGAATTTTCGCCGTTGCGATGTCCTGTCCGGCGTATTCGGCTACAACGGGGTATTGTGTGCCGTTAAGCTGATAGAAAATGTTTGTTTTTACCTCTTTGACAAAATACCGCGCAAAGGGCAGTTCGCCGCTGACGATGCCTTTCCCCGTGGGGTCAATCGGCATTAAAACAATCAACGCGCCTTTCGGGATAACAACAGAGCCGTCAACCGCCTTTATATCCATATCCGCATACAAGGCGAAAATAACATCTTGAAATGGGTTGAAGTTCGGCGGCGCGTCAACAGGTTTTTCCATGACTTTCTGCAAGTCAATTTCAACCTTTTGCCGTGTGTTGCCTATGCCTATCTGTGTTGAGGTAACGGCCACTTCCTGCCCGGCGTATGTGATAACGGCGGGGCGAGGGGTCTTGTCAAGCACAAAGCCCTCCGGGGCCTTTGTTTCGACAAGCTCATAACGGCCTATAAATAACTGCTTGCTTTCGGCGTAGCCGTTAGCGTTCGTGGTGATGGTGTCAACAATCGCGCCTTTCGCGGCCCGGAGCGTTCCGTCCGGGGTGATGATGTCCTCGGCGGCAATGATATTGAATACCGCGCCGGGTAATCCCGTCATGCTGAAAGTCGGAATATACCGCGTTCCAAATTCCGTTTTCATTTGTTCCGCGCCCGTCAGCATATTGCCTTTCTTTTCAACCTTGATAATCCCCATTTGCGGATTGTTAGCGAAAATAACCTCGGCAATCGCCGGATCGTTCTGTGTGCTGTGAATGGTAAAGGGTACGGGGTCTTTTGAAAGGACATAGCCCCACGGGGCGGCCTGTTCGTATAACAGATAATCGCCGCTCGGCAATACCTCCGGCATGACGAGCGTTCCGTCCTCGGCGGTCATAAATTCGTCTATCGTCGTCGGTACGGGATAGTTAAAACTTTGTGATACCCATTTGTTATTTTTTACGTCCCACACCTTAAAGGGTATTCCGGCGGCGGGGACGGCCTTGCCCGTGGTGCTGTCAACTTTCCGCACTTTGACAAGGCTCTTAAACGTCCAGTCATTGAGGATATAACGGTACACGCGCCCCTCGCTGTTTATAAATACGGTAAACGGCGCAACGAGTTTTACATCGCCGGGCGCGTAGGTTTCCTCCACGACATACACGCCGTAAGGCAGGAGCTTCGTTATTCCGTAGCCGTCCGCGTCCGTTATGATCTGATCGCGCTCTGTCGGCAGAGCGGCGTTATAGCTCCCGGCCTTTTTCAGATAGATATTAAAAATACAGCCCTCTAACGGTTGCTCTATCTGCGGATCGGCGGGGGTCACGTTCGGATCGGGTAAATC
>Ga0123353_10001523_pt1 | contig 28452 bp, 26 predicted proteins | sample TergutLab28metaG_3_FD_92763 | JGI IMG/M metagenome (GOLD analysis project Ga0123353, IMG submission 92763) | Labiotermes labralis P3 segment gut microbial communities from Petit-Saut dam, French Guiana - Lab288 P3 | ecosystem: Host-associated > Arthropoda: Insects > Digestive system > Gut ...
CTTTGACATCAATTTTACGTCCAGTAATTTTTACCTCTACACCGCTTGGGATTTTTACCGGAACCTTTCCTATACGAGACACTTTTCTTTACTCCTGTTTATATTTTTGGTTAGGATGACGACCTCTCACCCCGGCCTTTGTACTGCAATTTTTCCTGCTCCGTATTTTATCTGATAATTGTCTGTATTTTACAATTCAGTTACAATTGAGAATAAACGCACATCGCCCGCCGACAATTTTCAGACAGCTAAATATAATTTATGTCTTTGGACGCCGCAAGTCTAAAATTAATAATTTTCTGTAAAATCTACTTTTAATTTGAGACTGCTAAATATAATTAATGTTCTTGGGGATTTCAAGTTATACTGAACTACGGCATAAATTGACACTGTACCGGCTAAGCAGCCTCACGGCCCTGCGTGCAGCTGCAGTGTCAATTTATTATGTTCACCAGTATAAAAAGGTTTTGGGGGGATATTATTTTCCGCGCTTGAAAAGTGAAGCGGCCGCGTGCCACCCTGTTGTTAAAAGTACAGCCATTGCAAGACCTGCGAGAAAACCGCCGCGGCTATAGGAGGTAAGAAAATAGACTCCTGACATAATGAGAGATGAACTGAGCAGACCTGAATAAATTGTGTTCTTTGCGGAATAATCCTTAACAGAATAGATGCCGTTATAGGCAAACATAAAGAGAAAAACAAGCGCCGCAAAGCTGTGCATTGCAATAAGCGGCCATAACTTTTCTGCTGTATACAATGAGGCGTATCCTTTATAAGAGGACCACAGCTTAATTCCGCTCCACAAAGAGAAATTAATTACAGCAAGATCAAAAAGCGCCGCGGCGGCGTTTCGTACAAGAAGCGTACCTATATTAAAAACCGCCTGAACCGCTATCCCAAGCCACATCAGCCGAACCGGAAAATAAGTGCTTTGAATATCGCGGTATTTTCGGGAGTAAATAACCATCGCTTCATAAAAATAGAAACGGGAGCGAATCTGACGCTTTGCGGAACTCTTTCCCTTAAGGTGAATAATTTCAATAGCGGGATAATACCACACTTCATAACCTTGCTGACGAATTCTGAAACAGAGATCGATGTCTTCTCCATACATGAAAAACCGCTCGTCAAACCCGCCGATCGTTTTAAAGAGATGAAGGGGCATAAACATAAAGGAGCCTGAGACCACGTCTACATGCGCGGCTTCGTTTTCATCCATATAGGTGAGATTATAGTGCCCGAAGCGCTTGCTTTTTGGGAAAAGGCGGCTGAGTCCGGAAAAATAATAAAAGGCAACCATAGGGGTAGGATCAGAGCGGCGGCAGCTCAATTGAAGAGTGCCGTCGGGATTTAAAATTTTAGGCCCCATTAATCCGGCTTTGGGATTCGCCTCCATAAATTCCACAGCGTTTTTAAGCGTTGAGGATGAGACTATGGTATCGGGATTCAGAAGCAGCAGGTATTTACCGCGCGCGCAAACCGCGCCCGCGTTGCACGCTTTGCCAAAACCGATATTTTTTTTGAGCTGTATCCACTGCACCTCCTCAAAATTAGAGGTAATAAGCTCGCGGGAGTTGTCGTTTGAAGCGTTGTCAACAACGATCACTTCCGATTTGCCGTAGAGTTCGGCAAGGCGAAGCGAGTCAAGCGCCTCCATTAAATATTGAGGGACTTTATAATTTACAATTATTATTGAGATAAGAACATCGTTATTTGCCGCTGCCACGAGATATCGCTTTCTTAAATAAAAAACCGATGCGCAATTTCCAAACAAGAAGGAGCGCTTCCTTGATTATTTTTGTAGACATTTTTGACTCACCGCGCTGCCTGTCTACAAAAACTATAGGAATCTCCTTTACCTTAAATCCCATTTTCCACGCGAAAAAATTGAGCTCTATCTGAAATGAATAACCTGAAGAAGCGATATTGTCAAGATTAAGCGATGAGAGAACTTTACGCCTGAAACACTTAAAGCCGCCTGTGCAGTCGCTGACGGGAAGACCAGTTACCGCACGCGCGAAAATATTCCCGCAGTAGCTTAACAAAAGACGCGGCATCGGCCAGTTTACAACATTGACTCCGCAGATATAGCGCGAACCTATCACAAGATCATTTTCCGCGGCTGCTTCTAAAAATTTCGGCAGATACTCCGGGTTGTGGGAAAAGTCTGCGTCCATCTCAAAAACGAGCTCATAATCACGCTCAAGCGCCCATTTAAAACCGCTTATGTAAGCGCGGCCAAGACCCTGTTTTTGAGCGCGGTCAAGCACAAACACCCCGTCATCACCGCTGAATTGATTTTTGACAGCCTGACTTGTGCCGTCAGGAGAAGAGTCATCAACTACAAGCAGATGCACAGCGGGAAGCACACGCTTTATCTCGGGGATAAGAAGCGTTATATTTTCCCGCTCGTTGTATGTGGGGATTATAATCAGTACTTTATCATTAGTCACAGTTCACACGCCTTAAATCCCACGGCGCTGCCGCGGGTTATAATATGGCGCCCCTTTGGGGCAAAAATCATCAAAAAAACTAACATTACTTAACTAATAAGCGACACCATCTCACGCACCGCGCTCTCCATTCCCACAAGGGAGGCGCGCGCTACTATGGAGTGACCTATGTTGAGTTCTCCCATGTTATCTATATCAGCTACAGGCGAAACATTTTGATAGTTAAGCCCGTGTCCCGCGTTTATTACAAGACCAAGTTTGTGCGCCGCCATTGCGCACGCTTTCAATGTTTCCAATTCGTCACTCGCGATAGAAGCGTTCGCGGCGTTTGAATATGTGCCTGTGTAAAGCTCAATGTGCGTTGCGCCGATTTTTGCCGCAGCGCGTATTTCCGCTATGTCGGGATTAACAAAGAGGCTCACAAGGATATGGTTCTCACGCAAAGTTGATATCGTTTTTACAAGCTCCCGCTCACGCTCTCTTACGGCAAGCCCCTCTTCTGTTGTGCGCTCCTCACGCTTCTCGGGGACTAACGTTACCATAAAAGGCAGCACGTCAACCGCGATTTTTATCATCTCCGCGGCAGACGCCATCTCAAGATTGAGATGAGTTGAGACGGTCTGCTTGAGGATGTAGACGTCTCTGTCCTGAATGTGGCGGCGGTCTTCGCGCAGATGCGCCGTAATGCCGCGCGCTCCGGCAAGCTCAGCAAGCACCGCCGCGTGAATGGGATCGGGTTCCCGCCCGCCCCGCGCCTGGCGGATTGTGGCGATGTGGTCGATATTTACTCCTAATGTGGCCATAAGGTTTTAACTCGTCCTTTTTTTGCGTTTTTAAACTATTACCCTAATAATTAATTTAATAAATGCGACATCGAATTTGGGATTTTTAATTATTTTATGACAGATTTTAAGATATTTTTTTCTTTTTTAATTTTTTCTTTAATTTTTTCCTTTGACTTTGTTTTTGGGTTAATTTATATTGATGTGTGCCTGAAACAAAAAGCGCTCAAAACACAGATAAAAATGTGGATAACTTTTTGTTGACAACACGTGGATAGCATGTTGATAAGTAGTTGAAATCTTTGAGGGTTAGTTGAACATATATCTTTCGCAAACCCTATAATCATATAAAAATCAACATGTTAGCAGGTGCAGTCAGGCAATATCGGATTACTGTAATGCCTTAAAAATCAGTGACTGTGCCGGTTACGATTTTCCAAATTGTTAAACAAGGATAATGTTGATAATATGTTGGCAAATAGCCTATCTTCTGATATTTCAATGACTTCTCTATGGCAAAGCTGCTTAGAGCGAATACAGGAAAAAATTCATCCGAACGCGTTTGAAACGTGGTTTAGGGTTACAAATCTCATCTTTTATATTGATGATAAAGGATGCGCCAGTATAGAGGTTCCCAACTCATTTGTTGCCGATTTCATCGACGAGCACTATTCCGCTGTTATAAAAGAAGCGCTTAATGATAATGGAGTTGATTTTACCTCGCTTATTTTTGTGCCTTCGGAAAGTCCGTTTAAGGTTATTGAATCTGTTGCGCAGGAGATAGCAAAAGCTCAGGCGGACAGAGTTCCGCAAAAAGTCACGGTAAAGGCAAAAACAAGCGAAAAAGGGAACTTTCACCCTAACTACACTTTTGAAAGTTTCATAGTCGGCGACAGCAACCGCATGGCTCACACCGCAGCGTTGGCGGTAGCTGAAGCGCCGGGCAAAACAAGTTTTAACCCGCTTATTATTTACGGCGGAACGGGTCTCGGCAAAACCCACCTGCTGCAGGCGATAGGACGCTTCGCGCAAGTTGAAGGCACTGCCGATAACGTGCTTTACATGACAAGCGAGGAGTTTCTCAATCAATACACAAATCATCTAAAAACAGGAAAAGATTCTGTTTCATTTCCTAAAAAATTTAATAATGTGGATCTGCTTCTTATTGATGATATTCAATTTTTTACAGGCAAAAAAGGCATTCAAGAACAGTTTTCACTCATTTTTAATAGAATTCTCAGAGAAAACAAACAGATCGTACTCTCCTCAGACCGGCCGCCCGAAGAGATTCCGGACATGACGGAGCGCATTATAGACCGTTTTAAATGCGGACTGAATACCGACATTCAGCCCCCCAATCTCGAAACCCGCATGGCCATCTTGCGCAAAAAGGCTGAAACTGACGGGCTTGTTTTACCGGAAGAGGTAACTCAATATATCGCCAGCCACATTACATCAAACGTGAGAGAACTTGAGGGTACGCTCATTAAACTTATCGCCTCTTCGTCGTTTACAGGCACAGATATCACGCTTGAAGTTGCCGCGGAATTGTGCGGAGACGCTATTGCAAGTAAGGAAGAACGTCTCTCCGTGAAATTTATAAAAGAGACGACCGCGTTAGCTTTCGCCATAAGCGTTAATCAGTTCAGCGCCCATACGCGAAAAAAAGAGGTTGCTTTTCCCCGCTCAGTTGCGATGTATCTGTGCAAAAAATGGACGAAGCAGTCTCTGCGTTCAATCGGACTTGAGTTTGGCGGCCGGGACTACTCTACCGTAATACACGCGGCAAAAAAAATCGAAGCCGATCTTTGCAGCGAAAATAACGCGGAGCTGCGCGCTAAGGTCGAGATTATCGAAAAACAGTTAATGACAACAATTTCATCTCACTGATTTTGTTATTCACGATATCAATGTAGTATATTTATATATGGTGGAATTAGCTGACATAAACCGGCCGTTTATACTTGCTTCATGTTCGCCTCGGCGCCGTGAGATTCTCTCTTTGATGGGGATAAACTTTCAGAGTGTTGATCCGGAAGTGGCAGATGAGAATTCGTACATAGATCCAAATGATTTGGATAATTCTCTATGCAGGCTTGCAATTGCAAAGGCAGAGTCAATAGCTAAAAAACAGCCGGGCGCGCTTGTGCTTGGAGCCGATACTGTGGTTGTCAAGTCAGCAAGAGTCATGGGAAAGCCGTCAAGCAGAGATGAAGCTGCAGAGATGCTCAGGCTGCTGAGCGGAACAGACCATACTGTTATCACGGCGGCGGCGCTTTTGTGCGAAGAGGTTAATTTTTGCGAATCGGCAGTAAGCCATACTGCCGTTAAGTTCAGAAATCTAAGTGAAGATGAGATAAACGCTTATCTCTCTTTGCCGGAATATAAAGACAAAGCGGGCTCTTACGCCATACAGGGCAGAGCTATGACCTTTGTAGATAGAATAGAGGGTTGTTATTACAACGTGGTGGGACTCCCGGTGACAGCGACTCTGAGCTTGTTAAAACAGTTCGTTCGAAAGGAATATAGTTAGATATGTCAAACAAAAAAGAGACGGATGTCTCTTCCGCTCAAACTGAGCAGGAAGACCGCGTGGGCGATATACTGAGAAAAGAGCGTATCACACGCAGAATTACAGTTGAAACAATCGCTAAGGATCTCAAGCTGAATGTCGGCTACATTAAGGCGCTCGAGTCAAGCGAATATGAGTCGCTGCCCGCGGAGCCATATATCAGAGTGTACCTCAAATCGCTGACAAAATATCTCTCACTTGACTCCGAGAGCATACTGCTGCAGTTCCACAAGGAGCGGGGCATTACCGCCGGAAGCGAGCTGCGCAAAGATAACAGAATTGAGATCAGTATGCGTAAGCAGGAGGAGAAAAAAAGCCCCACTTTAGTTATTACGGGGCTTCTTATAGCGGTACTCGCTCTCTTTGCGTTTATAGCAAACGAGAAGGGGTGGATATCTCATCCCGAAGAGATCGTTTTGGAGGATAAAGCGGAATCAATAGTTCCGATAAGCGTTGATGCAAGCGACGACAGTCTGATTGCCGCGATGAACACTCCGGAAGAGTACAGAGACACCACTGTTGTCAGAAGGCTTTCACCCCGGCCATGATTATGAACAGCGCGTGGATTGACGTTCACGCGCATCTTTACAGCCTGTGTAATAACACTCCGCATAACGATTCTCACAGCGATCTTGAAGACACAATTGCAGACAGCGTATCTTGCGGCGTAGATCTTATAATAAACACCGCCGTATCTATTGAAACCGCGCGAATAGTACTTGAACAATGCCGCGCTTTCCCAAATCATCTAAGAGCGGCGGTAGGAATCTCCCCTTTTTACATAAATAATCACAAAGACGAAATTTGGATCGAACAGTTAAAAGAAATGGTCGGAAATCCTCTCACCGCGGCGGTGGGAGAGATCGGTCTTGACTGCACTAACCCAACCTATCCGCCCCTTATTGAGCAGACGCCGTTTTTTGAAAAGCAGCTCGCGCTCGCCATACAAACAAAAACTACGGCTATTGTACACTCAAGAGGTATGGAAAAACAGACCGCGCAAATTTGCCGCTCAATGGGCGCGGCAAATGTAATATTTCACTGCTTTACAGGTGATAGAGAAGCGGCAGAATATATCATTGAAAGCGGCTATTACATATCGGTATCAGGAATAATCACATATAAAAACTCACATCTGCGTGATCTTATCCCAACTTTGCCAATTAACAGACTGTTAATAGAAACCGACTCACCCTACCTTGCTCCGGCGCCGCACAGAGGTAAAAAAAATAATCCGGCAATGCTTGTACATACCGCAAAAGAGACTGCGGGTATTTTGAAGATTGAAGAGAGTCATCTATCAAAAATTCTATCCCAAAATTTTGTGAACGCGATAAATAAACCAATTCCTTTCGGACATTATTGAAGACACGATTAAATAGGCCGCATCGCCTCGATAAACACGGTTAGGATACAAGAGCTTTTTGGGGTTACATCGTTTTACCGGGCGGTACATCCCGTTGGGATGCAGGAAAAACTACCCACACAGAATAGCGAAACGCCTAAAATAATCATACGCAGTTGGTTTTTAAGTAAACTTCTTTAAATGTCCATGATTTATTTTTGTTTTAATTTAATTAACCGCTTAAAGCACTGTGGAGAAAGCTATGGCAATACATGAACGCATAAAAGCATTGAGAAAATCTCTCGGGCTGACGCAAATAGAATTTGGCCGTAAAATCGGGATCGTACAGGGACATCTCACTGGAATTGAAAGCGGTGATAAAAAAATAACCGAAACTACATTAAAAGTAACATGCGCCGTTTACGGAGCGTCAGAAGAGTGGCTCAGAACCGGCAAGGGCGAAATGTTCACGAACAATCAAGGCGGCAAAATCTACAAGGTCCTCGACTACTATAATCAGCTGCTCCCTCAATATCAAAATTTTGTATTGGAACAGATAGAGGAGTTGTTTGAAACGCAGAAGAAACAAGATTGACATTTCACAGTCAAGTTAGTATTTTTGTGTTCTCATGGCAAGCTATCTCATCAGGTAAAATCAGTTGATGGAATTGACAAAACAAATAGAAAAGGGGGCGGATATACTGCGTGAGGGCGGTGTGGTCGCGCTCCCTACAGAAACGGTTTATGGTCTTGGGGCGAGTGCGTTTAATGAAAAAGCGCTTGCGCGGGTTTTTGAGATAAAACGGCGTCCCTTTTTTGATCCGCTTATCCTGCATATATCCAATATTAAGTGGCTCGATAATCTTGCAGCAGACATTCCGGCGGCAGCGAAAAATCTTATTGAAAAAATTTGGCCGGGGCCTCTCACTATCGTCCTACCCAAAAAAAACTGTGTCCCGGACATAGCGACTTCCGGACTGCCCGGTGTTGCGCTGCGTATGCCGTCAAACGAAACCGCCAGAGCGCTTATTGAACTGGCAGGCGTGCCTGTAGCTGCTCCAAGCGCCAACCTCTTTGGCTCTGTAAGCCCGACAACGGCCAAGCATGTTGAGGATCAACTCGGCGGATCTGTGGATATTATAATTGACGGCGGCCCCTGTACTGTAGGTATAGAGTCAACCATCATCTCATTTATGAATGCCGCACCAACACTTTTGCGTCCGGGCGGGACTCCGCTTGAAGAGATCGAATCTATTACAGGTAAAGTGATAATCCCCGCGCGTGAAGACTTTGTCAATCACTCTCCCGGCAGAAGCGAACAGCATTACGCTACGTCTGCGCCGCTTTTACTGATCAACAGTATTGATGATATCCCATCCATTAGTGTTGACAAAAAGGTAGGATTGCTATCACTTGAACCGATTGACAAAAATTTATTTCTATCAAATATCGATGTGATAGAATGTCTTTCAGAAAATGGTGATCTGCGCGAAGCCGCCTGTAACCTCTTCGCCGCAATGCGCCGGTTAGACGATTGCGGTGCGGATATAATCGCGGCGCTTCCGGTTCCAAATACAGGGCTTGGACTTGCGATAAATGACCGGCTTTACCGCGCTTCAAGGAAAAATGTCTGAATTAGGATTTACAGGTTTTTTGGATTTACAAGATTTAAAGAAGATGATTCTGTAATCTTTCAATCTTTATTATAATCCTGCTAATCCTGCAATTCTGCAAATTCTGATTCAGACAATGGGCACGCGTTTTTTATAAATTGACAACAACGCATCAATGTAATGATGTATATTTTGGATTATAATTTTCAGATTATTTCACACGATTAAAGGCAGCAAAAAATGGTCACCGTCAAAAAGTCAAAAAAGTTAGAAAACGCACACTACGCGATCCGCGGGCCTGTAGTTGATGAGGCGAAACGTCTTGAGGATGAAGGGTATAATATCCTTAAGCTCAATACCGGCAACCCCGCTCCGTTTGGAATTATGGCTCCTGATGAAATGGTTAGGGATATGGCGCTTAATCTCAGTAAGACCCAGGGGTACTGCGATTCAAAAGGGCTTTTCACGGCGCGCAAGGCGGTAATGCAGTACTGCCAGCAGCAAAATATAAAAGGCGTTGAGATTGAAGATATCTATATCACCAACGGAGTGAGCGAAGGGATTGTTATGTCCATGCAGGCTCTCTTAAACAGCGGTGACGAAATTCTTATCCCCTCACCCGATTATCCTTTGTGGACAGCGGCGGCAAACCTGTCAGGCGGCACCGCAGTGCATTACCGGTGTGATGAGGAGTCAAACTGGTATCCCGATATCGAAGATATAAAGAAAAAGGTAACGTCGAATACAAAAGGTATTGTGGTGATTAACCCCAATAACCCAACTGGCGCTCTTTACCCAAAAGAGATCCTCGAACAGATAATAGAGATCGCCCGTCAGCGCAATCTCATCGTATATGCAGATGAAGTATATGACAAAATAATTTACGGTGACGAACAGCACATACCTTTGGCTTCTCTGGCTGACGATCTTCTGTTTGTCACATTTAACGGTTTGTCAAAAACTTACCGTGTTGCCGGATACCGTGTGGGCTGGATGGTTGTGAGCGGCAATAAAAAGTGCGCAAAAGATTACATCGACGGTCTTACAATGCTCGCGTCAATGCGTCTTTGCAGCAACGTTCCCGGACAGTCAATTATTCAAACGGCGCTCGGCGGATATCAAAGTATTTATGATCTCACATGTAAAGGCGGACGGCTGCGTGAACAGCGCGATATCTGTCACTCCATATTGACAAGTATTCCGGGGATTACCTGCGTCAAGCCGCAGGCGGCCTTTTATCTTTTCCCAAAGATTGATATTAAGAAATTTAATATCACCGATGATGAACAGTTCGCTCTTGACCTTCTGCGCAGCGAACATATTCTGCTAATAGCGGGCCGCGGCTTTAACTGGCCCGACCCCGATCATTTCAGAATAGTTTATCTGCCGGCTGCGGAAGATCTTACGAATGCCTGCAATAAAATTAAAAAGTTTCTCTCTGCTTACAGTCAGGGTTGAGGGAGACCGCCGGTTTATTGTTGGCCCCACAGTTGCGCTGTCTATCTATTATGACGCCTTTAAAAATCTGGCCGGGCCGCGCTTATCCGCTTGGGGCTTTTTGGGACGGCGCGGGGGTAAATTTCGCTCTTTTTTCCGCTAACGCAACAGGTGTGGAGCTTTGTCTTTATGATGACTTTGACGGCGCAAACGAAACCGCACGCATAAAACTTACAGAGCACACAGATCAAGTATGGCACGTGTATCTTCCCGAGGCGCGCCCCGGCTTACGTTATGGTTATCGGGTTTATGGGCCTTACAGTCCTTATGACGGGCATCGTTTTAACCCCTCAAAACTTTTAATAGATCCTTACGCGATGGCTATTGACGGAGAACTAAAGTGGGGTGACGCGCATTTTGGTTTTAAACTTGGTAACTCTCAGGAAGACCTCATAATCAATAATGCAGACAGCGCGCCTTTCACACCTAAATGCGTTGTTGTTGACCGCTCATTTGACTGGGGTGATGAACGCGCGCCGCAGATCCCCTGGAATAAAACCGTCATCTATGAACTTCACGTGAAAGGATTCACCGCGGTTCATCCCCGTATCCCTCCTGAGCTTCGCGGTACATACGCCGGCCTTGCAAGTCCCGCGTCAATTAACTATTTAAAGACTCTTGGAGTTACAGCCGTTGAACTCATGCCTGTCCACCAGTGCGCATCGGAGAAATTTCTCATTGACAGAGGATTATCAAATTATTGGGGCTACAGTTCAATAGGTTTTTTCGCGCCTGATGTGCGCTTTAGCGCAAGCGGCTCTCTTGGTCAGCAGGTTGTTGAGTTTAAGGCGATGGTAAAGGCGCTTCACAGAGAGGGGCTAGAGGTTATACTTGACGTTGTGTATAATCACACCGCCGAAGGTAATCACCTCGGGCCGACTCTCTCATTTAGAGGTATAGATAACGCGAGCTACTATAAGCTCTCACCGGAAAACAGACGTTTTTATACAGATTACACCGGCTGCGGCAACTCACCGAATATGATAAATCAATACGTTTTACAGATGATAATGGATTCACTGCGCTACTGGGTGACAGAGATGCACGTTGACGGATTTCGCTTTGATCTCGCTTCAACGCTTGCCCGTGAGCTTCATGATGTGAACAGGCTTGGGATATTTTTTGACGTTATTCACCAAGACCCCGTTATCTCCCGTGTAAAACTTATAGCTGAGCCGTGGGATCTTGGTCCGGGGGGGTATCAGGTTGGCAATTTTCCTCTGCTTTGGGCTGAATGGAACGGCAAATACAGAGACACCGTGCGCAGTTTTTGGAAGAGTGACGCGGGTCAGGTGAAAGATTTAGCGTATCGCCTCAGCGGAAGCAGCGATCTTTATAAGTCAAGCGGCCGGCAGCCTTACGCAAGCATAAATTTTATCACCGCTCACGACGGCTTTACTCTCAATGATCTTGTCTCCTATAACTACAAGCACAACGAAGCTAATAAAGAGAACAGCCGTGATGGATCAAATGATAATTTAAGCTGGAACTGCGGGCTTGAGGGCGTCACAAATGATCAATCCGTAAAGCGGCTGCGCGAACGTCAGAGAAGAAACTTTTTAGCTACGCTTATTCTCTCTCAGGGCGTACCCATGATTACAATGGGAGATGAGTTCGGACGCACCCAAAACGGAAACAACAATGCCTATTGTCAAGACAATGCTATTTCATGGGTCAACTGGGAAAAAGCGTCTCAAAACTATGAGCTGTTAGAATTTACACGATTTCTTATTAAATTTTTCCATGAGCATCCGGTTTTACAGAGACGAAAGTTTTTCAGCGGACGCAGTATGAAACCTTCCGGCAGTAAAGATATCTCGTGGTTTCACCCGTCGGGACGGGAGATGAGCAATATTGACTGGCAGGACAATGGTTTAAGAGCGCTCGGCGCGCGTCTTGCCGGAGACGCGATCTCCGAAACAGGTGAGCGCGGGGAAAAACTTATGGATGACACTCTTCTTATTCTGCTAAACGGCCACTTTGATCAAACGCCTTTTGTAATCCCGTCCACAAACAATAAAAAACCGTGGCTTCGGATATTTGATACTGTCAGCGCTTCTGTTGATTCTGAGGAACAGCGGTTTACAGGCGGAAAAGTTTACAATATGTGGCCGCGGTCATTGGCGCTTTTCAGGATATACTAAACCGCGGCATAAATTGACACTGCACGCAGGGCCGTGAGGCTGCCTATCGGTACAGTGTCAATTTATGCCGTTCATCAGTATATGAATTACCGCGTCTCAAAAACATATTCCGCAGCGTCAATAATCCACCTTACATCAAGATAATTATTATATCTGCGTCCGTTCATGAAAATTGTAGGCACCAGCGAGACTTCGTTAATTCTGCCTTCCTGAGTTGACTCCTCAATAAATTTTGTTATCCCCGTATCATCGTTGATTAATTTTTTGAGCAGTTTAGTGTCCATTTTGAGACTGTCCGCGATCGCGTAGATTAAAGTTTCATCAACACGTCCCCTTCTTTGCGCTATGCTGTGCATGAATTCAGAAAACTTATTCATACTGTGCGCGGCTATGAGCGCTTTGTTCTGCGGGGTTGCCGTGAATGGCTTGGAAACAAGTTTCGCTTTACCTTTAAGAGGTCCGTTTGTTACCGCTTCATAAAGACCAACGTATGTCGTTTTACACATCGGACAGGTTGCGGAAAAGTACATCGTGATTGTTACCGGAGATTTTGGGTCGCCGTCTGCCGGCCACCCTTGTGTTTTAACAGGAGCCTTGGCATGAGTTGGAGCGGTAAAGGTTTTATAACGGTCAGCGAGCGCTTCTGTCATTCTATCATTGGTTATCCTGCCGGTGCTGTCCATCCATGTTAAAAATTTGATAAGCCTCGGAGCAATGGGGCCGCCGGGTCTTTGCGCCGCGCATTGTCTAAGCGGCACGGTCTTGTTATCAACGCACGATTCAATCATAAAGTTATTTAACAACGAATCAACAAAAGCCTGACGCGGCGAAGCGTATGTGAGCGCCGCGCATATAACTATTATTCCGGCAGTTAAATGCCGCAACCTCCGGTACAGCGGCCTCACGATGGTTCGTGCAGTCGATGTGCCGGGGGTTGCGACATTTAACTGCCGTCTTAATATAATCATTAAAAAACTTTTTGTGTACATTTTTAATAAATTCGTTATGGTATGATGAAAATTGAAAAACACAGACAATTTATACCGGTACACGGCACCGCACGCAGGGCCGTGAGGTACTATAAAATACATAGCCGGCATAATGGTTTCAAATTATTATCTTTCAATTCTGTCTGCTCCCGCTAAAAAATTCCGAATTTGAGAAATGTTTTTTTCTGCTTTTTCCCCAATTACGCAGATCCCTTTTTATAACGCTCACTTTATCATGGTACAGGTTTTGCTGTCATAAGAGGCAGATTATACTGGTACACAGCACACGTCTGCACTGTACCGCTAAGCAACCTCACGGCCCTACGTGCAGCTGCGTGCGGTGCAGTGCAGACGTGCGCCGTTATTTCAGTATAGTAAAAACTTTTAAAAAGGAGCAAAAATGCAACAGCGGCCTCAGATGACTATTGATCACCAAATCATAAAAAAATGGGTTGAGGAGAGAGGCGGAGTTCCGGCCGCGGCAGAGAGCGGCAGAGTGGCGATTGAGGAGTCCGGCGTACTGCGTATTCGTTTCCCCGGACAGCCCGCGGAGGATTTTGAAAAACTCTCGTGGGATCAGTTTTTTACAAAATTTGATCAGTCCCACCTTGCTTTTATGTATGAAGAGCGCACTGTGACCGGAGATCTCAGCAAGTTTTTCAAATTCATATCAAGAAACGGTGAGTAAGGCGTATGGGAGAGCAAGACCGGTGAGAGGAGGTGCAAAGTATGACATAGTTGTGATTGGTCTCACAATAAGCTCATCGTGGGGTAATTGCCACGCTTCCGCCTACAGGGGACTTTTAAGTGAACTTGTGAAAAGCGGTTACAAAGTTCTTTTCCTCGAAAGAGAAAACCGCGAGTTTTTTGCGCGCAGAGATCTTGAAAAACATGCCTGTTTCAAAACGGAGTTTTATACTTCGTTAAAGGAGCTTAAAAAAAAATACAGCGCCGCGGTAGAGCACGCGCAGCTTGTAATTATGGGCTCATCTGTTATTGAAGGAGCCGCTGCGGGCGAATGGGTTTGCAGCATCGCAAAAGGTATAGCGGCATTTTACGATATGGATACTCCATTAACAATAAAAAATCTTGACGTCAAATGTTATGAGTACCTCTCAGCTCACCTTATACCGCGTTTCGATCTGTATCTCTCCTTTGCGGGCGGTATGGCGCTTGATCTGCTTGAAAACGCGTACGGTTCGCCAATGGCCCGTCCTCTTTATTGCAGTGTTGATTTTTCTAAATATTATCCTGATGAAAAAGATTCGCGCCTTTACGATTTGGGATATATGGGAACCTATAGCGAGTGCCGGAAAGAGCCGCTTGAAACGCTTATGCTTGAAGCGGCCAAAAAGTGGACAGAGGGTAGATTTGCGGTTGCCGGGGCATCTTATCCTGATGAGATCAGCTGGCCGTCAAATATAAAGAAAATGGATCACCTGTTTGCTTCTCATCACAGAGACTTTTACTGCTCGCAGCGCTTTACACTTAATATAACCAAAGCTGAAAACGCGGAGGCCGGATATGCTCCAAGTATTCGTCTTTTTGAAGCGGCCGCCTGCGGTGTGCCGATTATAAGTGATTACTGGGAGGGACTCAGTAATTTTTTTATTTTTGGCGAAGAGATATTGCTTAGCTCCTCTTCCCGTAACACTCATAAATATCTGACTGAAATTCCTGAGCAAAAGCGGCGCGAAATAGGGGACGCCGCGCGCAAAAGAGTATTAACAGAACATAGCCCGGCTCACAGAGTCCGCGAGCTTGAAGAGTATATGAAAGAAGCGCTGCGGGTTAAGCAGCGCAAAAGAGCGAAATTTTTCTAATACGGCACGAGCCTACACTGCACCGCACGCAACTGCACGCAGGGCCGGCTCTGTTGCTTAGCGGCACAGCGTAGATTTATGCAGTGAAGCGGTATAGTATAGTTAAATTCCAAGACCTACTCCAAGATTTATTGAAAAATACTGAAAAGGCCGGCCTTGGTTTTGGCCGTTAAAGATCAAATGATATATAGGGAAGAGCTCAACAGATATAAACCTCGGAGAGCCGATAAGAACTCCGCCGCCAAGCTGAATCCCAAAGCGCATCACATCGTCTCCAAGTATATCTGTGACAGCTTCGTTTAAATCTTCACCGCTTCTGATGCCGCTGACCCTCGCCTCAAGATTAAGTACATAGAGACCCGCGCCGCCGTGCAGGAAAAAGTTTATCGGAGCGATACCGTAATTTGTCATAAGCCGTACAGCCGGTACAACTTCGAGCGCTTCGCCCGCGCCTTTATGAACATCAGGATCGGTCAGGCCAAGATTTGTCAAGCGGTCTATATACTCAGACTCATCTTGACCCCAGCGGTTATACGCTATGCGCCCGCCAATCCAAAGATTATCTATAATGTTAAACATAACCGTACCGCCTACAGAGAATCCCCAGTGCAAAAGATCTTCATTTTGTCCAACCGGTTTTGAAGTACCGCCGTCTAGGCTGAATCTTACCTGCTGAGCGTTTACGCTGCTCATTGCGCAAACAATAATTAAGCAGAACAATAGAGAAAAACGATGTTTTTTCATGTAACAGTCTCCTTTTATTAAGGTGGCAATTAAAGGTCGCAACTCCCGGCGCATCGACTGCACGAACCATCGTGAGGCCGCTGTACCGGGAGTTGCGACCTTTAACCGCCGAAGTAATAAATTAAAAAAGTTCTACCAAATTTGCGCAAAAAGCCGCCTCTTTCTCTGCATCATCCCCTTAAAACACTTGTTGCGAAAGGAGAGCAGTTCGTGGAGATTTTTGCAAAAAGTTTTTGCCCGCTTGGAACATTTATGGCACGAGCTCATATGTTTGCAACTGATAATTGCCGCTATTTTGGTTAAAGCTCCTGCGAAAAGAATGGATAAAAGTGCTCTTTTTACTGTTTTCATTATTCCTCCGTGGTAAAGGGTGCCTTGATAAAGTAACCCCGGGTTTGCCATACGGCTCAATAACACGGCAGCTTACGCCGCGATAAACAAAGCGCATACGGCCGGTTAACCCGTGGGTGGGTGGATTCTGGGAGGCTTTGCCAAAAGACCGCCTAAAAAAGAGACAACAAAGAGCGCCAAAAAAAGAAAGAAAAGAGGCGTTGCCATATCGTAAATTTTATTTGTTGATTCGGCAACCGGCGGCTCCGTCATGTACTTGACTACTGCGCTTGAAATGGATAGGATCAAAAAAATAAGTGACAGCTTCAGCATTAAATCTCCTCCTTATAAAGATTTTTTGCAAACGCTGTACCATTCAATCCGGGGGTTAAGGCCCCCGGTTACACTCTGCCGCCCCTGCGGATTTTCGGATAAGGAAGATAAGCGCACACCCGCACATATACTGAGTAACGGCATAAATCTACACCGCACCGCACGCAACTGCACGTAGGGCCGGCTCTGTTGCTTAGCGGCACAGTGTAGATTTATGCCGTAAAGCGGTATAGCAGCAAAGACCCATTAAAATTAACCCTGCACGGACTTCGACCGCTTAATCGCGCAGAACTCGCCGCACATACTGCAAAGCGCCTGGTCAGCAGGCGGCAGAGAGTCTCTGTACTGGCGCGCCTTTTCGGGATCAACGCAAAGCGAGATCATCTTATCCCAGTCAAGAGCGATCTTGGCGCGTGATATCTCATGGTCTTTTTCGATTGCGCCCTTTTTACCCCGCGCGATGTCTGCCGCGTGGCCCGCGATGCGCGAAGCTATAACGCCTTCGCGTACATCCTCAAGTGACGGCAGACGTAAATGTTCCGCAGGTGTGACGTAACATAGAAAATCCGCCCCCGCCATCCCAGCAACCGCTCCGCCTATAGCCGCCGTTATGTGGTCGTATCCCGGAGAGATATCTGTAACAAGCGGACCTAAAACATAAAACGGCGCGTTGTTGCAAAGTGTCTTTTGAATCTGCATGTTAGCGGCTACCTGATGTAAAGGCACGTGTCCCGGCCCTTCCACAAATACACCAACACTGCGCGCGCGCGCTCTTTTTACAAGATCGCCGAGGATGATAAGCTCTTCGATTTGAACTCTATCCGTCGCGTCATAGAGAGCGCCGGGCCGAAATCCATCACCCAAAGATACCGCGACGTCATACTCCGCGCACATGTCAAGCAATCTGTCATACTGCTCATAGAGAGGATTCTCTTTATCGTTGTGATGAATCCACTCCATAATGATTGTGCCGCCGCGGCTTGTGGCTCCCGCTAACCGTCCCACCTCTTTAAAGCGCGCGACCGACTGCTTGTTGACCCCGCAGTGAAGCGTAAGAAAATCCACGCCCTGTTTGCAGTGATTTTCTATAACGTCAAACATGTCATCCGCCGTGAGTTCAAGTACAGACTTTTGATTTTGGCGCGCGATAACGGCCATCTCATATAGCGGTACTGTTCCTATGGCGACAGGACACTTTTCAAGAAGCGCGGCTCTTATCCCGGCAAGATCACCGGCGGTTGATAAATCCATGATTGCGTGCGCGCCGTGTTTTACCGCAACCTCCATCTTTTTTAGTTCTTCGTTGATATCACTCAAAGAGGACGAAGTGCCGATGTTGGCATTAATTTTGATGTGAGTGTTACTTCCAATAGGGAGCGCTTCGATGTTTCTGAGTCTGTTTTTTACAAGTACAATGGAACCGTCCGCCATTGCAGCGCATACCTGCTCGGCGGTAAGCCCTTCCTTCGCGGCGGCGATCTTCATCTCTTCGGTGATTATGCCTGCTTTTGCCTGTTCAACCCGTGTCATAATAGAGGGAGTCTCCGTAATTTTAAGTTTTTAAATTATTTAAGGTAGTAAAATGTTCTGCAATACTATATAATTGATAATTGATACTGCTATTGACCAAATATTGTGCACGACATTGTTTCTCCTCACCCCTTTAGGGGTACAAGACTGTAATCCGCGGGTTTTAACCCGCGGATAAGAGAAAATAATAGCGGGCAGCGGGTAATGAGTAGAAAAACATTGGGTTGTATTCAAATAGGTACATTATCTATATTTGAATCTTACTATCGGAAATGAACGGAAGGATTTAACGTGAACAAGAAATTAACCAAAAAGCAGTTGCAGCACTTCAAAGATAAGCTCTTGGCCGAGAAACAAAAGGCGCTCGAAGAGATGGGGGAGCTTTCGCAGAGCAACCTCAAACAGTCTATATCCGACAGCGCCGGTGAGAATTCCCGCTACAGCTACCACCTTGGCGACGTAGCGTCACTCTCTTACGGCCGTGAGTTTTCGATGGGGCTTGCCGAAAGACAGCAGAAATATCTCGAACAGATAGACGACGCGCTTAGAAGAATAGAAGACGGCACCTACGGTATCTGTAAAGTAACCGGCGACTCTATTGACGTTGAGCGGCTTGAAGAGGTTCCTGTGGCTAAATACTCGGTAAAAGGCAAAGAGATTTTGGAACGCAGGAAACGTCAGCAAGGTTTGTAATAAAAAAATTAAGATGTATAAATTTGTACCGGCGTTTTTTTTGATTGTGCACAGTGTACTGAGCATTGTGCACTGTCATGAGTTTAATCATCGCATCACCCAAATTAAAATTGAAGGCGCACCTTCGTACCTTACTGTTCCTCAAAATATACTGCCGTCTCTTCCCGTTGATTATGATGATGGGACAATAAAATATGCTATGCTCGGTATCTCCAAGTTTTTTTCAGAAAACGGGTATCCTTATAATAAAGTCACGATGTCAACTGATGTCAATAATAATGACTCATCCGCAATAATAGTACGTTTTATTGTTGATACTGATGAGAAGGTCTGTAACGGCCCGGTTCTAATAAAAGGCGTTAAAAAAAATCCGCAGATGTACATGCGGGATGTGCGGCTTTCCCCCGGGCAGATTTATAACAGCGCGGATTTGGATGAGACTATAAGACGGCTTTCCATGCGGCCTTATGTGCTGAATGTAAACTCCGCTTCCCCCGTTATTATCGAAGACGCACCCCTGTGCAATGAGTTGAGGCAGGCTGTCACGCCGATTTTAATCACCGAGAAAGCGGGGATGGATATTGAAGGGGTTTTAGGATATGAATCGGCGCGGCGCGGCAGGAAGAGCTCTCTTAGCGGATATCTTAATTTTTCATTTATCAACATGCTCCGTCTTGGTGAGAGAGCGGAGGTCAGTTATACGGGGATGAACTCCTTTCAGCGTCTCAAAGTTTTTGCCTCACGCCCCTGGGTGTTTTCTTTGCCCCTTGAAATGGGCGGATCTTTTGAGCTTGAAATTGAAGATGAGGGGTATGGATATTTGGGCGGTGAGTTTTTTACCGCTGCGGAGATAGACGGCCGGTGGAAAACAGGAGTCGCTTTAAGAGGATCGGAGACTGTTCCGCCCGATACTGTTGAGAGAGCTTATACGTTTTATGGCGCTGATATTTTTCTATATCTTATACCGCAAACGTGGGAGATGGGCAAAACGGTCAACGAGTTTTCTGTGAGAACCGGAAGCGGTATTGCTAACCGGGATAAAAAAATAACCCGCAGCCGGGCTGAACTTAGCGCGGGAAGCCACCTGCCGCTCTTTACAAGATACGCAATTGCGGGACGTGTCTGCGGCAAAACTTTGTTTACAGATGAACAATACCTGCCGCCTGCGGAACTTTACAGATACGGCGGTCATAACTCCATGAGAGGATATTCGCAAGAGGAGTTCGCGTTTCGCAGCGCGCTTATTTCTCAAACGGAAGCGCTTATTTATTTGAGCCGCAGCTCCTCACTGTTTATTTTTTTTGACGGCGGTATCGGCTTTCAAAATCCGGGAGCGATTTCGGTTAGTGACGGTCAAAAAATGTTTGGCTATGGAGCCGGTATGCGTTTTCCCTCGCGGCTTGGAACTGTTTCTTTAGAGTGGGGCAGAAATATTGATGATGACGGCTCCCTCGGGCGGGTTCATGTTGGGGTGAAGACGGGGTTTTGAATTAAAAAAGCAGGAGACGGGGATCGAACCCGCAACATCAACCTTGGGAAGGTTGCACTCTACCATTGAGTCACTCCTGCGCAGTACAAGTATAAGATATACTGGTGTACGGCATAAATTGGCCCTGCGCCGCACGCAACTGCACGCAGGGCCGGCTCTGTTGCTTAGCGGCACAGTGCCAATTTATGCCGTGATTCAGTATAATAAGATAAATAAGAGCACGCGGGATGTCAAGAATAATGCTTGATTCATTAGATATTACTCCGGCATTTAACTGCCACCTTAATATTTTAAAAAATTGTGCACGGCGGCAGTTTGTAAAATATTAATTTATATTTTTTATAGATCTCTTTTAGTGTAATCCTGTTCACAATAAAATAGAATCGAGTATCATGCACAAAGGAATAATTTTAGCCGGCGGCAGCGGCACAAGGCTTTACCCAATAACGATATCCGTGTCAAAACAGCTCATGCCTGTTTACGACAAACCGATGATTTATTACCCTTTGTCGGTACTTATGCTTGCGGGGATAAAGGATATTCTAATTATCACCACCCCAGACGACGCGCCGGCGTTTAAAAAACTTTTAGGCAGCGGTGAGCAGTGGGGGCTTAAGTTTACTTACGCAATTCAGCCAAAACCGGAGGGGCTTGCGCAGGCGTTTATTATCGGCGATGAATTTATCGGCGATGATCCCGTTGCCCTGATTCTTGGTGACAATATTTTTTGGGGGCACGGTCTTGTGCAATGTTTGCAAAAAGCAATCAGCCATCCTGAGAATGCCACTGTTTTTGCCTACAAAGTGAACGACCCGCAGCGCTATGGAGTTGTGGAGTTTGATGAAAACTGGAAAGCAATATCTTTGGAAGAAAAACCCGCTGTACCAAAGTCAAAATTTGCGGTAACCGGCCTCTATTTTTATGATAAAGAGGCAAGCGCTTTAGCGCGCAATCTAAAACCATCACTCCGCGGAGAACTTGAGATAACCGACCTTAACCGCGTTTACCTCGAACAGGGCAAATTGCAGGTGGTTGATCTAGGACGCGGTATAGCGTGGCTTGACACAGGAACTCATGAATCAATGCTTCAAGCCTCCTCTTTTGTAGAAACAATTCAGTCGCGTCAGGGGCAAAAAGTCTCCTGCCCGGAGGAGATTGCTTACAGGCGCGGACTTATAGATTCAAAACAATTGGAAACGCTGGCAAATCCAATGCGCAAAAATAATTATGGTCAGTATCTGCTTAGCCTCATAGATAAGGCCGATTGAAAGCAGTGTACCGATGCAATTAAAGGCCGCAACTCCCGGCATATCGACTGCACGAACCATCGTGAGTCCGCTGTACCGGGAGTTGCGGCCTTTAACTGCCGAAGTAATAGTTCAAAGAGAATAATAGAAAAAGGATAGATAAATGGAATTCATAAAGACAGATATTGAGGGACTAATACTCGTAAAGCCAAAAGTATTCACTGATAACAGAGGATTTTTTTTAGAGAGTTACTCCGTCTCAAAATTTAAAGAGGGCGGTATAGATTGCGCGTTTGTTCAGGATAATCACTCCTGTTCGATCAATGCCGGAGTGATACGGGGACTTCATTTTCAAACAGAGCCGTGCAGCCAAAGTAAACTTATAAGAGTTATCAGGGGATCAATATTTGACGCAGCGGTAGATTTAAGACGCGATTCTCCTACATTCGGACAATGGAGAGGTTTCACTTTGAGCGCCGCCAATTACGATATGCTTTTCATTCCAAGAGGATTTGCCCACGGATTCTGCACTCTTGAAGACAACAGCGAGATAGCGTACAAAGCGGATAATCTCTACTCCCCGCAGCATGACGCGGGTATTATTTGGAATGATCCCGATATTGGGATAGAGTGGCCGGTAAAAGAACCCATATTGTCGGCGAAAGATGCTAATTTGCCCAAGTTTAATCAAGTTTTTAAATAGCAGCTCTTTTTAAGCCGCAACTCCCGGCACAGCGGCCTCACGATGGTTCGTGCAGTCGGTGTGCCGGGAGTTGCGGCCTTTAATTGCCACCTTAATAAACGGCAAGGTTATTGTTAATATATTTATATAACGGTACACGGCACGAGTTTACACTGTGCCGCACGCAACTGCACGTAGGGCCGGCTCTGTTGCTTAGCGGCACAGTGTAAATTCGTGCCGTGCGGCAATTTACCAAAATCCGGTGCGTACTTCTCAATCCCGAAGTTTTAAGGAAATTTAAGAAAGGCGCAAATGTCAATATGAAAAAACGCAGATTTTCAATGTATACATCTAATTTTATAGTTCTCACAGCGTTTTTTCTCTTCTTCCTAAACACAGCGCCTGCCGCCCAAGATCAAGAGGAAAATTTCAAATGGCAGGACGCGTCCAAAGAATTAGACGCCCTCGCATTTTCACAATCATTTATTGACTCTGTGAAAAATTACCATCTCGGCGTAAAACCGGGGCGCTCCTCACGCAAATCAGGAAAATCGCCCTGGGGCAAAGAGACGCTAATTTACGAAGTGCAATGGGGCCCCATGAAAGCGGGATTCATGATACTTACCGCGGAGCCTGACCCGGCAAGCGGAAACATACGGCTTGGCATGAAAATGATCTCAAATAACTTTGTGAGTTCCATCTACAGAATACGCGATTACTCAATAACATGGGTAGACGCAAAGGAGTTTTATCCAATATTCTTTGAACAGCATACCCGCGAAAAAAAGTTTAGAAAAGATGAGTATCTCATCTACGATAATGAAAAAGAACGAATTATTATAGGACGGGCAACAAACAGGAAAAACGAAATTACTGAGATTGAGGCTCCCCCTTTCACCCATAACTTCGTATCCGTATTATACTATGCGCGTACAATGGATTTAAACGTGGGTGACTCCTTCTCAATAAATATGTATACAAGACCAAGAGTCCAGCCAATGAGAATGAGGGTACGCAAAGAGGAGCGGGTAAATGCAGGCGGCAAAAGATACAGAAGCTTGATGGTTGAACCAACACTCACAGGCGACGGAGAACGATTTAACAAAAACGACCAAATGACAGTATGGATCTCACAGGACGATGAGTACAGAGTGCCGGTAATGGCGAGGTCTAAACTTAAGGTAGGGTCAATAACCGCGCGGTTAGTGCAGGTTATAAGAACAGAATAGTCACAACGACGATTTTAACCAATGAAGATATTGCGCGCTTCCGTCTGATATCGGTATTGATACAATACACGGACAGGTGTACGTGTGAAGCTCTTTAACGCGATTTTGAAGAGCGTCGAATTTTTCGGTGATTGTCTTGGCGATTAGAACCGCCTCATTATCTGTTGTTATCTCTCCTTCCCATTGATATATTGACGTCATGGAATCCAAAATATTTACACATGCGCATAAGCGCTCTTCTACTAATGTTTTACCTATTGACAACGCCTGCTCTTTGTCTTTTGCGGTGATATAGACTAAAATGAAATTCATCGGAAACTCCTTTGTGGAAAGTCAAAGTCAAAATCAAATATAAAGGGGGAAGTATCCCCCTGTCTCCAGCCAAAAATAAAAACCATCAGAAAACTTAATAATACATTATGAAAAATATATTTTTAGACATGGAACTTCCAATTTTTGAGAAACGCGCTGAGATAATCAGCGCGCTAAAAGAACATCAGGTGATTGTCGTGTGCGGGCAGACCGGTTCGGGAAAGACTACGCAGCTGCCGCTGTTTTGCCTTGACGCGGGTTTGGGGGTAAAAGGTAAAATCGGCTGCACACAGCCGCGGCGTATCGCCGCGACTTCAATTGCACAGAGAGTCGCTTCGCAGCTTGGCGGCGAGATTGGGGGTAAAATTGGATATAAGATTCGCTTTGGGACGAAAGAGTCTAAGGATACGCTTATAAAGTTTATGACAGACGGGATTCTTCTTGCCGAGACTCGAAATGATCGTTTACTTTTGCAATATGATACGATAATAATTGACGAAGCGCATGAACGCAGTCTTAATATCGATTTTCTTTTGGGATATCTTAAACAGCTCCTGCCGAGAAGACCCGACCTCAAAGTTATTATATCATCAGCGACAATTGACTCAGATCTCTTTTCAAAAAGTTTTGGAAACGCTCCTATTATTGAAGTAAGCGGACGGCTCTACCCTATCGAAGTTTTTTATCGGGGAGAGCTTGAGGATGATGAGAACAGCAGTTATGTAGAGACGGCCGTTCAAGCGGTATCAGATATTATTGATGAATACGGCCCCGGCGACATGCTCCTTTTTATGCCTACGGAGAGAGATATACGTGAAACTTGTGATAAACTTGAAAGTTTATCCTCAAGAAACTGGTTTAAGGCGATGCCGCTTTTTTCACGGCTCACGCGTGCGCAGCAGGACGAGATTTTCTCAGCTTGCAATACGACAAAAATTGTCGTATGTACAAATATCGCGGAGACATCCGTCACCGTCCCAAATATCCGCTATGTGGTAGACACCGGACTCGCGCGGATCTCCCGCTACGCTCCCCGCCTGCGCACAAACCGTCTGCCTATTGAACCTATCAGCCGCGCGAGCGCGGATCAGCGCAAGGGCCGTTGCGGGCGTGTGCAGGATGGAATTTGTATCAGGCTTTACTCTGAGGAAAATTATCTGTCAAGAGATGAGTTCACACAGCCCGAAATAAAACGGTCTAATCTCGCCGGGGTGATATTGACAATGGCGGATCTTAATCTTGGTGATATAGATAATTTCCCTTTTGTAGAATCACCGTCAAAACAGGCTATTTCTGAAGGATATGCAAAACTTAGGGAGCTTGGCGCGCTTGATAAGGAAAATCGTCTTACTAAAATGGGAAGAGAGATGGCTAAACTTCCCTTCGATCCCCATATTTCACGGATGATCATCGCCGCGCAAAAAGAGAACGCGTTAAAAGAGGTTAAGATTATCGCTGCCGCGCTCTCAATCGTTGATCCGCGGGAACGTCCGTTTGACAAACAGGCTGAAGCTGATCTTAAGCATGCTAAATTTACGGATAAGGGTTCAGACTTTTTCACATATATCAATCTTTGGAACACTTTTAAAAGCGAATGGAACGCAATAAAAACACAAGGGCGCATGAGGCGGTTCTGCAAAGAGCACTTTTTATCATACACAAGAATGCGCGAATGGCATGACGTTCACGGGCAGCTTGACGATACGCTCGCACAGATGAAAGGTTACAGTGAAAATGAGACCCCCGCGCCGCCTGCCGCGGTTCATCGGTCACTTCTCACCGGACTGCTTGACACATGCGCGTATTTCGATAAAAATAATAAAAGCGGAAAATACAAAGCCGCAAGAGGCAAAGATGTGGTGATTTTCCCCGGCTCATCACTTGCCAAAAGAAAAATTGAGTGGATAATGTGTCATCAATTCGTAGAGACAAGCCAACTCTTCGCAAGAACCGCAGCCGCCGTTGAACCGCAGTGGATTGAGGAGCTTGCCGGACCGCTCTGTACGCATACATTTGAATCGCCGTTTTTTGATATTGAAACCGGCGCGGTACGAGCGACAGAACGGGTAACGCTCTTTGGGATGCCGCTTGCCGTAAGAAAAAACGCTGTCTACAGTAAACACGCGCCGGAGCACGCGTCAGAGATTTTTATAAGGGACGGACTCATAGACGAGAATCTTGTCTGCTATCATAAATTTTACAAACACAACCGTGAATTAAAAAATAAAATATCGACTCTTGAAGAAAAAATCCGCTCACGAACCCTTTACGCTGGAGACGAAGCGCTTTTCACCTTTTATAAAAATCGCCTTGGAACAGTTTCATCAATCCACGAACTCAATAAGTTGATAAAAGCTAAAGGGGATGACAAATTTCTTTATCTTGGCGAAAATGACATTATGGAAACTGAGCCTCCGCCTGAGGCGCATAATTTCCCCGATCATGTACAGATCGGCGATAAAAATTTCTCTCTTAAATACGCTTTTGAGCCGGGAGAAAAAAATGATGGCATCACACTTACACTGCCTCAAAATGTCCTGCCGTTCATCGAAAAAAACAGCATCGGATGGCTTGTTCCGGCATTGTGGCCCCATATAATAAAGGATTTAATTCACGGATTACCTAAAGATCAACGTAAATTATTTATACCGATAAACGAGAATGCTTTGCGCCTGTCAAAAGAATTAAGCGTTACCGATGAACCGTTTGCGCTCTCACTTTCTAAAGTAATCAATAAAATTTTGGGGGTAAAAATAGACCCGGCCCTGCTTGACCCTCAAAGAGCCGCTGAACATCTCAACGTTAAACTTGACATAAAGGACGAAAACGGCAAAACAATAGCCTGCGGACAGAGCAGTGATGTCTTAAAGCAAATAGAAAACAGCCCTGTAGAACGCGGCAATTCTCCCTGGGAAAAAACTTTTCAGAATTTCAGTCAACGAGGATTAAAAAAATGGCCGGATGAAAATCTAAGCGTTACCGTTGACATAGGTTCTAAAAGCGGCGGAAGCGGCATCAGCGTAAAAGGCTACAAGGCGTTAATTCCAAGCAGTCAATCAAAAGACAGCAAAGATAACTGTGTTGACCTCGTCCTCTACCCCTCAAAAGAGCAGGCAGACACTGCTCACAGAAGCGGAGTAAGGCTTCTGCTTGAATCAGCGGTAGAAAAAGACTTAGCTTGGACAGAGCGTGATCTTTCATTCAACGCGAAAACGAAATTACTGTGCTCGCCGTTTGGATCCGCGGATATATTTAAACAGAAACTTTATGAGATGATCTGCAATAATGTCCTTAACCACGTAGATACGCCGAGAACTGAGGAGCAATTTAACGCGCTGATAGAAAAGACTAAAGCTAATTTAAGAGGCATAGGGTTCCGCACGATATCCGTTTTTGAAGAATCGCTGAGTTTATTTACAGAAAACAGTTCGCGCATATCAGCGTCAAAGAAAAAACTGTCACCGGACATTGTCAATCAGCTCGAAAATGATCTCAAAAGGTTTTTTGTTGACATATTAGAAAACAGTGTTACGATAGAGATTTTTTTACAATACCCGCGATACCTTAAAGTATTTTTGTCAAAGATAGAGAAGGCGGTTTGTGAACCTTCGAAATACAGGCAAAACGCAGCGATTTTGCATGTTTATCAAACAAAGTTGAAAGGGGTTTCAACAGATATTCATAGTGTTGATGATATCGGTAAAAAGCGCTCTATAGATGAACTGTCACAAATGATTCGTGAATTTGAAATAAGCCTGTTTGCTCAGCAGGTGAAGACGCTATATCCGATATCTGAAAAACGGTTGGAGAAGAGAATCTCTGCGTTATAAACTAAAGGTTTTTAGGCGTGACATTTGCTTTCATTCGATGATTATTGTAATAGTTTTTATGTGTTGACTTTTTTGGATAAATCGGTTATATTATTAGATATAGTGGGAGTCAGGCTTGTGCCCGCTTTGGGCGTATCGTTGGGGGTTTTGCATCCATAGTACAAGTAATACTCCCGCTATAGTTTCGTTTGCTATATATTTTGTTACATTCCAAATATAGGAAGCTACCCCACGCTACGTTTCGGACGTACAGGCGGGGGATTTTTCATCTGTCGACGCGGGGATGTTTCTGTTCTTTTTGTTTGTTACTGGATAGAAACAGGGTCTTTTTTCCACGTAGTAGGGTTTTTAGCCTGAATCGTGGACTCCCGAAAGGGTGGCCCTGCTTTCTCTATCCTTGTAAAAGGATTGAGATCGTATAAACTGCTTGTGTTATCTTTATGAATTCCTATATTTAACACTCCTGCATACCATTTATCTCCTAATTTAAAAACAATCTCATAATATGCAAATTGCCTGAAATACCTATGTTCCACATTGTCTAAGCCTATAGATTTACCGGATTCTATTAATTCTGCCAAATACGGCGTTGCGCGTAATTTATCCAAAGGCGCGTGATGCGTTATTTTTTGCGCACCCTTTCTGTTTATTTTGACAAATCTGCCATCATGTGTAAAACATTTTTTATGTCTTAGATGATTTCAGATATTATGTTATGCTTGTGAGTTTAGAGTTGTTGCGTTTGAAGTATGAAAAAAGCTACCTTCACTCTATGGGGTCATATTTCAAACCACCGTGGTACCTCTTGCAAGGTC
>Ga0123353_10001524_pt1 | contig 28409 bp, 12 predicted proteins | sample TergutLab28metaG_3_FD_92763 | JGI IMG/M metagenome (GOLD analysis project Ga0123353, IMG submission 92763) | Labiotermes labralis P3 segment gut microbial communities from Petit-Saut dam, French Guiana - Lab288 P3 | ecosystem: Host-associated > Arthropoda: Insects > Digestive system > Gut ...
ATTCGATGATATTCTCATCAGAAATTCAAAGAAAAATAAATGAAACAGTTCTCAAAACAATTAAAATATCTTCCGGCTTTAAGGTGTTTTTTAATAAAAGTTATCTTCCGAACATGACTGGGCGTTGCCGTTGGGCTGGGTTATGTAAGGCTTTCAGCCTTTAGGCGTTGCCCTACGCTATTGCTTATGCCCTTTCAAGGAATTTGTCGCCTTAACTAAACGACATTTCTATAAAATTTCTAAAACTTCGCCACCTCCAACGGTCCTTTCAACACCCTTCCGTCCTTCATGAAAATGCGGAAAAAGTAAGTTCCCGGTTCAGCCAATCGACCTCTATATGTGCCGTCCCAGCCGTTATCGCCTTCGAATACTTTTTGTTGGTAGCGATTGTAGATTTCTACTCGATAACCCGGTTTTCCATCACGAGGCGTCATAAAGGTGTCGTTTAGTCCGTTGCGGTCATACGGAGTGATAATATCCGGAATCATAAAATAGTCTGCCACTTCCACCTCTACATTGTTGGATTGCACGTCCGGGCAATAGCCGTTATCGGTTGAGACGTAAAATATGTAGATTCCCGCCTCATCCAATGTGTATGCGAAGGTATTAACGGTTGTTTCGCCGAGCAGCTTGCCGGTAAAGGCGTCGTACCAGCGGTAAACGCCATGTTCGTCGTTGGTTGGGGTGACTGTCAGCGTTACTTTGTCGCCCATTTGCACTTTGTTTGTATCGGCTTGCAGGAACAGGTATATTTTGTTTGTAATATACACTGTCGTGTAGGCATAAGGAGAATCGCCGCATGCAGGGTCTACGGCATACGCCCAATAGGTTGACTCACGGTCTAATGGTATTACATTCCCTTTCTGACTTGTGCCGTCCGGTTTTATTGGCGTTCGGTCGTCGTCGTACCAAGCTATTTCGGAAGGATTTCCGGCTTTTACTTTTGCCGTCAATGTGACTTCCTGTTCACCGTCCTGACAGATGTATTGATTGTCGGACGCGAGTGTAATCCGGGAAGAATCCTGTATGGTCAGGTGAAGCGCGACGATGCTGTCGCAACCAAATACCGTTTTCAGCGTATCATCGAAAATCCCCTCCTGCTTGTAATATTTACCGCCGAAGAAAATGCTGTCGCCCCGACAGATGGTTACCGGCACAGGCGAATCCCGATAAACGGGCTTTACCTTTAAATTCATTGACACAACATTGTCGCAACCGGATACTGCTTTCAACGTGTCGGTGTAAATCCCCTCCTGATGATAATATTTTCCGTTGAAAAGTGCACTGTCATTAGGGCAAATTACAACATTCACAGTATCAAATTCTATTGGAAAGACCGTTACCGTACTACTATAATCGGAACATGGCGCAACCTCTTTTACGCAACGAAGCGAAGCGCAAAATCCTTTAGGGACAGCGAGTTGGTGCGGGATGCCTCTGTCGAAGCACAAATCCCAGACACAATTATAAGCGCAAAAGTAGGTGTCGCCGTCGTTGTAGTTCATGCCGCTGCCGGTGAGGTAATCACTGTGGTCGGCTAAATAAAACGAGCCGTTCATTTCGCGCCAGCCGGGTGCATAAGGCAGGAAAACGGTATTAGGCTCCGTGCCGAACAGCCGTCCTTCTACGCCATTTCGGGTGATGACAATGCTGCCGGCGTCCAACAGCTTTGCCTGCTCCTCGACCGTAGGCGGACGCCAGCCGCAAGGGCAAGGGTCGTTTTCCCATACCGAGCCGGGTACTATGGTGTAATCCCAAACAGTATCACCGTTGGAATTTACCATCGGGTCGGTGGTACTCCAACCTACGTTTTTACCCCATTGGTAAAACATGCCGGCGCCTTCGGGCGTGACTGCGAAAGTACCAGGCATATCCACATTGCGGGTTGCCCAGACAACGCCGTTAATCTCTATGCCTTCGTCCAGAACTTCCGACAGGGAACAGCCGTCTGCGGAAATTAAACCATGTACAATAAACTGAATTCCACCTTCTTGTTTCGCCACCAGCATGATATCCATGCCCGAAACAGTTATGATTTGCCTTATGCCGTCGAAAGTATAATCCAGTTCAAAAGGCGCTACGCCCGTAAAAACCAAATGAACAGTATCGTTCAAGCAAACATTTGTTTCTACAATTGTAACGGAAGGCGCAGTGCAAGGCTGAGATTGAGAACATTTAATCAGGTTTTCAATAACAGTCACACATGTCAATTGTGTTAAATGGGTATCATCGTCGGTAATCAGACAACAGTAAGTCCCTTCACACAATCCGGTAGCGGTAGCAGTGGTCTGGCTGCTGGCGTCGTTCCATTGGTAAGAGAAGTTGCCTGAGCCTCCTTGCGGGGTTACGGTTGCTGTTCCATTACAGTCGCTACTGACTCGCAAATAGCATGTTCCGTTGCAGTAACCTTGCGTGGGCAGCGTAAGCGTGTTGAACATCCAGTTACCGCCGTCGGGTTGACGTTTTGGCGAAAGTCCGCTATAACTATCAAAGTTTCTGTCATCTATCCATGTTTTCCTGCCGGCAGGGAAATTGTCCAAAGAGGCGAGTTCTCCCTGATAACTGTCTGCTACCAATGGATTACAAGGATTGCAATCGGTGCAAATATCCTGTGTCGCTGCACCCCAATAAACAGCATCTTGCGGAACACCGTCTTTATCATAAAAACCAAACCATCCTCCCGCATTCGGCAACCAGAAACGCCGTCCGCCATTATTAAGGCAGAGACGGTCTATGTGGTCTACCAAGTCTATGACAACAACGTTTCCTCCGTTTTCTACCAGACGGGCAGGGTCTACCTGTTCGGAGCGTTCACCACGCAATACGCAAAAACCGTTAGGCGGGACAATTGTACCTTCCGGCAATACGAATGCGGCGCCCAAGTTGCGGACAATGTTTTGCGTTGCACAAACAGGACTGATGTTGTCGGTAGTGGCGTTTCCGAAGAAATAACCTGAAATATCCACCGGGTTGCAGTTATCGGGGTTGTAGAGTTCAATCCATTCTCCGCCAACGGCACCCCCGAAGCCGCCGCTACACATTTGTCCGTAAATAGCGCCATCGTATTCACTCGGATTAATCATTACTTCGTTGATAAGGATAGAAGGTCCGTTGTATTGGCACAAGTCATCGTTACACAAATCGTTTGCCGTATAGGATGACGAAACGGAACGGATACAAGGTAAAACGGTAATGGATACGGTACCTTGCACCAGGTTTCCATCGACCATCATTTCATATTTTATTTCATCATGCGTAATGGCAGATACGGCAGGAGACGTATAAGTCAGTATGCCGGTCTGGCTTAGAGCGGCAACGGCGCCGGGTAGTTGCGGCGGCTGTGTTATGGTATATCCCGAGCCCGTCCGTTGAAACAAAAAAATCCGGGAAGTTTCACAATCGGTAACAACAGGTCTTCTATCGGGACAAGGGGGAAGTATTAGCCCAAAAACATCATTTAATAAAAAGGAGTTGTTATAAACAACCATTCCATTCAGAAATATTCCGACATAGTTTAACATTTCAGACATGAAATAATATCCGGTCAGTTTAACATATCCGCCCGGGTCTAATGTTATTTGGTAAAAGTGATTTCCCTGAGCATCCACAACCATAAGACTGTCAACTGTCGCGTTGTTGATTGAAATGATCTTGGATGAATCTACTCTAATATCGTATCCCATTGCCGATTGAGTTGTAAAGTAAACCTTCACTGTTTTGGCTGTACTACAATCGTTTCGTATGGTAAATTCTTCTTCCAACGTTTCTCCTTCGATAAAACAGCTCCTGTTGTAGGTAGCCTCCACATCCAGCCAATTGGTTGTAGGATATTTGACATATACCCATGCCGTTTCCGATATCGTTCCGCAGGTTAGGGTGTATTGGATAGAGTCTGTTCTGCCGAGATACATCCGGTCGAAATTTGGTTTGTGTATTATTTTATTATCGTCTGTTAATTCAAAAGAGGCTCCGTATGGAAGACGACCGGCGCTCTCCTGCGATATAGTTACAACAGGGTCGGAACAAGTGTAATAGTCGTTTGCCAGAATGTCTATAATTATGGAATCCATGCAATGATTATAGGTTACTATATCGTTGAGGGGAATTACTTGCGGCGGCGTTCCCAATACCCTCATTGGCACGGTGTCCGCTCCGCAGGCATTTTCAACTACGGCATAGTAAATTTTCAAACCAAGCGTTGTTACGGTGAAGGTTTCGTTAACCGGATTGTAGTTTTCGTCATACCATGTAATTTTACGCGCATTGGTGTTTAAATTATCGGCAAGTGAAACAGTATTGCCTATCGTTCTGCCGATAACCAGAGGAGATGTCGCCCAGACCGGCGCATCGACCCTGACAAGCACTTCATCGGTAAGGGTGTAATCCGTTTGGGATTTGCATTTATGTTTAGTAATTCCGTAAGCTAAATATTTGGTATCGATCAAAGGCGACACAACGGTATTGGAAACAGACCATAATATCTCCCCGTCGCTCATTTCGGAACGCTCAAGCGTTGTCAAATCAATGGACCCGCCTTGGCACATCGCCGTATCTGTGACTACTATATGATGATTCACCACATTTACCTTATACATGAACGGAACGCCAAAGAGTGTTCCCGAATAGATTGTCGTATGTTGGGGAGTTACTTTAAAGAGGGCTTCGTTAGAAACAACAGGAACGATTGAAACCGTATGTTTTCCGTCCTGAAGCAAATATTGATAATTGTTATATGGTTGTCCACCTGCATAAGAAGGTTGAGGATTCCAAGGAACAGGCATTTCTTCATTATCCCACACAACTTCAAGCGGATTGCCTATGGCTGTTACCAAGGTTAAATAAGCAGGCTCTCCTTGACAAATACTTATCTCCACAGTTTGAGGAGTGCTGTTTGTACCCTTATTATAACATTCCTTTTGCAAACATCTGTCACTGTTAAGACCGCCCCAACTGACCGGTATTTCGTCATAAATACGGTAATTAATCAACATTTCCCTTTGGCAAGTGGTTATAATCCAGTTTAATCTTTGGTAAGTTCTTTCCACTCCGTCCAATCCTTCGTAGGTGATAATCAAATCATAAACCATTGTTCCCGGAACATTTTCGTCAAAATAAACCAAATAATAGCCCGGACCCCAAGCAGGAATATACTCGCCCGGATTTGTTTTATTGATAAATTGCACGTCTATAATTTGGGCTGAAGAATAATTAAAAGTAAATGCTCCGCTTCCGTTCGACTCACTACAGGAATAAAAAAAATTCTGAAATACTCCCTCGCAAGAATATGTCAATGCTATATAACGACGCTCTGTAAATGTTTGGGTAATGTCGCAACCTTTAAAATAAATATCGGTTTCGATGGTAATAAAATTAGCATAATTTTGTCCGGTGAGAAGACCTCCTTGTGTATAAGCGTCTTCTGTGTCCCATGTTATTTCATAACGGGTTATTTTATATAAATCATTTTCTCCATTAAGACCATATGGTTGCCAACTTGTATGATCTGCATTACGGTATAAAGTAATGTTACTTGGCGCTACATATTCTCTCAAATAAACCGGCGTACAATAATTGTAACGATGTTGATAATTACCGGGACTGCCTGTCGTTGGAATTGTTGCAAGGCGAAACTCAACAATCGGATTACTAAGATTGTTTGTGCTAAACTCTACCTCATCTTGAGCAAGCACTGCGCAATTGTCGTTGGTGGCGATAAGTTTGTAAGTGCGTATTCCGCTTGTAGCTATAAAATTTATATCATCGGTATAATATTTATCGCCTGTTTCTATATGTTGCCAATAAATATTGTCGTAATTGTCGGCGGCGATTTTCTGTATTTGTATATTATCTCCGGGACACACTACTTGTCTTCCTCTTGGCATAATGCTTACCGTCGGTTTAGGACGTAACGAAATGGTAAGTGTTTTTGTAAAAATCTGCGAAGGATTGGCAATTTCCCTGTATTCCAACGTATAAATGGAAGGTGAGATGCCCGGCTGAACTGTGGTATTGACAATCCCCTGCCAACCGACTATTTCCCAACCGACGGGTACAATCACCTCATTGGTCTGAAAATTGAGCAAATCGTAGCTATCGCCCTCGCAAATGGTAATTTCATCGTAGTTGAACGTCACCTGCGCCATGCTCTCTGCCAAAAACAGGATACCCGCTACGAAACAGAATATGCGTAAGCAAAAGTATTTGCATGCAATAGAGGCAAATATGAGTGATTGACGCTTCATGATGTTAATTCAAATTACCAGTTAGAATAAAATTAAATCAAATTTATATTCCGAGAGAAAAATTTCCTATATTCGTTTGTACATATATTATCCGTTTGTAAAAATAAGAATAATAAAATTTAAAAACAATAGTGATTTTATACTATTTTTAATGACTGGCATGATTTTATATAATTTACGATTTTAATTACTAATGACGTGTGCCAGATAAGACCGAAGGTCTTGAATGCGGATAACCCCGTGCAAGCCGAAGGCGCAGCTCAGGGCAGAAGGCTATCTCCGGTTCCGATACACGCAACTCCGATAGGAGTTGAACTACTACGTAGTTCTGGTACCATAGTCGTCAGGCTAAGGCTGAAAGCCTTGTATAACCCAGCCCAATGGCAACGCCTTGGGTTATAATCGTACAATCCTATTTTACGCCCTATAAGGGTAAAATACATTTGCCTGAATTGATGGGCTTAAATTCAACCCATTAAATAATGTTACCTTTTCAAATAATATTGCCTTTTAGCTCCGCTGACCGTTGGTTCAAGGCGAAAATTGGTTTGGGGCGTTTTTACCCCAAGGCGTTGCCATTGGGCTGGGTTATACAAGGCTTTCAGCCTTAGCCTGACGGCTATGGTACCAGAACTACGTAGTAGTTCAACTCCTACCGGAGTTGCGTATACCGGAACCGGAGATAGCCTTCTACCCCCGAGCTGCGCCTTCGGCTTGCACGGGGTTATCCGCATTCAAGACCTTCGGTCTTATCTGGCACACGTCATTAGTAATTAAAATTGTAAATTATTTAAATCAAAACTTCGCCACCTCCAGCGGTCCTTTCAGCACCCTTCCGTCCTTCATGAAAATGCGGAAAAAGTAAGTTCCCGGCTCAGCCAATTGACCTCTGTACGTGCCGTCCCAACCATTATCGCCTTCGAATACTTTTTGTTGGTAGCGGTTGTAGATTTCTACTCGATAGCCCGGTTTGCCGTCGCGAGGCGTCATGAAGGTGTCGTTCAGTCCGTTTTGATTATATGGAGTGATAATATCCGGAATCATATAATAGTCTCTCGCTTCTACCTCTACATTGTTGGATTGTGCGTCCGGACAATAGCCGTTATCGGTCAAAACGTAAAACATGTAGATTCCCGCATCATCCAATGTGTATGCGAAAGTATTGACGGTTGTTTCACCGAGCAGCTTGCCTGTAAAGGCGTCGTACCAGCGGTAAATACCGTGTTCGTCGTTGGTTGGGGTGACTGTCAGTATTGCTTTGTCGCCCATTTGCACTTTGTTTGTGTCGGCTTGCAGGAGCAGGTATATTTTGTTTGTAATATACACAGTCGTGTAGGCGTAAGGCGAATCGCCGCACACCGGATCTATGGCATACGCCCAATAGGTTGATTCGCTGTCTAATGGGATTACATACCTTTTCGAACTCGTTCTGTCCGGTTCTATTGGCGTTCTATCGTCGTCGTACCAAGCTATTTCGGATGGATTTCCGGTTCTTACTTTTACCGTCAATGTAATCTCCTGCTCTCCGTCCTGGCAAATATATTGATTGTCGGGCTCGAGTATAATCCGGGAAGAGTCTCGTACCGTCAGGTAAAGCGTAGTGATGCTGCTGCAACTGTTAACCCCTTCGGGCAGCGTATCGCGGTACGTGCCTGTCTCGGTGTGGTAAATACCTGCAAACAGCGTACTGTCGCCTATACAAAGCGTTATTGCAAGATTAGAGCGCAAGGTGTCTTTGTCTACGTTGATAAAAACCCAGGCGCTGTCGACGATCAGTCTGGTTCCGTCGCATACGATTTTATATTGCAAGGAATCCCGTTCATCAATATTTCTAAGATGGAACACCAGCAAATCGTCCACAATTTGCGCCGTGTTGCCCTGCGACACCGGATCCGACAAGAGGAAGATTTCCGGTTTATCGCAAGTATAGAAGTCATTGTGCAGCACTGAAATCCGGATGGTTGTATCCCGACAGGAAACGATGGAAATTATGTCGTCAACCGCATTAATACATATATTTTCTACAACAGCGCGGACTACGCGGGTCAATCCGGTGTTGATGTCCCTGATGGTACAATAGTAAACTCCTTCGCACAATCCGGTAGCGACGGCAGTGTTTTGATGCCAAGGGTCGTCCCACTGGTAAGAGAAAGAACCCGTACCGCCGTAAGCCTCCGCACTGGCTGTACCGGTACATTCGCTGTTGGCACGCGTGTTGCAAATGTCGTTGCAATAGCCTATCGTCGACGGCGTAAAGTCGTTGAATGTCCAATCGCCGCCGTCGGGTATCCGTTTCGGAGTGTTTTCTTCCCATATACCGACGCCCACGTCACTGACACGCGATTTGCGATCGGCAGGAAATCCGTTAAGCGAAGCCAAAACACCGGCATACGTTCCTGTTAATTGCGGATTACAAGGATGGCAATCGGAGCAAATATCCTGTCTATCCGCACCCCACCAGATAGCATCTTGCGGAACGCCGTCTCGGTCGTAAAAACCAAACCACCCGCCGGCATTAGGCAACCAGAAACGATTACCGGTATTGTCAAGGCAAAAGCGGTCAAAATAATCCATCAGATTAATTACTACCGTATTACCTCCATTTTCTACCAACCGGGCAGAATCGACTACAATTGCTCTATTTCCTCGAAGGACACAAAATCCCATTGGCGGTATTACCGTCCCTTCGGGCAAAACAAACGCCGCTCCGATGCCGCGCACATTAACGCCGTTGCACAGAGGCGAATCGGACGTAGAATTTGCCATAAAATAACCCGAAATATCTATCTCGTTGCATTTATCCGGATTGTAGAGTTCAACCCATTCGCCTCCTTTTGCTTCGGTCGAATCGCATTGGTAGCCGTAAATAGCGCCGTCATATTTTTCGGGCGTTATCATTGCCTCGTTTATCAGGATAGAAGGTCCTTCGTACCTGCAAGAGTCGTAGTTGCAATCGTTATTTATAGTCGTTGAGACCAAGGTGGAATCAATACAAGGAAGTATCGTTATAAAAATTGTTCCCCCCACGGTCCTTCCGCCTTGCAAATCGACTTCGTACTTGAGCGAATCCCTTGTAATATCCGTTACCCACGGAGAGGAATAAGAGATAATCCCATCCTGCGAAATCGCATCCACTGCGCCGGGTAGTTGCGCCCGTTGGCTCAGTCGGTAAGCCCTGGCGCCGGCATGTGTGACCGGAAAGGTCGCGGAAATTTCGCAATCCGTCATGGTTATCTCATTACAAATGGAAAGATCCGTCGTCCTGTTGTGGTTTAACAGGAGATAATAACCCAGGTAAGGATTCCAAGCGTAAATGGCAGTGGTCGTTGTAAGCGTACTTCCATATCCGCTGTTTATGCTCTGCACTCTATAAGAGATCTTGAGTAGCTCCGTCGAATCGTTTATCATCGTACCGGTAGCGCTGATCCTCAAAAAAGTCGCCATTGGAGAGGAGAGGCTATAAGAAAAATAGGTATTGTTCAATGCGGAACAATTCTGATAATCGCGGCGGGTTATCAATATGTCCTCGACAATGGTATCGCCCACTGCAAAGCACTCTTTATTGAACCGGCTTTCAATTTCAATCCACGGATCCAGTGAAGGAGGATATTGGAAAAAGACCCAAGCCGTATCTACAACAGAACCGCAACTAACAGAGTAACGAACGGAATCCGTCTGTCCCGGATAGTCGTCAACATCAATATCGGGATAATAGATTAAGTTGGTTCCCGACAACGTCAAGCGCGTATAAGGGAAAGGAGCGTCGAGCACCCTTACCTGCGGATTGGTGCAAGGGAGTGTATCGTTAGCAATAACGTTTACTATAAAAGAATACTGGCAAGGAGTAATCTGAACGGTATCGTTGACGGCTTTGATTTTTGGCATATCCACATCCAGATTCAAAACAATCAAACTGTCGCAACCTGCCGCGTTTTTCAGTTCAAGTGTATCGCGTGTCGGTTCCGTCAATGTTTTTCCGTTGAAAATATATGATTCTCCCCACTTTATAGTTGTGTCTATGCGTGTTGTATCGGGATGATATCCGGCATACATATCGCCGTTTTGATTCAACCATGTGGCTTGTTCGAGGAAATTGTTGAACACCTGTTTGCCGTTCGGCATGGTTGTGGCTACGTTGAATTGCTGTCGTGGAATGGTGAGGTCTTTGTTTACGTTTACTACGTCGTATTGAAACTGGTTCCATACCGGACGTGCAGGCGCCCACGCTGCGCCGTTGGACTTGAAAATGTAGACGTTCGACGTACCGTTGCTTGGCGATGCGCTCATGTCGCCGCTTACAAGGATTTCGGCTTGACCGTCGTTGTCAATATCGGCAATGACCGGATATTCGTCTTTGGTTGCCGAAGCTATCGGGATGCTACTCAAATCGTACACCACCGGTCTGCCGCCTTGCAGCGTGTCGTTATGGGTAATGTGGCTCTTGCCGCTGCCGTTGATGATGCGCAGGTTCTTTTCATCACGATAAACGATTTCTTTCAATCCGTCCTGATTGAAATCGAAAAGCGTCATGCTTGTGCGGTACGAAATATCGGTGTGGCTGATTCTCCAAAATTCGGTTAAACTTTTTCCAACAGCGTCGTATTTATAGGCTGCCATTTGCGAGCCGCTGATTAAACCGACAATTTCGGGCAATCCACAGCCGTCAATATCCCCGATAGTCGGGTGAGCGGTAAACGTGGTCGACGGCGCAAGCAATATTTCGTTGGTTTCGGGGCAATAAGCGGCAAGCGCAGTGGCGGTTTTTACTACCACGTCCAACTTTCCGTCGCCGTTCAAATCGACCGCTTGCGACGAGCCTTCCACTTTTGTGCCGCCTACCGTGAGCAACAATTTTACGCCGTTCGGCTTATCTTCCGGTTTAACACTAAAGACCTGATTGCCGCAAAGCAGTTCCAATCCCGGATTGCCGGGCAGCACATCGGCGGCAAACGAAAAGGCGTTAGTAACATCGTGAACCGGACGCAAACCATGATTCTCAGTCGGTGCACTGCCTATTTTTTCCAGCGTGTAAGCGTCAAACACTTGATTGCCGATATAGACTTCAGGATGTCCGTCCTGGTTGAAATCGGCTAATGCCGGCGAACCGGTATTACTGACGGCGCTGCCAAAATTCTCCAAATCTACCGTTTTGAAAGGTTGAACGTCGTTTATATCGTTGTAGATATAGGAGCGTAACTTTTTAGTTCCGTTACTATCCATCGTGAAGAGGTAGATAATTCCCACCGTGTCGGGCGGATTATCGTAGCTCGGTATGCGTGCAATGGCTATTGGAAGGGCGGAGTAACCGAAAGAAGTTCCGTTGGGATTACTGCCCATCGGAAAATTTATTGATCTGTTGACTTGGCTAAAATCGCCGCCTTTGTAAATATGGACACCTGCTCCGTTATTTTTCCAATCGGTACGCACGACAACTATTTCGGGCAATCCGTCGTTGTCCAGATCACCCACAAGAGGCGTAACAATCCAGTCTATTCTGTCGGGCAATATTTCGCTCATGCGTATGCTCCACTCGGAAGCTTCTACGGAGGTGTAACAATCTATTTGGGTTACGTTATCGGGAAAGGTCGGAGGTGTTCTTTTCAACACAAAACTGTCTGTGACGCAACAATTACTATAGCAGGCATCTACATAATACTTGCCATCGGGCAACGACAGATTTTCAAATGTATGGGAAGTGGTGGAAGTCCTTGCATATTCATCAACGGAGAAATCTTCCGAGTACAAGAAAAAGTAGCGTCTTTCACCATCCTCAGGCATATCGATTTCTATCCGCACGCTGTCTGTAGAAGCAATTAAATTGATTATTGCCGGGTATTTTTCTTCTACAATCATATAAACCCAAGCCGTATCTTTTTCTTCATCGCAGGCAATTTCATATTGCAAAGAATCTTTTGCTGCGCCATTAAAACTGTAATTAATGTTGATTGTCCTGTTTAGTGCGGTACCTGCTATACGATACGAAGGAAACGAAGAATACAGCACCTGTATTTCACTGTATCGTGGATCGCAAGTCAGACTGTCGTTATCCAAAACAGCCACAATTACAGTACCCGCTATTCCGGCGCAAGCAATTCTGTGTATTGTATCGTTTTTTGCTTTCATATACGGACTGCCTTTGTAGGGTCTCGCACTAGAACTACACCCATGCGCATCGGAAACCTGTACATGATAAATACCAAATTCGGTTATATTGGAAAAAGCAGGATAAGGAGAAGTTGTCGTCCCGTCCAAGGTGTAGGTAAATGGAGGCGTACCTCCCGATACTTGGAAAAAGAGTTCCGTTTCATCGAAAAAGAGATTTTCTATCACCGGCATCGGATGTTTTTCAATTTCGACATACACCCAGGCTGAGTCTTTCTGTCCGTTTACATCGAGTTCATACTGTATGGAGTCGATGCGGATTGGGGTGACATTATTTTCCGCCATGTTGCTATTTGCCGTATAAACGATGATATCGTTGACAACTGCGGCGGTATTGCCCTGTATGCTCGGAGGCGTAATAATCGTTATAAAAGAATATATGGAAGGGACAACATCATTATCCAAAACAGGAATTTCTATTCTGTCCACTACCCTGTTTGCGCAAGAAGTGGTTTTTACCCTGTCGTCGTTTGCCGACAGCGCGGAAGCCGGCGGGCAGTAAGGGTCAACGTCCACCGTAAGTGTTTCTATTATCGTTTCGCAGGCGTTGCTTATCTCTACACGGAAGGTGGCTTTGGCATTTATCTCAGCAATACCCATCGGAAGTTCCTTGTCTTGTTCGTCATACCAGGTTATTTTCCTTCCGTTGGTATTCAGCCAATCGCCCAATCTTATCTGGTCGCCGGCACATACGGAAAAATCTTTCTTGGTTGCCCAAATACGACTGTCCACCGATAAGGTTACGTTGGCTTCTATGACCTGACCGGCGTTTGAAGCAGGACAAGGAAACTTTGGAATGCCATAAAGCAAGTATGAAGTAGTGGCTTGCGGCGATACGACCGTTTCATTGCCTACCGCCCATTCGACTAAACCATCTACATTATTTGCAAGTTCCAGCGTTTTCAGGTCGATAGATTCTCCCTGACAAATGGCAGTATCCATTACGGCAAGGTCAGCGCCTTCTACCTCTACGCGGAGAGAAAACGGAACGCCATAGACTGTACCGCTGTATGTAGTGGTTTCTTTCGGGCAAAGCATAAATGCGGCTCCTCCTGCCGAATCAAACCAATCTTTTTTTATCCTTTGAAAATATTTTCCATCTACTATTCCTGATTGATAAGCAGTTGCCGGAATGGGTACATGTTGTTGGTTGCAAGGAAGCGGAATTGCTAAATTGCCAAAGTCCAAATTATCCCATATAACTTCCACCCAGTCGCCGCCCGTCGGCGTTGAAAGCACAAAGAAAGTACACTCGCTTTTGCAAATCTTTTTTACAATGGTGGTAGCAGAAGTAGTGGAAAAATTCACACACCACGGTTCTTGCGCTGTCGGAGCACAACCCAAGTTAGCCATTGAAGTGAATTGCAGATATGAGCCGGCTCGTCTTATACGATAATATAATCCGCTTTCCGGCTGGCAGGTTTCAACGCCAATGTCTGTAAAATTTTTGGTTATAAGGCTTCCGTCGGCTGCCAAAAAGGTAATGCTGACATCGTAGAGCATAAACAGTGGCGCATTCTCGTCCCAAGTTATACTAAATATCCGGTAAAAACCACTGATGGGACCATTCCAAGCATTTCCATTCCACCTGGGAATATACTTTCCGGGTAATGTTTTGTTCTCAAAAATTACATCTACAATATCATTTCGTTCGATATTTTCGTAGTTTAATCTAAACTCTCCGATACCTCTTACCTTATAACAATTGTAAATCAATTCTATTTGAGCGTCGCAACCGTAAGTAAGTTGTATATAGCGTTTTTCGGAATAAGTTTTCGTCAATCCGCAACCTTTCATATAGACTTCGACTTGAATGGTAAAGGTATTGTAATAATACTGTTCGCTAAGAGGCGCACCGGCGGTATAAGCGTCGTTGTTGTCCCAGACGATTTCAAACCGGGTTACTCTCATCAGTTCGTTTTCGCCGTTGAGCGGTAGACTTCTTACTCCCAATGCGCCTAAATCGCATACAACGTTTTTTGGAGTTACATAATCGCTGAGTTTGACGTCGGCGCAATAACCATAGGCGTGTCCACGTATAGCTCCGTTGTTCGTATTGGGGATTGTCGATAATTCAAAACCGGAAACATAATTTTTATTCACATTGTTTTCGACAATAGCGTATGACACTTCCGCTTCTGCCAGAAAAGCAGGGCAATTTTTATTGGTAGCCAACAGTTTATAGGTCATCCGGTTGCTGTGGTTCAGGTTGGCGACAGCATCTATCGCGTCGGTGGTGTAGCGTTCGTCGCCCTCCACGTAGAGCCAGAAGAGTCGGTCGTAGTTTTCCGCGCTTACTTTTTCGATGTGTATCGGCTCGCCTTCGCAAAGCGTTTGTTTTCCGCTTGGCGTTATGCTCACAGTAGGCTTCGGATATAAGTAAATGGTCAAATTTTTAGTCAAAACCACCGAAGGATTATCTGTTTCCCTGTACTCCAACGTATAAACCGTCGGCGAAACCGTCGGCAAAACGGTAGTGTTTGCCACCCCCTGCCAACCAATAATCTCCCACCCTACGGGAACAATCACCTCGTCGGTCTGGAAATTGAGCAAGTTGTAGCTATCGCCCTCACAGATAGTGACTTCGTCGTATTTAAACGTCACTTGTGCCATGCTTTTTGCAAAAAACATGATGCCTGCTACGAAACAAAATATGTGGAGGCGAAGGTATCTCATGGCAAATGCTTGAAATTAGTTCCCTATTATTCGGCTAAGATAAATAAAATATTGGAAATAAACAAAAAATGGTTAATTTTTTTTTCTCAACGCTTTACTTATATAAATTCCAATAAAATTTTTCAATTAAACAATCGAAATTTCACAGACAATTAATTATTTATAAATCGCAAATGACTGTAGTTAATAATGGTGTTGTAAATCTATCCCGTTAGGGATTAACTATCACAGTTCCAAATCCACATCCATCAACTCATGCCAAGGCAACCCTTGTTTATTCAATTGCTCCATAAACGGATCTGGGTCAAACTCCTCTACATTGAAAACACCCAGCTTGCGCCATTTTCCGGTAACAAACATCATGGCTCCGATCATAGCCGGAACGCCGGTTGTGTAACTTACGCCCTGTGCGCCCGTTTCTTTGTATGCCTCTTCGTGACTGCAATTGTTATAGATGTAGTAGGTCAATTCTTTGCCGTCTTTTAATCCGCGAATGCGGCAGCCGATAGAGGTTTCGCCGGTATAATTTTCGCCCAAATCGCCCGGATTCGGAAGTACGGCTTTCAAAAACTGGATAGGCACAATCTTTACGCCGTTATAATCAACTTCGTCAATACGCGCCATGCCGATATTCTGGATCACGCGCAAATGAGTGAGGTACTCCTGCCCAAAGGTCATCCAGAAACGGGCGCGTTTGAGTGTCGGGAAGTTTTTTACCAGCGATTCCAGTTCCTCGTGATAAATCACGTAAGACTCTTTTGGTCCGATATTCGGATAGTTCAACGGCTTGTGAATCTCATGCGGGGCTGTTTCTACCCATTTTCCGTTTTCATAATATTTTCCTTTTTGAGTCACTTCACGGATATTGATTTCGGGATTAAAGTTGGTTGCAAATGCTTTTCCGTGATCGCCTGCATTGCAATCTACAATATCCAGGTATTGAATTTCATCAAAATGATGTTTGGCGGCATAAGCCGTAAACACGCTTGTCACGCCCGGATCAAAACCGCAACCCAAAATAGCGGTCAAGCCTGCATTTTTGAATTTATCCTGATACGCCCATTGCCAGCTATACTCAAAATGAGCCTCGTCTTTCGGTTCGTAATTTGCCGTATCCAAATAATGTACGCCACACTCCAGACAAGCGTCCATAATAGTCAAATCCTGATAAGGCAGCGCCACATTTATCACCAATTCGGGTTGGTATTTCTTAAACAGCGCGACCAATTCGGGAACGTTATCGGCATCTACGCTATCGGTTTTAATCTTGACGCCATAACGTTTTTCCACTTCTGCAGCAATAACATCGCATTTCGATTTAGTACGGCTTGCTAATACGATGTCGGTAAAGATTTCCGAATTTTGGGCTACTTTGTGAGCAACGACGGTTCCTACGCCGCCTGCTCCGATGATGAGGATTTTTGACATGATATTTTTAGTTACAAAGTTACGAGTTACAAAGTTAAGACAATTTTGCTAAATGCAAAAAATGATTTTTTTAGATTAGGAAATTTTTTTATAGCCATTTAGCCGTAAAGTTGTTACTTGCATCAAAAATTACTAACTTCGCAACTTTAAAAAAATCAATTTTTATATGACAGAAAGAAAAGTACGAGTACGTTTCGCCCCAAGTCCCACAGGACCGCTTCACATCGGAGGGGTAAGAACCGCCTTATATAACTATTTATTCGCCAAAAAATACAACGGAGATTTTATCCTTCGTATCGAAGACACCGATTCCCAACGCTTTGTACCCGGCGCTGAAGAATACATTGTAGAATCGTTCAACTGGCTGGGAATAAAATTTGACGAAGGAGTTGGAGTAGGAGGGATCCATGCTCCCTACCGGCAAAGCGAACGTAAAGCAATTTACAAAAAATACGTAGACCAGTTGCTGGATGCAGGTTTGGCATACATCGCATTCGACACACCCGAAGAGTTGGAAGCCAAACGTGTTGCCGTTCCTAATTTCCAATACGATGCGCATACCCGCATGGGAGGCGTCAACTCATTGACCCTTTCAAGAGAGGAAGTTGAAAAAAGAATAGCCGGCGGCGAAAAATACGTAGTCCGCGTCAAAATAGAACCCAACGAGGATATTGAAGTAAACGACTTGATTCGCGGTAAAGTAGTAATCAACTCGAACGTACTGGACGACAAAGTGCTGTACAAAGCAGCCGACGAACTCCCTACCTATCACCTCGCTAACATTGTGGACGACCACTTAATGGAAATCTCGCACGTTATCCGCGGAGAAGAGTGGCTGCCTTCCGCTCCGCTGCATGTATTACTGTACCGTTATTTCGGTTGGACGGATACAATGCCTCAGTTCGCCCATTTGCCTTTGCTCCTGAAACCGGAAGGAAACGGAAAACTCAGCAAACGGGATGGCGACCGCCTTGGTTTCCCTGTTTTCCCACTACAATGGAAAGACCCAAAAACGGGCGAAATCTCGAGCGGATACCGCGAAGCCGGATATTTGCCCGAAGCCATGGTTAATTTTTTGGCTCTTTTAGGATGGAACCCCGGCAACGAACAAGAAATTTTTTCCATGGAAGAATTAATAACGCTCTTTGATTTAGACCGTTGCAGTAAAAGCGGAGCAAAATTTGATTATAAAAAAGGTATTTGGTTCAATCATCAATATATCCAACTGAAATCAAATGCCGAAATTGCAGCCCTTTTTATTCCTGTTCTTGAAGAAAAAGGAATAAAAACAAGCGTTGAGAAAGTAGAGAAAATTATTAGCTTAGTCAAAGAAAGAGTTGATTTTGTCAAAGATTTATGGGAACAATCGTCATTCTTCTTCATTGCTCCCGAAACTTATGACGAAAAAACAGTTGCCAAACGCTGGAAGCCGGAAACTCCCGCTCAACTCGCAGAACTTGCCGGAATTTTATCTTCTATAAATGATTTCTCAGCGCATAATACGGAAGAAATTGTCAAAGGTTGGATTGCCGAAAAAGAATATCATTTGGGTAACATCATGAATGCCTTCCGGTTAGCTTTGGTTGGCGAATCCAAAGGACCGCATATATTCGATATTACGGCAGTAATTGGAAAGGAAGAAACCATCAGCCGGTTGGAAAAAGCATTATTGGTGTTGTCTTAAAGTACTTTTGAGACATCATCCATTGGTTAACAGTGAAAATTATGAATATCTCTCAAATTCTTATTTATCCGTTTTATGCCTTCCTTTGGCTGTTGGCATGGCTGCCGTTAGGTGTTTTGTACATTCTTTCCGATCTCCTTTTTGTGCTTGTATATTATGTTGTCCGTTACCGGAGAAAAGTGGTACGCAACAACTTGCAAAACTCCTTTCCGGATAAATCGAAAAAAGAAATTCTCCGTATTGAACGGAGGTTTTACCTGCATTTTTGCGATTACATACTGGAGACGGTTAAATTAATCCACATTTCCCACAAAACGATGCGGAAGCGTTTCGAGTTTAAAAATCTCCATGTCATTGACGATTTTTGCGAAAAGAATCAAAACATCATTCTCTATCTCGGTCATTACGGAAACTGGGAGTGGATTATTTTTGCCAAAGCCGCACAACTGAATCATCACCACGAATACAAAGCCTATTCGATCTATCACCCGCTGAACAACGAGGCTTTCGACCGTCTTATGCTGAAACTGCGCTCGAAATCGGGCAGTGTGCTTGTGCCGCAAAGGAAGGTAATGCGTACCATAGTGGAAATGAAGCAAAACAACGCGCACGGTCTTCTCTGTTTTATTGCCGACCAAAACCCGCGAAAGGACAGTATCGCTTTTTGGATGGAATGGCTTAATCAGGATACAGCGCCTATTGTTGGACCCGAAAAATTGGCAAAACAAACAGGCTATCCGGTAGTTTACCTCGATATGCAGAAAACAAAACGGGGACATTACTCCGTCGAATTTATCATCATGACCGAAGACGCCCGTCCGTTGCCGGAATTTGAACTCACCAAGCAATATATGAGCCTGATGGAAAAAACCATCCTGCGCGACCCTGCCTATTGGCTTTGGACGCACAGGCGGTGGAAACGGAAGCGGGAAAATACGGTATTAAATAAAAATGTGTAAATTTGCGCCACAAAAATATTGCAGTTGATGGAGATAGATTTTGTCATTACGTGGGTGGACATGGACGACCCGAAGTGGAAAAAAGATTTTGCCGGATATTCGGGTAAAACAGACAATGAGAAAAATTCCGTTTCGGAAGCGCGTTTCCGCGATTACGGCTTTTTGAAATACTGGTTTCGGGGGGTGGAAAAATTTGCGCCTTGGGTGCGGAAAATCCATTTCGTTACCTGCGGACAAAAACCCGAATGGCTCGACGAAAACAACCCGAAGCTCAATCTTGTCAATCACGAAGATTATATTCCGAAGCAATTTTTGCCGTGCTATAACTCCGTAGTCATTGAACGATATATACATAAAATTTCCGGTTTATCCGAGCATTTTGTCTATTTCAACGACGATTTTTATATTATAAGTGCGATTGAAAAAGAACGCTTTTTTAAAAATGGGTTGCCTTGCGATATTGCCGCTTTTCAGTACAATCTTGGTTGGTCGCAGTGGTATAAACGGATACAAAATAACATCAATCTCATCAATCAGCATTTTGATAAGAAGGAAGTTATGAGTCGATTTTACGATAAGTGGTATAATAAAATTTACGGAAAAAGAGCCCGGTTAAATTATCTGCTGAAGTTTTATCCGAAATTTATTACCTTGCGAACGCCCCACAACGCACAGCCTTTTTTGAAAAGCACTTTTGAGGAGGTTTGGGCTGCCGCCGGAAAAGAGTTGACCGAAACATCGGCAAACAGATTCCGGGCAACGAGTGATTTTACGCCGGAACTTTTCCGCACGTGGCAAATCTGTAAAGGCAATTTTGAACCCTATAACACCTACAATGACACCAAAATGTTTCCGCTCGTGATAAAGCCGAAGCAGGCGGTTGCGGCAATAAAAAATCAATCATACAAGCTCGTTTGCCTCAACGACAATGTGCATATCCGTAACTATACGCAAGTGATGGAAAACATTGGAAATGCCTTTGAAAGCATTTTGCCGGAGAAATCGAGTTTTGAAATTTAGATAAAAAAATAAATTGAATTCTTTATGAATAAGGCATTGGCAGAAATTATTGCAGGAATGATTCCCAATAAAATGGCGAAAAACAGGTGGCGCGGCATTTTGCGGTACGGACCGGTTAATGCCATAAGGCTCATGCGCCGGTTGAAGCACGACAAAACACAGCCGCAATATTATTTGGCGGTTTGCTCGGTAGTAAAGAACGAGGGACCCTATTTTCGGGAATGGATAGAGTGGCATAGGAATTTAGGTGTCGAAAAATTTTACATATACGATAACGAAAGTTCGGATGATACGAAAGAAATACTTTCGCCATACATTGAGTCCGGATTGGTGGAATATGTTTTTTGGGCGGGAAAGAAACAACAGTTGCCGGTGTATGATGATTGTCTTGACAAGCACAGGTTGGACGCACGTTGGATTGCCGTCATAGATTTGGATGAGTTTATCGTTCCGTTAAAGGATAAAACGATACCCGAATTTTTGAAGCGATTTGAAAATTTTGCGGCAGTAGAGATAAATTGGCTGATATATGGCAGCGGTGGCGCTAAGGAAAAAGAGGCGGGAGGCGTCATGGAAAGATTTAAGCATCATGCTGCTCGGGATCATGTTATGAACAGACTTGTAAAGAGCATCGTCGACCCGCGCCGCGTATTTTCGATGACCGGAGCCCATGAAGCAACTCGTCTGTCAGGTCGCACAGCCGATTCGTATGGTAAGCCGGTAAGCAAGAATTTTCGAGATCGCGAACCACAGCATGACGTTATGCGCATCAACCATTATGCGGTGAAATCATACGAGGAATTTTTGGCAAAACGCGCACGGGGACGAGTGAGGGCGGTTAAAATGTGGAACGACTATTTTGAACGGTATGACCTCAATGATATCGAAGAAGCAGGAGATAAAGGTATATGAAAAACGAATTGAATTTCCATAGAAACATGCTGATTACCGGAGCCGCCGGTTTTATAGGTTTTCATTTGTCAAAAAGGCTGTTAGAGCGCGGAGTGGCAGTGTTGGGTTTTGATAATCTAAACGATTATTATGATGTAAATCTAAAATTAGACCGGTTGGAAATTTTGAAAAAAAACAAAAAATTCACCTTTGTTGAAGGCGATTTGGCAGATAACGAAAGTGTCACAAAGTTATTTGCAGCGTATCGTCCCGAAATAGTAGTGAATTTGGCGGCTCAAGCAGGAGTGCGGCATTCCATTGAGAATCCGAGAGCGTATATGGACAGTAATATTACCGGATTTTTTAATATGCTGGAGGCTTGCCGTAATTATCCGGTTAAGCATCTGTTGTATGCCTCTTCAAGTTCCGTATACGGCAATCAGGAAAAAACGCCCTTCTCGGTAAATGACAATGTGGATAACCCGATTAGCCTATATGCCGCGACAAAAAAAAGCAATGAACTTATGGCTTACGCGTATAGCCACCTTTACGATATTCCGGCTACGGGACTTCGCTTTTTTACCGTGTATGGTCCCTATGGCAGACCGGATATGGCATACTTTAGTTTTACAAAAAAAATCATCAACGGAGAACCGATTAAAATCTTCAACAACGGCGATATGTACCGCGATTTTACTTATATTGACGACATAACGCAATGTATCGAAAATATGCTCTTGTGTCCGCCGAAACGCGAAAATGCCAACCCGCCATATAAATTGTATAATATCGGGAACAATAAGCCTGAACGGCTCATGCATTTCGTCGAAACGTTAGAAAAAATTATCGGCAAAAAAGCCCAAAAAGAATTTTTACCGATGCAGCCCGGAGATGTATATCAGACGTATGCCGATGTGTCGGGTTTAACGGATGATTTTGATTTTAAACCGGATACGACTATTGAAGTGGGATTGCAAAAGTTTGTTGATTGGTATGGAAATTACTATCTCCGGAGAGATATTTAGTTGATCCGCGTTATGTTAATAAAATCACAGCGGAATTTGTTTTTTCCGTTTTTTTTTGTTTCTTTGCAAACGAAAATCCATTCAAAAAAGTGCGAATGGATACTAAACCATATTTTCAGACAAATGAGTAAATGGATAAGACAGGGAACGCTATGATTTATCTATCGAAGGAAATTCCCAATATATCTAAAACAAAGTATTTTGTAGTATTGAAGTTAAAATGACCACACTTAAAATATCCGTAGTAATTCCCGTTTACAACGACGGAAAACACCTTGCACAATGTATTGAAAATATCTTGTGCCAATCGTACAAAAACTTGGAAATCATCGTTGTAAATGATGGTTCTACCGACCAGTCGGCAGAAATTGCCGAAAAATATCCGGTAAAACTTATCAATCAAAAAAATGGTGGAGTTGGTGTTGCACGGAATGTAGGAATGGATTGTGCAACAGGCGACTACATTCATTTTATGGATTCCGATGATTTGATTAATTTGGACTATTATAGCAATATGGTAGATGCAATTATGCTTACCGGCGCCGATATAGCTTGTTGCAGTACGATTAACGAAATTAGAAGGCAATCTCATTTATTTTCGGACAGGCGCTTACTTGTAGAGGCAGACGATAAGTTTCAAGCTACCAATGTGTATGATTGGGGATACTGTTGGCGGTATTTGTTTAAGAAATCGTTTTTAGACGAAATAAAATTGCAATTTAAAACCAGCGGGCTGGAGGATATGCCGTTTTCAATAGAGGCTATATATAAAGCCAATAAAGTTGTAACAGTGCCGGATGCTATTTACTATTACAAAAAACGAATAGGGTCGATAATAACAGCGACAGATAATACCGCTAAGCGCAATCGAAAGAACAACTGGGTTGAGGCAAAAAAATTCAGGAAAGAATTTATGCAGCAACACAATTTGAACATTGCTTCTCCATTGCAAAAATTTCAATACAAGATATTCGGTATTCCGATGATGACAAAAATCATTTACAACAGCAATAAAACAAGATGGTATCTATTCGGAATCTATATATTCCAGCAAAAAAGCATTAATGTATAGCCATTTTGATATGTTATATCAAATGCTTATCCGCAAAAATACCCCTATAAATGTGAAGCCTTTAGCTCCGAGCCAATGCCCTGAAAGGGCATGAGCAATAGAATAGGGCAACGCCCTATTTTGGAAAGGAGCTCTCCGGCTAAGCCCTGAACCAACGGTCAGCGAAGCTAAAGGGTGTAAGCAATTGATGTTAAATGCTTTCGCCCTTTAGCTTCGCTGACCGTTGGTTCAGGGCTTGGTTTATCGCTCGTGCTTGTTTCGATGGGCGTTCATCGCTATTGCTAAAAGGCTTTCAGCCTTAAGTCGATGACATTGGGGTATTTTTGCGGATAAGCGTTTTACAATATCCCGTGCATTTTGCGTCTTGTCTTAAAAATCGGTACTCCGAATAGATTATAAGAGACCTTGCTGCCTCCGCTTCTGACCACTTTTTTCATAACAGGGATATGTCCGAATAAAAGGATTTTATACACGGTTATCGGTTCGTTCACCAGCGATTTCGGCAAGTTGTTTTCTTCCAAAAACTTGGCTCTGAAGGCATACGCCCATTTTTGATGTTTGTTGCGACCTCTGAGAGAGGTTGTTATGGTACCCGGACGGCGAATGTAGCGGTAAAATGTATTTGGATTTATAACGACGCGATTAGCGGCTTTTATAGCCGGAAGCGTAAAAGGCAAATCTTCAAAATATTTTCCGACAGCAAATAGAAGCTCATTTTTTATCAAGAACTCACGACGAAACAAGTAACGCCACACATAGCCATATTTGGCACATTGAAGTTTTTGTATTTTAGCGAGTAAGTCAGCACAAATGATTCGGGTGTCGTATTCGATAGTTACAACGGTGTTTGTCATTTTTACCCCGGCGGCAGCAATATCGGCATCGTACAGCAAAGCATCGTTTACAAGCTCTTCGTAAAAGTTCAAGTCAATATAATCGTCGCTGTCCATAAAATGGATGTATTCGCCGGTTGCAGCTTTGATACCGGTATTCCGGGCGGCAGAAAGTCCTCCGTTCTCTTGAGTGATTATTTTTATTCGTTCGTCAAGTTCGGCATATTTGTTGTAAATAGCGGCGCTATTATCCGGCGAACCGTCATCAACAACAATTATCTCAAGATTTTTGTAGGAGTTAAAAATCACGGATACTAAACACTGTTCCAAGTATTTTTCAACCTTGTAAACAGGAACGATAACGGATACAAGCGGGGTTTCCTCCGCATTTTTCATGTTATTTTTCATTTTCTATTCGTTGCTTAATTACTGGATATTCCTCGAGAATTTTTTCAAGCGCCTCGCGATTCAAATCCATTTTTGATTTAAAGTTGACCGTTTTTAAGGATAATTCTTTGGGTTTTTCAAGCCCGCGCGGCTTATTATACCGCCCAAAGGGAAAGGGGACGATTTTAGTTCCGTTTGCCACAGCCGCAGCCCAAAACCATATATCGTCTGTTGTCGGAGCTATTTTTGTAAATAAGTTGGAATCAAGCATTTCCGATTTCAACGAATGGGGCGGATACAACACGCCGCCAACGCCTGTTTGTATGTTGCAAAATTTGAAATGCAATTTTTTCGTTAAGAAGCTATACCATCTATATTTTTTCCATTTGCGATATGGAGCGTTCATTTTGATCCGTTTGGCACGATTGGCAATGATTGAGTCAGGAATCTGCTTGTGCAGGTCCAGCAAGTCGCGCAGCATATTTTTGTGGTACCAAACATCGTCATCAACCGTTACGATTATGTCGTTGGGAAAATCTTTCAATGCCGGAATCAATTTCCTGTATGAGCGAATATCTTCGTCGTAGTTCCGGACTTCAAACACGGGATTTTTGTCCGACAACTCTTGAAGTTCGCGAGGAATTTCGCTTTCGTTGAATTGCGAAAAAGTAAGATAGAGAACCATTTTATCGGGGCGAACAGTGTTCTCCAAAATTGATTGAACGGCACGCACGGCGTATGGAATTGCTGCCGGAAAAGATGTCATAGATACGATGACCTGCTTTTGCTCTGGTATAAGTTCGTCCAAATTGATATTCATATTATTATGCGTAAATTGTGTTTTTATTTTGTTTCTTCATACTTTCGCTTATTGCCGTAAAAAACACAAGAAACGAGACGAGGCGTATAGTACCGTGCAGTACATAGAGAGGCTCTTCTATCATCATAAACAAAACTACAATGAACATCATCATTTGCAACAAATAACTGCGGTTTCTTATCGCGTAATATGCAATGGCGCCAAGCATAGCTACCAATGCGATCAATCCCCAAATGCCGAATTGTATCATATCGCCAAGAAACTGATTGTGAGAGTAGAATATCGGAGACCCGTATTGCAGATGCGCGGCATCAGGCAATACATCCTTCATTATTTCTGCTTGTTGCTCCAACGCAATTTGTTGCTGGCGAAAGCCTTCGCCCCACCAGAAATTGTCTTGAATATAGCCGACGGCAATACGGCGGTAGCTACTGCGGGTTTCGTCATCGGCAAAGCTCGACACTGTATTGTTCAATATAAACAAACTTGTACCTCCCAGCAGCAAATAAACTGCAAGCTTGATTTTGAAGTACTTGGTTTTTAGCTTTAAATAATAAAATCCGGTAACTACAATAATAAACAGAAGCCCGACAAGTCCAATGCGACTTTCCATCAGCGTCATCACAAAAAAGCAAAGTGCGATATACAAAATCAGTTCAAATTTTGTAATCGTCGGCACAACATCTTTTTTGTGATAAAGATAAAAGCCTGTTATTAATCCGAAAAATAAAACAAGCGAAACAAAACTCGGATGATAGTAATGTGACCATGAAGTAACGAAAAAATAAGCAGGAAAGGATGTAGTGTCCTCTACCCCGAATACTTCTCCCATGATACGTTCGACTATTTTTAACTGTTCTTTCCACCCAACCATTTCTACCGAACATACTGTTTTATCCGTAATCCAGTTGTAAAAATCCACTTCAAGGTACAAAAAGTTGAACCACCAGTACAAAATACATACAGCCAGAAAGATAATGGCTGTTTTGAAAAACAATTCGCCAATGCGGAGCAAAGTTTTTTTCGACAATTGAAAAAAACACACCGACAAGGGTAGCATGTAAAGGCTAAGCGTCCGGTCGGGGAAATGGAATCCTTTCTGCGTACCTATTGTGCCGAAAAACAGCAACAAGGCATACAGTAATATAAAATAAAAAAAACCGGGAGGCGGATAAAACTTTCGAGTATATAAAAAATGCAAGAAGGCTGCACCTCCAAGAAAACCAACGGTATAAAGTCCAACTTGCGCATACAAAAACGAACTTGTTAAAAGAATGGATAAACTAAAGATAATCAGCGTGTTGTTTTTGTAAATATCGTCCCATGAAAACCGGTGGCGCTTCACCTTTTGCCATCCCAGAAGCGCAAAACCTGCAATGAACAGCCCTAATGCGCAAAACCGCATATACACTTCGTTGGCAGGAGTAGCCAAACCAAACAAATGCAGCATGTAAATAATCCCGCCAAGTAAAGCAGTAAAGCTCAGAACAATAACCGGAAAACGAATAACCATATCTCAGATATCTTTAAGTTGCAAAAGTAAAACTTTTAATCCGTAATTAATTGTTTTTAGATAGAATACTTTGCTTTTATGAAAGTAAGAAGCTGTTTGAGTTATTTATGCGAATCAAGCGTTGAATTTTCTTGCCTTTTTAGCCTCGTTAGAGGCGTAATATTGGTAGAAAACAGTTTTTTCCCTCTGTCCTAAGTTCCGTTAGGAACGAAATATGTTTTATATTTCGCCCCTAACGGGGCTTTGGTTGGTTGGGATATTCCCTTCTACCAATATTACGCCTCTAACGAGGCTAAAAAGGCAAGAAAATTCAACGCTTGATTTCAAACAACTTCTAATATTTGAAACAGCATAAAAATCATATATCAATACCGGTACAAATCCGACTTATACGGTCCATCTGCAGGAACCCCGATATATGCTGCCTGTTCGGGAGTCAATTTCGTCAACTTCACGCCTATTTTTTCCAAATGCAAGCGGGCAACTTCTTCGTCCAATTTCTTTGGCAAGCAGTAAACGTCTATCTCATATTTTTTAGAGTTCAATTCTATTTGAGCCAATGTCTGATTGGTAAACGAATTACTCATCACAAAGGAAGGATGTCCCGTAGCACAGCCAAGATTCACCAGACGTCCGTCTGCCAATAAAAGGATAGAATGTCCCTCAGGGAAGAAATACTGGTCTACCTGCGGTTTAATATTCCGATGCTTGATGCCCGGATAATTCTTCAATTTCTCTACCTGAATCTCATTATCAAAATGACCGATATTGCAAACAATCGCATTATTTTTCATTTTTGCGATATGGTCGATACGGATAACATCTACGTTTCCGGTAGTAGTAACATAAATATCCCCTTCCGCAAGCGCATCCTCTACCGTTGTTACTTCAAAACCTTCCATGGCAGCCTGCAAAGCGCAGATAGGATCTATCTCGGTCACTAAAACCCGCGCCCCGTACGACCGCATGGAGTGGGCGCAACCTTTGCCGACGTCTCCGTAACCGCAAACCACAACCACCTTTCCGGCAATCATAATATCGGTTGCACGCTTAATTCCGTCAGCCAACGATTCGCGGCAACCATACAAATTGTCAAATTTGGATTTTGTCACCGAATCATTCACATTAAACGCCGGGAATAATAATTTTCCATCATTTTTCATTTGGTACAGGCGATGTACTCCCGTGGTCGTCTCTTCCGAAACGCCTCTGAGTTCGGGAATCATTTTCGTCCAGAATGAATTATTCGCTTTCAATACCTCTTTCAGCGTATTGTATAGACAAGTTTCATCTTCCGTATGAACTGTTTTGTTTAACACCGATGCATCTTTTTCCGCATCGACTCCCAAATGGATCATCAGTGTGGCGTCGCCTCCGTCATCTACAATCAGGTTTGGACCTTTATTTCCTTCAAAAGCCAATGCCTGCAAGGTACACCACCAGTATTCTTCCAATGTCTCCCCTTTCCATGCAAAAACCGGAACGCCGGCAGCCGCAATCGCTGCCGCAGCATGATCCTGAGTAGAGTAGATGTTACAGCTTGCCCAACGCACCTGCGCGCCCAAGGCAACCAGCGTCTCTATCAAAACAGCCGTTTGAATCGTCATGTGCAACGAACCGGAAATTCTTGCACCTTTCAGAGGTTGTTGTTTTCCGTATTTTTCGCGAAGAGCCATCAGGCCTGGCATTTCCTGTTC
>Ga0123353_10001525_pt1 | contig 28384 bp, 25 predicted proteins | sample TergutLab28metaG_3_FD_92763 | JGI IMG/M metagenome (GOLD analysis project Ga0123353, IMG submission 92763) | Labiotermes labralis P3 segment gut microbial communities from Petit-Saut dam, French Guiana - Lab288 P3 | ecosystem: Host-associated > Arthropoda: Insects > Digestive system > Gut ...
CTCCTTATCGATTAATAATGTACCTATATTATGGCTTAATGGTGTTCTTTGCAAGGCTTCTTGAGCCAGGGATTGTGATTTTTTGCCCTGTCTGGCACAAAGTACAGGATTCAGGCTGCCATGAGGGAGTTTCCAGGGTGACAAGCGGAAAATAAGGAGAGCCAAAATCCGGCTTTTTTCCACGGTCAACCAAGGAGACAATCGCAACTATCTGGGCGTTGGCGTCCTTGACGAGTTTGATAAGTTCTTGCACCGAACCGCCGGTAGTTACCACGTCTTCGCAGACCAGAACATTTGCGCCCTCTGGAATGTGAAAGGAGCGGCGAAACACCATCGTGCCTTCAGAGCGCTCGCTGAAGATGAAGCTGGTATCTAAGGCAGCGGCAACGGCATAACCAAAGATGATGCCGCCTACTGCCGGCGCGGCCACCAGGTCAACTTTTAAGTCATGTGGCAGGCGCGCCACCGCTTCTGCAGCCAGCTCATTGGTGAGCCTGGGCTGCTCCAGCACACGCGCACACTGAATGTAGGTGTCCGAATGCAACCCACTCGTCAGCTTGAAGTGGCCTTTTGTTACCGCGTTGCATGCTTGTAGCGCTTCTAGTATCTGTTCATCGGTCATTCTGTATCTCCTTAACGATGCTCTCAAAGGCTGCACAGGGATCTGCGGCCTCGGTGATTGGCCTGCCTATGACCAGGTAGTCAGCGCCGGCTTTTAGTGCGTGTGCGGGGGTGGCAATGCGAACCTGGTCGCCGAGCTCAGACCCCAGAGGACGCACTCCGGGAGTGACCAGTACAAAGCCTGTGCCTGCCTGGCTCCGTATAGCAGCTGTTTCTTGAGGAGAGCACACAATGCCATCCATGCCAGCCTCCTTTGCCAGTTGCGCCAATTTGAGCGCCTGTGTGGCAAGGCTGGCCTTGATGCCAACACTCTCAAGAGCACTGGCATCAAGTGAGGTCAACACGGTGATAGCAAGGCAGATGGGACGCTTATCTGCACTGGAAAAGCCAGCGGCTCCCTCTTCTGCACCTTGGCACGCTGCCTGCATCATGTCCATGCCTCCTGCGGCATGCACGGTGAGCATGTCAGCGCCCGCTAAGGTCACCGATCTTGCCGCCCCTCGTACCTGATGCGGTATATCGTGTAACTTGAGGTCAACGAAGACCTTGTACCCCATGCTTTTGAACTCCTGCACAATGGCCGGCCCGGCGCTGTAATACAGGGTCATACCCACCTTGAGCCAGTGTGCCTTGCCCTTAAGCTGCTCAGCAAGCACACGTGCCTGCTCAGCATCAGTGTCCAGGGCTATGATTATTCTTTCTGCTGCTTGCATAGTTACCTCTTGTTCTAAGTAAGGGAGGTTTTTTGGTACAGGAGGGACGGGGTTGGTGTACCACTTTTTTGCCGAGGCAAAAAAGTGGTACACCAACCCCGTCCCTCCTGTACCAAACCAAGCCCCGTCCCTCTGTCCCAAACCAGGCACGTCAAGTTAACGCTCCGGTTAGTTGCTGTATGTCAATAACTCCTTCGCTTTTACACCAGTGTTCAAGTTCTTGTATGAGATGGGGAACACGGAAGGGGTCGGAGAAGTTAGCTGAGCCTACGGCAACGGCAGTTGCGCCGGCGAGGAGAAACTCCACCACGTCGTTTGCGCTTTGGATGCCTCCCATGCCGAGGAGGGGCACTTTAACTGCCTCTGCCACACGGTGCACCGCATAAAGCGCCACCGGTTTGATGGCAGGGCCGGAAAGCCCGGCTACCCCGCGTTCAAAGACCTTGGTGCGGCTGCTTGCATCGATTGCCATGCCAGCTACTGTATTGATGAGGCTGATTGCATCAGCGCCTGCAGACTCCGCAGCCTTGGCTATCTCGGCGATATCGGTCACATTGGGGGTGAGCTTTACTAAAAGTGGGCGCTGAGTAGCCGCCCTGCACGCTGCGGTTACCTCAGCAGTAGCAACAACGTCGGTGCCAAAGCTCATGCCTCCGCAGTCAACGTTGGGGCAGGAAATGTTGATTTCATAGGCTGAAACCACCGTCTCCCGCTCAAGTCGCTCAATGACTCCCACGTATTCGCCAATTTGATTGCCGCTCACATTGACGATTACCGGAACATCCTGAGTGGCAAGCCAGGATAAATCCTCAGCGCAGAACTGCTCTACGCCGGGATTCTGCAAGCCTATGGAGTTAAGCATGCCGCTCGCCGTTTCGGTGATGCGGATACCGTTGTTGCCAGCCCGAGGTTCCAGAGTAACTCCCTTTGTGGTAACTGCGCCCATAACACTCAAAGGAATAGCACCCCAGAGTTCCGCATATTCTCGCCCGGAGCCAAAAGTGCCTGAAGCCACGGTGAGCGGGTTCTTCATGGGCAAACCGCCCAGATTTACTGCCAGATTCACGCTCACCAGCGCACCTCCTTGGCATTGAAAACCGGCCCGTCCACACAGGCTCGTTTGTTGCCGTCCACGGTATCAACCATGCAGCTGAGACAGGCGCCTATACCGCAGGCCATGCGTCGCTCAAGCGAAAGTTCGCAGCTTACACCTGCGCGCTCAGCCAGCTCGGCCACCGCATTTTGCATGGGCTCAGGCCCACAGGAGGCGATATAGTCAAATTTTCTCTTTTGTAAGAGCTGAGTGCAGAGCTCGGTGGTGAATCCCTTATAGCCTAAGCTTCCGTCGTCAGTGCAAAGATGCAGCCTACTAGGCTTCAACAGCTGCTGAAAACTTTCACGGCAAACCAGCACATCAGCGCTTGTAGCTCCCAGCACTACGTCTACAGAAATACCGCGATCTTTCAGGCTTTGGGCTAGCATATAAAGCGGCGCAGCACCTACTCCGCCACCAATTAGGAGGCACTTCCGCGCCTTTGTGGCATCCCAGCCTCGCCCCAGAGGTCCAAGAAGGCTCAGTTCTTCTTCCTCTTTGACCTCTGAAAGCAGCCTGGTTCCCTCTCCTACCACCTGGTAAAGTAGCCTGATGAGGCCTGTAATTCTGTTAGCCCCCAACACACTTAAGGGACGCCGCAAGATATGCTGACTGCTCTCAGGCAAAGCCACATGCACAAACTGCCCCGGCTTTACCTGCTCGGCGATGCGAGGAGCATCCAGGAGCATTTCAACAAACGAGCCGTCTCCCAAACTCACTTGCTCAATTACTTGCGCCTTCACTAATAAGGCATTACTCTCACACACGGGCGGTCACTTCCCACTGTTCCAGGTCTTGCAGGGCAATGGGAGCGAGGTCGTTTGAGCCTTCTTCGCTTCGCTGCGCCACCGCTATGGCGTGCACCATAGCGTTGGCGCCGGCGATGGTTGTGGCGTAGCAAATACCATAGCGCACCGCAGCCGAGCGCAAGTCAAAGGCGTCGCCTCGAGTCTCCTGACCAAGGGGGGTGTTAATCATCAGGTCAATATTGCCGTTGGCAATCTCATCGCCAATGTGAGGTCGAGCCTCCTGGATCCTTCTCACCACGGTGGCCGGAATGCCCGCGGCCTGCAACACGTGTGCCGTTCCCTCGGTAGAAACCAGCTCAAAGCCCAAGCGATGCAGCATGCCGGCAATATTGACCACATCGCGCTTGTCGCGGTCACACACGCTCACAAAGGCAGTACCGTGAGTGGGCAGAGAGTAATCTATGGAGAGCGCCGCCTTGGCATAGGCAACCGGGAAGGACGGGCCAATGCCCATGACCTCGCCCGTGGACTTCATCTCCGGGCCAAGGACAATGTCAGAGCCGGGAAAGCGTCCAAAGGGCATTACGGCCTCTTTGACCGCGTAATGATTGAGCTTTCGAGTGTCCGGCGGCAAATCAAGCGAAGCAATTGAGGCACCCGCCATGATGAGAGCCGCCGCCTTTGCCAGGGGCACGCCGCTGGCCTTTGAGGTAAAGGGAACCGTGCGGCTCGCACGTGGGTTGACCTCAATCACGTAGAGAGCAGCGTCCTTAATGGCATACTGGATATTCACCAGACCCTGCACGCCCACTCTCAAGGCTAGCTGTCTGGTATGTTCACGAATCTTCTGCTCCAAGGCAGCAGAGAGCGTATTAGGCGGCAGGCAACAACTGGAGTCCCCGCTGTGTATACCGGCCTCCTCAATATGCTCAAGAATGCCTCCCATGTAGACCTCGGTGCCATCACAGAGTGCGTCAACGTCTACCTCAATGGCACCTTCGAGGAAGGAGTCAAGGTACACCGGGTGGTCTGGTGAAACACGGGTGGCTGCCTGCATGTACTGCTCGAGTTGCTGATTAACATAGGCAATCTCCATGCCTCTGCCGCCCAACACGTAACTGGGCCTTACCAGCAAGGGAAATCCCAGGCGCTTGGCCACCCGAGAGGCCTCTTCAAGGCTCTCAGCAGTGCCTGCTGCAGGATAACTGATATCCATCTCATCAAGTAGCGCAGCAAAACGCTCTCTATCCTCGGCTAGGTCAATGGCCTCAGGCTTGGTGCCGAGGATGGGCACCCCTTCGGCCTCCAAGGGTTTGGCCAGCTTGAGCGGTGTTTGACCACCCAGCGTTACCACAACACCGGCAGGCTGCTCAACGTCAATGATGTCCATGACATCCTCGTAGGTAAGCGGCTCAAAGTAGAGACGGTCAGAGGTGTCGTAATCGGTGGAGACAGTCTCGGGGTTGCAGTTGACCAATATGGTCTCAAAGCCGGCCTCGGCCAGCGCGTAACTGGCGTGCACGCAGCAATAATCAAACTCAATACCCTGCCCTATGCGGTTGGGTCCGGCTCCAAGAATCATGGCCTTTATGCCGCTTGAGGGAGTGACTTCATTGGTGCCTTCGTAAGTTTTGTAGAAATAGTGCTTAGAGCTCTCGTCGGCTGTGGCGGCGGTATCAACCTTCTTGAAAACGGGGATGACACCAAGCTCCTTGCGCTTAGCGCGCACTTCGCTTTCCAAAACCTTGGTACGGTTGCTGAGCAAGTTGGCTATTTGCACATCAGAAAGCCCCAGCCTTTTGGCCTCGTAGAGAGCCTCAATGCTGATGGTGTTGAGGGTAGAGCCCTTGAGCTTTTCTTCATAGTCAACCATGTTTTGCACTCGCGTGAGAAACCACGGGTCTACAAAGCTGGCTGCATAGAGGCGCTCGATGCTCCAGCCGCGGCGCATGGCCTCGGCTATATAGTACACACGCTCCGCAGTGGGAACAGCCACCAAATGCGCAAAGTTCTGCTCGTCAAACTCATCCTTGCCGTCATGACCCAAACCGCTTCTGCCCGTCTCAAGCGAGCGCAGCGCCTTGCCAAAAGCCTCCTCAAAGCTGCTGCCCAGGCTCATGACCTCACCCACAGACTTCATGCGAGTGGTGAGCGTGGTGTCAGTGCCCTTGAACTTCTCAAAGTCAAAGCGCGGGTGCTTTACCACGCAGTAATCAACCACCGGCTCAAAGTTCTCCTGGATAGTTTTGGTTTTATCGTGACGCATCTCGTCAAAGGTGTAACCTACGGCAAGGCGCGCAGCTATCTTGGCAATAGGAAAACCGGTGGCCTTAGAGGCCAGTGCCGAGGAGCGCGAAACACGCGGGTTCATCTCAATAACAATCATGCGCCCGTCCACCGGATTGATGGCAAACTGCACGTTGGAGCCGCCGGCTGCAACACCCACGGCCTCCAGCACCTTGAAGGTTGCGTCAACCATAGCCTGGTAGTCAGCCTCTTCCATAGTCTGTTGCGGTGCCACAGTGATTGAGTCTCCGGTGTGCACGCCCATAGCGTCAAAGTTTTCTATGGAGCAGACGATGATGCCGTCGCCGTTTGAGTCGCGCATCGCCTCCATCTCCATTTCTTTCCAGCCTATTACGCTCTCCTCAATCAGCACCTCGTTAGCCGGTGAGAGGTCGAGGCCTTGGGCAACAATCTCTCGCAGCTCGTCTTTGTTGTAGGCTATGCCGCCGCCGGCGCCACCCAGGGTAAAGGAGGGGCGCAGTACCACGGGAAAGCCCAGCTCTTCTGCGAGTCTTTCGGCATCTTGCACCGAATAGGCATGGCCCGAGCGGGCGCATTCAAGACCCACCGAGGCCATTGCCTCGGCAAAAGCCTTGCGATCTTCGCCTCGTTCTATGGCATCAACATCGCAGCCGATGACCTCTACGTTGTACTTTTCAAGCACCCCGGCGTTGGCCAGGGCCACCGCGCCGTTGAGTCCGGTTTGCCCGCCCATCGTGGGCAGCAGGGCGTCAGGGCGCTCCTTTTCTATGACCCGCGTAAGCGACTCCACGGTGAGCGGCTCTACGTAGGTACGCGTTGCCATGCTGGGGTCGGTCATGATGGTGGCCGGATTTGAGTTCACTAAGATGACCTCGTAGCCGTCCGCCATGAGTACCTTACACGCTTGCGCGCCTGAGTAGTCAAATTCACAGGCCTGTCCAATGACTATGGGGCCTGAACCAATTATCAGTATCTTCTTAATATCATTGCGTCTTGGCATTACTGCACCCTTCCATCTTGTAAACTTGCGTATCCTCCAACGTATACATCTGTGGCTCTGCCACAAAGCTCTTTGCCGGTAAAGGCGCTGTTTGCGCTTTTTGACTGCCAGCCGTCCTCGCCTGCCGTCCAGGTGAGGTCGGGGTTGATTATCGTGATATCGGCAACTGAACCAACTGTCAGGCTCACCGGCTCAATCCCCAGTATGCGCCGAGGCGTGTGTGACATGCGCTCAACCAGCTGCCCGTAGCTCAGCAGTCCGGGCCTTACTAAGTAGTGCAGCACGAGGCTGAGGGCGGTTTCCAGGCCGGTTGTGCCAAAGGGCGCGAGCTCAAACTCCAGGGACTTCTCATGCGCCGCATGGGGGGCATGATCGGTTGCCACACAGTCAATAACACCCGCAATCAGTGCCGCTTGTAGCGCCTCGTTATCCTCACGTGTGCGTAGCGGCGGATTCATCTTGAGTGACGTGTTGTAATTGGTGTCCAGGTCATCCTCTGAGCAGAAGAGGTGATGTGGGGCAACCTCACAGGTAAGCGGCAGACCGCGCTCTTTGGCAGCCTGAACCAGCTCAACACCTCGGGCGGTGGAAAGGTGTTGGATATGCACGGCGCAGCCGGTGAGCTCCGCCAGGGCAATGTCTCGGGCAATTGGGAGCTCTTCTGCCACAGCGGGCCAACCCGTAAGCCCAAGGCGGGTAGATACCACGCCTTCGTTAACCACGCCTTTTCCTGCCAGGGTCTCATCTTGGCAGTGGCTCAAGATGGTCACGCCAAACTGCTTACAGTAGTCCATCGCAAGGCGAAGTATTCCGTTGTCTTGCACTCCCCTTCCGTCGTCGGTGAAGGCTACAGCGCCGCGGGAGTACATATCCCCTATCTCTGACAGGCTTTCGCCTTTGAGCCCGCGCGTGAGGGAGCCCGCTACGTGCACACGGGTCTTAGTCACCCGCTGAGCCTTTTCTAAGACGTGCGCAACCAGTGAGGCGTCGCTGATGGTGGGGCTGGTGTTGGGCATAGCTAGCACGGCGGTGAATCCGCCCGCAGCCGCAGCGCGCCCTCCGCTTGCCAGGTCTTCCTTGTACTCTAGGCCCGGGTCACGCAGGTGTACGTGCATGTCAATGAGACCCGGCAGGGCTATCTTGCCGCTCATGTCGCGGGTTTCGCCCTTGTCTATGCTTGCATTTGGGCCAATCTTCGTTATTTTGCCATCTTTTATAGCAATATTAGTGACCTCATCAAGGCCAGCTGAAGGATCTATGCATCTGAGATTCTTAAGCAATAGCGCCATCGCTCTCACCTCCTAAAAGTACATACATGAGTGCCATGCGCACAGCCACTCCCGCATTGACTTGATAGAGCAGTAGGTTATTAGCTGCGTCAGCGGCATCAGAAGAGAGCTCAACGCCCCGGTTGATGGGCCCCGGGTGCATGATAATGGCGTTTTCTTTCATGTTCTTCAAGCGTGCGAGATTAAGGCCAAACAGCATGGCGTATTCGCGGAGCGTGGGAAACGGCGAACGCTCAAGGCGCTCTTGCTGAATTCTCAGCATGTAGATCACGTCCAGCGTGGGTAAGACCTCGTCTAGCTTGGTGGAAGTCTCCACACCAAACACGTCGGGCCTGGCGGGCAGCAGCGTGGGCGGCGCAATGGCCACGGTCTCTACCCCCAGCATCTTCAGTGCCGGCAGCAGGGAGCCAGCAACCCGAGAGTGGGCAACGTCGCCTACTATCCCCACCTTGAGCCCCTCAAAGCTGCCAAAGTGCTCTCGGATGGTGAAGAGGTCCAACAGAGCTTGCGTGGGATGTTGGTGCTTGCCGTCACCACCGTTGATGATACTCGCGCGCATACAGCGCGCAAGAATCTGCGGTGCTCCAGCCATAGCGTGCCTGATGATGACCAGGTCTGCATCCATTGCATCAAGGGTCTTAGCGGTATCAACCAGCGACTCGCCCTTGACCGTAGCAGAAGCCGAGCCACTCATGTTGACTGCATCGGCAGAAAGCCGCTTTGCCGCAATCTCAAACGAGGTGCGGGTGCGCGTTGAGGGCTCAAGAAACAGGTTAATAATGGTGCGCCCTCGCAAGGTAGGCAGCTTTTTGATGGTGCGCTCGTTAACTTCCTTAAAGGAGGTGGCAATATCCAAGATAGTGCCAATCTCCTGTGCGGTAATATCCTCAATAGTGAGGAGGTGGCGTGTGGCAAGAGCGCTCATAAGTCAACCGCCTCATCGGTCTTGCTCTTTGGAAGCGGCGCCGAGCCTATATGCTCACCCGGCTTGGCCTGCCAAATCTCCACCGCACTGCGCCCGTCCACAGCTTCAAGGAAGAGTCGCACGGTCTGGTTTGCCTCAGAGGGCACGTTCTTGCCCACAAAGTCTGCTCTGATAGGAAGCTCGCGATGCCCCCTGTCAACCAAAACGGCCAGTTTTATCTCCGAAGGCCGTCCATAATCCATAATGGCATCCAGCGCGGCACGAATGGTGCGCCCGGTGAAGAGCACGTCATCCACCAAAATGATGGTGCAGCCGTTGACATCAAAAGGCAGAGTTGTCTTGTGTACCTCAGGCGACACACGCGATGCGAGGTCATCCCGATAAAAACTGATATCCAATGAGCCCACCGGCACTCTCACCTGCTCAATGCTCTCAATATTGGCGGCAATACGATGCGCAAGTATGTCACCGCGCGTCACAATGCCCACCAGGGCTATACCTTCTGCCCCCTTGTTAAACTCCAAGATCTCATGGGTAATACGAGTAAGAGCACGCTCTATATCGCGCTCATCCATAATACTGACTACTGAATCCGTACTCATTTCTTCACCTCTCCTCAGCGCTTGAAAAGAGCGATGCCCCCGTCACACGACAAGGGCATCGAATATCAGCTCAGTTTACAGCAGTAGTTATTCGTCTCTGTCCTTGTCGGCATCTCAGCACCGCTTTTAAAGGTCTAAAGGATAGTACCACAAAAAGTAAAGAGAACGCCGGCAAAATTGTGACGAACCAGTGACGTGGCTGGAGTGGTACAGAGGGACGGGGCTGGTGCCCCAGATTGGAACAGGAGGACGGGGTTAGTGTTCCAATTTGACCGTGGTCAAATTGGAACACTAACCCCGTCCCCCTGTTCCAATCAAAAGGATGAGGGGTCTTCGGGTTTTGAGGAGACGTTGCCGGTTGAGGTGGCGTTTATGGTTATGGTTACCAGTTCGTCAACGTCGAGGGTTATGGTGTCGGTTGTGCCGTTGGCAAAGAGGAGGGTTGAGTACCAGCCGGTGGAGCCAAAGGCAAGGTCCTCGCCAAACCAGAGGTTGCCGCCGCCTTCTTTTATGGAGTAGTTGCCTGGCAAGAGATAGATGCGCACTGAGGTGTTAGCGTGGAGAAATACGGTTGCCACTAGCCTCTCGTCACTGTATATCTTGTAGTAGGAGGCTCCCGAGGAGTAGCGATAGTCAATTCTGATGGCACAGAAGTCAAAGTAGCTTTCAGGGTCTTGGTAGAGTATGCCTGATTCAGGTAGAGGTGCTAAGCAGGCTGCGGCCCTTGCTTCGGAATCCTTGAAGCCTGCAAGCTCTATGAAGGCAAAGTAGGCCTCTTCGCGCTCGCCCTCCTTGAAAAGCTCATCAGCTAAGTTGTACCTGCACTGAGCAGCTCTTTCTTTGGAGTCCGAAAAGTCTCCGAGCTTTTCAAAAGCTTCTGCTGCTTCCTCTAGATTGCCATTTTTGTAGAGCTTGTCAGCGATTCCGTAGTCGCATTTGTCTATCCATTCGCTGATATCGTGAATCTGAGACGTACTCAGTTGAGCAAACAGGCTCCGTGCTTCTTTGAAGTCACCAGCGTTATAAAGAGCTATTGCCTCTTCGTAACTGAGGAAATCGCTGCTGAGCTTTGCCCAGAATGTTGAGTCACGGTAGTCTTCAAGGCTCGAGAATCCGCTATAGGCGAGTTCGTAGTTTTCCTGTTCAAACTGGGTCATGGCATCTTGGTAGGTGTTGTTTTGATGCACCTCGCTGTTGACGAAGAATCCCAAGGCAGTAAGGAGTATAGCTGACACTGTTAACACAGCGATGATGAGAGGTTTGCGGTTCTTCCTTAGGGGAGCCTCATCTGCTGTCTTGGCTGCAGCTGTAGCAAGGATAAACTCCTCCTCTGGCGTGAGGGTGACAGGTGTGTTTGAAGGTATTGACTCTGGTAAGGGAAACCCGTCAAGGGTCATAGGAGCAGTGAGCGCCGGAGTCTCCGTGGGCTCAACTGCAATAACGGGCTCAGAAGGCTCAGCTGCCTCATCAGCCTCATCAGCCTCATCAGACTCATCAGCCTCTTCAGACGCTACGGCCTCTTCAGCCTCTACAGCCTCATCAGCCTCGTCAGACTCTACAGGCTCCTCAGACTCTTTAGGCTCTTCAAGCTCTACAGGTTCAGCAGGCTCCAAAGGTTCACTGGCATGTTTTGGAGAGTAGCGCTTGGGCATTACTTAGCCTCCAAGAAAGTAGCGCTGTATGTCTTGATTGGTTAGAACGATTAAAAGCAGGAGCAAGGCCGCCCATCCGGCGAGATAAATGCCGGTTAATACCCCCCTCGGCAGGCGACGGCGCGTAACGCGTTCTATGGTCTCTATGATAATCTTGCCACCGTCAAGAGGCGGCACCGGCAACAGATTCACAAAGCCGATGGAAACTGAGAGCGCCGCAATAAGCAGAATAAAATTCACCGGCCCGGCAGCAGCCGCGGCACTGGCCTCCATTGAAATACCCACAACGCTCGTGCTTTGTTCCAGAGTCTGTGAGAAGGTAGCCGGATTGATCAACTGCAGGATGGCCGTGAGAGTAAATCCTATAAAAGACACCGATATCTGAGCGGCCTCCAAAAATCCCAGGGACTCCCGCACAATCTCTGGCGAGACACCCACCAAGGGCGTGCCGTTATTGTCTGCGAGAGTTATCCTGACCCGCTGTGTTTCATCGTTGTGTGAATATCCCAGGGAGATTGTGTCGCCCACCTCAAACTGCTGCAAGGCTTCAACAAATCCATCCCAAGTATCAAAACTCTCGTTGTTGATGGAAAGCAGCTCATCTCCCGGCATCAAGCCGGCAGCTGCAGCAGGCGAGCCCTCCACCACTGAATCTATGACCGTTGTGGGAGCCTGCGAGCCATTCACCATGAGTAAAACAATGAGAATCGCCATAGCAACCACCAGGTTGGCAAAGGATCCTCCCAGCAGCACCACCATCCGCTTCCACCAGGGCATGGCAGAATAGGTGAGTTTTTTCTCGGAGGCGATATATTCCTTGAAATTGGCTATTTTACGGCTTTGGCCCTCCTCAAATTTTTCCCCATTTATGGTGGCTTCAGCAATCTCGTAATGATAGAGGCGTTTTGCTTTGTAGCGTCTTACCGTGCCCCAGTCATGCAAAACATCAAGGCCGCTAATCAAGTCAAATCCTAGCGAGTCGCCAGCGCGATCCGCCTGGTCTTCGGTCACGCGCCCGTAGTAGGCAATAAAGGCGAGAGCCTTTTCAACCTCAGGACCCTCTTCTCCCTTTTCCATGCCGGCAATCAGGCAGTAACCGCCGAGGGGGATGGCAGTAACGCCAAAACGAGTCTCTTTACGCTTGAAGGTGATCCTTGGCCCGGGAAGCCCAATCATGAACTCCTTGACCCTCAGACCAAACGCGCGTGCAGCAAGATAGTGCCCCACCTCATGGATGAAGACGATTGCCGTAATGAGCACCAGGCCCCAGAATATAACTGAAATTACTTCGAACATATGAATAGTGTATCCGATTAACCCAGGCGCTAAAAGCTCGGTACTATTTTGTCACTTGATCAAGACTCTGTAACGCTGGTAATAGCAGAGTCTTCCAGGGTGAATATCTCTGCAAAGAAGCTGGTATCAAGATACTCAGTGCCTGGAGCCATGCCTCTGGTGTCAAAGAAGTTCGCGGGTACAGTGAAAGGCAAGCCCGTGGCAGAGTCGTAATACCCGCCTGCAGCATAGATGACTCCAGCAACATCAACGTTTGGGTCGTCCACAAAATTGGGGCCGTAGTACCTGCCAAGCGTGCCAAATACACCATAGAGTTTGATTGTGCTGCCTTGTACGTAATTGATTGTCAGGTTATTCCTTGAGATAAAGTGAGGTGCCCTGACATCCTTTTCTCCTATTGTAAAATCACCAAGAGTATTAATCGTAGTTGTCCCCTCGGTAATGAAGATGCTATTTCCCTTAATAATGGTACCCGGACCAAAATCAGCGATTATGTTTCCACCAACGGCAAATCTACCGTTGTTTATGAACTGAACCAGTGAGCCCCCCGAGTTAAGAAAGGTCAGGCTCAAATTGCCTCCTACATAGAAATTGGTTCCTACCGGTTGATAGAACTCATCATAATCATGGAAGGTGAAGTAATCATAAAGTCCGTTTCGCTGAGCAAGCCTGGTATCTTTATGCCCCAATAGGATATTCCAAGGGGCACTGGGTATTGTGGGGGGAGTGCCCGCAAGTGTATTCAAAGCTCCTTCATGCCTGCCATCAAAGTGGAAAGATCCATGTCCGGTGACGTAGGTCAGGTTGTTTGTCAGGGGGGTGCTGACGCTCAGAAGAATTACATTTCCACCCCTGCCCAGGCTGTCCTTTTCTGTAAATATATTGTTCAGTACGGGCATTTGAAGCTGGTAAGTGCCTGACATTTGGATATTCTGTCCGGGGTAGACGTATATCTCCTTGGTGATAGTATTGTTTGTGCCACCGGTTCCTCCAAATGGCACGGTTCCATTGGGATTACCGGGTGGCACAATAAAGAAGGCTTTTTCCTGATTGAGATTTCCGCCGCCACTCCCGCCAAATGAGCCAAACATATCCATATTGCTCGTTGGATCGATTCCGGTTATCAGCGCTCCGCCCATGTCAAAAAAGGCCTGTCTGCCTGCGAGTATGCCTCTCATGGCAAGATCCTTTTCTGTATCTGTTGTGGCATTGAGCATATTTGCATCGTTGGCACCCAGATTGGTGTCCATAGATCCGGAGAAGCGGATACTGACCGTGCTCTCACGAAGACCGATTTTTACGGTGACCATTGCCGTTAGATCATTCAGGTAATGCACGTAAAAGCCTGTGCCAAATTGCGGTGGAGGTGGTGGATCTCCCACTATTGAAACTGACCAGTCAAAGTCCTGTCCTTCAAATAACTCATCTTGCAGCAACAGGGTGATAGTGCTGCTGTTAATGACATCCTCAAGGACTTCTCTGAGTTTTTCTGTGGTGTGCGCAACTATGTCGTAATCAAGAGAGGTGCTTATGGCATAAAAAAGCCCCCCATTATCAATGGCATCCTGCACAGAGTGTTTGTTTTCTTCTTCAAGCTGTGTAGCAACCTCGTCCATGAATGTTTGAGCTATCACCACGCTGGCAGACTCGGCAGAGTAGTACATTTGCTCATAGCCCTGCACAAAGGCGCTCTCTCTGTTGGCGTTGGCTACCGCGGCAAGGATTGCAACCAAGATGAGGGTAAGTAGCAAGATGATGACCATGACATAAACGAGCGCTATCCCCTTTTTATCTTTGTATGTTAATCGCTCTTTCATAGTCTCCCCAAATCCCGCTGCATTGCACAACAGTCAACTGCTTAGTAAATCCGTATATATATGACCGTGCTGACCTCCTGGCCACCGGTTGATTCAATACTGATGACAGCCCATCCGGGCTTATCAGTTGTATTGATAGAAAAGTCCGCAATTCCCCTTGCAATAGCTGAACCGTCGCTTCTCATCAACATTTCGTTGCTGACAGAGTAACGACTGCTGAAGGGGCCCAGTGCACCGGTTTCATCCGGGTTCTTTCTCACCTCACTGGTAACGGCAAGTACGGCTTGCCTGAGGTTGACCTGTTCCTCAATAGTAGTATTACTCAGTCTTTGAAAATTGAGGGTTGAAATGAGAATGCTGAGAGAAAGCAGTACCACAATACTGAGAATCGTGGTAGTGACGATTGTCTCTACCAGAGTAAAGCCTGCTCTATCCTTCTTCAACTTGCCCAACATCTCAAACTACGCCTCTCGTGTTCTGTTAACCGCTGGCCTGCAAAATGTTCTCTATGGTTGAACTAACCTCGTAGTACTCATTCCCTACGGTTATCGTCACTTTAAAATAATTAGCATCATCAATCGCCGGATCTCCAGGGGTATAGGGCACAGCAGTAAACTCATAGAACAGAACAATAGTGTCATCAAAGCCCGGGAGTGTGGCGCCTGAGTCGTTGTAAGCAATAAGGAGCTGTGCTGCGTCCAAACCGTAGGCTTCTTCCATCTTCATCTGCGCGGTATAGGTAGACAAGGTGTGGATTGCAGCTCGTTTTTCCATTTTTTGAGCGTAAGAGAATACCCCCAGCAAAGGAACAGCAACCACCACCAATAAGGTAATGGCAACCATTACCTCTACCAGTGACATGCCTGCGTTATTCTTGACTTTCATCACAACGTCCCCAATACGTTTTGGTTGGCGCGCAAATAACAGCCGCTTTAGTATCCACTCAAATCAAGCTCTCCCTGGGGCTTGACGTTAAACAATTTTATGTCGTCATCAAATTCCACGTTTACTATAACGGCATCAAAGCTTGCCACAAGCTGTGGCAACAGGTGCCTGGCAAGAAGCTCGCCTTTAATAGCAGCAGGATCCGCCAGCACGCTCTCGTCTACCGGCTCTGAAAGCGTCAAGTTATAGGTATTGAGAGCACTGGCAAGCTGCGCGGCATCAACATTTGCCTGCGCTATCTTGCCTTGTTGGATATAGCCGGCAAAACTGGGGATAGCTATCGCGGCGAGTATCCCAATGATGACTATGACCACCACCAGCTCAACTAAGGTGAAGCCCTTGGTATTTGTCTTGATTATCGTATCTTTCAAAACGGCCCACTCCATTCATTCTTCGTCTGTATAAATGGCTCGACCAGCTCTTCTCTTCTTAAAGTCAGGCTTCCACACCTGCTAAAATTATACTGTATAGGCAGCTGCCATTCAATTTCCAACACACAAAAACCACATGTTAACGCAGGTTCATGTACTGTAAAAACTCCTCTTTGTCGCTCACTGCATTCTCTGCGTCTTGCATGGTGATGAAGCCTCTTTTTACCAGCCCGGACAGATCGCCGGCCAGGGTATGCATGCCTATCGCTCCCCCGCTTTGCATGGCAGAAGCAAGTTGGTGGAACTTGCCCTCGCGAATCTGCGCCAAAACCCCATCGGTTCCCACTAAAATCTCCGTTGCAGCGGTCCGCCCGCTGTTATCTGCAAGCGGGATAAGGGTCTGGGTGATAATGCCACGCAGTATTCCGGAGAGCTGCGAGCGTATCATGCCCTGGCTGTGTGAAGGATACACATCAACTATGCGGTCTATGGTCTGCGCGGCTCCAGTGGTATGCAGGGTCGACAACACCAGATGGCCCGTTTCAGCTGCGGTGACCGCCGCCGAGATAGTCTCATAATCGCGCATCTCGCCCACAAGTATGACATCGGGATCCTCACGCATGGCGCTTCGCAGGGCGTCGGCAAAACTCGCCACATCGCGGTGAAGCTCGCGCTGATGTACCAGGCAGCGTTTATGGGGATGCACGTACTCAATGGGGTCTTCAATGGTGATAATATGCGCTGCGCGCCTTACGTTGATGTAGTCGATCATCGCGGCCAGCGTTGTTGACTTGCCCGAACCTGTTGGCCCGGTGACCAGGATAAGGCCGCGGGGCTCGCTCGCCAGCGTTTGCAGCACCGGCGGAAGCTTAAGATCCTCTAAGGTGGGAATATCATCTCTCAGCATACGAATGGCAGCCGCCAGGTGGTTTTGCGCGCGATAGACATTTACACGGTAGCGGTTTTGCTCGCTGTCCTCAAAGGAAAAATCAAGGTCATTGCCCAGTTCAAGCTGCTCCTTTTGACGATTATTAAGCATGGAGAGTATCAATTGACGGTAGTCATCTTCACTGCCAATGAAAGGTCCAATAGTAAGCTGACCAAGCCTACGAAAAGTAGGAGCCTGCTTGGCAGTAATATGCAAATCCGAACAGTCATGCTCTCGCGCATACCGAGTGAGCTCTTCAACTGATAATGCAACCATACCAAACCCCTTAACTCTTGTCTTAACTCTTCTCTCTTCTCTCTTCTCTCTTAACTCTTCTCTTACTTAGTCAACCGTTTCGCCGATTTTCATGAACTCTTCCATACTCGTGACGTTTTCTAGAACCAGGCTTTTTGCTCTGTCTCGGAGGGTTTTCATGTTGAGTTCCTTGCGGGCGTATTCGTATATCGCCGCCATCTGGGCTTCTTCAGCAATCATCCTTTGCATGCGCTTGTCTACCGGCACTATCTCGTGCACGGCTATGCGGCCTTTGTACCCGGTGTTGTTGCAGATATGGCATCCTTTGCCATAGACCAGCTGAGATACCAGCGATGCATCTGCGCGCAAGTTGAGCAGATCCATCTCGTTGGGCGCATAGGCTATCTTGCAGTGCTCACACACCTTGCGCACCAGGCGTTGGGCCACCAGCCCAACCAGCGAGTTACCCACAAGATAGCTCGGAACGCCCATGTCTTCCAGGCGCACAATTGAGGTGAGAGCATCGTTGGTGTGAAGGGTGGAGAGCACCAAGTGGCCGGTGATTGCGGCACTTACCGAGGTTGACGCGGTTTCGGTATCGCGGGTCTCCCCCACCATGATGATGTCGGGGTCTTGGCGCAAAAGCGAGCGCAGGCCGCTGGCAAAGGTCATGCCAGCCAAAACGTTGACTTGCACCTGGTTGATGCCGTCTATGTTGCGCTCTACGGGGTCTTCAATAGAGGAGATGTTAACCGGGCGCTCCTTGAATTGCTCAAGCGCCATGTACATGGTGGTGGTTTTGCCGGAACCGGTTGGCCCGGTGATATAGATGATTCCATTGGGGCTTGCAAGTATGCGCTGAAAGGTGTCATAGTCTTCTTGAATCATGCCAAAGTGGTCTGCGTGATCTATAGCCGTATTGGTGGTGAGAAAGCGCAGTACCGCTTTTTCACCAAACACGGTGGGTATCACCGACAAGCGCACGTTGAGGTCAACACCCTCAAGCATGAGGCGAAAATGACCGTCTTGAGGAAGTCGTTTCTCGGCAATGTCGAGGTTGCTCATAATCTTCAGGCGCACAATGAGCGCCGGGTGCACGTTGCGTGGTATCTCGGCGTATTGAATGAGGGCGCCATCCACGCGCATCCTTACCCTGCAGTTGTCAGCAAAAGGCTCAATGTGCAGGTCGGAGGCTCCGGCTGCATAGGAGCGGATTATCAGGGAGTTGAGCAGGTTTACCACCGGGGTGGTATCGTCGCCTATGTCAGTGCTGCTGAGCTCATCTATCTCGGGCAAGGTGGCAAAGCCGGTGCTCATCCTGCCGATTGCAGCCATAGCATCTACTTCAGTGTAATAGTTCTTGATGGCTTGCTGTATGGAGGTAAAGTCAGAGATTGCCAGCCTAACGGGCTTGCCCAAGACCTGCTCAATTTCGTTTAAGGCAAAGAGATTCAAGGGGTCATTGGTCACCAAAGTTACGGTTCCCTGGTCCTCGTTAATGGCAATGGCATTGGCTTTTTCGGCTAGTTCTCGTGGCACGCCGCCCACCGTCTTGGCATCAATTACTGCGGTTTGTAGATTGATCAGAGGAAAGCCGGTTTTATGCGACAGCGCCTGTAGAAACTCCTTCTCGCTCACAAAGCCCAAATCGAGCACCGCTTGACCCAGCCTTACGTCGTGTTGCCTCTGATAAGCAAGGGCCTGATCTATCTGCTCGTCGTTGACGTAGCCGTATTCCTTGAGAAGATCTCCTATGCGAACCTGTCTGGGATCAACCATTCCTGCTCCTTCGTTACCCTGACTCTTGTGCGTTACTGACCTTGAATCAGATTAAATCTGCTTGGACTTTGCGTCGGCGTTGATATAGATCTTGAGGTTAATTACGTATGCCTCCTCCGGATTATACCCACCGTATGGCCCGGTTGGTGTAAAGTCGGTAGAGCTTACCTTAATCCAGGAAAGTGGGAGCACCCTGTCAAGAAATGCATAGAAGTTCTGCGTGTTTCCCACCACCGTGATTTGCACATCAATAACCTGCACTCCCTCTCCACCCAAAGCAGAGGCAGCTCCTGTAGTGGTTTCACTGGCAGGAGGGGCAGCGCCAGCATCGTCAGCGGCGGCATCCTCATCTTCAGTTACTTCCGAGCCAGCTGCGCCGGTGCCTGCGTCTACTTGAGGGTTGGGAATCTGCCAAGAAGGCTCAGGTGGCAAGAATCCGGTGAGGTACTCCAACTGCATTTGGTTGAGGTTTAGGGACGCGGCTGTAAAGCCGCTGTCGTGTATCAAGGAGGTGAGCATGCGGTCAACTTCTTCAGGGTAAAGGGGCGCCTGGTACAAAAGCAGGTACTCGGCGTGGCGAGCCTGTGAACTTTGAAGAATCTCCTGATTAGTTGGGATGGCAGCGATGGTCATGCGAGTAGTGAGCTCCTCAGTGCGTAGTACTTCACGATTGTCTTGAGCTGCATTCAGATTGTCGCTAGCCGGAATTATCAAGAAGAATGCCAGCAGCAGAACTACGGCAATAATCAACAGGCCCCAGAGCAGGAACCTCTCACGAAAACTGAGACCAGAAAACGCTTTTCCTATCCTCTGTAAAACAGAAGGACTCTGGTCAAGCGTGGGCGTGAGGGCGAGCTCACTGCTGGTCAGTGGCTTAATTGTTTGTATTTGTGGGGTCTGAGCAGCCATTCTGAATCTCCTTGGTTACCTCTCGTCTGAATCTATCGGCACCTGGTTACGCACCGGATTGTGGGGGTTTGACAATGCACTCAACACTGAATGAGTACAGGGGCTGACTATAGGTGACACTCGAGCCGCCTGATGTGCCGCCTGATGTTCCGCCGCTTGTGCCGCCACCGGTGACGCCACCGCTGGTACTGCCGGGATTGTAGGGGTAGTAGTAGCCGGTGTTATAGTCGTAGTAGTAGTCACTGGGGTCATAAGTAGTGCCATAGGCCTCCAGGTGCATGCCGTAATAAGCGCCCCCCATGTCCAGATAGGTGGTGGTAGCTTGGATAATGGGCATCATTGGTTGCACGTTGCTTGCGTACCCGGAATAACTGACATGAGAAAACATGCCGCTCTGACGCATAAGCGCTATAAAGGTGGGAATAGAGAGTACGTATTCGCTGCTGGCATCAAATCTTAAAACTCCGGTGTTGCGATCATAATTCATGGGGCCAATCTCAATGTTTGCGCTGGCAAAGCCAAGAATCCGCGCGTAGTCAGCGCTGGTTAAATCGGGATAGGTTGCCAGCAATTCCATAGGAGCAGCAACCCTTTCTGCGCGCGCACTCATGCTCTGCGCCTCAGACTCAGCAGTGGATGCCTCCTGCAACTGACGGGCGGTTTCCGGCGAGTTGAGGTAGTCGCGAATCTCATAAGATTCTCTATTGACTTCTGAGGTCTGTACGGATAAAAAGCCAAAGACACCAAGGCCTATAACCGCAATGAGCAGCAAGAAGCTGGGCATTACCAAAGACGCAGGAGTAATCTTACGCCTGCCTCTGCGCCCAGAAAGCACTTCGAGAAAGTTGATTTCCTTTTGCGTTACCTTCTTGGCCATGCCTAACTCCTTTTAACCAGGGCGCCGAGGTTGAATAGCAGGGTGCCGGGGTCAAAGTAACGCTCCGGCGTGATCTTGGGTGAAACGGTAACTATGCTTGCAAGGTTTAAGAGCTCCTTGTTGATATTAAGGTAACTATAATCAGCCCTGAGTGTTTCAAACACTTGGGGACTCACGCCAGAGAAATAGGCTCCTGAAAGTTGAGCCTGTCCTCGTTGAGCTCGTACAAACTGGAGGGTTGACGCAAGGTTCTGTCCAATTTCTGTGGTCCAGCCTACTGTGCCGGCGTCGCCGATAAGGCGGTAGCCATTTGATATCTTAAAAGTGCCGCTGCAAAACAGGGTATTTGTTTGTCGGTGCGGCTCTATCTGAACGAGCATGTAACTCTGTCCGGTAAGGCTGGGCAAAAGGCTGACCAGCTTGATGAGGGATTCGGCAGCAATGCCGATGCTTTCAATGTTGTAGGTAGCCTGGTCAAAGGCGCGCCGATAGTCTTCTATCATGTCACGCCCACAGCTGGCAGCCAGTATCTCCACGCCACCGTTGGGGCCTATTTGATTGAGCACCGTATAGTCATAGAGAGTAGCGTCTGCCGTTTCTGAGAGGTCTTCGTATTGAGTGAACTCGCGCTTGATGAAGTCTCGTATCTGCGCCTCATCAGACGGGGGCACTTCCATAATCTTGGTGACGATGTTTGATGCCTGAACAATAACGCGTGTTGGATTCTTGAGCAGCCTGTTCTCACCCGTGGCACCGCCCTGTAGATGGTACTCATTGGCAATCGTCTCAAGAAAGTCGGTCATGATGTCAACGCTGGTGATGATGCCGTTGATCATAGCTCCCTCGGGCAGGGGCACCTGGCGAAAGTCATCAACAAATACACCGGTGCTTGAGGCTGAGCCCATGATGAGATTAAGTTTGTCCGGACCACAATAAATCGTATTTTGCAAAAGAGCCCTCCTAGCCTATGCTCTGATACATCTGGAATATGGGCAAGAGTACCGAGACGATAACCGCCACCACCACAAACGCCATGACGATAATCATGGCGGGCTCCATCAAGCTTACCAGGCGCTGAGTGGCCATCTCGGCCTCATAGTCAAACTGGTCGGACACGCTGTCAAGCATGGATTCCAGGCGACCGCTCTCCTCACCTACTGAGATGGTGGATTGCAATTTAACGTCAAAGCCATCCACCTCTGCCATGGATTGGCTGAGGGTGCGCCCGTTTCCCAGGCTGTTGATGACGTTGTCAAATTGGTCTTCAATGTAGGTGTTGCCCACCGTGGAGCGTCCAATGCGCAGACTTTGTATCATGGGGATACCACTGACGTACAGCGAGGCCAGGGTACGGGCAAAGCGTGCGGTGTAGATGGTGCGCAAAAGCTTGCCGAATACCGGGGACTTGAGCTTGAATTTATCCCAAGCCTTACGCGGACCCGGTTGCCTGAAAATTGAAACGATGAGGGCGCCAAGGGCGAGCGCACCGCCTAGTGCAAGAGCCCAATAGGTAACCATGAAGTTTGAGATTCCCATCATTATCTGTGTGGGCAGGGGCAGCTCCATGTCTCCAAAAACACCGAGGAATGAAGGGAGCACGAAGGTAAAGAGTATGATTACCACCAAAACGATGAGTACCACCAGCACTATGGGATAAATGCTGGCAGACTTCATCTTGGCGTTGAGTTTGTGCTGTTTGTCGTAGGTGACCGCCATCTTTTCCGCAGCTTTGTCGATGCCGCCGGAGTTTTCTCCTGCTCTAATCATGTTGGTAAGCAGCGGCGGAAAGGCCGGTTCTTCCTTTTCCATGGACTCACTGAGTGTTGAACCGCGGCGGAGTTCGTTAATGAGATCGTGGTAGACCCGCTTAACCTCGGGCTTGGCATCACGTGCCTCGATTATCTGTATAGCCCTGATGAGCGTGATTCCGCTTGAAAGCATGGCAGAGAGCTGACGGCAGAAATCGGCCACCTCGTCCGTTTTGAGTTTTTTGTACTTTGCCTTGGATTGAGCCAGTCTGCTGTTAGTGAGAAAAAGCCCGTTATTTTTGAGTGCAAGCATGAGCTGCGACTCGTTGGCAGCCTCCAGCGACCCAGCACGACGGGTTCCGTCAATGGTGACAGCATTGTACTTATAGACTGGCATAAAAACCCCTCTGTGATATTTCTGTAGCGTTGCTTGGGGTGGAACAATCTAATTTGTGTATAAGTGTAACACAATTGATGCTAGTACAAGTGGTTTGCACAGTATTTTGCATTTGTTTAGTCCTCCCCTATCCCGTTGGTACAAACAATTCTACTACTGCCATATCACGGCTAAATCCCAGTTTTATGCCCCGTCTTTCACCACCCTCTGAGCTTCCAAAATGCTCGCAATGGTAGGTTTTTTGGTTGGCATTGCTGCACCTGTAATCACTATACATCAGAAGATAGCCGGATGGGCCCTCTGTTGAAAGAAAATGAACGGCTCTGGACATAATTAAGGGGTCAATGCCATTGTTACCGTCAATGAGCCAGAATACAGAAGCATAAAAGCTGCCTCCGCCGAGCAGTGTGCCATCTGCCTGCATGCAGTTGTCACTGAAGATGAATATGCCGCCCGGCAGTTGTTCTGTGTGGTCGCGCAAGGTCTGGGGCACATCAAGTTGAGACTCTAGTGTGGCGTCTGGAGCCCAGACTATAGGGCTGCCGTTGAGCACGAAATTACCCAGTACCTCAACTCTGCCGCCTGCAAAGGCATAGATATTGCCGTTGACAACCACATTCTCGCCTATCTTGAGGGTGCCGCCGTTGCGCACCTGGATACTGGTGTTGACTGTGATGCCGCGGGCGTTGGTATTGGAGAGCACCAAGGTGCCGCCGTCAACTATGATGGCGCGAGGAGAGAGCGTAACAGTGCCTGTTTGGCTTGCGTCTTCTGTTTTTCTGCCGAGTATGGAGTTGGCCCTGCCAATCTCTCCGGAGCCAACAACCAGCGTAACTCCCGGGTCAATGGCAATGACGCCATCAAGTATGGTGAGATTGTTGCTGGTGTCGCTGGTTGAAGCGGGCGCTTGGATACTGGAGATGAGGTCTCTGCCCGCAGGAGCGCTGAAGATTAAGTCGGTGCCCGTGATGCGCTGCGAGATATCCATGTGTAGGGCGTCAGGGTCATCCAGGGTCCTTGTTGCGCTGGCATACTCCAGAGCCTCATGCGCCTGCCTGTCCTGTGACTGAGCCGGCAGACCGCCAATAGAAAACGGTCTGTTGGTATAAATCACCCCGGTGGCGAATCCACCCTCACCGCTTTGGTTCAGGATGTTGACTCCGGGCAAAAGGGCGGCTGCATGATTGGTTAGATCACCGTCGGTGAGGAAGAGGGACACCCTGCCCTGCCAGGTGGTTGCACGCTCACTGGAGGCTGGAGCAAAGATGAGGGCGCTGTCCACCAACTCTTCCTGGGTGGCAACGTTATAGAGGGTGAGCGACTGCCAGCTGTTGCTGCTTGGGGAGTTCTGGTACTCCAGAGCCAGTATTGCAGCGCTGGGAGCCGTGCCGGAGCGGTCGCTGGTGCGCTTAGAGTTGGTGAGGCGGGTGAACAGTGACGTGCTTAAAGTGTTCTCTATGGCATAGCTGCTCTGCTGAACCCTTGGCGTGACCTGCTCATCTGCTGCCAGTTGTATGGGGTTGATGAGCAGCCTCCCGTTATCGGGCATGCTGAGATCCGTTGAGGTGGCTGGATAATAGTCACGTTGTTGAAACACGCCGGTATCCGTGGCAAAGACCTGCGCCTGAATGAGAAAGCGTGAGGAATAATTAGGGATGGGCTCATACGTTTTAGGCTTAAAAGCCGTGTTGTAGGCGATAAGAAAGATTCCGGCAATAACCAGCGCAGCCAGTACTATGATGAGTATTCTCACTCGCCGCGCAGTCATGTGGCTCCCTTCCCGATACCAAAAGATTATACCTAGTTTGAATAGCTTATTGAATAGGATTTGCCGGATGTACGGCAAAGCCCCGCCAAGGCGGGGCTTTTGATAATTACTGGTTATTACTTGCCGTGACTTAAGTTTAACCGGTTACGACATAGTCATTGCCAGTCCATTCCACTGTCTTCCCTGTACCGGGTACTTCCACTTTAAATTTCTCAACCACTCCATTGGTAACTGTTAGTTCTGTTACGTTAAAACCGTTTGTTCCAGTCAGTTGATCAATTGCCTCATTAAACTCAGTCATTGGAACATCGGCATCAGACAATGGCACGGTAAAAGGGGTTCCGTTAACTGGAGTGAAGTCCCCACCACGACCATATGAGTCCGAGACAATAGTCTGCATGGCGGTTCGGGCGGTAGCACCCTCAACGATAGCTCCCTGGTTTTGTGCCCTGTCAATGTAGCCAATCAAGGCCGGCACTGCAATGGCAAGTAGAATGCCGAGTATAACGATTACAACGATGAGCTCTACGAGGGTAAAGCCCTTCTTGCCTTGCTTACGCAACATCTCTTGCCTTCTCTTTAACATTTCCATGTTTTTCCCTTTCCCTAAGTGACAATCTGCGGTTTGAGTGTGAGAGTATTTTTGCTCGCTCCCCTGTTTTAGTACGAATTCATACTACTCCACAAAAATGCTAATGTAAATACATATTATATGGAGATATTGTGGAGATTGAGTGTGCAAAGTGTGTCAATCAAGTAGGTTGCACCTCTGTCAAAAGGTGTTGTTAGTTGAATTTGAACACTTTTTGAGATAAACGATATCCGCTTTTAATTGTATAGTGCCCGGTGCGGCCGTTGAGGTTTACTGCATGCCCTAAGAAGCGCTTGCGCATCCTGTTGTACATGGCAGGGGATCTGTCATGGAGATAGCGCCAAATGGCAGCCCTCTGCTCCAAAGCATCTTCTCGCTCGCTCATAACGAGAAAGACCGAGCAAATCACCATCATCATGAGCAGATAATTCTCCATATAGCGTCTCAGTTTGGGTTCAGGCACATCGTCTCCCGCAAGGTCATAGGCATCAATCATGATGCGGGTGATGCGCAGTTGTTGGTCTATGCGGCTGATCATGGTCTTTTCGTTGACGCTTTGACCCTCTCGCCCAATAAAGTAGCGATATAGGTCTACATTGAGGTAGTAAATGCTCTTGACATGCGGCAGCGGTACGTACACAAAGATGTTATCCACATAAAAGGTGTGTTGGGGCAAGACGAGCCCGGTATCTTTGAGCAGTTGCGTGCGATAAATAACAGAGTGCATGAGGATGTTTTGCGAGGGCAAAAAGCGCCCGATGCTACTCCAGGAGAACTGCTTGTTTTGCGGCAACACGCTGGTATAACGGATAGGTGTTCTTTTGTTCTCAAAGACCTTCTCGTATACGTAGTTGGCAATGACCAGGTCTATGGGTGCCTGGCTTTGCGCAAACTGATGCAGCTTTGCCAGCACCTGCTTGCAGGCTTCTTCGCCCAGCCAGTCGTCTGCGTCCACCACTTTAAAGTAGGTGCCCTTTGACTCCGCTAGCCCGGTGTTGACTGCCTGCCCATGCCCGCCATTTTCTTGATGGACCGCCCTGATGATGGTGGGGTGCAAAGCCGCCCACTCGTCTACCTTTGCCGGGGTGTTGTCCTTAACCGAGCCGTCGTCAACGAGAATGATCTCTATGCTTTCGAGATACTCGGCACATCCGGCGAGTATGGAGTTAACGCAATTATCGAGGTATTCCTCTACGTTATAGCAGGGTACGGCAAAACTGATGATAGGCTCAGTCATGGTTTATATCCTGTCTGCCAGCTCAAGGGCTCTCTCTACGATTTGGTCCATATTAAAGTAACGGTACTCAGCCAAGCGCCCCAGTGCGTGGAAATTGGGGAGCGCGTTAAAGAGTGCAAGGTAGCGCTCATAGGCTGTCTGGTTCTCAGGTCCCGGTATGGCGTAATACGGCACCTGACCCGGCGAGCCGTCAAAGGCAAGCGGGTATTCTTCCATGATGGTAGTGAGCTCTAGATCTTGACCGGTAAGCCAGGTGAATTCGGTGATGCGCGTGTAGTCTTCGCTCACTGTGTAATTGACTGTGCCCACCGGTTGAAAGTGCTTTTGGGGCAGGGTTTTGTAGGCAAAGTCAAGACTGCGATAAGGCAAGAGGCCAAAGGCGGTATTGGCGAGTGCGTCAAGCGGCCCGGTGTAGATTACATTGCCGGCAAAGGGTTTGCCTGCCAGGAGTATTTGTGAAAAGGCCGAGTTTTGTTGTCCTGAAGCCTCAAAGGTGAGGAACTCTCGGGCATCCACATCTAAAACCACCGTTATGTTCTCATGGTGCAGCATCTTGTCAAAGAGCGGTGTGTAGCCCTGTAGTGGCATGCCCTGCCAGGTGTCGGTAAAGTAGCGGTTGTCACGCCCGGTGTACACCGGCACCCGCGCCGTGACGCTTGGGTCTATATCCTCCGGCTTTTGCCCCCATTGCTTGAGTGTGTAGTGCAAAAAGACGTTCTCGTATACAAAATCTGCTAGCTCAGCGAGAAGCGGATTGCTGTGCTTGCGCAATTCGATGATAGGCACCTTGGTGTCAAGGCCAAAGCTTTCTTCAAGCTGCTCAATGAGTGCCGCTGCCTTGGCAGGCTCATAATGCTGTTCAATGGAGTTGAAATTAAAGGGAACGGGCGTGTAAACGCCATGAATGTTTGCCAGTACCTCGTGCTGATAATCGCGCCACTCGGTAAAGCGGCTCAGATATTCATAAGCACGTTGGGAGTTGGTATGAAAGATATGAGGTCCGTAGGCATGAATTAAAACTCCCGCCTTGTCGAGGGTATCGTAAGCATTGCCGCCCACGTGCGCGCGTTGTTCCAGCACCAACACCTTTTGGTTTTTGCGCTCCGCCAGCTCTCTTGCCATAACCGCCCCGGCAAAACCGGCACCTACCACCAGTGCATCCGCGCCTGCCGCAAGGGCACTTTCAGCAGCAAGATTGCCGCTTGCGTAGTGCTGCACGCCAAATTCAAACTCAGTCAAGTCTGCTCCTTATTAAATGTATAATAGGGCATTCTATCATGACCCCACCGAACCACTGAGTACCTTTGAGAGAAAGGGTTAAAGTATGAGTAATTTCCTTGAGCAAATCTGTGCGCGTGCCGCAGCTGACATCCAACACATTGTTTTGCCTGAAGGCGGAGACCGCCGCACCCTAGATGCGGCACGGGCTGTTGTTGACGGCAACATCGCCAAGGTAACTGTCTTGGCCAATTTGGACGAAGCTGCAGCCACCGGCATTGACCTCAGCGGCATCAACATCGTGGATCCCACCAGCAGCCCCAACAACGAACGCTACGCTGAGAAGCTCTTTGAGCTCCGCAAGGCCAAGGGTCTGACCCTTGAAGACGCTCAAAAGATGGTGCAAAACGAGCTGTATCACGGCGTTATGATGGTGTATCTGGACGAGGCTGATGGCATGGTAGCCGGAGCTGTGAACTCCACCAGTGATGTGTTGCGCTGCAGTCTGCAGATACTCAAGACCGCGCCCGGCATTGCCATAGTGAGCGCCTTCTTTGTTATCGTAGTGCCTGACTGCGAGTATGGTCATGACGGCACCTTCATCTTTGCAGATTCCGCCTTGGTGCAGCACCCCAGCGCCGATGACCTCTCAGAGATCGCCATTGCCTCTGCCGGCTCCTTTGAGAGCCTGGTGCAAGCCACTCCCATCGTTGCCATGCTCTCCCACTCCACTATGGGCAGCGCAAAGAGCCCCAGCATTGACCGAGTGGTTGAGGCCACACAGCTGGTACGCGAGAAAGCACCCAATTTGGCTGTTGATGGCGAGATGCAGTTAGACGCGGCCATAGTGCCCAGCGTTGGCAAGTCCAAGGCCCCCAACTCAGAGTTTGCCGGTCAAGCCAATGTGTTGGTTTTCCCTGACCTTGACTCCGGCAACATCGGCTACAAACTGGCCCAACGCCTGGGTAAAGCCGAAGCCTACGGCCCCATCACCCAAGGCCTCTCCAAGCCAGTCAACGACCTCTCCCGCGGCGCCACCGCCGACGACATAGTAGGAGTAACAGCCATCACTGCTGTGCAGTGCCAAGCAAGGAAGTAAACATACGCACAAATTAAAGAGGGGCAGTCCTGAAACGGATTGCCCCTCTTTTTTGTAGTTCTGGGAGTCCCTGGTTTTCTTTATCCCTCAATCAGTTCCTGTACGTCGCCGGCTATCATGAGTTCTTCGTTGGTGGGGATTACGAGGACTTTGACTTTGGAGTCGTCGGCTGAGATGTAGCGGTCTTTGCCGCGTAGGGCGTTGCGCTCGTCGTCTAGGATGATGCCTTGCTCCTC
>Ga0123353_10001526_pt1 | contig 28366 bp, 19 predicted proteins | sample TergutLab28metaG_3_FD_92763 | JGI IMG/M metagenome (GOLD analysis project Ga0123353, IMG submission 92763) | Labiotermes labralis P3 segment gut microbial communities from Petit-Saut dam, French Guiana - Lab288 P3 | ecosystem: Host-associated > Arthropoda: Insects > Digestive system > Gut ...
AAAGCGGTTGTTTTGAGAAATTTTGAATTTAACAATAAAATAGCGAATAAACCTTTGAAAAATAATAAGATGTGTAAAATTAAAAATTCAAATTAAATTCTCAAACTACCTGGAAGGCTATAGGAAAACAGGCGCGCCCTAAAGGGGAACGCCTGTTTTTTATCTTCCTTCACCAAGCCGTGTAATCAAAAACTCAGGCATTTTTATTTTTCTCATTTTTTCCTGAGCTTTCATAAAATTATAGGCGACTCTGCGGATTGTAAACGACTCATCGCGTGTGTCAAGTATACCGTAGCAGCTGCGGTTATCACGGTCGCGGGGTTGACCTACGCTGCCGGAGTTTATAAGTAACCGCATCATATCCTTATCTTTAAAAGAGACATACTTCTCCTGATGCGTGCGGATATCTTCACCCTCAAGAGTAACAATCATCGGGATATGAGTGTGGCCTACAATACACACGCGGGTGGTAAAGAATTGGAAATTAAACGCCGCCTCTTCAAGCGAGGTTATATAGTACCACATATCCGGCTCGTAGGGAGTAGAGTGTACAAGCGTCAGCGCGTCCATTGTCTTTTTTGTAGGCAGAGCTTTTAAAAAAGATTTGTTTGCCTCGGTCAGCGTTTGTGATGTCCACTCAATCGCTATGCGGGCGTGGATATTAAAGTTATGAGTATACTCCAGGTTAATCGCGGCAATGTCGTGATTACCCAAAAGCGTAACAGGACACCGTTTTGTTATAATGTCAACGCACTCATTTGGATTGGCTCCGTAGCCCACTATGTCTCCAAGGCAGATAACCTCGTCTATTCTGTTTCTGTCAATATCGGAAAAAACAGCCTGGAGCGCTTCAAGGTTGGCGTGGATGTCGGAAATAAATGCTATTCTCATTGTAAATTACCCGTTTTCCATGAAACGAAAAGTATTCGACCCGATCTCAATCCTGTCTCTGTGTTCTAAACGGTGCTTCTTTACTGTTTTGCCGTTCACCTTAATTTTTGACATTAGTTTTTGAACGCTGATGTAAAAGCCGTCGTCAAGTTTTTCTATTATGGCAAACGCCCGGGTTATCATAAAACCCGACGCGTAAATATCATCCTCATCATCAAAGCCTATAGTGAGATAGTCACGGTCGAGTTTGTAAACTACGTGGCGCGTGGTCTCAATAAATACAGCGCCGCTTTGCGGTGAGTCGGCGGCTGCGGCTATGGATGTTTTTGTAGCCTGCTCCTCTACGGCGGGCTGAGCGATAGTATTCTTCATCATGGAGCCTGCCGGAACAGCGGTGCCCTTTACGCGTTCGCTCACTTCCTCTTCCCGCGGAACCGCGATGCTTTGAGCGGGCGGTTCGCTGCCGTCGCAGTCTTCGTAAATAATGATGTATTTGCCGATAGCGATCTTGTCGCCGTGAACGAGAGTTTTCTTTTTAATTTTTTCGCCGTTAACAAGTGTGCCGTTGAGCGAATTGAGATCGCTGAGCATATAGGTGTAGTCTGTGTTCTGCTCAATTTTAACGTGACGGCGGGATATTCCCATGTTGGAGATGGGAATATGATTCTCAGGGAGTCTCCCGATAAAAATAACCGGTTCGTCTAATTCGTAAATTTTTACCAGCTCGCCCGCGTAGTAAACTGAATATCTTGTCATCGCCTCGCCTTTTTTACAGAATATCAGGTATCAATAAAAAATACTACTGCGCGGATTGTGTGGCAATAGATATTGTAATTAATATTGAAAGAGATTTTAGGAGGGCGCGCGCGCCCCCTGTCTCCGGCCAGGATATTACACCGCTAAAGGGGGGCGGAAGAGCCTGCCGCACAAAAAAAGGGACGGCATTTACGCCGTTCCCTTTTATTATAATATTTGATTTCTAACAACTACCTCTGCCACCTGACTCTCAAATTCTCAGTTCCGCTTTTCGCAATGTAAAAGCCGTTAGGAACGCGTGACATATTTAGCGTAACAGCGTTATTGTTTGCACCGGTAACAGCTGATGACTCCGCAACAAGTTTACCGCTCACAGAGTACAGGCGTATCGGAGCGTTGGAGCGCAGAATTCTGCCTTGACGTACAAGCATTGGTCTCGGCGCGCCGGCGGCTATACGGTTTGAGGGCAGAATAGACGAGTTGCCTACAGTAACCGCAGAACCCGATACGGTGAGGGGGATATCTACTCTTGAACCGTCCTGAAACTCAACTACTACCGTGTTCAAGCCATCCTGCACAGTGTTGTTAAAGAAACCGGAACGCAGGATTAAGTTATTGTTTGTATAACTTGTGGTATACGCGGCGCCGTACTCCAAAAACGGCCACCATCCTGTATGGTTGCCGCCTACCCGAAAACCGTCTTCCCAAGGAGCGCTCGCGGTCCACGTGCTGCCTCTGATGCCGGTGATTACCGCAGGGGCCGCGCCTCTGAACGCAGTAACGCTGCGTACCCAGTTTCCTTTAAAATCAGCCGGGATGGTAATGCCGCCGCTTCTTGTGCCGGTGGCCGAGGAAAATACAGGCGTACCGTTTTTCACAAGATATTGATGCCATTCAAGCCCTGCGCTGAACTGCATAATTAAAGTATCAAAGGTGCCGTATTGGCCGGCTGACATCGCGCTGGTGAGTTTCCCGTTTATGTACTCCGTTTTCAAAGTCACCGTGCTGTTGCCGGGGTTATAAGTATAATCAACATCCCGCGTTAGGCCCGCTATACCGGTAAAGGTATTGCCGTTGAGGGTCAGCGCAATATCCGCATCAGTTTGTGCTCCTGTGTGAGGGAAATAGAGGGTGTTAAGTCCCGTTGAGTAAGAGGTGCGCGCTCTTGTTAAAAGCATTTCGCCCATCTGCGGAACTATCCACTCCAAATTCGCGCTTCTGCGGTCTATACCGGAGCCGTTGTCCCAAAATGAGAGACTGACGCCTTGCGCGTTACGAGCCTTGTGCATCATATACTCATAGTATTTAAGCTCTTCGCCCCTCTGCATCGAAAACCCATTGCGGTCATGATCATAACCAAGAAGTCCCCATTCGCCGACACTCACGCCAATACCTTTGGAGATAAAGTGAGTTTGCAGAATATCATAAAAAGCGTCCGCCGAGCTTCTGGCGGTACGGGTATCTGTGCCGGGACCGCCCTGTTGAAATAGCTCTTCGTCAAAGCGCGTTCTGCCGAGTGGGTTGCTGAAAACCCACTCACTGTAGTAGTGGACTGTCGCTATTATATTTTCATCGTTAAGCCCTAATATAAAGTTACTGGTAAGCTGACTGTGTACCGCCTCGTGGTTAGTCTTCCAAGTCGGGATAATGATCATCCTTGTTTCGTTGCCCGGAGTCGCGCGGATAATGTCAAAAGCGGCTTTGTTGATTACGTCAAGTCTGCGCTGATTTTCGGCGCTTGGGTCGCCGCCGTTATCATTAAACTCAGGCTCGTTAATCGTTTCAAACATAACCGCGTCTGGCATGTCCGCAAAGAGCTCCGCAAGCTGCTTCCAGTAATCGGTAAATCTGCGGTAATGGGGTTGATCTGTCTGACCGTTCCAGGGAGCGCCCATCGGATTTTGGCCGTGAGCCCTGCCTAACCAGTACCAAGAGTCATGGTGAATATTTATCATAACGTAAAGATCCGCGTCTAAGGCCCACTGCACGACCTCTTTGTACCGCGCCATCCAGCCCGCGTCTATGACCCACCTGATCTCACTTGCGGGCGTAGCCGCGCCGCGGTCTGTCCCTCTGTTATCAATTGTAAATGGGATACGGATATGATCGAAGCCTCTCTCTTTGATTGAGCTGACAAGTGCCTGAGTGACTATCGGATTACCCCAAGACGTCTCCCACCCCTGCAGGTTACTGCCGCCCATTCCGTCAAGACTGTTGCCGAGGTTCCATCCCATTCCCATTGCTACCGCGTAGTCTAATGAACGGGGGGTAGTCATGTTTGCCTGAACTGACGCCGTCATCATTGTAACGGTGATTATTACTGCTGCTGCTGTGAACAACTTTTTCATGAACCAAAAACTCCTTTACTTTAAAACAATTGATGAAGTGTTTATAAAATTTCCTGATTTAACCTCCACAAAATACCGCCCCGCGGGCATCTTGCTCAATGAGAAATTCGCGCCGCCGCCGTTACTTTTGAAATTCGCGCGTACTTTCCCTTTTACGTCAACCACTCTTACCTGCATGATACCGGCATTTTCAGGGGATGATACGTTGAGCGTTTTACCTTTTAACGAGACTTTTGGGCTGACTGCCGGCGATGACTTTGAGACATTGTTATGATTGACGGAAGTGTACGGAGCTGTGATATTCCTGAAACCTGTCACCATCTGCTGATCAACGAATGCTGCGTTGTGCCTGTTGTAGTAATAGAGAATCTCACCGTTTCCGGCATTGAGCTGAACATCCCAAAGCACGGGAAGCATGTTGCGTTCGTACATCGCTCTTGTCACCGCCAGTGTGTAATCACGGATTTGGTTTTGGGCTCTTGGCGGGTTGTGAACCGCCAAGCCGTATTCACCTATGATAACAGGAACGCCGTTATCAACAAAGCGGGTCTTTAATTTATCCATTTGAGCATTAAGGTGATTGCGCTCCGCGGCGGTTCCCCAAGTCAAGGTCATCTGCGCCCACTCTTCGTTTCTTTCGAGATGGGTGAAACTGAACGGGTCGTAATAATGGACAGAGACGGCAACCCGCGCGTTATTACCGGTACCCCTTTGGTCGGTCGGTACCCTAAACATCGGATCCACCGTGAGATCAATGTCGGTGTAATAGCCCTGAACCTGCAAATGGCGGTTTGGGTTATTGCCGCTCTGCGCGCGGATCAGTGTGACAAATCGCTGGTTGATGGCGTTCAAAAGGTTGTAGGAGCGCTGCTTGTCGCCTGCATTGCTCCATCTATTCCAAACTCTTTGCCAGCCCCCCTCTTCATTAAGCGACGCGAAAATCAGGCGGTCGCCGTAACTTTGAAAGTGCTGTCCGACCTGCGTCCAAATCCGCTCGAATTTTTGCATACATATTGCGGAGTCTGTCGGGAAATAATCCCACCATCCGCCGTCCCAGTGAACGTTAAGGATCACATACATATCCTCCTGCAAAACCCAGTCTACAACCTGCTGAACACGGCTCATAAGCGCGGAGCTTATTGTAAACGGATCGCCGGAACCGGCAGCGGCACTTAAACTGCCGACCGACCCTGTCAGATCTCGGGTCATCAAATTTGACCAGGCAACCGGCACGCGCACAGTATTAAATCCCGAAGCTTTATACCCTTGAATCATCGCCCGTGTAATAGCCGGGCTGCCCCAAGCCGTTTCGAAAGCATTAACATTATTGGCAATCCAGCAGCTGCTCCTGTTAGGAGGTCCGGCCGGCCGGTCGGCATCTGATTGATTGTGATAGTTACACGCGGACTCAAACGTATTCCCCAAATTAATCCCAATCCCCATATCCTTAACAAGCTGCATGGTGGTGATATTGCGCATTTGAGTTTGAGGAGGCTGAGCAACCGCGCTAAAAAACAGAGCGCCGGCGCATAGTACAGTCAGACAAACACTAATAACACTACGATGATTTTTCGACACAGCAAACCTCCCTTTAATTAAATATTAAGGCTGTCTCGTATTAAGACAGCCTTAATCACACCCACAATATTTCGTAGCAGAGCAGAGACAAGGCATGCCCTGTCTCTGCGGTTACGTGATTACAATAGAAATTACCGCACACCGAAAACCATTGAGATACGCTCTCTATTGCCGTCGGCGTCTGTGACAAAACCTCTCACAAGATACGTCCCCTCAGACACTTTGCGTCCTCTGCGGTCTGTCAAATTCCACGAACCTACAGGGCGTCTTTCAGATGAACTGAGCGCTTTATCGGTAATTTTTACTTTGTTAATAACATTGCCTGATACATCGTAAATAGTAAGCGACGCGTCCTGTATCCGTCTGCCTTGACGGAAGAAAGTCACGGATTCCGCCGACTTCGCTACAGGATTCGGCCCCGCGGTGAATTCACTTGCGAGTACTGTGACAGGCGTTGTTATTACAATTTGATTATTTTGCTGAGGGCCGGGGATGATTCTATCCTGTGACTTTACGGCGATAATAAAATCCCACACGGCGTAAAGCGTAACATCCGCTGTAACATCACTGATCTGCGCACCGGCGTCATAATCTGTTCCGCTGCCGTCGGCAACGGTGTTCCAGCCTGTGAACTCGTAACCGGCGCGGGTAAACGCGTTTGCTTTTACTGTGTAACTGTGACCCTGTATTACGCTTGAAGCATCCATCGTACCGTTACCGCCGTTTGCGTCATAGGTTACGGCATAAATCGGGAATGCCGTCCACTGCGCGAATATGGTAGCATCCGCGTCAAATACGGTGGCTGTGGTTACCTCTGTTCCCGCGGCTTCTTCTGTAAACCATCCGTCAAAAGTAAAATTGGCTCTTATTGGCGTGGGCAGAGCTGCCAGCATGCCGTTTGTTCCGGTTACAGCGCCTGTTGGGGCAACAGAGCCTCTTTGAGGATCAAACGTGATGGTATAAGTCGGAAGCGCCGTCCACTGCGCGAAGATGGTTGTATTAACTGTAAATACAGTGGCTGTAGTTACCTCTGTTCCCGCTTCCGCTTCTGTAAACCAGCCGTCAAATTCGTAATCGGTTCTTGTTGGCGCGGGCAGACTCGCCAATCTTCCGTTTGTTCCCGTTACGGCAGTTGTTGGTGTAACAGTACCGCTTTGGGGATTAAAGGTGATTGTGTAAGTAGGCATCGCCGTCCACCGTGCGAAAATTGTTGCGGCCGCGGTAAACACTGTAGCTGTTGTTACCTCTGTTCCGCCGGTTCTCGCTGTAAACCATCCGTCAAAAGTAAAATCGGCTCTTGTTGGCGCGGGCAGAGCTGCCAATCTTCCATTTGTTCCAGTTACTGCGCTTGTTGGAGTAACTGAGCCGCCGTTAGGGTTAAATGTAATTGTATAAGTCGGAATCGCTGTCCACTGCGCGAAGATGGTTGTGTTTGCGGTAAATACAGTACCTGCCGCACCAGCCGTTACACGCTCCCCGCCGGTTCTCGCCGTAAACCAACCGTCAAAAGTAAAATCGGCTCTTGTTGGCGTGGGCAGAGCTGCCAATCTTCCATTTGCTCCTGTTACCGCGCTTGTTGGGGTGACAGTACCGCTTCGGGGGTCAAATGTGATTGTAAAAGTAGCCGGCGGAATCTCAGTCCACCGTGCGTGAATAGTTGTATTCGCGGTGAATACAGTACCTTCCGCACCTGCCGTCACAGCCGTTCCGCCGGTAGCCGCTGTAAACCAGCCGTCAAAAGTAAATCCGGCTCTTGCAGGCGCAGGCAGGGTTGTCAATCTTCCATTTGTCCCGGTTGTTGCGGTTGTTGGTGTAACGGTACCGCCTTGGGGGTTGAATGTTATAGTGTACGTAGTCGGTGTCGTGCCGCTTCCCGTTCCGACTCGAAATGATATGGTACCGGCGGAAGTATTAATATTTGATATCTCCGTAATTCTCATCGCAGAGAGAGTTCCGTCATAGTATCTTGCGCGCGGAGAACTTTCTGAATGGAACACATTTCTCGTTCCGTTAAAAGGGGCGTTGGCGTTAGTGCCGATAGCCTGCGAAAAAGCGCTCTCTGTGTTAGTGGGCTGATTCGACTGAATAACTTTCAGAAGCGGGTGAGGATTGGCGGTATTAGGTCTGTTAGCGTAAGTATTTTGCCCTGATCTGTGCAGGTGCCATATCACAAGCCCCTCACCAGGCTTATTTGAACTGCGGCCCACGCGTCTGTTACCCTCAATAAAGTAACCCTCGTTATTGTTTCTTTGGAAATAATAAGCGGTCCTGCTCATTGAAATTCTTGGGTTGCCGGCTGTTTGCGCGACGTTGAGCTCCTGTGTGTATACTTGGTTTGCGTTTGTGATATCAATCACGTCTATCCAGCCGGCCAAATTTCTAAGGTGCGGGTTAGGCTGCTGAGGGTTGCCGCCGTTAGACGAACTCATAACGCAATAGCTGCCGACCACGTTACGGTTGCCGTTCTCGCTGTCGTAGTTATAAAAATCGGGCCATCTCATTATCATGTGACCGTTTTCGTGCACGGTGGTTCCGATAGAGGGCGGATTACTGCCGGTTCCAAGACTTGTAAGCTGGTAACGGCTTATTCTTACGGTTCTCGCGGCAGTATTGGGACCGCATCTGTTTGCCGGGATAGTTATATCTCTATTGTTTCCGCTGTATGTTCCCTGATGAGGCCAAAGACCGTTGGCCCATCCGGCCGCGGGTGAACCGGCGTAGTACACATTGGTCGCCCTTATAACAGCGGGACTGCTCGCGGTACCGGAGCCCGACTCTGTGCTTATGCCGCAAAGAATCTCACTGTTTGGGCCTGTACCTCTTTCAACATCTTCTCTTAGCTGTGCGAAGATCTCTCCGAGAAGCACACGCACGTTTCCGTAGCCTGTACCCGTGTCATAATTATTTTTGGGATTGGCGGCTCTAAAAAAGCGGGTTACTCTGTTTTGGTAATCCAAAGTTCCGCCGGAAGCGTCAAAAAACCAGTCACGGACTGAACCGGAAGCCGTGTTACCATTAACGCCGCCTACTCTGTTGAAGAAATCTGTCATAGCCGCGTGAGTGATATTCGAAGTTTGGTTGGGAAAATCGATGAGAACCGCAAGACCCAAAACCGAACCGGCCAAAGAGCGGAACTCTTCGTCGTCATCATCCGGAGCGGGCGCCGGCGCCATAGTGCCGTCGTTGCGGTTTCTGCGGTTGTCTCTTGGGATGTTATCTTCGTCCCTTACGCCAAGCTCATTTTTCCTTTGACGGGCTTTTCTGTCACGGGATTCCCTGTCTATGCGCAAACCTCTCTCTGTGAAGAAAGGCGCGGTGCTCTGCGGGCCCATGTAGCGCACGCCGGTTGACACGAACTCACTGCCGTCAGCCGAAAGCGCGGCGTAGGTGATCCAGCCGCTCGCGTCGCGGACGAGCGTAAACCCCTCGGGGCATTCGACGGTCTGATAGAACTCGTCACCCCAAACGATCACCGGGACAGTTGAACCGTCCGGCTGTTCAAGTTCAAATTCATCGCCGTCGTGCGGCGCGGCAATTGTTGCCGACACAAAGGCCAGCAAAACGATACAAGCCCAAAAGCTCGCGGAAAACAAGTTCTTGCTATTCATGCCTGCAGAGTGTTTTTGCATGTGCAATCTCCCCGGAATAAGTTTTTTTTGCCTATCTATATATTGTAATAAATCAATTTAAACTAATCTACAGTATACAATGCGGGATGTTCTTGAGTCCGTCTATATATGGTACAAACACTTTTGGAAAATGTCAACCAATTTCTGAACCGCGCACGGCTGTCTGCTTTGCTCACTCAAGTTTTCCTCTACATATCAATATAAGGGTTTTATCACCGCAACGCACGACATTTTTGCAAAAAGCGTTGAAGGGTTGTTCAACGGCAGGGTGTTTTGGGGATATTTTTATTCCGAAGCATCTTAAAAAACGATTTCAAAAGCTCGCCGCACTCATCCGCCATAACGCCTGACGTAACTGCCGGAAATGATCGGTATGATCTCTCAACCTCATCGCGGTATATGAAGCTGTCGATACTCCCCAGCCTGCTGTCTTTCGCTCCGTAAACGACTGCGCTTATGCGGGATTGCATGATCGCTCCAAGACACATGAGGCACGGTTCAAGCGTAACATAGAGGGTGCAGCCGTCTAACCGCCAGTCTTCAAGAGAGGCGGAGGCGGCGCTTATCGCGATGATCTCCGCGTGAGCTGCAGCGTCGCCGAGCGCCTCGATTCTGTTATAGCCTCTGCCGATAATACGCCCGTTTTTCTCAATAACAGCGCCTACAGGCACCTCGCCTTCGTCAAACGCTTTGAGGGCTTCCTGATACGCGGCAGACATGAAATAGAATGAGTCCATAATCGAATTAAGTATAATTCTTGTGTAAGGGGTGTTCCAAAAATTAATTTCAAAAGATTGTATAAAGGTTAAAAAAAGATGTTTGAAGAATTACAAAACAGATTTGATTCAATTTTTAAGAAGCTGCGGGGACGCGGTAAGCTTACAGAGGAGAATATCTCTGAAGCGGTGCGTGATGTAAAGCGCGCGCTGCTTGAAGCGGATGTCAATTATAAAGTTGTAAAGAAGTTCGCTGCCGTTGTGCAGGAAAAAGCTCTTGGGGCGGAGGTGCTGCAGAGCATTACTCCGGGGCAGCAGTTTGTAAAGTTAGTACACGATGAACTCACCTCCCTTATGGGAGGGAGCGCCCGGCAGATAAAATTTCACCCCAACAGGGTGAATGTCATAGTACTGAGCGGACTTCAGGGTTCCGGTAAAACTACGGCTTGCGCGAAGCTGGCGCTTCACTTCCGCAAGCAGGGGCACCGTCCGCTTATGGTTGCCTGCGATATGTACAGACCGGCGGCTGTTGATCAGCTTGAAACCCTCGGCAAAGCGCTTGGGATCCCGGTGTATGCCGATCGCAGCGCAAAGCCTGTTGCGATAGCGAGGGACGCGGTTGAGGCGGCAAAGCGCGACGACGCATCGCTTGTGATTGTTGATACCGCGGGTCGGCTGCATATCGACAAAGAGATGATGGCGGAGCTCAAGGAGATCTGCACAACTGTTAAGCCTGACGAGATATTTTTTGTAGCGGACGCTATGACCGGTCAGGACGCGGTAAACGCAGCCTCTGAGTTTCATAAAGAGGTCGGCTTTACAGGCGCGATACTTACAAAGATGGACGGCGACGCCCGCGGCGGCGCGGCGCTCTCTATTCTTGATGTTACCGGGGCGGCGGTTCAGTTTATAGGTGTTGGTGAAAAGCCCGATGGTTTTGAGCTTTTTCACCCCGAGCGTATGGCGTCCCGTATTTTGGGAATGGGAGATATAGTATCCCTTGTAGAGCGCGCTCAGGAAACTGTTGACGAAGAGAAAAATAAGAAGTTAGAAAAAAAGATACGGCGCAATCTTTTTACCTTGCAGGATTTTTTAGATCAGCTGCGTCAAATTAAAAAGATGGGGCCGCTTGGCGATCTTTTGGCGATGATACCGGGAATCGGGAATCAAATAAAAGACGCCAATATTGATAACAACGCTTTGGGTAAGATAGAAGCGATCATCTGTTCGATGACAGTGAGGGAGCGGGAGAAGCCTGTAATAATTGACGGCAGCCGCAAAAAAAGAATTGCCGCCGGAAGCGGGACGACAGTTCAGGATATCAATAAATTGTTGAAGCAGTTTGATACGATGAAAACGATGATGAAGAGGATGAATAAGATTTCCGGTAAGCGCGGAGGAGCGGCGGCGCTGCGTAATTTGTCACCGTTTTGAAAACAGCGGGCGGTGGAGAGCCCCGTCCGTACATAAGAAAAGAAGTTAGTTTTAAATAAATAATTTACATTATCGCAAGGAGAGAATCTTGCCGGTTAAAATTCGTTTGGCCCGTGGTGGTAGAAAAAAGGTTGCGAAGTATCGTGTTGTCGCCGCAGACAGCAGAGTTTCGCGTGACGGCGAGTTTTTGGAGACTTTGGGTTATTATGATCCTCAGACAAACCCAAAGACTTTTGAGTTTAAGACAGATAGAATCGCTCACTGGATTAAGCAGGGCGCTGTTCCCACTCTCACAGTTAAGAACCTGTTGAAGCAGGATCGTTTTTTTGAGAAGATGGAAAAGGGCGCGGAAGGTATTGAGCGTAAGGCTGAGCGCAAGCGCAAGCCAAAAGTTCACAAGAAGCCGGCAGCGGAGTAAGAGAGCGCGGGCGAGAGACAGGCAGAGACAAGACATGCCTTGTCTGTACGGCTGTTTCATGCCAATTCAGGGCAGGTAAAAATGGCGCATGATCTCGTTGCTATTGCGGTTGTAAAGCGGGCGGTCGGCCTTGAAGGGTATTGCGGTTTGTATCCTTTCGGCGAAACGATTGATGATTTAAAGCCGCCGCTTTTGGTAAGGCTTGGCGACAGCGAAGCCGGCAGCCGTGAAGTGACGCTTGAAAAGGTGATCTTTCGTGAGCAGCAGGGATACATCGGGCTGTTTGACATAGCGCACGACCGCACAGAAGCGGAAAAACTCAAGGGTGAAAATGTTTACATCCGCGAGAGTGATCTTCCCGCTTTGGAGGAGGGTGAGTTTTACCACTTCCATCTAAGAGGGATGGCGGTTGTCAATCAATCAAACGGCGCGAAGATCGGCATAGTGAAAGATGTTGTCAATTTGCCGTCGATGGACGCTCTTGAGATCGCTCTTACAAACGGTCACGAAATAGTTGTGCCGTACAGCGAGCAGGCTGTAGTAAAGGTTGATACAGAGGAGAAGCGCGTTATTGTAAGCGACACTTATATAGAAGAGCTTCTTTAACTATACTATATGATCTTTGATATTTTAACGCTTTTTCCCGGAATGTTCGACGGCGCTTTTTCCGACAGCATCATCAATAGAGCTGTGGAGAAGGGGCTTGTCTCAATAAGTACGCACAATATTAGAGATTACTCTGATGATGAGCGTCACGGGGCGGTTGATGACTATCCTTACGGCGGCGACGCCGGAATGCTTCTTAAGCCGGAACCGCTCGCGAGAGCGATTAACGCGGCGAAAGAGCGGCTTGGCGCAAGTCAACCGACAGTAGTGTATCTTACGCCAACAGGCAAACTTCTTGATCAGGACACTGTAAAGGAGCTTGCCCAAAAAAGCAGTCTAATACTTCTTTGCGGACGATACAAGGGGATTGATCAGCGTATTGCTGACGCTTACGTTGATATGGAAATTTCGGTAGGCGATTATGTGTTAAGCGGCGGTGAGATCCCGGCGATGGTACTTGTGGATGCTGTGACAAGACTTATCCCGGGAGTTTTGGGAAACCGTGAAAGCGCAGAGGCGGATTCGCTTTATAACGGTTTGTTAAGTCATCCCGAGTATACGAGACCGGAAGTTTTTGAGGGGATGAAAGTACCGGAAATTTTACTGAGCGGCCATCACGCGAATATAAAAAAATGGCAAGAACAGAAGTCATTGGAAATAACAAAAGAACGTCGTCCGGATCTATTGGATAAGATTAATAAAAAGTAGAAAATAACTAACTAAAACATATTTCAAAACAATTGGAGAGTGTCATGTCAGACATCATCAAGGCAGTAGAGAAAAAACAGCTTTCAGATCGCAAGTCAGATTTCGGCCCCGGCGATACGATCAATGTCTCTTTTAAGATTCGTGAAGGCGACAAGGAGAGAGTTCAGCAGTTTCAGGGCGTTGTGATTCAGACAAGCGGCAGCGGACTCGGTTCCACTGTTACTGTTCGTAAATCAAGCGGCAACGTATACGTTGAGCGTATTTTTCCAACGCATTCACCTCTTATCTCCGAAATAAAGGTGCTGAAGCAGGGCCGCGTGCGCCGCGCAAAGCTCTTTTACCTCCGTGAGCTCACAGGTAAAGCGACACGTATCAAGGAAAAGAAGAGCAAATAGCTGAAACCAATATCATGGTATAAATCATTATCATTGCCAAAAGAGCGGCGTCTCGCCGGATATTTTCTTGCTGAGGGTAAGAGGTCTGTTGATCAGCTTCTTACCTTTTGCCGTTCAAGCATTTCAGAGTTGCTTTGCATAGAGGAAACCGCCTCTCTTTACGGTGATACCGGTATCGCTGTCCGCGTGTTATCCGCTCAAAACATGAAATCAATCTGTACATCCCGTACACCGCAGGGTATCGCGGCGCTGGTTCAAATTCCGTCATACGTTTATACATCTGATATCCCCGAAAAAAAGGGAGATAAAATAATTTTGCTTGAGGATGTACAGGATCCGGGCAACATCGGTTCACTTATCCGCACCGCCGCCGCTTTAGGTTACAACGGTGTCATAATGAGTGACAAATGCGCCGACCCGTTTTCTCCCAAAGTAGTTCAGTCAACCGCCGGTTCTTTACTTTCGGTATGGATAAGGAGAAGCGGTAATTATCTTGAAATGGCTGACCAACTAAAAAAAGAGGGCTATGAGCTTATCTGCGCCGATCTTCGCGGGGATGAGCCGCTTGACTTTAAAGATACGAAATCTCACATATTGGCGCTTGGAAGCGAGGGGGCTGGAATCAGTCAAAAACTTATTGATACAGGCAGTCGTACGGTTCGTATTCCTGTTACTGAGAGCGGCGCGGAATCACTTAACGTAGCCGCCGCCGGCGCGATACTTATGTTTATGTGTTCGCGGTCTCCTGAATCTCGTCAAGGTCTTCGTGCGAAAGGGTGATGCGGTTTTTCCCCCTCTTTTTAGAGCGGTACATGGCGAAGTCGGCTCTGCGTACAAAACTTTTTTCATCATCGTCCGCTTCCGCTTCGGTAATTCCTACTGACAAACTTGTCTGGCCGTATTTAAACGCGCCGAACTGTTTTTGAATTCTCTCCGCACCTATTTTCGCCTGATCCATAGGGGTGTCGGGCATAATGATTACAAACTCATCGCCGCCGTATCTAAAACCCGCGTCTACATCTTTTCTAATGCAAAGATTTATCACATCGCCCAAAGATTTAAGGACGTCGTCGCCTTTTTGATGGCCCTCGGAATCGTTATACTCCTTAAATTTGTCTACGTCAATGTAGACTAAAGAGAGAATACGCCCCGGGTAGCGCTTAAGCCTTGTGAGCTCGCCTTTTATTACATTGTAAAAATGGCGGCAGTTGTAAAGCCCTGTTAGGGTATCGGTGATGGCAAGCCTGTTAAGGAGCTCATTTTTTTGCTGAAGCTGCTCCTCTAAAATCTTTTTTTCTGTAATATCCTGCCCGGTTATTACAAATCCGCCGTCTTTCATTTTTGACATTGTCATGTTGACAATTATCTTTTGGCCGCACTTGGTTTTCATCGGAATTTCTGCGCTTACCGATTTTGTTTCGTCGCTTGCCGGCAGATGAGCCGTCTTTTTATCTTCGGGATTAAAGAAAAGTATCTCGAAAGGCTTGCCCAGGATATCTTCCTGAGCGTAGCCGAAATGCTCCTGCGCGCCGTTGTTGAATTTTAAGATAAAACTATCTTTGTCAAGCGAAATTATAATGTCTGAGGTATCCTGCAAAATACTTTCAAAGTATTTTGTGGTGTTCTGATACCTGCGGGAGAGTATTTGGCTTTTAGCGCTTTGAGATTGATCGTCGGCTATCTGCTTACAGATGGATATGGAAAAATACCCGTTCCAAAGAATCATCACAATAGCCGCGGGCAAAAACGCGAACCACTGAAACGGCTCAAAATAAACGGCGCAAAGAGCTAAAACGCATACCGCAAAAATATTAAATCCAACAAAGACGGAGACCAGCGCGGCGCAAAGCGCTCTTCTGTCGGCGAGGTCTATCTTAAGTACGCGCGAAAGTTTTTTAAACTCTAATATTTTAGGAAACATGGATAAACTACCCAGTTTTGTTTTATTTAATTGTTCTTGTATTTCTGTTGATACATAGACACTTATTCATTATAATTATATAATGTGGTTTTGGTTGTGGCAATTAAAATCTTGCGGTACACCCCCGGTAAAATTTTTTATTTATTACACGTCAACTTTTTTATTGATACCATATACACCTTAGCTGTGTAAAATACATACAGACGTTATGCTAACCACAAAACCTAAGCATTAACAAATATAACTACCAAATTAAGCCCCACGTTTTAAGAACGTAGGGCTATTTTTTGCTACAAATTCAATACCTTTGGCAAATTCTCCATATTGATTAAGTGCGCCCCGTACATTATTTTTTATGTGTTGGTTAAATTTAATTAAGTTATGTAATACCCAATTTTAAATTAGCAGATAAACGGATATAAAACGATTGCGTAACTGGTGAAAGGCGCAACTCCCCTAAGTAAAAGTAAGGAGAATACGGGTATGCCAAAAGTCGCAATAATAGGGGCAGGGCTTGCGGGATCGGAAGCCGCGCTCACACTCGCGGCTCTTGGTGCTGACGTCACGCTTTACGAAGCAAGACCGGCGTGGTCATCCCCTGCTCATAAAACAGATCACCCGGCAGAGCTTGTATGCTCCAATTCCTTTAAATCAAGTTTACTTCCAACAGCGCACGGACTGCTCAAAAAGGAGTTAATGATACTTGGCAGTCCGCTGCTTGACGCCGCGTTTGCGAATGCTGTTCCGGCGGGAAGCGCTCTTGCTGTTGACAGAGAGCGTTTTTCTATCAACGTGCTGAATATGCTGCAATCGCAATCATCAATAAACTTAATACGTGAAGAGATAACCTCCCCGCCTGATGGGTATGACGCCTGTATCATCGCCGCCGGTCCGCTCGCTTCTGAAAAACTTACAAATTGGCTGATGAGCGAATTCTCATCCGACCACTTGCATTTTTATGACGCTATAGCGCCGATTATTGAGACAGAATCAATAGATATGAGTATCGCGTTTAAGCAGTCGCGAAGAGAAGAGGGCGAAGGCGATTATATTAACTGCCCATTTTCTGAGGATGAGTACCGTGTTTTTTATGACGCTCTGCGTGAAGCAGACAGGACAGTTGCGAGAAGTTTTGAGAGCGCAGCTTTTTTTGAATCGTGTCTTCCCGTAGAGGTTATGGCTGAGCGCGGCTACAACTGCCTTGCCTTTGGGCCGATGAGGCCGATTGGGCTGATTGATCCAAGAACCGGCAAACGGCCTTTCGCTGTTTGTCAATTACGTAAAGAGACTGCCTCCGCTGAAAGTTATAACATTGTAGGATTTCAAACGCGGCTTACAATCCCTCATCAGCAAAAAGTTTTCAGGCTTATACCGGGACTAAAAGACGCTGTTTTTTTGCGCTTTGGCAGTATCCACCGTAACACTTATCTTGATTCGCCGAAACTTCTAAATGGCGATCTCTCCTTTCGCAAACATCCTCATATCTATTTAGCGGGTCAGATCTGCGGCAGCGAGGGTTATACGGAGAGTGTGGCGACAGGACATTTGGCAGCCGTTTTTGCTGCCTCAAAACTTGGGATTAAAAACTTTACATCACCGCCCGAACAAACCGCGCTTGGCGCTTTGTTAAAGCACATAACATCATCCCCAATAGAACCTTTTTGTCCCACAAATATCCACTTCGGCCTTTTTCCTCCTCTTGACCAAACAGAATACAGCCGCAAATCCGGCAAAAAGCACAAAAAGGAAGTTTTGTGCAAGCGCGCGCTCGATTCACTTGTAAACACTCTTTAAAACCGGACACGCGGCCTCCCGCGCTATGCGCTCTGTCAAGCTTCTTCTCAAAAAACGGGTTAATTTCATCTCTGTTTTGTCAGGGATAATTATCAGATCAGGATTGTAAATTTTTGCGCATTGCAGTATCGCCTCCTGCGTCTCTTCATACCTTACCGTTTGCAGCCATTGACATATTTTTGAATGCGGCCTTTTGATAGATGGAAATGCCGCTCCGGCGTGAACTCCGATTACCGCGGGTCTGACTGGAGGAAAAAAAGAGAGTATTTGATTAAGATACTGCATTGCCGCCGTATAGGAATTTTTATTTTTGACAGGGATCAATATCGTTTTCAAAGTCAATTCACCCGTATTTTCATCTATAATATTTTTTCCGTCAGATGGAATATATAAAATATTTTCTTTAAAATTTGCCGCGATTTTTTCCGGCAGATTTCTGAATGATGAAAATGGAAACGCCGGCTGTTTTTCTGTTCCCACCACAAGCATATTATGAGTTCTTTTTGCCATCCGCCTGAGTATCTCTTTGCGTTTATTGCCGGTTCTTACTATCTTTTTGATGTTAAGACCTGCCTCTTCAACATCACTTCTGTGCGCTCCGGGCAAAAGTACCCCCCATTTTACGAGCAGATTTCTAACCCCTATGTGCTCAAGCGCTTCCTCCTCTGACCTTACATCCACGATCTCAAGCGAACCCCGTGACGCCTGCGCCAGCCTTAACGCGTGAGCAAACGGCGCCTGTATGTTAGCTTCTCCGTATATGGGAAGAATTATTTTCAGCTTATTTGCGGATTTGGTTATTGACCGCTGTTTTTGTTCATCCATAAATAACCTCACCTTTTTACTGTTATATTACCTTTGCAAGAGTGTATTTTAGTATAATCGCTTTATATATTAAATTTTTTAGATCCGCCATATCCCAAAAAAGGATTATATGTGAGCAACTGGACAATCGACACATTGAAGAGAAACATTTACAATGCAGAATCTCTTGATACTGCTCAAACAGATTCTCTTCTTGACTATATGAACCGGCATTTCCCGCCGAAGGTTTTCCAAGAGCATCTTTTAAAGGGCAAATGTGCCGTCGAAAACGCTAAAAACGCAAAACATCTGCTTGAGGGAGCGCTTCAGAGTTTCCCTCAGGTTTTGAATCACAGCGCGCTTGAAAGCGGGCTTACTTCTCTTAACGGATTTGCCGTAGTGTTCACAGCCGGCGGAGAAGGGGAGCGTCTGCGGCTCAGTTTGCTTAACAAGGGAGTTAGCGCAGACGATCTGCGCGATTTCACTAAAGCGACTTATCCGCTTAAAAATTTCTACAAAGATTTTGGTGCGCTGCAAATCAATCTCGCAATGATCGGCTGGATCTGTTCTATAGCCAAGATTGACATTCCGGTTATAGTAACCACCGGCCCGCAAGGTTCTCTTACTCATAGCGTAATCCCCAAAGTTTTAAAAGAGCATAATAATTTTGGTCTGAAAAACCTGCGCGTCATTGCTCAGGACGAACGTTTACACTTCACCTCTGAAGACAAGATCGCAATTCAAATTGTTGACGGCCGCCCCATCCCTGTCACTAATCCTGACGAAACCGGCGGGCCTCTTATGAAATTAAAGCAAAAACCGAACGCAGATACGCCAAGCGCTCTTGAGTGGCTCGCTTCGCTTGGATGCGCTAAAATTTTGATCGTTCAGGGAACGGCGATTTATGAACCCCGCATGCTCTCCCTTATGGCCGCGGCGGCAAAGGAGCATGATTGCGTAGGCGTGGGAATTCCGCGTACCTCTTTTGAGCCTAAAGACCCCTTTGGCACATTTGTTACGGTTGAAAAAGAGGGCGGCTCAAAGACCTGTATTATCGAGCAGGATATCCGCAATGACGCCACACGCTTGGTTAAAGATGAAACGAGCGGCGCATTTTTACCGTTTAACACCGGATTTTACGCGCTTGACTGCGAGCTTCTTCTAAAAGAGAGTCTGCCCGACTACGCCACCCCGCCAAAAGAGGTTCTGCCCGGTCTGCCCCGCAGTCCAAAAATCGGTTATGCGGCAACGGATATTTTACCTTTAGCGAAGCAGCCTCTTATTCTTACTGTTGAATCTGATATGTATGCTGTTATAAAAACCGCGGAAGACTTGGATACTCTAAGTGAAACAGCGATCCGTTTTGGGCTTAAAGAGATTGTTATGAGGGACTTTTTATGAAAATCAGAAGACGAATTTTTATTGCCATGATTACGACAACGCTTATATGCAACGTCGCATTTTTTATCTCTGCGCTTGTAATTTACAATAAAGAAAAAAGTCAATCCGCGCACAATAAAGTTAATGTGGCCGCAAATGTGGTTGGGCAAGAGATCAATTATTTAAAGTCAATAGCGAGCTTTGCGGCGCTGGGTATCGCTAACAATAAGGATTTAGTAGACGCCATCTCAAGTAATGACCGCAATGAGATAGTAAGTACGGCAAACACGATACAGTCCACGACGCTGTTTGATTATTGTGTTATAATGGACAAAAACGGCGTGGTTTTGATAAGGACGAACGAACTCAATAACTACGGAGACAATGTTTCAAATCTGCCTCATGTAAAGTCGGCGCTTTCCGGAAAAACCGAGGCGTATATTTTACACGGACCTACCATACAGCTTGCTGTGTCTGCGGCCGCGCCGATATATGATAACAACATGAATATCATAGGCGCCGTATCTTTGGGATTTATGTTGGAGAAACAGGAGTTTGTCCATCGGTTAAAAATGATTACCGGATGTGAAGTATCTATTTTCCGATATGACGAACGTATTTCTACAACAATTTTGGGTGACGACGGAAAGTATGTTATAGGAACAAAAGCGGATGAAAAAATAGGTCAAATCGTGCTTTCGGGAAAATCATATACCGGTAAAATAAAGCTTTTCGGCAGAGATATTATCGCCGGCTACTCCCCGCTCTACGGAATCGGCGATGAAATTGTCGGCATGCTGTTTGTCGGTACTTACGCGGTCGAAGATACAAGTAAAATATGGCTTTTCATCCTTTTAGTAACGGTGATAACGTTGTTTGTACATATGATTTGTATTATACTGGCGAAATTTGTCTCCAAAATCATTGAACAGCGTATGGAAAATATGATGAATGAAATTCGTGAGCGGGAGATGGAGCTTGCGCGTATCAACAATGTAAACAATTCCCAGCTTTTAACGTTGAACTTAGTAGTAAAAGCGGCCAAATTCGTTTTATGGGAGATAGAAATTGAGAAGGAAGATCCGCTTAACATTAAAAATAAAATTATCTGGTCGGATGAATTTAACAAGCTGCTTGGATTTGAAAACAAAGGCGACCTGCCCGCCGCGATCGACAGTTGGATCGATTTGGTGCATCCTGACGATAGAGAAAAAGTTTTTGACGCATTCTCAAAACATCTAACAGATTTAACCGGCAAAACGCCTTACGACATAGAGTACCGGATGTTAAAGAAAAACGGAGAATACGCGTATCACCACGCAATATCAGAAACCATACGTGATAAAAACGGCAATGCCGTTCACGTTGCCGGCGCGCAGACTGATATAACCGAAGCAAAAAACAATTTGCTTGCAATAAACAAAATGCACGGCGTGATGAAAAAACTGTTGGAGTCAATGGATACCATGCTGATTATTACAGAGATTGAATCTGATAAAATTATCTATCTCAATGAAACATTTAAGAAAGAGTTTAGCTTTACAGATGACGCTATAGGCCGTGAGTGCTGGAAGATGATTGTTGACGGGGCCCAGGGACGATGCGGGTTCTGCCCCAAAAACGATCTTGATGTAAATTCAAATAAAGTTGTCTCATGGGAATTTTTTAATCCTAAAACGCAGGGGCATTACAAAATCTCAAGCCGGTTTATGGACTGGCCTGACGGCTCACGGGTTTTTATTGAACAGTGCATTGATATTACGGAGATAAAAGAATCAATCATCGAGATAAACAAAGCGCGCGACGCCGCGGAAGACGCCAACAGGGCTAAGTCCATCTTCTTAGCCAACATGAGCCATGAGATCAGAACGCCCATGAACAGCATCATCGGGTTTTCGGAGCTTGCGCAGTACGGTGATATCGCTCCAAAAACAAGAGAGTATCTCCACAACATACAGGAGAGCGCGGAGTGGCTTCTCAAAGTTATTAACGACATCTTGGATATCTCAAAGATTGAATCCGGTAAAGTAGTATTGGAGCGTATTCCGTTTAATTTAACAGACATATTTGCGCATTGTCAATCGGCAATCATCCCCAAGACCAAAGAAAAGGGGATCATGCTCTACTGCTATGCCGAGCCGTCTGTTGGGAAAAAACTTTTGGGCGACCCGGTACGCCTTCGTCAGGTGCTTAACAATCTGCTCTCTAACGCCGTTAAATTTACAAATGTAGGCACCGTTAAACTTTTAGCGTCTGTTGACAAATGCGACACAAAAAATGTAACGATACACTTCGAGATAAAAGACAGCGGTATCGGTATGGACGAATCGCAGATCGCAAAGATATTTGAACCCTTTATACAGGGGGACGACAGTGTAACGCGCCGCTTCGGCGGTACGGGTTTGGGGCTTACCATAACAAAAAATATTATCGAACTTATGGGCGGTACGCTTTTAGTGGAAAGCGCGATTGGCGTTGGCAGCAAGTTTAGCTTTAAACTGAATTTTGAGTTGATTGATGATATTAACAACGTGTCTGAAAAAATTATGGTTAACGAATTTGAAAAGCCTAATTTTAATGGCGATATTTTGGTTTGTGAAGATAACAATTTGAATCAGCAAGTCATTTGCGGTCACCTTGCGCGGGTGGGTTTAAACGCCGTAGTGGCGCATAACGGCAAAGAGGGTGTAGATTTCGTTTCTAAACGTATCAGATATGGTAAAAAACCGTTTGATTTGATATTCATGGATATACACATGCCCGTAATGGATGGTTTAGAGGCCGCGTCTAAAATAACCGCTATGGGAACAAAAACCCCCATAGTCGCTTTAACCGCAAATATAATGTCAAACGATTTGGAACTTTACAGGACAAACGGCATGGACGACTGTTTGGGCAAACCGTTTACATCGAAAGAGTTGTGGAAGTGTCTTGTAAAATATATTCCCGTCGAAAGTTTCTCAGATGTTGATGTGAACAGGTTGTATGACGAAGATGAGAAAATGCTGAATAAGCTAAAAATTAATTTTGTAAAGGATAACCAAACCGCATACAGTAAAATTATTGAAGCTGTTGAAGCCGGCGATATAAAGACAGCGCACAGATTGGCGCATACGCTAAAGAGCAACGCGGCGCAGATTGGCAAAAAGCAGCTGCAAACAGTAGCCGCTGTAGTGGAAACAATGCTCTCGGGAGAAAAAAACCTTCTTACAGAAGAGCAGATACGCAGTCTCGAAACGGAGTTAAAATTAGTTCTCGACGAACTCAAACCGCTTCTTGCGGAAGCAAGGAGCGTAAAAACATTGGAGCCCGTTGATGCGGAAAAAACGCTCGCGCTGATTGAAAAATTGGAGCCTCTGTTAAAAAATAACGACACCGCGAGTTTAAAGTTTTTAGACGCGCTTTACGCGGTGCCGGGAGCGGATGAAATCGCACAGCAAATAGAAGAGTTTGAGTTTAAGCACGCGGCTGTAAAACTTACCGAACTGAAGAAAAGGCTGACGGCGGAAAATGGATAACCAAAAAAGAAAATGCGTACTTATAGTAGATGACGAGAAGTCAAACATTATTGTTCTGACGAATATTTTGAGCGGGGAGTATAAGGTTTTAGCGGTAAAAGACAGCCGGGAAGCTGTTAAAGCGGCAGAAGAGAATATGCCCGATGTCATTTTGCTTGATATCATCATGCCCGAAATGGACGGTTACGATGTAATATCGGCTCTGAAAAATTCCAAAAAAGCAAAAAATATACCTGTCATATTCATAACAGGGCTTAGTAATTCTGAAGCCGAAGAGAGGGGGCTCTCTTTGGGGGCGGTTGATTTTATAACAAAGCCGTTTACCTCTACGGTTGTAAAGCTGAGAGTTGAAAATCAGATGAAAATTGCCGACAAAGAGCGTCTTGAATCTCTAAGCCGCGTGAGAAAAGAGTTTTTGTCGCGCATGAGCCATGAGATGCGGAATCCCATGAATGTTATTATAGGTATGGTGCAGGTTATTAAGATGCTGTCGATGTGCGATGATCTAAAAAGACACGTTGACGAAATTGACGCCGCGTCAGGCAATTTACTTAAAATGATAGATGAGTTGCTTGATATATCGAATATAGAACATTAGGAGTTATCAGATGACAGCAGTTAGAAATCGAATAGCAGTGTTGTCTCTTTTTGTCGGATTTTTTATCGCTTCCGCCCCGTCGGTCTGTTTCGGAAAGTCAAGTACGCCGCCGCAAAAACACTCCTCTCACGCTATAAACGCGATAACGTCTTACCGCAATATACCCGGTATAACAAAAGAGGAGATAAGCGCGATAGAGGCGCTTTTGGCATCGCGGGAAAATTTTGTTTACGGGAGTATGTATTCAACGGAAGCGTTTACGCGGCCGGATGGGAGCACAGCGGGGTTTTCGGTAATGGTGAGCGATCTGCTCTCCAAACTCTTCGGCATTCCCTTTATTCATGAATTGCATACGTGGGGATCGCTGATAGACGGGATAAATGATCAAACAATTGATTTTACCGGTGAGCTGACTCCAACGCCCGAGCGTGAGCGGCTTTATTATATGACCTACCCCATTGCGGAACGGAGGCTTGGCGTTTTTACGCGCGGCAATGAAAAAATAGAACTAAACGATCTCAACGGTCTTAGAATAGGGTTTTACAAAGGTACAATTACAGCCCAGTCTATTTTAGATGTTCATACGGAACTCAGTATTGAAATTGTGGATGTGTTAAATAATGAAAATACGAAAGAAAAGCTGTTGACAGGCGTGATAGACGCGTTTGTTGGAGAAACGGTATCGGAAGTGAGTTACGGCGATGATTTTACGATGAGTACAGATCTTTTTCAGCTTGTTTACACCCCTGTCTCTTTAAGCACGGCAATTTCCGAACTGCAGCCGATCATATCGGCAGTAAGCAAGTATATCACGGCGGGCGGAATTGACAAACTGACCGAATTTTACAACGCTGGAAATAACGAATATAAAAGATACCGTTTTCACAACACATTGACCGATGCGGAAAAGGCTTATTTAAATGAGTTATCGGCAAAAAATAAAAAAGTACGCATAGCGCTTGAAAACGATAACTATCCTATCTCTTTTTACAATGACAAAGAGGACGAATTTCAGGGGATTGCGCCCGATGTTTTAACTAAAATAGCCTTAATAACCGGAATTGAGTTTGAGAACATAGCGCATCCCGGCGAAACATGGAGTACGATACTTGAAAAATTATCTGCCGGCAAAGCGGCAATGGTTACGGAGCTTCTTTTTACCGAAGAGCGCAAAGGTAAATTTTTATGGCCCAAGTCGCCTTATGCCGCTAACCGCTACGCGCTTATATCAAGATCAGACTATCCGTATTTAAATCCGCATCAGGTTGTAAGAGCGGTTGTCGGCGTAAGAGATAACTCCGCGCCGGAGAGTATTTACCGCAAGCTGTTCCCCAATAACGATAACTTAAAGCCCTATGGTTTTCAGAGTGAAATGTTCGGCGCGCTTGAGAGCGGCGAAATTGACCTCGTGATGATAACGGAGTATGAGTTTCTTACACTTACCAATTTCCATGAAAAAATCGGGTATAAAATTAATGTTATATTCAACTATCCGATAGTTGAGTCGTTCTTTGGATTTAACATAAACGAAGAGATGTTAAGCTCTGTTGTAAGCAAAGCGCTTAGTTATATAGATACCGAAAAAATTGAAAAGGATTGGGTGAGCCGAACATTCAACTATGAAAGAAAATTGGCTGAGGAGCGCATGTATCACGCGAATCAGCGGGCGGTATTTTTGATCGTATTGATTACAATTATGCTCGTGCTGCTGTCGGTGACCGTGTTACTGTTTATAAAGAGCAAAAAAGCGTCTGCGCAAATCATGAATGTGAATGAACGCTTAATGCTGATGCTCGACACATCCCCGATTTGCGCTCAGATATGGGATAGAAATCTTAATACAATAGACTGCAACGAAGCGGGCGTAAGGTTGTACAAATTTAAAGACAAACAGGAATATAGAGACAAATTTATAACGAGCTGCTCGCCCCTCTATCAGCCCTGCGGAGAGCTTTCCAGCAAGAAAGCTGTAAGGCTTGTTCATCAGGCGTTTGAAGAGGGATACTGTAATTTTGACTGGGTTCATATTATACCATGCGATAATACGCTCGTACCCGCTGAGATTACGCTTGTACGGACCAAATACATGGCCGATGATGTTGTGGTAGGGTATACACGCGACAGGCGCAGCTATAATGAAATAGCCGATAAAATCAAACACCGCGAAAAAATGCTTGAAGTGCTTAACAAAATGAGTATCCTGTTTTTGTCTCAGCGAAAGGAAACTTTTGAAAATACAATGTCGGTGGGACTAAGTCTCATTGTAGAGATGCTGAATTTAGACAGGTTATCTGTATGGCGTAATTTCGAAATGCCGGACGGTCTCCATTCGGGTATGATATACCGCTGGGACAGGGCGTCCGGCGGCACCACTCCGCCGACGCCTCAGCTGCTTGATGTATCTTACGCCGAATTCGCGCCGCAATGGGAGAAACTTTTCGCAAGCGGCGAAGTTATAAACGGCCCTGTAGATGAGCTCGTTAATGCCAATATGTTTAAACAGTTCGGCGTTGTTTCGGCATTTATCTCACCCGTATCCATAAATGATAAATTTTGGGGGTTTGTACTTTTTGAAGATCGTAAAGATAAACGGTATTTTGACAGCAACAGCGCCGATATTTTACGCAGCGCGGCAGTTATGTGCGTGAATACCGTTATAGACGCGGAAATGGAACGCAAGATGGCAGGGGCTACTGAACTGGCGAATTCCGCCAACTTGGCGAAAAGCAAGTTTTTGTCGAGTATGAGCCACGAAATGCGAACGCCTATGAACACGATTATAGGCATGACTATCATAGGAAAAAAAACCGCAGACATAGAGGAAAAAAATCAGGCTTTTGACAAGATTGAAAATGCCTCCTCTTATATGCTCGGCGTAATAAACGATGTGCTTGATATTTCAAAAATAGAAGCGGGCAAGTTAGAGCTTTCGTCTGTTGACTATCATTTTGAGGAGATGCTTCAAAAGCTGTTGACGATGATCCATTTCCGCGCAAAAGAGAAACAGCAGACCGTAACCGTTGATATAGATAAAAAAATACCGCGCTATGTTTTTGGAGACGATCAGCGGCTGACGCAGGTAATAACCAACCTGCTGTCTAATGCGGTAAAATTCACGCCCGAAGGCGGCAAAATCCATATTGATGTTTCTTTAGTAAATGAAATCAATGGTCAATGCGAATTGCGCATAGAGGTAACAGACAACGGAATCGGCATATCTTCCGACAAACAGGAGATGTTGTTTGACGCTTTTGTTCAGGTGGAAAGCGGAATGAGCCGTGAATACGGCGGCACCGGCCTTGGGCTTGCCATTACAAAGCGCATCGTAAAAGCGATGGGCGGAGATATACGGGTAGAGTCGGAGCTTGGCAATGGCGCTAAATTTATATTTTCTGTAAACGTAACGCGCAGTTCAAAAGAGAGCGATACACAACACAAAATTGGCAGCGGCAGCGATACCGACGCGCCGGATGCCGGTTTATTCAAAGGTAAACACCTTCTGATTGTAGAAGACTTTAAAATCAACCGTGAAATATTAATACTGCTTTTAAAAGATACAGAGATTCTGATAGACTGCGCCGAAAACGGCAAAGAGGCGGTAGATATTATCACCGCGGATCCTGAAAAATACGATTTTGTGTTTATGGATTTGCAAATGCCGCAAATGGACGGGTTGGAGGCCACGCGCCGCATCCGCGCGCTGCCGCCGCGAAAGCGCGGAAAGCTGCCTGTTGTCGCAATGACGGCGAATGTGTTTAAGAGCGATATAGAGGAGTGTCTCGCGGTTGGCATGGATGATCATATCGGTAAGCCGATTGACATAACTAAGGTAATGAATGTACTGCGCAAATATTTAACGGAGGCCGTTTTATCTACATGATAAACTGCCCATCGCTTTGCCTTGATGTATTTAATACGCATAAGCTGTATTTACGCATATTTTCCTGATTTAGTATCACTTATATTTAAGCGCTTATTATATTACATTATTATGGCTGACTCTCTGATTTTTATCTCAATTATGTTTATCACCCTCTTGGCTTGCGATTGGATAAGCAATCTTGCGGGTTCCATGCGTAATTGCGTGCCGGTTATTCCGAGTTGTAAATTGACAAAGAGTACCCCTCCCCCCCCCCGCATTTGTCAAGCATTTTTATCTCCTCGTTATAGCGCGAATAAGGCTGCTGAGCAGTCGATTGACTGCTCGGGAACCATTTTTGATGGCTTTGGGGATAGTGCGCTTAAACGCGTTGTACGGGCGTTTTTGGCGGATGTTGATTTTGGCTCCACTCTCCGCTCTCAACACTCCACGCTACCCAAACCGGAGTGCCCCAAATGCTTGAACTGAAAAATATTCATAAATCCTTTGGTGACGTTCGTGTTCTCAACGGAACAAGTTTTAGCTTTGAGAAAGGTTCTATATATACACTAAAAGGCGGCAACGGCTCAGGCAAAACAACTCTGATAAATATCATCTCCGGATTTCTAAAACCGGATGAGGGCTGCGTCGAACTGCGCGGTCAAAAAGTAGTCAGCTTCCTGCCCTACCGTGTAAACCGGCTTGGGATCGGACGAACATTCCAAGATTTACGCCTCGCAACACAAATGAGCGTTTACGAAAATATCCTGCTCGCGCTTGAGAAAAAGAGATTCGCCTACCCCGATAAAAATCAGCGCAGCCTTGTAGATGAAATTTTAGATATCGTTTCTCTAACAGAAAAACGAAACGAACTTGCGGGCGAAATCTCCTACGGTCAGCAAAAACTTCTAACAATCGGCTGCTGTATCGCAAACAACGCCGAACTTTTGTTGATTGACGAGCCTGTTGCAGGGATTGACAAAGATAATCGCGTTAGAATTATAGAGCTGATG
>Ga0123353_10001529_pt1 | contig 28324 bp, 9 predicted proteins | sample TergutLab28metaG_3_FD_92763 | JGI IMG/M metagenome (GOLD analysis project Ga0123353, IMG submission 92763) | Labiotermes labralis P3 segment gut microbial communities from Petit-Saut dam, French Guiana - Lab288 P3 | ecosystem: Host-associated > Arthropoda: Insects > Digestive system > Gut ...
CCATTAACCCTTTAAACGCCGAGTTAAATCCCATCTGCCCTTTGCTAGCATTACTCGGAGCTCACCATATTCTCCACGTAAGCAGGTAAAGGGTTAAAATACATCGGTGTGTTGTTTATACGGTATTGGTGTGGTTGCATATATCAGGTCTGTAATGAATAACAGCGTGTCAAATACTGTGATAATAGACTCTTCAAAACGCAATGAATCGTATCGAAATTGGCTGGACTTACCCTTACTGGTGTCTGTATGTTGCACTCTTCGGCAGTAGACTGAGTTTGGGAATGCGTAGCTGGTTGTGTGACGTGTGAGCCAGCTCGTACAGAGAATGTATGTCAATGACCTTCTGTTCTTCAATCAATATATTTCGTTGGTAAAGGGCTTGCATATAGAGAGCTTCCCAACAATTAATTTTTGTTCCTTTATTGCATGTTTTCTACAATTCAATGTTTCCTCTGCAGTGCCGTAATCGTGCCTGTTGTTTAGTATGTGTAATACATATGCAGAGGTCGAGTTATTTGTTCTTATATATCGTGTATGTTCCTTATGTCTTGTTGCTATTGACCCTCCTGATTGTCCTACACATGAATTGTTGCAAGTGTTACATTTAAAACTGTATATCCCGCTGGAATTTGTGCTGGTCTTAATTATTTTGTCAGTGAGTAGCTGATGTATAGTGTTTGTGGCACGTAGAGTTATATTTAAGTTAGTGTGTTTGAAGAGATTAGTAATTTTTCATATTAGTGGACTATGATAGGAGAATGTTACAATTTATTTGGTTTTTTGTGGTTGGGGGGGGGGGTTATCTTTTTTTGGGTTATAAGTTTCTTCTTCTTAAATTTTAACGTAAATTTTAATATTGTTTTTAAGACAAATCACTAGTGCATCAGTTGGTGAATAAATAAAACTTTGATAATATCAAGATTCACGGTACGAATGTGAAAATTATGTAGGTTTGTGCTGCATTTCAGGATCACAGTATGTCACCTAAAGTGTTTCAATTTTTAGAAAATTATTGAGGGGTTTTGCATATGAACATTATGGCTGACGTATGAACTAAGATTTTACGATCAGTATAATAACTGGCTACACGCTGGACTGTCGGGTTCGATTCCCAGCAGAGGCAGCAATCTAGGTGTTCGCCATTGCTTGCACATTGGCATTTACATCCACACATCTTCTGCTAAATGGGTATCGAAGTTCGTTCTCCAGGATTGACTCTGCCGAAACGGGAAACTTATCTGTCAACTTCTTCTAAGGTGTCCACTAAAAATGCTTGCATATGTAGGTCATGTCCATACATTTTCATGAACTAGCGCACACTAGGTTAAATTTACTCTACATTTTATATATAGAATAATTGAAATACTTTTAGGCTCCCACTAATGTAGGACTTTACACACAGACAGAGAAACACACACACATACAAAGAGGAATCTTCAGAGGCCTGAAGTTATGTAAGAATACTCTTACGTAGGAAACAGTTGGAGTTCGAATAGTATGTTCGCTTGCTCTTGTAATGTGATTTCCAAGAAACAGGAAGATAAAGTTTCTCATTATGGCCCTGTGGTGTGAGTTTAGAAAGATATCTGAAATTTCCGAGGAAAAATTTGACACTTTCACAGATACGCTCCCACTGTTCTGGTCTTATACTTTAGAACTCTTAGGAAATGCTAAGCAATGACAGATTAAATGAGGACGTCACAAACTTGAAAACTTTCGAAGACACATTGACGGAACAAGCAGCGTGTCATTTAGAGATAACTTTTATCGGCAAAGGAAGAATCTTAAATGCCAACCAAACCATAAGCAGGCCTACCACTGCTGCTTCATACCAACAGAATTTAGATTCCTAGGCCTACACAAACAAAAACACACACATTGTAGATATCACAATGTTCATTCTTAGCTTCCTGTTGTGCTTTCTGATAAAGTGCTTGACAAGGAGCATAGATTATCCTGCGCACGTGTTATATTATTATAAGGATATAATATATGTGACAATCATAACAATAATATGGTCTTTATTACAACGTGTTTCTACCTGAGTAGGTCATCTTCAAGTTTTCCTATGACGTAATCAAGCTTCGGTTTTTGTGTGTTGTACCAGCATAGTACCAGCAATATATCACGAAGTTCTGCACCAACGAGATGGTGGAAATGCCACACTGAATCGTATTTGTCAAATAACAGAATGCGTTGGATGATGGCATGATAATGGAAGTACTGCTGGCTGCAAAGACCGCGCATAGCGCAACAATTCCAACTTAGTGCTCAGTAATAATCCTGTGTTTTTAAATTGATGTGCTGTTCTTTGTCAGAGGATGTGGAAATTTCTATTTTATCCATTATTGGGTTAGTGTAACCGAATGTAGGAGCTTGAGATCGAACGTGCGCAGAATTCTGTGTTCCCTTTCTTTACTTTACCTCACTTGCTGATGGCCATATCTTCAGTTTCCGTCTCCTAACATCCCTTTTCACACCACAATGACTCCTTTTTTTGAAAAGCGAGGTTGGGGTCTGTTTTCGCCCTCCCAATTCGGTAGGGTGGTCTCTTCAATCTTCCCCCGTACTCGTAATGCGTGAAAATGATTTGGGGATTCATCATTCTCCCCTTGATCTGTGGTAGGTTTCAAGAAGGTCTAGGTAAGCGACCAGCCAGCTGCCTTGTTGTGATCATACCTTTATTCCTGTGTCTTTTGAATTTCAGTGGGGAAGCAAGAATATACTGCGTGTCCCAAAAGCAACTATACGGTGAATTTCATTACGAAGTTAATGTTACTGCAAAAAGTCAGTATTATATGTTGAATATCATATATTTGAACATGTAAACATTCTTGGAATCTGAGTGTGTAATGTACACGTACATACCTGCACAATTTCAGGTTTATAAAACGTTTTGAGATCCGAATTTCACTGCGTACTTACTTTTTGGGACACGCTATATATAATACTGGACCATAGGATACCGTGCGTGGAAAACCTCACAGTCGATATACTTCAGATCAGGACAGAAGCAGACCAAAGCCCGTCCCTATGAATAGGGGAAGTAAAGCATCTCAAATCGAAGACAACTGCCTCTTCTTCCTCTTTCTCAATTTTGGATTGTTGGGCAAGTGAGGGGTTAATGTCCATTATCGAAATATTTACTCATATCGCTTGGATGATTATTTAGTCCTTCCTTACCTGAACTCCGCGTTGGAGTATGGCACAACTGCAGCGGCATTCCAGTTGCGACAACATTGGCGCTATTTTCACATTTCCTACATTCGAAAACCAAATAATTTTTACCGCTTTGGTTTTATGTAAATTTGAACCTATCTCTAAGCTTAACTTGGTACTATTTCATACAGGCGTAATGGGAAAGGAAAGTGTATTCTGATCCTCGATATTAGATGGAGGTTAGCAGTCGGCTTTACAACTCCGGCCGCTTCAAACCCAAGGAGAGAGAGACACAAGTGCCAATGAATAGACTGTTGGGTGGGCCCCAAAGCGAGTCTGAACATTTTGGAGAACACAAAATCTCTTGCTTCTGAAAGGATAATTTCCAAATTCTTGTTGCTCACGCCCGTAGCCTAGTCACTGCACTGACCGAGCTATTCCGGTCCCTGTGGATTCGCTTAGCATTCAGTGTTTCTGGAGACCTGCTAGCAGTGTGTGTCAAATCGGCGCACCGTGAAATTATTGAGAGCACTGCTAAATACATATCAAATAAACAAACATGTTGTACATGTTTGTTGAACATGTTTACATGTTGTAAATTGTTTGGCGATATTGTCATGCGGTATCTTCAGCCATTACTAATGCTCTCGAAGATTCGAGTTCTGTGGAATATAACTTTGCGTCGTTAGGTGAGTCTCGACGTTTCGAAGGGTCGTAGACCTTCTTTCTTCAAGGGTTAAATAGTGCGAGAAAAAGTTTTAGATGGACTTGCCACTTCCATCATCGGTGTAGAGTATTCTGAAGATGGAGGTAGCCGAGAACTGCGCTCTTCTGGGCTTTCACGCAGCGTGTAGTGGTAATTCCTCACCGACGTTTCGGGACAACCTATCGGCCTTTCCTTCAAGGGTGTCCCGAAATCTTGGTAATGAATTATCACTACATGTTGCGTAACATCGCAGAAGAGTGCAGTTCTCATCTACTTCGCAGCAGAAGCCTCAAATCACGCGTGGAGTTAGCAGGTTTATCCGAAAATGTTATTACCTGTCTATAAAATGGCACGAGGTCACGTAACTGAAGACCATAATCTGCGTAATCTGCACCGTTAAAACTTCTCGTTGCAAGTACATTCATGCAGTTTTCAAGTAAATCCCCACAGCACGATCCTTGAGAACTAACAGTCGCTGGTGTATTACAGATGTTACAGTCTTCGCATGGAATTGGACGGTTCATGGTGTTAAGGGAGCTTGCTGCTGGACCCTTTCTTGAACCATTTGAGTACAGTCCACACTCTCAGACCGTATTTCTTAAACATATACAAAATAGAACTCGGTTATATCGTCAAGAAAGGGAAGGAATATTTTGTGTCGTTACGAATGGGTATTGTTCTAACCGAGGAGTATATGTTGTGGTTTAGCGTGAGGAATTAATTGTAACCGGGTTCAACTAACTAACTATTTAACTAACTCCATGGAGTAGTCCCTAGAAGCTAATACGTCCTCAGCTAGCCAAGAGACTTACCGCATTTTATGTAGCCCAGAAGTATATTGCCGTTTTCAAAAGAGCCCGCCAACTTTTGTTTTCTGAGTCAGACCTATTTAAGTATAAATGTATACAATGTTATATTCGTTTCCACGTCTGGTCTCCTAGTCTCCTGTTCGCTTCGGGTTTTTCGGGTTAAAATTTTGTATACATCTCTTTCCTCTCAGTGATGTAATAGGCCCTATATACGAGTAGCTAATTCTCAGTACGTTTCAGTCAATTCCCAAAAGTCTTTTGTTAATATCCGAGTGTATACACAATGTTAGTCGCTTCAGTGCGGTCTACGATCACTTGGTATCCGAACACAGTCATTACTTCTTCATTGTAGCGTTAAATTACGTTCATATTAAGGCTGTGCTAAGGTTAAAGATAAACGGTATTAATCCTCAGAGAATAAAAAATTATTACGCATTAAAATTAAATATGGCAAATGACATTTTGGGACCCTTATGTTACATTTAGGACTTTCACCAAGAAAATTGAATGGACCTTTGAAATGAGAAAACCTGTTTTAGCAATTTCGCTGGCAAAGCCGAGATACAAAGCCGAAACAATTCTGAAAAATTGTGAACTGTTTATTTACTTAGTTATTTATTTATGACGTTACTAATTTCAGTTGTAGAAATTTACTAAAAATGGTGACACTCTAGCCTATGTAGTGAATTACATTTTTCATCATTTTCTACTGTTATTATTAGTACTTTATAATTTTATTTCGCTTAATGTACAGAAATACACAACTAAAGTTAAGACTATACTAGAAATATTAGGGAATTTGCTTGCACCACGTGAAGGTTGAGCAAGCTTGCTGTAGGCTGTAACCTCGGATCTTGGATTACTGACTCCTTGGGGGGGGGGGACCACCGCATACCTACAATTAGCTTATGTTTCCGCGTCAGAATCAAGGACAAATGTTTAGTGATTTGGTGAATTTTTTACGCGTACTGCATGGTCAAACTTTGCATGATGGAAACTTTGTCGTGGGAGCGGAAAGAGGAGTGAAGAATCGTAAGCTCCACAATTGCCAGTTCTCTCTCAATGCTGCCTATGTTTTAATAATAATTAACACAAATGCGTTTCAGCCTTAATTTTATAGAATGTAATGTCATGTCGGTGACAAGGAAACAATGGCGGGCTTCTGATGAGGCACTTTTGTTCTTTAAATAATTTGAATCCTAAAAGTTAAATAATTTTTAATCGAATTACTATATTTTTACTAATAATTAAGAGTAGTTTTTAGTTTTTAATCACTTTGTGTGAAATAAATGTTTCATTAAAAAAAAGGCTTTTGGCTTTCACCCTTATAAACACTGGTTTGCGACCCGCGCAGGTTTTGAAGATTGTAAAATGGCCTTTGTAGAATGAAAAATTCGCTGGCTCCGACCCTGAATATGGAGGTAGGGAGTTTCACAGAAATATTGATATTAACTGATACGACTACACGGCATCACAACCCAGGGGACCATAACCTGTACATTCGGTTTATTTCGGCGTTGCTGTAGCTAGGCCTGTGGGGAGTGGAATAGTTCGCCATCAATTTCATTCACCCGTTACAAAAGGATTACAAATAGCGGAAAACCAGTTGTATAATTTTATTTGCTCTTTTAAGGTAAAGCAGTCCCGTTTACAGGCCTGGAGTGGCCCAGAATGTTCCAGGAATTTAAGGTTCCCAGATTTCATGACAACGGCACAAGATGGTGCCAAGGTTGTCAGCCTTATGTACCGGCCGCCTTTAACCCCAGGAAATGCTCCTGGTACTCATTTCTGTTACAGGCTGAGTCCATCCCAGGGCCATAGTGCGATGGGAAGGATTTTATGTCAATAAAAAATTCCTATGATACCAGCTGCGATCGAACCGGCGACCTTCCGATTTGTAGCACAGCACCTTAACCACTGTGCTACCGCGGTCCTAAAAGTAAAGTATAGTCGACAGGTCGTAGAGTACCTTAAATTTACCCTTAATGTCGCAGGAAACAAAAGGTTTAGTTGATAACGACACTGAAATGTGAAAATTAGTGATGTACAACACAGAATGAATGGAAGAGCAACTAAATGATAAAGAGAAATGACGGGCGAGAGAATACATTGCCCTGTTATCTATTTCTTACAGTATTCACTGTAGTACCAAGAATACGGCAGTCGGTGTAGTGACTTGCTACGGGTTAGTTGGCCGAGGAATCGGGGTTTGCTTCTCGGCAGGGGAAAGACATTTTTTTCTTCTCCAAAGAGTTATGGCCGTTTTTGGGTCCACCCAGTCTCATGGTTAGTGGATATGGGGAGCCTTTTGCCCTACCGTCAAGCTACAGGCACGTTAGCCTGACCAGTCGTCGCCCCCTAACTCTGAGGTTAAGAATGCCTTGACCTACAGTACGCCCACTGTCCCATATGCTGTCATATCGCAGTGCTTAACTCAGCACATGACAGCTTTGCTTTATTTTAACGGTAATGAGCGACTTCATTCTGCAGCCGCTGTAGGTTGAACGTAGTAAGGAACTGACAAGTCTTCAGTGTCAGGGAACGCTCTTCACTTTGTTCCGGTGTTCTGGCGCTTACCGTGCCTGCCATCAAATGAACTGATGACCTAGCAGTGCTAGCTTTCAGTGGCACGGTACCGAGACACTGAAATGAGATTGCAGATGTATTTCTACCAGACTGCACGAAGTTACGTTGCAAAAGAAAGTGTTCTTGACAGGGTACGTAATTGCTACCAGTCCTCCCTTTCAGTTAGCAACAAAAAAAAACTCTCTCTCATTTCTTTTCACTTTTGCTTCATAGATTTTTTTAATAATTAAATTGAATTATCACTAATTTTAATTAAAATATATAAATTAATTTTAATTAATTTAACGTTCAATAACTGACGTTGTGGAGGAACATTTGCCTACATTATTGCTGTATTTATCATGTGTTAGAAGGCAACAATCCTTATATTCAACATCGTGAGAATTTCAGATTTAATTCTCGCCACTGGCAGTTCAAAAAGCCAGGAATCTGTAAGAAAATAAAGGAGCAGCACACTATGGCAGCAATAAACTGCACTTCAAAGTGTGCTTAAGACATCAGGATCGCAGTTCTTGGAGTAACTTAGAAAGATACGTGTACATTTAGTATGAACTGCTGTAAAAACTGATTATTAGCATAAGGTATTTTTGAAGGGGTGTGTTTTCACACGCGAAAAATGTGACACGTCGTCCTACATGATCTTGTCGGTAGACTTTTAGTGACAACAATTTCCCGTTAAAATTTCATTGACCGTTAATCTCCTTACGTGGGAAACGCTGAACGAGGAATATAACTTATACTGCGAATTATTAGTAAATTAAAGGATTCGGTTTTTTGAATGTGAGAATTTGGACGCCTGGCAAAGGCCGTAGTAGAGTGCGGGCGAGAGCCGCAGTACAGACAGCAGCTGTTGTGTGTGTGTGTGTGTGTGTGTGAAGTATGTCGGACAGACGGACATTAATAGAAATTACAGAGTCGACCAGACGATGAAGGGTTTTGCTCCAGGCAAGGAGTTCTCATCTGCCTAAGCTTTTACCTCAAATTATCTGACTCATGGACAAGATAAACCATAATGGCTCTCTAATTAGCGGTGACTGTTACACTCCTCGCCAATCTTATCAACCCAGACCTGATGCTCTCAGCTGCTTCATCTCAGAAGCTGGAATTATAATGAGTTGACTTACAGCGAAGTAAAAAGTAAGTAAAGCCGCCCATCGCCTTAATTAAGCACTATGCCATTAATTAGTATTGGAGACTGAGATGTAGATCCACAAATTTTTAACCTTGGTACAGGGAGAGGTGAGGGGTTAGGCTCATATTCTGGTCGCTTCACCCCAGAAAAAAACTGATTCCAATACTGATTGAATAGGAGTCTGGGTGTGGCCAACGGCCTGTCTGGACGCTTTGGAGAAAAGTCTCTTGCGTCCATGAAGAATCGAAAACAGATTCTTCGGTCTTTCGGTATTGGGTCCATCATTATAATGACATAATTCTTCAGCAAAGTGTCATAGACTCAGAGTCGACTTAACTAACTCTGGGAACAACAGCTTCCATGGTGAGAAGCTGACGGTCACTCACATGGTCAAAAAGTGAACGCGATAATTATTATACCACCCCACCCGTTTACAATCAGTCACACGAATTCAATGTGCAACCTCCCACCCAGTTTATGTACAGTTGAGTAACTGTCATTGTGGAATTACCAATTATCAGAAATGTCCAAATGAAGGCAATGTAACTCATGTAACACCAACAAATACACTATTCTATAATTCACGTTAACAATTTTTACAAAGCCCTTACATGTTTCGTCGCTATTATCTCGCCATCTTTCACCACACACCATACAATTCGCACCATACAGAGACGGGATCGAACTTTTATCAAGGAAGAATAGATGTTCGTACTCAAAGAATAATTACAACGTAGACATGTACAGTTCTTAGCCGTTTAAAAAAAAACAAGCCGTATTATTAATGTTTCACCAACATTGTATTATATTTTCGTACATAATTTTAACTAGAACCTGTAGAATTATGCACTGATGATACCACAACATACGTGTGTTTATTGTGACCAATTTTATTGGTGTATATTTTAAAGAAATTTTGGTGTCAGCTCTGTGAACATGGTGAGATAATAGTGCCGAAACGTGTAGGACCTATGTAAAAGAGTTTACGCCTAAATGATAGAATAGTGCTTTTAATTTTTAGACAAAGCTTCCCCGTTGTGTTTAAGCATACTAGCAAACGAAACAAATGCTAAGTCAAGTCTAAGCACGACCTTACCTCTAAGTAATCTTCAGCAACACATTTCGGCTATAAAAGCCATCTTTAGGCTGAGTACATATTCATAGTAAATGTACCCTTGTAAGGCACTGAGGTTCTGTACAGGGCATACGGCCCATAAGGGGAGTAGAGCTGTAGCTCTACTCTTTCTTGACCACGGCACTAGAAGGGGGTGAGTGGTCAGCGTCACGCCCCGGCCGCTCTTTACCCCCGAGGAAGACCCGCTATCCATTGTACAGGAGACTGGGTGGGCCGCAGGGCCGGTCTGGACAGGTGTGGAAAGTCTCGCCCCCACCGAAATTCGATCCCGGACCGTCCAGCCAGTCGCTATACCGACTGAGCTACCCGACCCACGCATGTTAATGGTAGGCAATGTATATTACAATGCCATGCATGTTTTGGACGAGCTGTCGTCTTAGATCTAAGCGGAGTTATTGTAAGATATAATGTGCATCAAAAATTGGGTGTGCGGATTTTATAAAATTTGTAAATTAAAACTTCAAAAATTTAAGTAACACTATAAAAAGAAGTGATCTTCTAGGTGGATGTTGAGACGTGGGATAGCGGAAGTACTTCGAAGTAATGCGCAACGCGGGTGTATTTCTCGCCGCAGAATTGTTATTGACGTATTGTTTTCAATAGTATAGAGGTATATATAGTTGGAAGTGGATACGCTGGTCACACTTAATTTCCAGCGTCTTATGTAACTATAATTACATTACATATAACTTCTCAGCGTAACTCCACGTGATGTGTGGTAATGGTTGATGTATGCGTGAAAGTTGTGCACCGATTACTCGTAACGTGCAGTGTACTGTACATTATAGGTAAACGCTGCTCAGTGTTGTTCACTGTTGTTGTTATGGTGTGCGCTATGTGAACGGTCACATTGCGTAAAAATAAGTTTTTACGAAAAATGCTGAAATTGTACTACATTGTTCGAAATAAGCACTTCATTCCTCTGTATTTTGTTTCTGGAGACTTACCTAAGAATTTCCGCAATGCTCCTGCTGCTGCCGATGACATTTTCAGTATTCACAGTTATTACAGGCGAATGCTCATTGGATTGATTTTCTACACGCGTTGTTTACGGAAACACTACACAGAAATCACGAGACGATGATGGATACTGGGATCTTGTTGGAACAAATAACCTTTCAATTGATTCTGTCCCAGAAGAGTCCTGACGTATGTCTCTGTATACATGACGGTTTGAAACAGCCATTCAACACTGTAACTGTCATGGTGGAAGAATAAAAGACCAACTTATGTCACTAGCTATTTCATTTCACTTCTTATTTGCTCAACATGTTTCGGACATTAATATATCCATCATCAGGAGCTGGCGACTTTGCTTTTGAATTACCATATCGGTTGTTGTGTTCTCGGTTCGTTGTGTGTTGGAGATTTGGTGCGGCTGGGTTTGAGTGGTGTCCGTGTTGCAGGCTATAGCCTGATGATGGATATATTAATGTCCGAAACATGTTGAGCACATAAGAAGTGAAATAAAATAGCTAGTGACATGAAGTTGGTCTTTTATTCTTCAACTATCACAATGATGCACGGTCCAATAAACATAAGATTCACTGTAACTGTCAGCTTACACTGAATTGAGGCTGCATAGTTATGGAGTGATAACTCCAACGCTGACACTTTCCTCGGAAGATAAAACACTTTTATTAAGTTGCGCTTTCAAATGAATCACTCTGCACTTTTTGCAGTCTGTGAATAGGTCCCCAGAGATCTCTCCTTTCTTTCACGTTTTTAAAATACAATTTTTATGCATTTGAAAGTCAAAATCAGGCGTTTAAAATGTTACGCGAAGACAATCGGGGTTATGAATTCGGTTCCAATTGAAAAGCGGAAGGGCAAACTGCCTATCCCCTTTAACCAGCACTTAAAGATGTCGGCGATTTGAAGGTCGTTATTTGCATTCGCTCTCTTCTGTCAGTGTTTCGGTAGTGTTAAAGGTGCAGCATCTGATCTCTACTCAAAAGGCAAGAGAAACTGGATGAAAATTATAGACGGTTCAAATTATTTACATCCGCCATATTTTTATACCTTAATTTTTCTTCGTAATTGTTCCGGTAAAACTTAATCTGCAATGAATTTTTTTATTCTATTCTTGTTAATCCACAAAATATTAACTAATTCTTTATTTATTGATCTGTGAAGCTTAAGTTGTTAGAGTGACGATATCAAGTACATTAGCATGTAAGCAATAAATTCATAAAACGCGTGCTTGTGTTAATGCATCATGGGCAAAAACCAACCTGCAGTAATATAAATGAAGCCCGCTATTGTTAAGACGACATTGTAGGCTTTAAGATTTCGCAGTTGTAGTTTGTGGTGCCGTGTTGTTTAGTAGTTAAATTACACTATGTCTTATTACAGAATGTATTAATTGTTAATACTCGTCTTGAAAACTGATAACCTGATACTGCAGGGTTTAATTTGATCGGTTTGGTTTGGCCATGTGGTTGGGGTTGTTTTTGAACAGGTAATATTTTGTTATAAAAACAAATTTTGTGTTAGCAAGGAACTTTTACATTTTCTTTTCAGTTTCTAGTGTAAGTGATCAATAAACCTTTTACTGAATCATTACTGTTTGTGGAAGTGATATTAAATCTACATTTGCCCTCAGGAGTAGAATGAAGTGATGTAAAATGCCATTACCTACGACTTGCATTCTTCAACACGTTTAGAATGAACCATAGCTCTCAGTTTGAAGCGAGACATATAATCAAATGAAATTGGAACTGCTGGTACGAGATCTTTGATTGCTGATGCCCATTTATAGAAGTTTATCCTGGCCTTGCACGTTCAGGCAGGGTCAGTACAGGGGAGTTGAGTAACAGAAACCTGAAATTGTGACCAAACGGATGTAACCTCGTCCTCCTTTCTTATAATTTTCCACCGCAAGCCTAATGCCTTTCCTTCTATCTCCCCTCTGTCATCTAACAGCCTGCTGGCAGCCATTAGCAGCTCCACTCTCAGCATACAGCTTTTATACTTATAGTGGTCAGAATCCAAAGAAGTTTTTAAATATTCTGGGAGGGATTTTGTGTTATGTCACACTCAGATCTCAGAAGCGGGGAGTGGCTTACACGCCACTAAAAATCTTCAACGCTTTGATTAGGTTTTATTGGTCTTTCGGCTTAAAATATATTCATTCAAGATCATTCTAACATATTATTGTATATATGTGAAATAAAAATTATTTCTTATTTTTCGACCTCAGAAATTCAGAGCTACGTGCTCATTCGTATATTCAGAAGTTCTGAACATGACATTTCTATCTAATTATTGGTCCTACAACGTGTGAGCATATATGCACGGCTGTAGGATACGTATAATTTGTGTATGCCTAAGAAATGGAACTGTTTTGTCTTTCCATTGACATGCACTCTGTGACTTAAAGAGTCCCACTTTCCTATTGACCTGTCTTCTGTTCATATGATCTCATTACACGTCACTCACATTCGCTTTCGACGTCACAAAAATGATGAATTACAATGCCTAATAACGAGACATTGGAGTCCTATGGTAAGGTGATCACTCCTACGACTGAGAATCTGGTGTTATCCTAAAATGTTCATAAATATTTGCCTTCAATCAAGAACTTTTATTTTTTGTAATTTTTACTCAGCATTGCGAATTCAGGAGTGCATTTATTCTTGTAATTAATGTTTTAGCTGAGCGCTGGCCAACTTCGACCCACATGACGACCACATAACTCTTTAAGGACTCGCATGAGAGCCGCACCTGTGCATAAACATATCAAAAGGGAAGGAGGGGAGGGGATTGAATTCACTAGAAAGCCGTTATTTACAAAAATAATTATCTCATTAATTAACCAACTTGATGCACAAAATTTTTGTTTTACAATAAGTTTATTTCATGCCTCTACATGTTTCGAGCACATGTGCTCATCATCAGGAGGTCAAAATTGCATTACATAGCCTCTGGTATCATCACACCTATAGGTTTGATGATACCAGAGGCACATGTGCTTGAAACAAGTGGAGGCATGAAATATATTTATTGAAAAAAAAAATTTGTGCATCAAGTTGGTTAATTAATGAGATAACATACTGAGTTGCACTGTCAGCAAAACGTCAGAATTTACAAAAGTAAGTTACGATAAATGTACGGTTGAATGACAAGTTGGTAGGACTTACTGAACTCGGTACAACATAAAGAAAGTTTGGTTTACTGTGTGTTATTTTAAAAGTGATGGGTTATATTCTATAAGCATCTCCTCTGCTAATAAATTTGCGATGTTTGGTTCTGCGGGCCTATTATAATATATTTGTTAAATTGTGTTACTAAAATTATTCAGGTGACCGGGGGACCCAGTCACTTCCCTCGATGTCTGCATGTTGGCCAGTTCTGCTTTAGCGGATGCCCCCCTTTGCCATCCAGTTTCTTGCGGGACAACTGATAGTATGCAGTTCGATATGTGTCATTCTAATTAATTCGAGAGGTCCGATATTTTCGATATAATTTGTGGGTTGTAGGTGTTTTGTGAAACCATCGATACAAAACTATAGACCCGCTTTATGAAAACACAAATTGGCACAAAATATCACTGCAGTTTTCAGATAGGGTGTGAGGTACTGCAGTAAGTAGTGTATCCAGGTTTGCGAGGCCGTCGGTAGATGATTTTCCATACTCAGATTGCCAGTAGGAGATGCAACTGTGCACCTATCTTTGTGATCACCCGTCTGAGCAGGTTTTAAAATAGTGCACGATAATTTGCAGATCAGGGATCTGTTCAAGAGTTTGGAGACACCAAATGAGGACAAGTAATTCGAACTGTGTAATAAGCAGGTGAATTTGTGGTACTGGCTGAGGAAGAAACAGTGCTATAGGACATGACTGTTAGACTTAACTGAAATTGGAAGGTACTATGGAATGGATATTAATGTAGACAAAACGAATGTAGTGAGAATTCCAAGGCCTTCATCCCCAGCACGTAATATGATAGTTCATACACAACTGTAGAATCTAGTATCTTTTAATTATTTGCGTAGAATGATAACAAATGATACAAGATATAAACGGGAATTTAAATCCAGGATTGTCATGGCAAAAGCAGCACTCAACAAGCAGAAGACTCTTTTCACCAGCACATTTGGCTTAAATTTAAGGAATTAACTGCTGAAGTGCTACGTTTGGAGCACAGCTCTGTATAGTGCTGAAACTTGGACGCTTCGGAGAGTAGATCAGAAATGTCTGGAAAATTTTGAAATGTGGTGCTAAAGAGGGATGGAGAAGATAAGTTGTGCTGATTGTGTGAGTAATAAAGAAGTATTTCCTAGAGTCGAAGAGGAGGAGAATATCTTGCATACAGTAAAAAGAGAAAGAAGGAATTCTAACTAGATTGGTCACATCTTGCTTAGAAACCGCTTTTCAAAACACGCTATGGAAGGGAAGGTAAAAGCAAGTATATAAGTGATGGGAATAAGTGGAAGAAGACGTAAGTACCTACTGCATAACCCTAAGGGAGAGTATACAGTAAACTGAAAGAGGAATCGCTGGATCTCACTGTATGGAGATCAGGCTGTGGAAGAGGCAAGGGACCTGGCGTAAGACAGAATGTGGATTGTTGAATATACAGGTAATCTTACATAGTATATTTCAGGGATACTTATGCATCACTCCGCATGTTTACTAAAGAAGTTGAGAAGGAAGAAATGTAAATGGGATGTTCTCTTTGTGCTCTATTAAGCACCATTCAACTTCATTGTATAGTGAGTGGAAGTGTGGCTCCACGTATTTTTAATCTCTGCTGTAGATAGAGGTTATTGGTCAGCTTCATGCCGCCGCTGATGAGATGACATTAGAAGCTGGGTGGACTAGCACTCCGTGCTACATTCTGTTTTTACTCCTACGCTCCGTGTAGCAGAGAAAACTCTTCCAATGCACGGAATCGAATCCCTGTTCCTCGGTAGTCCAGCCCGTTAACTGATGTCTGTATTGAAGGAGATGTCCTGACTCTTAACCGGGAGGGAAATATGCTGTAATTCTACGGTCGTTTCAAAGGAAAGTAAGGGACATGTAAGAAGTAGGTCTATATCAAGGCACCTAGCTGACGCGTCTACAGAAGACAGACCATTAATCTATCATTGGGGTCACCTCTTTGATTATTGAGATTATTTGTGCCTCTAGGACTTAGGAGCATTAGTCCTACCGCCATCTGTGAGGCTCTGTGATGGGTTACAGCACCAGAGAAGAACTGCTGCTATTCATTTGAAAGTCCCCTTCCTCGCCTCGAGCAGCAGAGCGCAGCAGAGCAGACAACAGTCCAAGGAAGGTCAACATCCGTCCATCCCTGCACGCATAAAGCCATCAAGTCTGGAGTAAACGTGTTGCCAGGACATTTCCAGAGCCGCAGGGTCGGTACAGAAGAAATGAAAAGCAGAAAGCCAATGCCAGATTCATTATAATTGTCAGGTTGGGAAATACATTATTTTGGTCTAATTTGCTACCAACTGGCTGTAATGCACATTGTTTCTTTTTATTCCGTTATGGTGGAGTGAGACAATGTCTCTGTGGAACTGTGGCCTTTAATGGGCCCATTGTCCATCCCCACATGATGAATGGATAGGGAGCAATCGTGGAATTATAATTGGCACTAGAAAACGGAATTACTTGGAGAAGAACCTGTCTCTGTGCCACTTTGGCCACCACAAATCCCGCATGAACTGCTCTGGAACAGAAGTCTAGCCTCCGCGGTGAGAGAGAGAGCCCGGAGACTAGCCGCCTCATGCTGTAATTGATATGGTTGAAATTCATGTGGTTTTCAGAAGAAGGGTGTGAAAATATCTGGACTTTACATATTTGGTTCGGAATATCGACAGGTAACGATTTTCTGTGTAATTTCTGGTTCTTTGAAATTCAAGAATGTCTTCATTAGCTGAGAGATTATAAGCTGGTCAAGAAATATTCACTTCCATGGAGATACTTTTCACCACAAGAATTTATGGTTGCTATAAGCCGATGTTTGATTTATTCCTCCCAGAATTTTAAGCAGATTCCAAATACGTCCAATGTGTGTGGTAATTTGCTTAATTAATAAAGAAAATAAAGGGCAGGCGACAGTGGCTGTGGGCTGCACAAAACAACATGGTTTCCGTCCGCAGTTACTTTCTTTTCTCAGGTAGTCAAAGGCAAGACGCGAATGTTAATAAGAATCCAACCAGATGCAACAGTATGCCCGATCGGGCCACGTTGGAGGGAAGTAGCTGTACCAGTGTTATGACCTGTACCGGAGGCTGCGGTTATAGGTTTTTAGTACTCCTGACGATGGGTGCTGTGACACCCGAAACACGTAGAGTGACTTTGCAGTAAATAAATATCTGCATAATGTTGCATCTGGTTGGATTTTTATTAACATTGAATTACGATGCACAGAACCACAAGCAAGACAGGAACTTGTTCTGCAATTATGAAAATTATGAATCAAATTGAAATTAACGTAAGATTAGAGCTCTCGTGAGAAAGTAAACGATCGTCGGTGTGTATGCTGTACATTACTCGTTTTTGGTAAGAAATATCTCTGTCTCTGTCTGTTTTACGGAGTTTGAAGTTCCAAGAGCAATGCTGAGATTGAAGTTATCCGGGATATGGCGGTATGTCGCTTGATAACGTTCCCGATGATTCGTAGGAGTTTTCTGTCTCCATTTTCAAAGTCAAAGTAAACCGAGGAGAGAATTCATAGGCTACTTAGCTAAGCGATTGCCAAACCGGGGTTCGCGGGTCGCATGTGGGACGCCGGCATGCTATTTGCGGCCTGCGATATTTTTCGAACACATTTAAATTATGCTTTATGATATTAATTGTGGACAAAGTGGCTTTGGAGAAGGTTAATCTCCCAGTTTCTTCGGTCTTTCCTGCTAACGACCTTTCCACTATTGCTCCTTACTGGTCTGTCACGGTACTATAGCCCTGACGATGAAACACCTTTTGTATTCGCGGTCTTTCATTCAGGATTTGATCTGTCTCACTTTGTTATTGGTTGGTCAAAGAGCAGCAGTTAATTTCAAGATTGATATTTGACGTTGTAACGGCCGTGAATGAACGAATGTTAAAATCACAGTGGTTTGGGATATGACGTCATGTATTTTGATAAATGATCTTCGAAGTCCAAACGTAGAAGCCTGGAAAACTTTGGGTTAACCTCTTAAAAACGAAACGTATCTGTATTATACAAGGGCACTGTGCGTACCGCTCCGCAAACACTCTACACCTCGCTTATAAAAAAACAGTCTTTTAATATTGCATAAGGCAAAATTTCAGTTTGTTCCGAGATCCATACAAAACACGCAAATTCCATGTGATCACAAAGTAGAATTTTTGAATGTCAAACCATGTGGTACGTAAAGTTACCGGTAGGCTTTAAAAGTTTAACGTAACTGTTCTGCTGATGAACAGGCTAACATGTTTACATGGGCATGGCGATAAGATAAAGACGAACTTATCGAATGGGGAAGGGTGTGTAGATACATAATTAAAACAGGATTATTGCCCTGCAAGCTTGAAAGGAAATACTGTGCGGTTTTAGTTAAGAGATTTTCGGCTTACTGTCTACGGTAGATTTTATTGTGACGGGTTTTCTCTGGTTGAGGATAAGAGTTGGGACACAAACATTATGTTCGGATTTCGGTGCTGTCCTTGTAACGTTCGGTAAAATTGCGTAGACAGTTTTTGAAAAGACTTTCAGCTTACAGAATTAGCGTATTACAGTGTTTTGTGTGTATCGTATTATCCTAAGAATAACGGCATTATTTTTCCTTGTGTATGTCAGGTGTACCACGTACTGTGCACCACACTTCTGGATGTTATTTTATGAGTCATTTTAAGTAAAAAATGCTAAATCTACCTACGCACAGCTACAAGCATTTTAATGCACGTACTTTGCTGTAACCGTAAACGGTAAAGTACACATGTTTTATCATACGGTAAGCAAAAAATAAAGCTAGCCCTATGTGTCAGATAACACCACAAAAGAAAGACATCAATTTTCGGCTGTGTTGCCCCGTTATTTATGCTAGTTTACGTACTTAGTTACAGGACCATCAGATTTTTTGGCCCCTAAATCCTTCTTGTGGGACACACGAAGGACACGTTTTACTGGTCAAAATTTCAGACAAGAGAACTGCTGCAGAAAATTATTGAATCTGCTGGACGCGTAAGGTGAGGTGATTACATTATCTGAAAGACAATGAATTCTCTTTTGAGAACTGTAGAAGATGTTTTGGACAGTAATCATTTTAGCGTACTGAAAATCGGCTTTCTTTGATATTGTATCATCAAAATTGATTTTTCTTTGTGTTGCAAGGTAGCGATGTAAACTATCGTAAGTAACTCGGTAACACAACCAAAAATGGAGGCCTTTCTTTTATGGTATTAACTGACACACGGTTTTCTTTTGATGTCTTACATGCAGTAGGTAAGAATTATTTGCTGCCTTTGCTTTGTTGTGTTGTTGGACACAAGCGGTACAGAAAGTTAAGAACTAATGGGTACCTTTCTTTAAGGGTGTTTTAAAACATTAAACTTTATTTTTTGTGTACATTATGGTACAATACGTGTATTTCACCATTTTCGATTAGAGCCATGTACGTATATTAAAATTCTCGGAGCATCGTAACCTTTGCTAATCTGGCGCATGCTTATGTAGCATTTTTTACTAGAAATGTTTCATAAAGTAACAACCGGACTTTTGATTCACGTGCGGAACACTCTGTATTGAACATCGCGTGTTCCGTCTTGCCTTGTAGTGGAGGTACACTAATTCCTGTCGAACGTTTCGTTGTAAGGTACTGAAAATTAATTTCTTAAACAAGCTCAGGTCCCCTTTTATCGGTTCGAAGCATATTACGTTGTACTGATTAATTATTCAATAATGCCCGTGTCTGTCACATTGTTGGTGTTTTGAAAATGATGTCATTGTGAACACTACTTTAGTGATTAATCGGCTATTTGTTTTGGTACACACTTAAAACCGTGAAATCTCTGTAAGTGCTATGAAGAATGAGGCAGGTTTACATTGTCCTGAGAGGGCCATTTTGTGCCTTATTCCACATACAGAAGAGCGCGCATGTACGCCATATGTATAACTTATTGTGAGACCGAACATTGTACTTTGTATGGCAGTGGGCGTTTTGATTAGGTCCGTTGATCCCTATGAAATATCAGCAGTCAATTGCATCGATACTGGCACATTTTATCAATAATATCGGACTCCAATGGAAGCCTTTTGTGGTCACGTTTTTGAACCTTCGATTTTGGCAGGTATCTTGCATGTGATACCATGCACTTTGGTAGGTGGGTGTCAAGGATTCGGAGAAATTTACTTCATCTGTTTTTATGCATCTGTGTTCAGGTGACAAGGAAGAGACTTAATTACTGAAAATCAAAAATCTTCTGTATATTGTTACTTATTGCTCAAGAAGTACCTTCGATCATTTTGTTATTGTATAGAGCAGGGGCGACCAGCTGTACGAGCTACAGACACGCAGTTTAGGATGTGACTTAGAGAAGATCCGTGTTTTTATTAATGGAGTCACAAGTACAGTAGCAACATTGCTCACTGCCTGCTGAATGCAGTCAGCGCTGCTCTTAGCAGCACAAGGAACTACTGCTTGTTGGGTTATCCACTAATACATTAATAAAATAAAACATTTTCCATTAGTTTTTCCTCTCGTATGCCTATTTATCCAAATACAATGTGTTATTTAGAGTATTGGGTCGCCTTTCTTTAGAAAAATTTTTATATCATCATTGACGTTCGGCCTCGTGTGCATGTTAACTGCCTGAATTTTAATTTTCACAGGTAACATGCGCGATACACTTTGTGGCTGCCACTGATATGCAGAAAGACAACTGCCTTCCCTAAGACACTACTTTTCGTATCCTATTATCCATTATGTGATTTCGTTCTTGTGGCCTCAGTTGATGGAACAGACCGTGATGTACCTAGTCTTTTGCTGGCTCTGGATGCTTTATAGGTAGAAAACCGGGGAAAAGCGGTAGCACAGCGCAGTACGTTTCGACGTAGAAGATATGTGAATTGTTCAGGAATGTCAAGTACGAAATTATCTGATTCTTCTGTGAAGTACAGCCACAACACAGAAGGCCAGTATTAAAATTTTCAAACGCTTAAAAATATTTTTATGAGTTGACATACTGTATAATGTACGGGACTGCTACAATTTTGCCTGCACACTTCAAGAATGTCAATAAACTATTGTTCATTAAGTGCAGTACTTTCCTTTGAATGCAACTGTGGATTCAATTCATTAATTATTCTAACTTCCCAATCGTTAATCATTGTTCATGTTATACTATGTGAGTACGTAGCCACAGATCTCGTTAGCTTTGATCACTAAAGCGTATATTCGTTAGTGGTTTTTGGTTTGGGATCGTTGGTTCGAGACTCAATAGAGGTATAAATACGCTGGGTACTTTGAAATGTAACGTGTTTGACGAGAGCTTCTGTTGCAGGTTTGCATTAGCCTACAGTACAAATGCAGTGCACTAGTAATTAACATATCTATATATGTGTGTAAGCTCATAATTTGTAACATAAACACAAGTCTAATAATCATATATTGTCATTACGTCTGCCTAGTACTATATATCTATATAGAGTATCTTCTATCCTACAATGGAGCAGCAGTTTCTTTCGAAACCTTGATGTTTATCAAGCTGCATTATGTCATATTAGAGCGGACGGTGATATCACAGTGTGCATTGTGCTGCACAGATGGCAAGACCTTTGTAAGAACGATATGATTAGCTGATGTTTGTCGTAAATTCAACGTTGAGGCTGGAGGTACAAGGTTCCACCGAAACGTCTATATTTATTGTGCAATTCTACACCGTGTAACACCACAGATGACTTTCGTGTTGACATTCATTGCCACGACAAATTCTAATTTAATATCACGACTTTTCAGGCTGATATATTATAATTAGACTAACTTTATGGAAGACAACTAGAATGTACTGGTCACTCAAACTTATTATTTCCTTTTTTTGAAAATAGACAATTTATTGCCATTAAGCAAGCCATGTTTAATGTCACTTTAACCATTTAAGGACGAAATCTAATGAATTTTATTTAAAGGCCCATTTCGTACCGCGCAATAAACACTTGTCTCCTCAGTTACAAAAACCAGTCGTTGAGTGCTATATAGGAAGGACTTCAATGTTTTTTCTGACATACATACAAAACAAATAATGTAGAAACTTTGAACCTTAAGGCTAGTGGTACATACACTAACCGTTAGGCTTTAAAAGGTTAATTTGTACCGTATGTATGAATCTTTGCTTAAAATTATACTAAGACTTTACGATCTTTCTGTATTTTTTCGCATGGATTTAAATATAATCTGATGTTCTGTTGTCTGGAAACTTTAGAATTAAAATTTATCTATGCTCTAAATCTACAAGTTTACATTTTATTTTGCATAAACAGGAAATTTCCTATCTTCATCATTCTGGTCCAGCTAAGGTGGAGGGAATATAAAGGAAAGAGGTGGAAGTACGCAAGAGAGGAAACAAATTGAACGCTTAATGCAGTGGGCAGGAATTTTGTTGTTAGTTGCATCGCGTAGGAATTTTGGTAATAAAGCTGGGAGGGCTAAATTGGTGTGGATTTTTCGTCTCAGTATGAAGGGAAGGAGATTCATGTAAGTAATATGGGTGTTTATGGGATGTCAGTTCTTGTCTCACCCCAAAACAACTGCGTCTGCTTGACAAAGACCGAATTTTTAAAATTGTTTAGGGAAATGGCCGTTGTGTAGAGTGATAATCGCTGAAAAAATGTATGATTATTGTGTGTTGTCAGGTAGAGGTCTCTGCGACTGGCCGATCCCTCTTCCAGAGGAACCCTACCTGTGTGTGCGTATATGTGTGTGTGTTTGTGTGTGTCTGCGCGCGCGTATGTATGTGTGTGTGTGTGCGGGCGCGTGTGTGTGCGCGCGCGCGTGTCTGTGTGTGTGTGTGTCATTGAGTGTTATCAAGGGAAACAATAACCCCTACACTTACAATAGGTATGTAGGCGGAGGTGAAGACTAAGCAAGAAAGAAGAAAGAGTGGCAGTAATATGGAATATCATAATGGTCTGTTGCTTTGAGAAACGTGATTTTGATTCATGAAATGAAGCTCTATAAAACAGCACAAGGGAAACGAACGTGCGAACCTCTTCGTTTATCCTTTGAAGCATGGATCTTGTACAAAAATATTTAAAAATTCGGTTCTTGCCACTAATTAAGTGCAATGCGCCTCAGTTTTAAAAACCAGCAGTTAATGCTCTTAGGAAAATGATCTATATCTGTTGCCCAAAACATACGAACTCCATAAATGTATTGTTTTGTTAAAATACGAATATTTGAGTGTTAAGCAGAATGCATGTACATAGAGTAAGCACTATTATCTTGCAAAAGAATGGCAGATAGAAACACGTAACTCTTGGGTCAGAACTGGAATTCGCAAGATATGAGGTGTTCAGAGCGATATGACGCCGTGCCGATTGGTAGATAGTGAACAGCTTTATGGAGGAGTGTGCTGTCATCATATCCCAGAAGATATGAATCTTCAGAATTATAGTTTCTTTGTCGGATCTCCTACATACCGCACCTGTTGCACGCTGTAGGGTTTAAATTGTGCTTGGAGATTCATCCGCATCAGGACAGTTGCTAGTGGAACAGCAGGTGACGTCATTCTCCTGCTGCATCCAAAATATCCTCTTACATTGCGACGTCTTCGTACAACGTCACGTAGGCGGAGGTGGGCGGGGTCTGGCTTTCTTAATGGTTTACGGCAGTTGGAAAATGTTTTGCTTTAAAGTGCATCTGTTGCGGGATGGGAGTAACTTAAGGTGCAGATTACCTTGTTCTGGCTAGCTCAGTTGGTAAAGTGTGTGGTCTATTGACGGCCGATCGAGGAACCTAAGTTAGATGCTTGGGAAGCGCGAGAGATAGCCTCGTAAAAATGGTGTTATGCTGTTGTAAGTAAACCTTGCATTATCTCCAGCAACATGTTTCGACATGTAAAACGTTATCATCAGGCTAACTTCTTAAAATATAAATGTGTAAATTTCATACTTTGTATAAAGTACAACATATCATGTTAATTGTGGACTGGTGTCTCATCGGCTTGTGTCGCCTTAAAACTAAGGTAATTGCAGTAACCCGATATTTTTCACTGGAGGGAGTGTGATAAACCATGGACAACCTCAGCCAGGGTAGCCAATATACTGATCAAGATTCAAAACTAGAAACTAGTGAACCCGAGTCAAGCAATGTCGATTGGATTTGCTAGTTCTCCGTAGAGTAATTTAGCGGCGTTTGTTGAGTAACGCCTTTCTCTTTATGGAGGAACGGAGAATCCTGGTAGAAGTCATAAATTCTGCTCTCCAGTTGCAGGCTCACAGGTGTAAAAATTGCAAATGGTGTAGCCGTGCCCGTTTGGAATGTCAGTCCTGACACTAACACTACACAGTCTGAATCACTGGCCACAATGAGAAAATATGCGCATGTGCTCGCCACCGAGAGAATCTCACACTTGCAGAATTGCACTTAGGCGTATTTAGGATGGGTAAACCTAAATGACGCATCAACCAAAATAATGGGCCGCATCTTGTATGGTTATTAGCACAAACATAAAGCCGGGGCTTTGATTGAATAACCGCGCAGGTGGCTATTTGTGGGATACTTTGTTGCAGTCTGGGACTTTGAAGACAGAAAACAAAGTATGTGGTTTAATGTTTATGTAATGCTGAGGGAGCAGGATGTGGGAATTTGAGGGTAGAAATGGTTAGGGAGCAGGTTGTGAGAAGAGGATGGAAGATGTTGGTTGGGGAGAAGGTTGTGAGAAGAGGAGGGATGATGTTGGTTAGGGAGCAGGTTGTGAGAAGAGGATGGAAGATGTTGGTTGGGGAGAAGGTTGTGAGAAGAGGAGGGATGATGTTTAGGGAGCAGGTTGTGAGAAGAGGAGGGAAGATGTTGCTTAGAGAGGTTGTGAGAGGAGGAGGGATGATGTTTAGGGAGCAGGTTGTGAGAAGAGGAGGGAAGATGTTGGTTGGGGAGAAGGTTGTGAGAAGAGGAGGGAAGATGTTTAGGGAGCAGGTTGTGAGAAGAGGAGGGAAGATGTTGGTTGGGGAGAAGGTTGTGAGAAGAGGAGGGAAGATGTTGGTTAGGGAGCAGGTTGTGAGAAGAGGAGGGAAGATGTTGCTTAGAGAGGTTGTGAGAGGAGGAGGGATGATGCTGGTTAGGGAGCAGGTTGTGAGAAGAGGAGGGAAGATGGTTAGGGAGCAGGTTGTGAGAAGAGGAAGGAAGATGTTGGTTATGGAGAAAGTTGTGAGAAGAGGAGGGAAAATTTTGGTTAGGGAGATGGTTTTGAGAAGAGGAGGGATGATGTTGGTTAGGTAGTAGGTTGTGAGAATGGAAGCACCGAAAATGATTAGGGAGTAGTTTGCGAGATTGGGACGGATGAAGCTCGATAGGCAGCAAGTTGTGGAAATGGGAGGGATGTAACTGGTTAGGAAGGGGGTTGTGAGTTTGCTAGGGATGGTACTGGTTAGGAAGCTGGTTTTGAGGATGGGAAGGCAATGCGACATTAATGTGAAACATACGAATTTTGATTCCGAGCACGGATGGTTGATGGCACTAGTTGCTTATTGGCTAATTTGATGTCATTGATGTTTTAACTTTGTCGCTTCTATTAGAGGTTTTGTTCTATAATTTCAGCAAGATTTGTGTCTAGTGTTTGAATTGCTGCTGCAGTAAATGTTCTTTGCAGCTTCCGTGATTTCAGGCTTCCGCCGCGAAGTAGATGAGAACTTTGTTCTTCTGGGTTATTACGCAGCATGATAACCCAGAAATGCACAGTTCTCTTGTTTGCATCTATCATAATGTGATACAATTTATGGTGGATATAACAAGTTTCAGGAAGTTGTACGACAATAGGTTAATTTTAACCGTATTTGAAATTACTGGAGGCAGATTTTTCACAGACAGGCTACAGAGCGTATTGACTAGCACTCAGGGCTTATAAAAGAGGTCGATATTTTAATTAGTTACCCTTCCAAGAAAGAGTCTTCTCCGTGAATTCAGTTTGGTATTAGGCGTTTAATTATTTCAAGAGACAGGCGGAAATTGCGGAATTTTGCAACGTGTTGCCAAATCACAAGAACACGCTGCTGATATAAGTGATATTTGTCTTAGGGCAGTATACAAACTTTAATTTCTGTTAGCATCATAACATTGTAACCGCTCGTTTATTCGCCACCTTATTTTAATAGTAGAAAATCTAACCATTCAAATAAGAGTCTATACTGCATACACTAAGATATTTAATATCAAGAATCTGCACACATAATATATTTTGCGGTTCAGATTACTTTCAGAATAAATAGAGATTATTTTCCATAACAAAGGTAAAGAACCAACCGTTGTAGGAAACGTGGCTTATTTTGTTGAAGTGGGAACTTATATTTCGATGTAATTTACGTGATTGTCATGCTTCAAGGCTTTCAACGTTGTAATTTATTCTGTAACATTTAAGGCCTATATTAGTACTACTGGCATAGAATTCACAGAAACCTGTCGTCCATCGAACGTATGAAGTATAACTATTGAGAGCATCGTTAAATATAACAGACTTCTTTGTTACTGACGTAAACAACGTGAGCCTGTAGTTCTCTTGTATTGCGGAGGTACAGGCGAGTTTTCATAGAGCTAGGAAATTTAGGGCAAATTGGCCTCTGCTTCCCGTGTTGTTTTCTACTGTACTGTGCTTACTGCATGCAATGGAAACATGAGTTCTGTCTCTCGTGTTGCTTCATCTGATACGCGTCTTTAGCATTATAGGATCTGAATAACGCAGATTAATGCATTCTTTTCAGAGCCAAACTCTGATATTTAAGACAGTGAAAACGTTTGACATTATGGCAGATGTCTTCCATGTCAGCTCAAATCAGTGCCTAGTAAGTAAGAATGCATTTAGAGTAAGAAATAATTTAATTTTCTGGGGAACAGACACACGCATTACATTAGTTTGGCCTTCAGTTTTGCTATCTTACAATTAGGAAAATTAATTCAACATTCGATCTGTGTAAACAACAGCTCAAGACACTGAGAGCCACAACAAATTATTTGACCTATCGTAAAATTCCACAGTGTACGTCCACTTTTGATGCTGTAATAATTGCTCAGCTGGTATAGATAATTTCCGCCTGTGTAGGGTCCTAAGTTCCGTTAGAGTGTTCAAAGATCACACCAGTGCCAATTTAGTGCTGTCTAGACTGACCCGTACCGTTTCTTTACCCCCAGATTTTATTTTTTCCTTCTATCTATGCCATGGTTTCCAAGGGTAAAGGTAAAGCAGCCCCATTACAGACCTGGACAGGCCCAGAGGGTTCCAGGAAGTTAAGGTTCCCAGATTTCGTGACAACGGCACAGGATGGTAGTAAGGTTGTCAGCCTTACGCACCGGCCGCCTTTACCCCCAGGAAATACTCCTGGTACTCATTTCTGTTAGAGGCTGAGTCGACCCAAAGGCCATATTGCTATCGGAAGGATTTTATGTCAATGAAAATTCCACTGACACCAGCTGAGATCGAACCAGCGGCCTTCCGATTTGTAGCACAGCACCTTAACCACTGTGCTACCGCGGTCGGTTTTCCAAGGGTATGTTTTGTAAATATTTATCCTTAACGCTATACTGTCAACATGCAACACCCACCCAATAATAGCTGGTGAATAACATCAACTATGGAGCTCCTCAACAGATTTCTTTAGCTTCTTTCTCTCTTCAATCTCTAAGTTCTCGGGGTTCAGTTCTGAAATAGCTCCGATATGTGGACTTTTTTTTGGTGTGAGAGTTTTCTCTTCCACCACTGCATAAAAACACTCTGACATTTAGAATTCTTTTTATTTTAAATTTTACGTTTTACGATACAAGATCAAAGGCACTAGACTCTGAGCCGAATGGTAGCAAGCATTCAATAAATATAGGACCAGCCTTACTCTAAATGGATATGTCGCTGCTTTCTGAATTGAAAAAAGCTACCGAATCCATAAAGAAAGATAAACTCAGTTTGTTTAGTGCAGTGGTCACGGGTATTAATTAGGTGTGCTGCATGTCATTAATACGTATAAACTCTGGTATTTGGGTATTTAATTTTTAGCTTTCAAATGAAATTGAATTTGGTCAGGTTTATGTCATAGACAGTGTTTGCGATCACTTTAAAAGTTTTTTGTCAAAAACAAAACACAGACAGTGTGAAAATGGAAAAGCAAATATCCAATAATTATTCGGTAAGTATGGAGAGATATAAAAAATAAGTACCAATAATATTACATTCAGGAATGTAGAGCAGATTGAATATAGAAAATAGGACCTACTTGTTACCAGGCAGATTAGATATTTCTTTTGCTGTGTCGTATTTATGTAAGTGGAGGATTAAAATCTACTGTTTGGTTTGGGAGTGAGAATTAGAATTTCGCCTTAAGGGAAATTTGAGAGCGGTGTGTTGAAGGGAGTTTGAGAGCGGTGTGTTGAAGGGAGTTTGAGTGTGGTGTGTTGAAGGGAGTTTGAGTGCGGTGTGTTGAAGGGAGTTTGAGTGTGGTGTGTTGAAGGGAGTTTGAGAGCGGTGTGTTGAAGGGAGTTTGAGAGCGGTGTGTTGAAGGGAGTTTGAGTGTGGTGTGTTGAAGGGAGATTGAGAGCGGTGTGTTGAAGGGAGTTTGAGAGCGGTGTGTTGAAGGGAGTTTGAGTGCGGTGTGTTGAAGGGACATTGAGAGCGGTGTGTTGAAGGGA
>Ga0123353_10001530_pt1 | contig 28314 bp, 14 predicted proteins | sample TergutLab28metaG_3_FD_92763 | JGI IMG/M metagenome (GOLD analysis project Ga0123353, IMG submission 92763) | Labiotermes labralis P3 segment gut microbial communities from Petit-Saut dam, French Guiana - Lab288 P3 | ecosystem: Host-associated > Arthropoda: Insects > Digestive system > Gut ...
ACACTGTGAGGTTTGATAGTAATTGGAGGAGAAATTGCTAACACAGTTTGAAAATCCTCAGGGTTGCTGGAAGACAATGGATTACTGAATATGCGAATCGTAATTTGTCCTACCATGCTATCTGCCCGCATATTCCAAAACTCGTTCCATTGTTCCTTATCATAATGTGGGCGAGGATAAGATAACATTCCTCCTTGATATGTCCATGGAAACGCGCAATCCAAATACAATATTTCACTTTTTCCCGGTTCGATTTTTTGCCAAATCTGGGGGGGGCTACCGCTCATTGCACCAGTAATATGATCACAGTCCCAAGAGAGATTTTTTTTACCCACTTCGAGAGAGATTATAAAGTTTCTTTTCAAAGCGGGACGTTGTGTGACAGGAACAGTGGGACGTTGTGTGACAGGAGCATATGCATCCGCCCCCGTATTATTGTTAAAGATTAGCCGAGCGTAAAGAAGGTCACCAAAATTAAGCTCTTTTGGATACACATCCATGGTAAATGGGCAAAGGTTTTCCGGCACTTTATGCGTGTATTTGCGTCCGTGATATAGAAATGAAAGTCCTCCATTGAGCGCAATAACTTCCTCTGCGGTCACACTCCGCGGCATCAAAACGGGATGGGATTCTGTAGCGTCCGTATTGTTTTCTTCACGAGAATGACAACCCGTCAGAAGGATACCCACGAAAATAGCCAAAAAAAGTTTTTTTGTCATTGTACACCTTTCATGCCTCCTGTAACTATCCGAGCACCAAGGAGTGGGATACGCAGGGAACACACCACTCCGACGATACTATAATGCCATTATAATCATTTTGTCAATAGCCGAGTCCACTAGAGAATTACACAATTACACTTGGCTCCTACCCGGAACCGGGTTGATAATCCGGCAGAGTCGGTGGTGAAAGTTGCCTTTATACCGAAAAAGAGACATGCCCGGTGAGAGTGAACTTGATCCAATAGCGTTTTTTGTGCGTATCATGACTTGCATGGCTTGCATTCTCACACCGCCGCTAGGTCCCCAAACAGGTCAACCAGCGCAAAGTACGCCTTGTCAAACAGCGGTTTCATCTTGGCATAATGCGCTTGGTTTTCTCTGTTCGGTTCAATGGTCTCCTCAATGCGGATGAATCGGTTGATCGTTTCAAAGTCGGGAAACAATCCGACACCAACGCCGCCTACGACGGCTGCCCCCATCGATGTTGCCTCCTCTAAAAAGTTTGGTCGCTGCACCCGGACATTGTAAATGTCCGCCATCATTTGTAACCAGATACTTGATTTCGCACCGCCGCCGATAATCGTCATCATTTCCATAGGCACATGATTGCGGAATATGTCCACAATCAAACCAAGATTATACGTAATCCCTTCCATGACGCTACGAATAAAGTCAGAGCGAGTGGATGCCAAAGTCAAACCAATGAATGCCCCGCGGGCATCGGGATTCCAACGCGGACTGCGTTCACCGAGAAGGTACGGCAAAAAAAGGACACCGTTGGCACCGGGCGGACTTTCCATGAGTAACGTATTCATGATTTCATAGACATTATGGTTGAGTTGCTCGGCACGAATCATTTCCTCGGTGCAGATTTTCTCCTTGAGCCATTGATACGCGGCACCGGCAGTTTGCACCGAACCGGTCGGATGCAGATAACCCGGCACGACGTGTGCCCAATTCATTGTTCGCATTTGTGGATCGACAATAGGTTCCTTGACGGTAAGGCCAATCCAACTACTTGAACCGAGGTAATTGTAGGCGGTGCCGGGCTTGATACAACCAACACCCATTCCGGCACAACTTCCATCGCCGCCACCGACGCAAACAGGCGTTCCTGGTTTCAATCCGGTTGCCGCCGCCGCTTCGCGGGTCATCTCGCCGAGTACATGCGTCGAATCGAACGCATCGGGAAACATCGAGCGTTCCACACCGGCAACGGCAATCATCGTGTCCGACCATTGCATCGTGTTGATGTCAAAAGCGTTTGTCCCGGACGCATCGGAATAGTCAGTCGCAAACCTGCCCGTCAGGCGAAAATTTATGTAATCCTTTGCACAAAGCGTTTTTGCCGTTTGGCGATAGATGTCCGGCTCATTGTTTTTGATCCACATCAATTTTTCGAGCGAATAGACTGCCGCGATACGGTGCCCGACGATTTTATAGGCATCTTCCATCGAAATTTTGCCGAGGATGTCCGCCGCTTCTTTTTCGCTCCGCTGGTCGCAATAGAGAATAGAGGGTCGGAGTACATTACCTTCACAGTCAACACAGGTGCAACCCATCATTTGCCCGCTGAGCACCACAACGGCTATGTTTGCCGGATCAACCTTTGCATGGGCAATCAGGTTTTGACTCGATTGGGAAACCGCCTCCCACCAATCGGAGGGATTTTGCTCTGCCCAGGTACGGTGGAAATAGTTTGTCCGATAAGGAACGGTTTCACTAGCAACGAGTTTTCCTTCTTCGGAAAAGAACGTCGCCTTGTTGCCGGAAGTACCAAGATCGTGGGCTAATAGGTATTTCATGATTGGTAGTTCGATTGTATCACGAATAAAACTGTATGTCAAGTGAAATGAACCGGATGAATCACAATGAATGCACGAAATCTTTTGGGGCTTAATTCGTAGGACCCACAATTTTTTTCGCCCCCCCCCAACAAAGAACCCTCTCTTGCGAAACCTGAAAACATTGCTAGAATGGCAACAGTCGGTGACTCGTTGAGCATCGCTTTCGTTGGTTCCCCTAACTTTCAAGAAATGCTATTATGGCTGTAAAAGTAGAATTGGACAAATGTACAGGTTGTGGTGAGTGTGTTTCCGCGTGTCCACTCGATGCGATTGTCATCAAAGATGACAAGGCAGTGGTCGATGATTCATGTGCCGAATGCGGCGCATGCATTGATGCCTGTCCGAACACAGCTCTCGTACTGTAAAATTCTGTGTCCGTGACCTTGTTGATTGTCCTTCTGAAATCACTACAATAAACGTCTATGGAAGAAGACCACTCAGCCGGAACGGGTAAGTACCAGGTCGTTGCAAGACGTTACCGCCCTAAATCGTTCGACGAACTTGTGGGGCAACCGCACATCGCTCTTGCCCTGTCCAACGCGATTACCTCGGGACGGATCGGACACGCTTATCTATTCACCGGTGCGCGCGGAGTGGGCAAAACGTCCACTGCCCGCATCTATGCCAAAGCCCTAAACTGCGTCATGGGCTCCACGCTCACTCCCTGCGGCGAATGCGATAGTTGCATGAGTATCAGTACCGGCGATGACATCGACGCGATTGAAATTGATGGTGCCAGTAACGGTGGTATCGACCAAATTCGGCAACTCCGTCAGAATGCTACAATTCGTCCAAGTCGTAGCCGATTCAAGATTTACATCATTGATGAAGTCCACATGGTGAGCACACCGGCGTTCAATGCCCTCCTCAAAATTCTTGAAGAGCCGCCGGAACACGTTAAATTCATTTTTTGCACGACGGAACCTGCGAAGATTCCTATCACCATTCTTTCCCGATGTCAGCGGTTTGATTTCGCTGGAATTGAAACGAAACAAATAGCGGATCGACTTGAATCAATCGCCGAAAACGAAAAAATTACAGCGGAAGACGGAGTTTTCGATACGTTGGCACGCCGTGCCTCCGGTTCGATGAGAGATGCCCAGTCGCTTCTGGAACAACTTCTTTCGTTTGCGCCGCAACACATTGCGCTTGCCGATGTTCACGATATGCTCGGAACGGCGAACGATCAACTGCTGTTCCGGTTACTGGAGGGCATCCTTCATGGCGAACAGATGAAAATTTTTGCCGAATTGGAGTCCGCCGCCTTGCAGGGAGTCGATTTCGGCATTCTCGTCGAACAAATGCTGGGACTGTACCGCGATTTGCTCGTAACGGCTTCCGGCGGTGATGCAACCTTGGTTTTGTACTGTTCGCCGCAACAATTTGAGCAAGTCAAAACGCTTGCAGGAAAACTGGGTTTGCACCGAATCCTTGCCGCCATGCAGATCCTCGACCACACGCAAACCCGAATGCAGCGCAGTACACAAAGCCGGGTGCTAACGGAACTCGCCCTGATTCGGATTGCCAACCTCGATCACTTTCACCAGATTTCGACACTATTGGAACAGATGCGCAGCGGTAATACGCCTATGAGCGGGGGGCTTACACCTCCCGACGGCGTAACGGTCAGACCGGTCCAGAGAGCCATCGCACCGCCGCATCCGAGTAAAAATGTGGGAGTCGGACTCGGCAACTTTGACAGTGTTCGGGCAAAGTCCCTTTGGTTCAATGCGGTGGAGTCGATCCCCGGTATGTTGGGAAGAGCGGCTGAGCAATGCAAGACTCTCCGCTTTGAAAAGCCGAACGTATTTGTGGCGGTATTTGACAACAAGCCGTCGAAAGATATTTGCGAGAAAGACTCGGCACGATTGCAAGGAGTTTTGTCGCAATCTGTCGGCGAGGCGGTCAAAGTTCGGCTTGAATTTGCCGCTCCGGTTGTCGATCTGTCATCGTCCTCTCCCTCTGATCGGGAACAGTACATAGCCGCTGTGGAAAATCCTCTCGTGAAGAAAATCCAAGAGGCGTTCGGTGTAACGTTGAACGAGGTTAAACGGTAGCCGTGAATATCCCCAGCCCTCTGTGGCAAATGACTTTTAACCAAAACCTTAAACTATGCAACTACTCAATGGTAAAACAATCGCCGAGGAAATTCGGCAGGAAATTGCGACGAATGTCGCGGCACTGAAAGCCGAGCGGGGAATCATTCCCAGTCTTGCGGCAATACTCGTCGGTGATGATCCGGCAAGCCAGATTTACGTCAGCAACAAAGAAAAAGCGTGTCAGCAAGTCGGAATCGAAAGCCGAATCCTCCGCCTTCCTGCCGCTACGACCACCGCCGAACTGCTTCGGCACATCGACCAATGCAATGCCGATGCTTCGGTAAGCGGCATTTTGGTTCAACTGCCGCTCCCTAAAAGTTGCGAAGAATTGCCGATTCTGGATGCGATTGATCCCCGAAAAGATGTCGATGCGTTTCATCCTGAAAACGTGGGTTTGCTCTCGCAAGGTCGTCCACGTTTTTTACCATGTACTCCGCACGGCGTTCAGCAACTTATCCTCCGCAGTGGCATTCAAACGACGGGACAGCACGTCGTCATCGTCGGACGCAGCGATATTGTCGGAAAGCCGATGGCATTGATGATGGTGCAAAAAAGTGTCGGTGCGGATGCAACGGTAACGGTCGTTCATAGTCGAACGAAAAATCTTCCCGAGTTGACTCGGCAGGCAGATATTTTGATCGTAGCAATGGGCAAAGCCAAGTTCGTTACCGGAGCAATGGTCAAACCGGGAGCGGTGGTCGTGGATGTCGGAATCAATCGCTTACCGGATGGTAAAATCTGCGGCGATGTGGACTTCGATACCGTGAAAGACATTGCCGGTGCGATCAGTCCGGTACCGGGTGGGGTCGGTCCGCTGACGATTACCATGTTGTTACAAAATACGTTTGCTGCTGCACGATCTATCTCTGGCATCCATTGTGCGTAATGCTACCTTTTTTCGCCTATGAACGAAAGAGCAATTTCAAGATAAAATAGGAAAAGGGGTGAACGGTAAAAAAGACAGTCTTCCAGGCACGCCCCAAGCGAAACTGGCATATTCAATCACAAGTAATCCTGTATTGCACGCACATTTACCGAAGGATTCTCACGCTGGAACTGAATCGCCTGCATAAACGCCTTTGCGCCACGAATGGTCGTAACGAGTGGAATACCCAAACGCATGGCATCGGTCCGAATGGAAACCTCATCACGATGCGGATTCTTGCCCGACGGCGTGTTAATGATCCATTGTACTCTGCCGTCAATCATGCGGTCTAAAATATTCGGTCGCTCCCCTGTCGTGATCTTCGACACTGTTTCAATGTTGAAACCCATACTCGCTAATACTGCACCCGTCCCCTTCGTGGCAATGACGTTGAAACCGAGTTTTACTAATTCCCGAGCCAGTTCACCGACAAACGGTTTATCCGATTCTTTCACCGAAATAAACACATTGCCAGCAAGCGGCACCGGTACACCTGTGGCGTGTTCTCCCTTCGCAAATGCTTCGCCGAAGGTTTCCGCAATACCCATCACCTCGCCTGTTGATTTCATTTCGGGACCCAGACGCGTATCCACACCGGGAAAACGTGTCCATGGAAACACCGACTCTTTCACCGCCACGTGTGCCATCTCATGCCAAGACCGAAACGGCTGGCTGGCATATATCGTCGAAAGTTTTTCGCCGAGCATCACTCGCATCGCAACGCTCGCCAGCGGTTCGCCAATCGACTTACTCACGAATGGTATTGTCCGACTCGCCCGGGGGTTCACTTCTAATACGTACACCAAATTGTTTTTGATTGCAAATTGTATGTTTAATAAACCGACGACCCGCATTTTTCGGGCAATTTTTTGCGTGGCGGCTTCGAGTTGTTTGATAAGTTGCGGCGTGAGCGATTGCGGCGGTAGCGAACATGCCGAGTCGCCGCTGTGAATGCCCGCCTCTTCAATATGTTCCATAATCGCCGCCACCAACACCGTTTCGCCGTCCGACACTGCGTCCACATCGATTTCGATGGCATCTTCCAAAAATCGGTCAATGAGAATGGGTCGGTGTTCATCTATTGTCAAGTCGGCTTGCCGCGAGTATTCCAACAGGGCATTCCAATAGGCATTCAAATCATCGCGGTCGAAAATGATTTCCATCTTTGCGCCGCCAAGTACGAAACTCGGACGCATCAGTACGGGAAAGCCGATTTTATTCGCCGCATTCAGTGCTTCATCTAATTTAGTTGCCGTCGCACCTGCCGATTGTCGGATGTCGAGTTCATGCAACATTTCGCCGAACAATCGCCGGTCTTCGGCAAGAGCGATGGCGGCAACATCCGTCCCCAAAATCGGCACACCTTCATCGGCGAGAGCTTTTGCCAAGTTGAGCGGCGTTTGCCCACCGAACTGTAACACCACGCCGATAGGTTTTTCGTAATCAATCACCGCCAGCACATCTTCGAGCGTCAGTGGTTCAAAATAGAGAACATCCGACGTGTCGTAATCGGTGGAAACCGTTTCGGGATTGCAATTCATGATGATTGCTTTGTATCCCATTTTCTTGACGGTAAATGCCGCGTGGCAACAACAATAATCGAATTCGATTCCCTGTCCGATGCGATTGGGACCGCCGCCGAGAATCAGTACCGATTGTCTTGAATCGGTTAACGTCGGCTCGTCCATCTCGCCGTAAGTCGTGTAAAAATAGGGCATTACAGCAGGAAATACCCCGGCGCAGGTATCGACCAATTTTCGCACCGGCACGATGCCATAATTGGTACGTTTGACTCGAACCTGTTTTTCGGTGCTGTTGATAATCTCCGCAAGCCGGCGATCTGAAAAACCAAGCCGCTTCAGTCGGAGCAAGTCCTCTTTCGATAAATCATCGAGTCGACGGTTTTCCCATTCCATCTCGGCACGAACGAGTTCCGCTATTTGCTCCAAGAACCACGGATCAATACCGGTGATATTGTATAACGTTTCAACATCACAACCGAGTTTGAGTGCCGCCGCTAATTGATACAGCCGGTCGCGCGTCGGGATTGCCACTCGTCGGCACAACTCATCAAGTGGTATTGGCGGATCATCCGTGCTGAACAAGCCGAATCGCCGGGTTTCCATAGACCGAACCGTTTTATGCAACGCTTCTTTGAAGGTACGTCCAATGCCCATTGCTTCGCCGACGGACTTCATTTGAATCGAAAGCGTTTCATTGCCTTCGGGAAATTTTTCGAAGGCAAAACGAGGAATTTTAACAACGATATAATCAATCGCTGGCTCAAAACAGCAATTTGTTCTCTGAGTGATGTCGTGCTGGAGTTCGTCAAGTGTGTATCCGACGGCGACTTTGCTGGCAATTTTCGCTATGGGATAGCCTGTCGCTTTGGAAGCGAGTGCGGAACTGCGGCTCACGCGAGGATTGATTTCGATAGCAACGAGCCTACCGGTTTTTGGACACTGGGCAAATTGTATGTTACAACCACCGGTCTCAATCCCGATGGCACGAATGATTTTGATCGAATCTTCGCGCATCTTTTGATATTCCCTGTCGGTCATCGTGAGCACCGGGGCAACGGTGATCGAGTCGCCGGTGTGTACGCCCATCGGATCAAAATTTTCTATGCCACAAACAACGATCACGTTGTTGTTTTTGTCGCGCATCATTTCCATTTCGAGTTCTTTCCAACCGACGAGGCATTCTTCGATGAGCACTTCGCTGACCATACTGACGGCAAGCCCACCCGCAACGATTCGCTCAAATTCCTCGGTGTTGTAAGCGATTCCTCCGCCGGTGCCGCCGAGCGTAAAGGCGGGACGAATCACGCAGGGTAGTCCCACTTTTTCGAGGGCAACTTGGGCTTCTTCGCGATTTCGAGCGAGTTCGCTCTTCGGCAAATCAATGCCTGCATTGATCATGGTTTCGCGGAAGAGGTCGCGGTCTTCTGCGCGACAGATTGCTTCTCGGTCGACACCGATCATTTCGATACCGAGTTCTTCGAGAATGCCCGTATCGGCGACTTTGAGGGCGGTATTAAGAGCGGTCTGTCCGCCAAGCGTTGGCAACAATGCATCGGGACGTTCTTTACGGAGAATGGCGGTGACGTGTTCCGGCGTGATGGGTTCGATGTAAGTCCGATCTGCTCCGACGGTATCGAATTGGAGCGGATCAGTCATAATCGTGGCGGGATTGGAATTGACGAGTACGACTTCGTACCCTTCTTCGCGGAGTGCCTTGCAGGCTTGTGTACCAGAGTAATCGAATTCGCAGGCTTGTCCAATGATGATCGGTCCTGCCCCAATGATGGCAATTTTCTTGATGTCGGTGCGCTTCGGCATTGAATTTCTTGGTTTTTATTAACTATCCCATTATGTCTGATTTTGGTGAAACTGTCAACAGGTGAGAAAAACGCAATCGCTTCATCTCTTCGTTCTCGATTTCGGACGGTCGAGAAGACGTTGCAGATTATCATGTAGATTCACCGCATCCGAGAACTACGGAGTCCCCTCAGTATCGGCTCGGTTGGCGTAGAACCGATTCAGATTGACTCCGCCGCGAAGTTCTTCCTCCATGAGTTGCAATCGGTTCTCCAAATGTTCGATTCGCCGTTGCAGGACCGGCACGAGATTCTCCTCTTCTGATGCCCGGTGTGGACGCGGTACACTTGGATAACCCAAATGCCGGGAAAGTGCCGAAAACAAAAAAACCGGATCACGTTGCCGAGACGCAAAGGCGATGCGCCCCTCCCGCTCGCCAAAAAGCGGCACAACGTCTGCTCCCTCGTGTTTGAGTCGGTAAGAATCACTCCGGTAAAAAATCATTTCTGCAAGATCAACGAGACCAATCTGTTTACGCAAAATGGTCAACCATTCTTTCCAATCGTCATTGTAAATGTTGTCCTGAACAAGCGTTTCCAAGCCGCGATCATAGCCGAGGCGGTTCCGGCAAATCGTTTCAAATTGATAAAAGAAAAGCCCTTGAATCGACGGTGATTCGCTCCGATATTTTGCTTCGCGGGCGAGAATTTCCAAGGCGATACGAAAGTCGAATCGGCTTTCTTCCCGCTCACTTTCGGCAACGACGAACGTTTGATACGGCGTGAAATAATGATCAATTCGCCGCATTGCCGATGAGAGCATTCCGGTATGTTTCATATCGGTCAGTAGAAATTCGATTGCCATCGGCAGTTGAACCGTCGCCAGGAGTTCGGAGCGAATGGCGGAAAGGAATTCCTGTGCGGAGTATCCTTCTTCGATCCGGGAGCGGAAGGTCTCGAAAAAGAAGGCTTGCTCGATGTATTCATCTATCGGTAGCGGCATAGGAGATAGGGGGTAGGCGATAGGAGGTAGGAGATGGGGGACAACGCTTGCTCTTATCTTTTATCTCCTAACACCTACCTCCTCCGATTATACCACTTACATCAAATAAACGTCCTTCCATTGCCTGATACCATCGGTACAGCCCGACTTTTTGTCATTCCGGTCATTCTAGGACATATTGTCATTCTAGGATAAACCGAAATGACCCTACAAAAAAGTCGTTCGGCAAAGACTGGGCAATCCCAGTGACGATACCCGCAGATAGGCGCACGGCGGAGTCCGGATGCCCAAACCGCAGTCGTAAGATTACGGAAATAGCACGAAAGTTACTTAATAGCAAAGGATTGCACCCATGACAGGTCTTTATGTAAGGTCAAACGTCCAGTCTCTCGTTTCGCAGAACCAGATCATGCGAAATCTCACAGATCTCGGTAGCATTATGACTCGGCTCAGTACCGGTCTCCGAATCAATTCCGGCAAAGACGACCCCGCTGGTCTCATTGCCAGTGAACTGCTGAAATCCGATATGACAGCCACGTCAAAGGCAATCACCAATACGCAACGCGCCAACAGTATGGTGGGGATTGCCGATGCCGCTCTGGGACAAATCAGCGGGTTGCTCAATGACATTCGCGGACTCGTCAATGAAGCGGCAAGCACCGGCACCATGACCTACGAGCAAATTTATGCCAATCAACTCCAAGTCAACGCCGCTCTCGACTCCATTGACCGAATTGCCAAAACGGCGAACTACTTGGGCAAAAACCTGCTCGACGGGTCATTGGATTTCCAAACACGCGGACTCGACCGAACTGCCATCCGCGATCTCAAAATTTTCGAGGCAAATTTCGGAACAGGTTCGCAAGTGGACATTGGAATCAACGTCTTACAAGATGCCACCCACGGTCAACTTTATTACGATAAAGCAGGAGTCAGTACCAACACCGTCATTGAGGTTGCCGGTAACGACGGATCGAACCTGATTAGCATTGCCGCCGGTTCTACCGTGGACGACATTGCCGCCGCGATCAATCTTTCGTCGGACTCCACCGGCGTTCGCGCTGTTGTCGGACGAGATGCCACTGCGGGACAAATCTTTTTGACAAGTGCCGGTTTGGACAACGACATTAACCTAACTGCTTTGATGGCAGGCGCGGCGGCGGGAAATTTTACTATCAAATTTTCTGCCAGCGATACCGACCAGTCATACTATACACTTACCGAACCGCAAAACGGTAAGCCGGGAATCATTGATTTCAAATTGAAGATGCAGCCCAATGCTGCACCGGGTGTCGATAAATTCGACGAATCCTTCAACGGACTCTTGACGTATGACATTTCGGGAAATTCGCCACCCGGTACGGCGACCATTGTTCCGGCACAGGCGGGTAAAATCATCGCGGAAATAGGCGGTGTCGGGTTTACATTCACCACAATGCCGCCCGGAGATCATGGAGGTATTACCATTGAATTTGACGATAACGTGGCAGTGAGTTCGTGGAGCGGTACAACGTTAACTCTTGGTGTTCTTGATTATACTGCGCTCGACAACGGCGGCTCGGCAACAGGTTTTGCTAATTACCTGCAAGGGTTAATCAATAGTGCTACTGGTGCCAAACCACCGGGGGTAAGTACTGTTACAGTGGCAGCGGGAACAGGAACTTGGACGGCACCGGCAGATGAAACAGTTGTCGGTGCAGTCGCCGATGTTGTAATTCCCACCGGTACTGATGCGGTTATGGAAACGGCTCCCGATATTAACATCGTCGTTCAAACTACCAATGGTCAGCAGATTCGGCACATCGAGTTTGTCCAGAGTGCGAGTCTCAATTCCAGCATACCGGGCGGAGTAGCGGCAACATTCAACAAAGTAACAGGCAAACTGCAAATTCTATACGATGCCAGCGGCAATGCTACCGAAGATGCCCTGCGTAAGGCAATCAACGCTATTGATGGGTTCGAGTACATGGGAATCTATGACCCTTCATCCGACACCAAGATTCCCAGTATCAACGTTGCGGAAATCGGTGCGACTGGTATGTTCATTAACCATACCGATGCGAATTTACCTACTGGAACTGTAATCACATTTGTTGATTCTGCGCTGATCGATAGTGCCGTATCGGTGGACACTTCTGTCGCCAATGCGATCACCGTTACACTAGGAGCGAATGCTACGTATGATGACATTATTGCTGCCCTCAATGCGTCGGGGTCGTGGGCAGTATCAGGTACAGGTGTTCGACCAGTACCGAACAGTTTCAAACTGGTTGACGCGGGGGGGCAGCCAATAAAAGGAACGACAGTAGCATTATCGGCCGCAGGCGGACTTATATCACCCGTCGATACAGCAGTGCTGGGCGACGTTGTTGTCCCCGCTTCGCCGCAAGTGGCACTGACAGAAATCGGAAGCGACATTTTCTTGCGAACCACTGAACCGGGTTGGAATGGACTCACCTTTGAAATAGCCCTCACAGGTGCCGCCAGCACTGGTATCGTTGTCGATTTTAATGGAGCAGATATCGTCGTTACCGTGGGAAGCGACATTGCCCCCTTTACTACTTACGATGATATTCTTGCCGCTCTCAAAAATACGTCGGCATGGACGGGGATGGGATCTCGCCCAAGCACAGTTGGCTTGTGGTTGACCGATTCCAAAGGGGCTCCTGCCACGGGTACTAATGTACCGGTTCAAACACTTGCTCCCATCACGCTTAATGACGTGATTGTGTCCGATGCAACGAAGGCACTGCGAGATTGGCTTTTGGTGGACGGAAGTGGTACAAAATCCGCAAAAGACATGCGGGCAAACAACGCACTGAATATCACGGCGGCTGTAACCGGTACCAAGTTTGAGAATACCGATGTCGTGTACGTCAAAGCCGAAGGACAAATTTTTTCCGAATCGTTCCGACTCGGATATCAGAATATCTATCTCGCCTCTGATGATAAAACGATTCCTCCGCCCATGAAAGGAGTTACGGTCGAATTCAGGGACGCTGGAGCCGGAAATCCGACGATTGCCACGCTCAGCGGCAGTACCTTGAAAGTGAACATTGCAGACGGTGATTCCATTGACGCTGTTCTTGCTGCCATTTGGGGAGCGACCGGAGATGGGACATTCCGCTTCGTTGATCCCACGCAGGCACCCGTGAACGGAAACCAGAGTGCAAAGTCGCTCATCGGCAAAACGCTCAACCTCGACAACGTCCAAATGGATTACCGCGACACGCCGACTCCGGCTGCCGCAACGATTACGCTCAATACCGGCAACAAAAATCTTGCCGGTGATGACATTATCGTGCAAATGCGGATCGTTGCCGACAGAATCGGTACGGAATTCAACGACGTGATGATCGAATTCGAGCAGGATAACAATTTTAAGCCCGGCGATGTTTCGGTTGTCTATGACGAAGTGCGAAAAATCCTGCACATTCGCGGACAAATTGACGGTCCCGAAGCCGCAACGTATGGTGCCGTAAAAGCCGCCATTGAAAAAGCCTCGCCATTCCATGTGGATGTTACCACCACACACGATAACAAACCCTATCCGTTGAGCAACAAATTGCATTCCGGTTTGTCCTCCGCCGCCAGTCCGGCAATCACGGGCTTGTCCGAAAACAGTCCGAAGGGTAGTGCATACATTAAAACGGGACAATACGTCGGCGATGTCGGTGGGAATAACCAAACGCTCTACATTACCGTCGCTACCGATGCCACTGCCAATGATGTGGTGGATGCATTCCGAAATGCCAAAGGTACGTCCGCACAAATCGCCGCAAACTTCATCGTATCCAATGCGATTGACAACAACGGTTCGGGAAAGATTTTTAGCAGTACATTGGATAGAGACATTAACGTTCGAGTCTTCGCCAGTGCTCTCACAGGCGGAAATGATGGTATAAAAACCGATGTTACTGCAAAGGAATTGGTCGATCTCATTAACAACGATGCGGTATTGAGTAAATTGTTCCGCGCCGATATTGCACGCGGACAAATCGGCAATGGATTCCTGACGCTCTTCGACGAAGCCGCCTATTATGGCAGCACCATTGATGACAATGCGTTACAATTCCTCGGTCCCAAAGGTTCGCCGGATGTTCTGTTCGTGATCGATGGTCCCAATTCGCAACTAGGACTTTCGTTTGTCGATAACTATGGTTCCGGTTGTATTTCCGATGACCGCCCGATTGCGAGTCTCAATGCATGGAACGCCAATGCCGCCTTCTCGGTGCAAGCACTCACCGGCGGTTCGGAATACGACGATATGCTCGTCCGCTTGATCCGGCTTAACAATAACCATACCGTAGCGGACAGTTACGCCTCGTATAAGTCGGGTCCCTCCAATGCAATGGCGTATTGCAGTATCAATAATGACCAGACCATTGATGGGACGAGTGAGGAAAAGGGTAAGTTTATTATTTATGCCAACCTAAACGGCGAACAGTACAATAACGTCGATGTTGTTGTCAAATTGGATGTCAATCAGACGGCACCCGCTGCGGCATACTACGATACAGTTACCAAGCGGTTGATCGTAACGGTCAACAACGGAGACACGACTCTGTCCGAAGCGGTGGCTGCGATCAACAACGAAGGCACGTTCCGAGCCGATTACGATTACAGTTTCAATACCGACCCGACGGATGGAACGCTCAGCGATGGTCCCGGCTTGGAAACATTTGCGAAACTGTTAAGTGCTACGGGCACCGTGGAAACCACTATCGGCAACACCGGCAACACCGGCGGACATGCTGGCGGTGTGCTCGAAGTGTACGTCGGTGGAAAAGCCGACGAAATCACTGCCGAGGTCGTTATCAATACGATCAATAATGGTCCCACGGTGAAAAGTCTCTTCGCCGCAACGGCAATCGGTGGAACAGACGCAGGAAAAGGCGTGATTCACTTCCGGAACGATAACATTCGCCAAGTCCTCGGTTCGGACGGCAAAATGCGTAACGAAGTAAACATGGTAACGGGTATCCTCGGTAGCGATGAAAACGCCCAGGGTTATATGGTCATTCACCTTGCGTCCGATGCGAATGGTAATTCCATCACGACGGCACGCGACCTTGTGAAATTTTTCGATCAACTCACACCGGAGCAAACTCGCGGAATCAGCGTGAGCGTCATCCGACCACCCGGTGTTGATAACCTTGACCGGAAGTGGACGTATGACAGTTGCGGAAACATTATCGAAACGCAACTCTGCGATGATCAATATGGACTCGGTATTCTGAAACCAACGTATGAAATTGACGATTGCGGAAACGTTACCTATTTTCCGATTGAGTTTTTCTCCTACGGACAAGACATCAGACCGGGCAACGCCTACGGTAGTGTGATTGCCCAAAATGGGTTGCATGCCTCGCTGGATATTCGGTCAAAAGTGCAAGGTCCCGACTTCAACGGTGTCGGCTTCAAGTATGTCAAACTCGGCGATCCGACTGCACAAATGTATGCCGAATACGATGGGTACAGCAAGATGATTACCGTTTACATTCACGACGGAACAACAGCGGGTCAAGTGAAAGGGATCATTGAGAGTAGTGAACAAACGAGAAACATATTCGAGGTGTCGTTGCCGGGTAACGGTTCGGGAGTCGTATCGTTACAAGACGACTATTTGTTGTTGAAGGGCGGACTTTTCGATGCGGGCTATCGCGGCGGAGCGGCAATGCAAGGTGCTGCCGATGCAGACGCTCATCGGCTCGTGTTGGAGTCACTTGGTGAAGGTTCCCGGCAGTATGTTTCCGTTCGCTGGATTGATGGCGGCGACTTCCGCGTTACCGACGTGAACGGTTTCACATCGGACACCAGTTACGGTACGGATATGATCGCCACGATCAACGGAATGAGTGCCAAAGCAGACGGGCGTGAACTGACGCTTGCCTCGGCAATGTTGAAACTAGGTATTATTCTCGACACCAAAGTTACAACGGGGGATCGACTTGAATTTACGATCACCGGTGGTGGTGCTGTGGTACAAATGGGACCGAACGTGGTCTCGAATCAGCAGATTCGCTTTGGACTTCAGAGTATGAGTTCGGCAAGTCTTGGCGGCGGGTCGGGAAAACTCTACCAGTTGCGGGAAGGAGAAAACGCCGACTTGTTGACTTCGGATGCGAGTCGAAAATTGGCTGACCGGATCGTTCAGGAAGCGATTTTGGCAGTAGCGCGAACGCGTGGTCGTATCGGAGCGATTCAGAAGAACACTTTGGAGCCGCAGATCAATGCGTTGCAGGATTCGCTTGTGGCGATTTCGGCGGCAGAGGCGCAGATTTCCAATGCGGACTTTGCCGAGGAGAGTTCCCGACTGACAAGAGCGCAGATATTGGTACAGGCAGGTACAAGAACGTTGTCGATTGCGAACCAGTTCCCGCAGTACGCCGCTTCGCTCCTCGGCGGGTAATTCATAGCGTTAGGCTGTCGCTTAAAATAACATCCCCACAAGGTAGGCAACCGATCTCCGGGCGGTTGCGTCGGCAATAGCCGACGGGATAATCCTCTCCTGCGGAGGGGTGGGTTTTGGCACAGCAAAATGATGGAGTGGTCAATTCGGAAAACGGAAATTTGACCCCGTTTACGGTGGAGATACCCTTGGGTTGATGGGGTTCTATCTCCACAGCATGCACAGCGTTCCTGCCGCGATGAGAATCCCGCCGATGACCGCCTGCCACGTGACGGTTTCCCCCAAGAGAACAAACGCCAAAATAATCGTCAACACGATGCTCAATTTGTCGATGGGAGCGACACGAGAAACCGGACCAAGTTGAATCGCCTGAAAATAAAACATCCAAGACAGACCCGTAGCAATGCCGGAGAGAATCAGGAATGACCAATTCTTTCCGGTGAGCAATTTCATGTCCGAAAGTGGGACGGTCGCAAAGACAATTCCCCAGATGAGAATGAGAATCACGACGGTACGGATACCTGTTGCGAGATTCGAATCGATACCTTCGATTCCGATTTTCGCAAAGATAGCTGTTAGTGCCGCAAACAGAGCGGCAAGCAACGCATAGATTTTCCACATAGCCCCTATTTCGTCCAAGGAAAACACGGTACAAGGAAAGGTAGAGGACAAGTGTCGGTATTCTAGCGAGTCGGCAGGAAATCGTCAAGCAAGTGTCAGCATCGTTGCGGGCGTTTGACAACAAAAGCCGGGAGCGCAGGTAACGCCGGAGCGACCGGACTATGAACTGCAAATGTCAGACAGGAAAACGGAGTTGATTGATTTCCTCGAACATTGCCACGATGTTTTCGGGCGGCACCTCGGCAAGGATATTGTGAATCTGTTGAAAAACATACCCACCACCAGTAGAAAAACGTTCGAACCGTTCCCGAACACATGCGCGAACCTGTACCGGTGTTCCCGTCGGCAGAATGGTTCGCGTATCGCAACCGCCCCCCCAAAAGGTGATTCGGTCGCCAAACGTCGGTTTGAGCGATTCCGGTTCCATGCCTGCGCAACCGACCTGTACGGGATTGATACTGTCAAGACCAGCATCGATCAATTCGTTAAGCAACGGCGCAATACCTCCGCAACAATGGAGTTGCGTCTTGACGTTCGGCGCAATTTCCTTTGCCCTTTTCCAGAGACGTTCATGATAAGGGCGAAAATATCTTCGGTACATCGACGGCGAAAACATCGGTCCCTTTGCGCTTCCGAGATCATCGCCAAACATTATAACGTCGATGAAAGGACCGACAACGGATAACCACCGTTCGAGATTGGCAAGATGCAGTTTACAAAGTTTTTCCGAAAACCGGATACAAGCCTCGGGATACAGTCCCATGTAGGTCATATAACGTTCCATGCCGAAAAGATAGCATGGAATCTCGAACATGTTCCCGCCGAAGAGCCCAATGATTGCCCGATCCGTGGACTGCCGCAGACGCTCGGCTCCTTCCCGGAGTCGGATGAGACCGCGTTCATCTAGGGGAAAATCCCAGCCGGGTGAGGGAACGCCTGTCCATGATGTTTTCGGTAACATCTCTGCAAGGTCATCGAAGGGGTCTGTTTCAAAATTTCGCTCTGCCAAGGGGAAAAAGGTTTGCTCAAAGAACACGCAACCATCTCGCATCGCGGCGGCGCGTTTGCCTTGAACGAGCAGATACTGATCACGACCGTCCGATTCGATGTCAGCGTAATGTGGAATCAGACAGTCCGTCCCGTCGGGAAGCGTCCACGGCTTCCAATCGGTTGCCTCGAGGCAAAAACCGCGTCCCAATTCGAGGGTATCGACTCGGAACAAATCGAGAATTGCCGGTTCGACAATCGCCAACTGTTGAACAACATCGAAAACATAGATGTTTCCGGTTTCAATTCCCAAGTGTTTTTTGAGTTTTGCGTATGCAATGGCACTAATTCCACTGGAACGATGTCCGCCGAAGTCAATCGGCACAGCATCCGCTGGGCGGCGTTCCAACGTGTTCAAAACGCGAGTTCGTGAGTTCATGGAGGGGTCAAGAATCGGAATGGTCTCTATGACATCTCCATCTTACTTGATGCTTTTGGGTCTGTCAACGGTTTACTTCTGCGCTCGGCCCGATTCTAGTCGCAATGGCGGGAATAGCAAGGTCATATTCCCGTGCCGCATAGCGGCGGATTGCATCGTATGCCACACCGAAACACGTTGGAGTCGGATGTCATAGGAAATCGGTGCCACTCGAGTTGACAGTTTATTGCTTCCCTGTCATTATAGACGCACGGAAAAGAAAAATCATTGAAGAAATTTGGAGAAATTTATAAAATTCCTGCGTCGCGATCTTACGATTGCGGCTCCGTTAACGCCTCCAATTCATCGACCAGTTGCTCAAATCGCTTCATTGCCAAAGCAATCGGCAAAGGCGATTCCATATCGACTCCGGCTATCCGTAGCAATTCAATAGGAGTGGTGGAACAACCGCCGCTCAAAAAGCGGATGTAATCGTCTTGCTCCGTAATGCCACCCGTTGCAACCCGCTCCGCCAATGACAATGCCGCCGACATGCCAGTCGCATATTGGTAAACGTAAAATGCCCTGTAAAAATGTGGAATACGGAAACACTCCGTCGATAACTCGTCGTCCAACGTAAATTGCGGACCGAAATAGGTTTCCAACAACTGCCGGTACGTTGCTTTCAATGTCTTTGCCGTCAGTGGTTCACCTGCTTCCGCTGCCTCATGTGTCCGTTGCTCAAACTCCGCAAACATCGTTTGACGGAACAACGTGTTACGGATCGCATCAATCTGTCGATTGATAAGATACGCCTTCATATTCTTGTCGTCCGTCTGGGCAAGCAAGTACCGCGACAGCATATCCTCGTTGAAGGTACTTGCCACTTCGGCAACGAACGTTTCGTAGCGGTAGTAAGTAAAAGGTTGAGACCGGGCGGAGTAGAACGAGTGCATGGCGTGTCCTGCCTCGTGTGCCAAAGTGAAAAGACTGTTGATCACCGTCGGCTTGTAGTTCATCAAAATATAGGGCGTGGTGGAAAAATTACCGTAGCAGAACGCCCCGCTCCGCTTCCCCTTATTTTCGTAGCGGTCGCACCATCGACCGGTCGTCAAACCTTCGAGCATCACCGTCACGTACTCTTCACCGAGCGGACTCAATGCTTTGCCAATGAGTGCCGCCCCTTCGTCCCACGGATGGTTCGTTTGCACATCGCTCAAAATCGGAATATAGGTATCGTACATGCGGATGTCATCGAGTCCCATCTTGCGGCGGCGGAGTTCATAGTACCGATGTAGTACGGGCAGTGACTTGTTGACTGTGGCGACAAGATTATCATACACGGCACGCGGGATTTCAGGATAAAACAATGCCGACTCGAGCGCACTGGAATGCCTTCGGACTTTGGCGAAGAATACATCCTTTTGAATCGAACTGCCGAGTAGCGATGCCAACGTGTTTTCGTGCGATTCATAACCGGCGTAAAATTGTTTGAAGGCGGTTTCGCGCACCTTTCGGTCGGGTGAATTCATCAACACGATGAATGAGCCGGTGGTCAGTTCGACGGATTGCCCCTTTTCATTGACAATCGTGCCGAATTTCAAGTCGGCATCGTTGAGTAATCCGAAGGTTTTTGACGCGGTCTGCGACACCTCGGTCATCTGTGCCAAGATGTGTTCTTCGTTCTTGGGGAGAACGTAATCCTTCTGACGAATGATGCGTTCCAATTTCAAGGTATAGATGGGAGCGGGAATAACATATTTGACACTCGCTACGTCCAGTTTTGGGTATGATGCAAGAATTTCAGGACGAATGAAACTCGTTGCTTCGCGAAACTGTCCTTGCAAAGCAGTAACAAGGCTTTGCATCTCTTGGGCTTGCGGATCGGCTACATTTTCGGATGACCGAAGATAGGCGTAAATCGTGAGCCGTTCAAGTTCGAGACCGATAGAATCTTCGAGCACAAAACAGTCTATAACGGGACCGAGAGCAGAAAGTTTCCCTTCAAATTCTTTGAATTCGGGCAGTGTTTTTCTTGTTTCTGCGAGTTGTATTTTCCATTCTTCGTCGCTGGCAAAAAGGGGGAGCAAATTCCAAGTATCGTCGATGAGAACATCCTTGCGGTCAGGCAGCGTAACGAGAGCCGGCGACTGTGTCGCCGCAGTTTGCATAACAAACGGTAGTGCGGCAAGTGCGGCGGAGTGTTTCAGGAAAGTACGGCGTGTGGACATGGCGGAAAGGAGTGGGGAAATAGACTGCGATTCTACACCGATTGCCGTAAAAGGGCAACCAACTCTCAATCATCCCCGAAAAACGAATGGAAAGGACTGGGGGGCGGGGGCGGTTGATACTCCGGTGGAGGCGGCTCAAAGGCAGGCGGCGACGGGACATTGTCTTCCGGTTTCGGCGGAGGTGTTGCACGCTGGTACTCTTGGGAAAACGTTTGTGAAGCCGCCGGAATTTGCACAATCACTCGATTCGACACCGGCTCACGGGAATTCGCTTCTTGTCGTCGCCAACGCCTTGATTCGGTAGAGGATAACGAATGAAACGTCACTTCGATTGCCGACGGTGCGCTTTTACGGTCTAAACTGTCCCACTGATCATGCCAAGTTCCGCCGTCAAAGTACCGGAATTGTCCGCTCACTATTGCCGGCACTTTTTGCTTGAATCCCTCTACCGATTTCAGTGCGGCATAATCCCGCTCCTGGCGAACGAGTCCGTTATCTTGGTCAAATTCATAAAAAATTGTCCGCAATTCTGATGATTGCTCTGACCGCCCAGAAAACTCTGTAATATCAATCCGCAACTGCGTTGTCGTGCCGCTTACGCCGAAGTGCCGAATGGTTTCGCTGCCTTCTGCTTTGTTTAATTGTTCCGTATCTTGAATGGCTGACCGAACATCATCGCTCAATATTTGCGTCCAAGTCCGCACGAACCGCTGTTGTTCCGTTTGTTGTTCTCTGCGCAATTCCAGACGGACAATGAAGGATATGACACTCCACACGATACTCATCAACACGATAAGCATCGCCAGAGCCAACAGTAATTCCACAAGCGTTACTCCCCGCCGTATCATGTTGCTATTCAATATCGTGGTCGTTCGGAGCAGATTGATTATACCAGAATCGTTCGGGTATTTCCTTGAACCTAATACGCCACGACACCGCGTTGTTTGGCGCGGCGTAAGAAGACCGGTTCGAGTCCCACCGAGAAACTCCACTCAGACAATGCCTCACTGTAAACCGCTCCTACAAGCAAACGGAATGACTCGCCTGTCCGAACGAACATAAAATTGTGTCCGACGTTCTGTCCCCCACGAACGTCATACGAAGTCAAATAGGACATAGAATACTTTTCATTCATTGTGTAACCCACGCTCAAAGACAGATACGTCCGCTCCACCACACCGGAGAATTGATCGAGCATCAAACTGAAACTGCCCCGATCCGGTCGGTTCCACACGCCGCCGAACCGCGTCAATTTTTGTCCTTGTTCGAATACATCGTAGAGTCCTTCCGAGAAGAGCGAGAATCGGTCTCCCACGTGCCAAAGGACATTATAATCGAGCAGACCGATGTTCTTTCCGAAGTTGTACTCTGCTTGCGGATACAAATTCAGATGCGTGGAAACCGTGATCCAATCCAAAATGTGTCGCTTGCCCACGGAGCCTCGCTTCGTTTGAAATCGCTGGGTTACTCCAAACCGAAACATCTGCATGTCGTCGGCAATTTCCATGTTGCCCGCGGTTACATTGCTTGCCATACCGCTACGGAGAGCGTAATAGCGGGGATCAAACTTTTCCGACATTACCCCGCCAAAATTCGGATTCGTTGTCAAGTACCGTCGCCGGAAATCATCAATCGACCAAAGATCAAGCGGATCGGTCAGGATGAGATTATCCATACTGCGGCTCGCTCCGGCGTACAGATATTCGGCATCCAGATCAATTTTGTGGGCGAGTCCATTGAGATACCACGTTCGGCTGGAGACTCGCGGTTCGACCTTCCAAATGGGTAAGTTCATCCGCACACCGCCCTGTCCATAGAAACGCTCTACCGCTTTGCCGTCTTGATTGGTTCCCCAAGCGGAAAGATCGCCGAGAACATACGGCACAATTTTTACCGGTCCAGCCTGAACCGGCAAATCAAGTTCATGCCGAGTCGAAAAAACCACCCCGGTTCCCTTTGCGCCGTCTTCCCAAGGAAGGAATTCGTGGATTATCGGATCGCTAGGATCATTGGCGGCATGTGCAGGTCGGTAATCCATCAAGCCGACGCGGGTGTGCTCGTACCACGTCAAATAATCGTTGAACAGGGATTCGCCGAGCCAGTAGTGATCGAGTCTCGGCAACCAATTCGCACTCGTGTAAAAGTTATCGAGCGCATACTCAACCGAAAGGTTAAGCGATTTGTTGCCGTCTCGATGTGTCAAGTCCAGAGCAGTGGTGGCGTTTTCTTGGGTATGCCAAAGAGGATTAAAATAACTATTGAGAAAGTTCCGGTCGGAAACTTTGCCCACTTCCGCCCGAAAATCCCAGGGACCGCCCACCACCGGAACGTGCATATCAATCTGCTGTTGGTGAATCCAATGGAGCCGATAGCGATACTGATTCGGGTATTCCAAGTTCTTACGCTCTCCGCCGAGTTTATCGCGTCCGTGATCATAGATCCCCCAGTAGTCAAATGTTCCTTTTGCCGGACCGGGAATATGACAGAACGAATTTACACCGTACTTAAAGTTTGCTCCGTGTCCGACACCGCGTTTTTCCATCCACGTTACGATGACATCGCCGTCAACACCATCGGGACGGCGGATATTGAGAATCTGGAACGGATCCCAAAGTGTTTTAACCGTATGTCCGAAGCGTCTGTTGGTGCCGTAGGAGAGGTTTTTAAGGTAAAAAGTCGGAGTTTCCACATCGGTTGCCATCCAGGGCCAATAAAACACGGGAACGTTTCGGACGGCAACGTAATTGTTCTCGGCAACAATGACCTGCCGGAGTTTTGCGTCTGTATCTGCAAACCCCGGCGTAATCCGGCGGTCGAATCGCAACGATTGAGAGCGGATCGAATACGTGGGTTCGCCAAGTTGACTCGTTGTTACCATGGCGTTTCTGGCAGTGAAAAGACCGTCTCCCATCTGCCGCAGAATTTCCGCCTTCAAACGAACCGAACCTTCAACTCCGGTTATCTCACTAATCGGAGCGGAGAGATGACCGTGGAGAATGTAAGCAATTCTGTGTTTCACATCGTAATACATACGGCTTGCTTCGATCACTCTGGGACCATCCCGATAGATGATATTACCTTCGAGATAAATTTCAAAATCGGTTTTATCCGACTCGGTAAATGATGCACCGCCTTGGATTTTTCCGGGATTTTCCGTCCAAATCACGGCATTGTCCGCAGAAATATCGACAGTGTCGCCCGACAGAATTGTTATTTTGTCGGGCGATATTCCTTCGATAACCATATTGATTCCGCCGGTCAAAACGACAATTCCGCCGCTTGCCTGATCGTTTGGATTGTAGGGTACAAAAGTAAAACCGAAAGCACCGTCGCCGCGCGGATTCAGTTGTACGCTACGGAAGCCGAGATCGACTCCCTCGGGTAACTGTGGAATTGCCGTCGAAGAAAGGAACTGCGTTTGAACGATCCCCTCACCGGAAGCGGATGTTTCGGCAGGTGCTAATCGGGCGATTGCGCGTTTGAAAATTGCCGGTTCCTCTTGCGGGGGAGAATCCTCTTCCAAGGAACGTTGAGCAATCATTACGTCCACCGCCGTGCGGCTGTACCAGTGTCCGAGCCACTTTTGGTCGGTAATTTTTGCCGCTCCTTGCTGATGGACGGTTTCCCCTTCCAGATAATAAGTAACTTCCCGAAGATTCCCATCAACGGTGATCCAAACGACGGCTTCGAGACTGTGTGCGGCGGTCTTTCCTTGTCGAAGCGAACAATCGCCACGCAGGAAATAGACATCGGAATTGCCGATGCGCTTGCTCCAGCCCGTTTGCGCAGAAATGACAATCGGCTCGGCTTCCTTTTCCGATGGTAATGAAAGGGTTGTTGTTTTCGTCGTTTCCATCTGACGTGAGACTTGCGTTGGAATCATGACGATGGCGGGGTCGGATGCGGGATCCCGCAGCAGTGCCGGGTCAATGTACGGTTGGATGCTGGGGTGAGTGAGCGGGACGTAACCTTGCCCTTCGACGTAAATCGAAGGCTGATATACTGTTTGAGGCGGAAGCAGTTCGAGTGAACCGGCAAAAACGGGGGGTGAAGTGCTAACAGGTCCGTCGGGAAGCGTACCGAGACCGGGCAGATTACTGTTGACCTGTGGTAGGGACTTGGGCGGTTGGGAAAAAACGGACTGAATGGGGGCGGTAACGCGCTGGATGACCTTTTCCTGCCCGAAAAGGGGACAAAATAGCGAAAAAACCAGGGCGCAGAGGAAGAACGAGCCGAGCAGTCTTATGGACTTCGGCGAGCATAAAAAGCGTACAACTCCTTTTAGAACAAGGTGTTGGTGCAAATACTTTCCCCCAGATGTTTCGGGAACAACATGGGGGAAGTATGGGAATTTTCCCCGAAAGAATCAAGAGTGAAAGACAACAATTTTGCGAAGGGCATGGTAAAGAACAAAAATGCTGGAACGGAAATGCTCTTTACACGAATCGGGACTTTTCTTACCATAACCGGATGGGGTTGCATCCTTTTAATGGCAAACGAGCAGGAGATTTTTGGACGCTACGAGAACCGGCGACTGTATCGCCGTGCGGCGGAGACACAGTCCCCGGCTCGCGAGTGTTGCCGAAGAACGGGGACGCAGTCCCCGGCTCGCGAGAGTCGCCGCTTGCATCATTGGAGGCGGCATTCTTTTTGGCGAAGGAGCCCTATTCAAGCCGGAAATTGGCGCAACTTGCCGGTTTGCCCGAAGGAACGAGAACACGGCAATTGATCCGCGAACTCAATAAGCGGTACGACAAGTATCAATCAGCATTTTGCATTGCCGAAGTTGCCGAAGGGTTCCAACTTCGTACCCGACCGGAGTTTGCGGCTTGGCTTGTCCGTATGCAGGAGTTTCCTTCGGCGGTGCGGTTGAGCAATCCCGCTATGGAAACGCTCACCGTGATTGCCTATCGGCAACCGATTCCGCGTGCTGAAGTCGAGCGAATTCGCGGTGTGCAGTGCGGCGACTTGATCCGCCAGTTATTGGATCAGGACTTGGCAAAAATCGTCGGTCGGTCAGAGGACCTGGGACGACCTTTTTTGTATGGAACGACCCCCAAATTTTTACAGGTTTTCGGATTGAGTAGTTTGAGCGATTTGCCTGTTTTGGAGGAGTTAGGAGTCAGGAGTTAGAAGAGAGCAGGCGACCGTGTTGCCAAATGTTTGCGTTTTAGCCGGTACACCGAGTACAACAATGAATCAAACACCGGACATTCAGGACTTGCATAACCGCATCGAATTGTTGGAAGAACAACTGATGCAAGCGCAGAGACTCACCGCTCTCGGCGAATTGACCAGTACGACAACGCATGAGTTCAACAATATCCTGATGACGATCATCAATTATGCGACACTGGGTTTGCGGCACAAGGATGAACCCAGTCGGTCAAAGGCGTTTGACAAAATCTTGACGGCGGCAAGGAAGGCTTCTAAAATCACGAACACCGTTTTAGGGGCGGCAAAAAACCGGAAAAAAGCAAGCGAACCGACCAATTTTGTTACCCTCGTAGAAGATTCACTCCTCCTCTTGGAGCGGGAAATGAATAAATATCGTATCACGGTAGAAAAATCCTTTCCCGACCATCTGCCGGAAATTATGGCAGATGGCAACCAAATTACACAAGTCATTCTCAACCTGTTGATCAATGCCCGGCAGGCGATGCCGAGCGGCGGAAGACTCGTCCTTAAAATGAGTTACGACGAAGAAAACGAAATGATCGATTTTGTCGTCCGAGACTACGGTTGCGGGATTCCGCAAGAGAAACTGCCGCGAATTTTTGAACCGTTTTACACGACGAAGTCAGGTCCCGACGAAAGCGGCAAGGGGGGGACCGGACTGGGATTGGCAAGTTGTAAAAAAATCATCGAGCAACATCAGGGTTTGATTCGCGTCGAAAGTACCGAGAGGAAGGGAACCGCTTTTACGGTGAAACTGCCGACGATCATTCGGGTGAAATTGGTCGAATTGCAGAAAGAGGATGCGTCTTCCGAATCGCCTCAAGCGTAGGTATTATTTCCGAAATTTATTAGTATAATGTCTTCGCAGTTTTACTTTCCTGTTTTTGAAAGTTTTTCCCTCATCCAACAAAAGGAGACCAATGAAGATGCAGAACCACAATGTGAATCAAATGGGATGTGGACCTTGTCCCCTGTCGAGACGTTCCTTTCTGGCAACCGGTTGTGCCGGTTGTGCCGGTATGCTCGGACTCTCCCAAGGAGGTCTTCTCCTAGAAACCGCAAACGCCGCCGAGCCGACAATGACCGTGAAAGTCATATTCGCCCTTCATGCCGATGTCCAGGCAGTCCCGGATTGGCCCAACATCGGCTTCGACTTCAATCCCGTCATGGAAAGGACAATGAATGCCCTGAAAAACGGATGCAAGGGTGTCCAATTCGTTTCTGCCATGGCAAATGGTCCTGACCAAGCCAAAAGTATCATCAACGACGACGAAGCCGCCGAAAACATTGACGGCTATATCGTGATGCAGATGAACTGCTGGAATGATGTTATTCGTACCGTTGTGGATACCGGAAAACCGGTGATTTATGCCGATTTCCTCTATGCCGGCAGCGGCGGTTTTCTCGTCTATACAGCACGACATCTCCGGGCAAATCACGAAAATTTTGCCTTTATGACCTCTGGGCGGGTGAGCGATCTCGTCGCCGCCGCCAACTGTTTTCCGCTTGCCATTGGTGCGGGAGTCTCTAGGCGTGTACCGAGGACTGGTCGCCGCCGCCAACCATTGTTCGCTCGTCCCGATGAAGAACAGGGTGGACTCAAGGCGTTTACTGATGGTGTCGCGAAAGTTCGCACCGATGCCACCTCAAGAGTGCGCGAAAATATGAGATGCCGCGAAGACAAATTTGACGTGCTCTCGACGGACGATCTGCTCGCAGAACTCAAATCGAAGAAAATGTTGGAGTTCGAAAGAGGCTGGGTCGATACCAGTCAATCGACGAAAGAGTCGCTCGGCATCGACATTGTCCAACGTCCTTTCTCCGAGTTGAACGACCTCTGGGAAAAGGCGGATAAAGATGAGGCACAAGAAATCGTCAAACGTTGGCACAAGACCGCAGCGAGTATTATCGACGTTAATGACGATACCCTCGAAGCATCTGCCCGAATGTACCTGGCAATGAAAACGTGTTTGAAAAATCACGATGCCTGCGGCATTACCATCAACTGCCTCGGCGGATTTTACGGCAAACACATTTTCGCCTATCCATGCCTTGGATTCCACGAACTGCTCAACGAAGGACTGATCGGTGCCTGTGAATGTGACACATTGTCAACGCTCACGATGGTTGCCATGACGACGTTGACCAAGGGGAGACCGGGATACATTTCCGATCCGGTAATGGACGTTGCGAGCAAGCAAATCATTTATGCTCACTGCGTTGCATCGAATAAGGCATTTGGTCCGAAGGGTCCCAAGAATCCGTTCACGATCATGACGCATTCGGAAGATCGTGCGGGTGCTTCGTTGCGTTCGACACTTCCGCTCGGCTACATGACGACAACGCTTATGATGGGTCCGCACCGTAAGGAGATTTTGTTCCACATGGGCAAAACGGTGGCTAACAGTACGGAAGATCGTGCTTGTAGAACGAAGATTGCTGCCGTACCTGTCGGCGATTTTGAGAAATTGTTCCGGGAGTGGGACAGTTGGGGCTGGCACCGCGTAACGTACTACGGTGATTTACGAGAGCCGGTCTTTGCCCTTGCGGAT
>Ga0123353_10001531_pt1 | contig 28308 bp, 21 predicted proteins | sample TergutLab28metaG_3_FD_92763 | JGI IMG/M metagenome (GOLD analysis project Ga0123353, IMG submission 92763) | Labiotermes labralis P3 segment gut microbial communities from Petit-Saut dam, French Guiana - Lab288 P3 | ecosystem: Host-associated > Arthropoda: Insects > Digestive system > Gut ...
ATCCAGTGAATAAGGGGCAGGCATCCATTCCTCCGTGAAAAATGTTTCCTTGGAAAATTCAATTTCACAAAGTTTACCAAAATAACCCAATTTGCACCAGACCAGATTTTAGGACGCTCTAGGGGCCAGGACGTATTTAGAACCGGTTGGGAAACATAATGCCGGCCATGTAGCGACCAACGTGAGCGGAAAAGCTCCAGATCAATTTGCAAACTGCTCGGAGATGCCACAGTTCATTCCGCCGGTATGATATTCAGAACTATCCCGCCGGTTGCATAACGGTTTCATTGAACAGTTGATGGAGAAGTTCCCAGCCGGGGTTTTCGTGGCGGGGGAGTTGTTCTGCTTCCTTTGGCAGACGTTCGCATGTTGTGCGTATCCAAGCGGCAACCGGCGGCGGTATGATGATCTTTTCCTGTTCGGCGGCGGTTTCCTTTTGTATGAGCAAGTCGTCAATCTGTTTTCGCAGGTCATCCTGTTTTCGCAAGTCATCGGCAAACGACACTTCGTCCAGCAATTGTGAAAACTCCGTCGGCGGCATTGTTTGGAATTGTACGACCCACAATCCGGCAAGGAGCGGACGCAAAATGTAGAACAACTTCTTGATCCCGACCGGTTCGCCTTGAAACACCGGTTCCGTGAAATGCGCCGCGGTGCCGAGATAATGATGCACCGCTTTGATCGGCTTGAAGTAAACCGGAATCAACGCCCGAATTCGCTTGGCAAACTCCTCATTCGCCTCGTAAACAATCGGACTGCCGAGTTGCTCGTTCATCGACAGATTACAAGCTGCGAACAACCGCAACGCCTTCCGCAAATCCCAACCGGAGTAGTCGAGATCACCGGAAAACCATTGGAGCGTGTCCTTGGGATCATTGAGCCGTAGATACCACGGGAGCGGATGGTGATAAAAGAATCGAACATCATAATCACTGTCTGGCGACGGAAATCCCCAAGCACGGCTCCCCGATTCAGCGGCAAACAGGACACGACAATCGTGCTTTTGTTCGATTTCTCGAAGGCCGGTGATGATGGTTTCATGGTTGTTCATGTTTTTCTCCTATTACGCCACCGTTGGGGTAATTTTATTTTTTACGTTTTTCGCCAATTCCCGCGTACTTTCATACAAATCGTCAAAACATTCTTCAAGCAGATTTTTCGGAGTAATGTTCCGCTGGATCATTTGTTCGACACACCTGTAGCGGCAATAGGGACAAGGCGTGTTTTCGTATGCCCAGAGGAGAATCAACTCAAACGAAAATTCGGCATTGGCGTCAATCAGGTCAAGAAGCGACATGACGATAGCGTGCAAGTTGTGGACATCGGTGTCCGCCGGAATCAATTCGAGCGTTCGTTGAAGCAGCAATTCGTCCCCTGGTCGATAGTTCTTCTCTAACAAGCCGATGCCGAAATACCAGTCATTGAAATCCGAAGCCTTGGCGACCAATTCAAGCCCCTTCGTCCGGACTTGCGGGTCGGTCATCCGGCTGAACGCCTGTTCTGCTCCCAAACGTATAAGGTAAAGCGGAGCGTCAAGGAGCGATAACAGACGCGGCTCCAGTCTCGGCATGGTTTCTTTGGCAAACACGGCCAGCAAACAGAGCTGTCTCCCCGGATCAATCGTTTTCAGCAGTTGTTGAAACGCGAATTCCAATTCCTCCGGTGTCGGCTTGGCATACAAACGTCCGCTATGCCAAAATAAATTTCTTCGCTGTGAAAACGCATCACGAAAAGTGTCATCCGTCCAATCGGTTTCCTGCGGCCAATTTTCGTTCAAGACGTCGATCAATTCCGACAGCTGCGGCAAGGTTTTTTTCGATTTTTCCTGCTCGGCCTGCCGCGCCAGTATTTCCGTTTTCTCTCGACGCAACCGTTCAAGACACAGCCGCACGGATTCATTGACGAGCGACTCCTTTTCCAAAGCATTTTGTACGGCCTCTTTGCCGAGTTCTTTCTCGGCATATTCGATTTCCCAGTCGCCGAAGGCCCCCAGCGTCTCGTCATCCCGAATTCGTTTCCATTCCCGGCACAGAAGACGGATCAGGGCGTCGATTTCCTCAATACGAAGCAGGTTGTAAAACCCGAAGTGTGGTTCGTAAAGCACATTGGCCGTCTCGAAACGCCGCCGCATGACTGCAAGTGACTCAGTATCACTGCGAGCGGCAAACTCGGTAAGCAAGCTGTAAAGTTCGTTGAATGTCTCGGTATCGTCTGGATTGTCTGGCATTTGCTCCAGTGCCTCAATCACTTTTTTGCGGTAAAAGTTGGGTTCTCCGGTTGCCTCAATCATGGAAAACAGCCACGTAGCACGACTGCCCAATTCCTCTTGCAGATTCAGACCGAGAAAATGAGTGCAGGCATGAGTGAGGTCGTCACGCACCACCTCCGGTGACGAGTTGCGAACGTGTTGCACCGCCCGCCCCAGCCCCTTTCGCAGGGCATCGCGAAATTCTTCACGATTCATGTTGTGCCTCCCATTCTTCCGTCATTTCCACAAGCAACCGATCAATCGCCGACGTGTCCGCCGTTTCGGGGAGGGATGATTTTTGCAATGTTTCGCTCAAATTTTCGAGTTTGGCATCAACCATCGTTATCAGATCGGCGTAAGGAAATTTTCCCTCTCGAATGTCGAGCAGCGTTTGCAGTTGATCCCCTTCAAAGCGAACCAGCGGAATGCCATGTTTCAAAATATGTTCACCGGAAAGGAGCAGACGGAACGTGTGCATCATGTTTTTGGCATCGTAATCCCGCTCGCCGCGTTCCTGCGACTGCCAGCGGGACTCGTTGCGGTGATTGCGCCAATCCCAATAGTTTGCGTGATCTCGCAATGCCCGCTCGTATTCGGTTCGATTGTAAATCAACAAGCCGATACATCGGACGTTTTCATCCGATTTCGGAATCGATTCGCAAACGAGCATCCCGTTGCGGAAAACATTGCGGGTCGGCTCGTCATATTGATAAAGTCGATAGGTGTTGTCAACGTGTTCCAACGCCGCACATGCACAATAGGATAGATCAATACCGCTTTCTTTAAGCGGGACCGGACGGTATGGAAACCGCTTCTCCGGTGTCTCGCGGGGAACGAACCAACAGAAATCGACTTCCGTCGGTTTGTCTGCCGGCTGCGGATTGTTGACCCATTTATTCTGTCCCTTGGCCCGTTTGATCTGGGCGGCGGCATAATTGACATGCGAAGTGTACGCCTGTTTCGTGATGAAGATGTTGCGACATTCCAAGAGCCGCTGCATGAGCGGTGCCTCGAAAACACGGCAGTCGGACGGCATGAAGAGCATTTCGACGAAATTCGGATTTGCCGTCGCTACAAGTTCGAGGAATCTTTTGAGCGTGTAATACGTCGTGTTGTTTCGTTCATCGGCAATCTGATGGACCGGCTCATGGATTGACAGATAATACCGACTCGGAAGGACAAAAATACCGCGATAGTCCTCATCCGACTCCGCCATTGCGGTTCCATAAGCCCGACTGCCGACCAAATACGTCGCGAGAATCGTCTCGCCGTATTCGGCCCGTAACGTGTCGGGATCAATGGAATGGAGGTCGCTGTAGGAGTTCATGGAGGAACAAGTCTACATGATTCATCCGGTTCCGGCAATGACTGTGCCAAAATGACCAAAACCACTCCCAACCTCTGATCGTTGATGTATGAAAATAAAACCCCTGTCTGTACCAGAGGTGTCAAACGGATTTCAGCAAGCTCCAGGAGTTTCATCGGGTAACCGTGGCCGTTTTCTCCAAGAACTCCAAGAAAACGGCCCATTTTTGCTTCGCGAAGGTCACTTCCAGGGTGAAATACCGATTTTTGCTTGCTTTTTTTCCTGAAATCGATTTTAATAGAGGTCTGGATTTACGGCTACAATGGTTGGATCAGTGATGTAAGCAGAAATGGGGTTGTGATGCCGGAGAGGTCGGGTCAATTTGATGATTATCGTAATTTTTTCAAAACGTGGGGATATGGCATTGCTTTTTCCGAGGTTCAGCAAAAAACCCTTTCTCATGTTTACTTTACGGCGAAGTCTGATCCGGCGAAATCCGACTCTGAACAAATTGTGCAGATTTCAAATGCTGTTCGGGACATCATCACGCAAAAAAATGTGAGGGAAACAGTCACCGACATGACTGTCTTTCTTCGAAGCATTGAAGATAAGGAATTGCTGCGACTGGAGTTAAAAAATCTTTTTGGCGGTCACCTCCCGGCAATAACTTATGTTTCCCACCCGAGTTGTCATTCGGGAATTGTTTCGTTGGAATTTCATGCCATCCAAGGGACACCCGGTCATTTCAGTATCGAACGACCGAATGAGTCCACGGTTCGATTACGGTACGACGATATTTCCATTCTTTATTGTGCCGATATTCTCCCCGAACGAAAATCGCTGGGTGCCTATAAGCGTTCGCTTTCGGCTTTTTCCAACATGAAATCTTTTTTAATCCGGGAAGGTTGTGAATTTTCACAAATTTACAGAACATGGATTTATCAGGGTCACATTGTTGCGCCGGAAGGGGAAACCCAACGCTACAAAGAACTTAACCGTGCCCGAACCGACTTTTTTTTTGACACAAAATTTCTGACGCCGTTTCTCACCCAAGAGTACCAGGGGGTTGCCTACCCGGCCAGTACGGGGATCGGTGCCAACGATTATGACGTCGTGATGAGTTGCCAGGCGATGGTGACAGACCGCCGAGACGTGATCATGACGCCGATCGAGAATCCCGAACAGACTTCCGCTTTTGATTATGGTGAAGTATACAGTCCCAAAAGTCCGAAATTTGCCCGGGCCATGGCATTTGTCGTCGGAACTGATGCAACCGTTTATGTTTCCGGCACGGCAAGCATCACCGATTCAGAAAGCCGACATCCCGACGATCCCGTCAAGCAGACGGAACAGACTCTCGATAATATTGAAGCATTAATCTCCGGAAAGAATCTTGCCGCTCATGGAATTCACGGCCTCGAAGCCGGGCTTCATGAATTCGCAACGGCCAGAATTTATATCAAAAATCAGGAAGATTACGAGGTCGTCCGCCGTTATTGCCAGCAACGTTTGGGGGCAACACCGACGATTTACACAACAGCCGATATTTGTCGCCCGGAATTGCTTGTTGAAATCGAGGGAATCGTTATCCCAAGACGAGTAGAGTCAACGAGTTGCAACCCGTGATCACGAAATGACTGAAATGACTACCGTGGGGTCTACCATCGGGGTCGTTCGCCTTTGAGAAAATCGTTCACAGTCGGTTTCTCCTTTTCAGGCGGCTTAAACATAGCGCAACCAGAAAACGGTACTAAAAACATGATCGCGACAAACATGATGAAGAGACAAAAAAGGAGTTTTTTCATAATATTGTGGTGGCGAGAAAAAATGAACCGTGCTTCAAACGCTGCCTGTAGCGCCGACATGAAAAAAGACCATATAAATGGGGCTGTTCTGCATGTCGGCGAGACAGGCGATTCACCGAACAGGCCTATTTTTATTTCCAGCCCAATAAAAGCAAAATTCAGAAAAGAATAAACAATATGCTTATCCTTTTTTATCGGCATTTTCGTTGTCTTTCGCCAAAAAAAGACAAAAAAACAGAAAAAAATCAAGAGAGTAAACGGGGTGCTACGTCCTGGACGTCCAGGACGCCAAGTCAACGACACGGCAGGCAGACGCTCTATTGCGGTTCATTTTTTCTCACCGAATCAATATTTTGAGAAATTTCTGACTCAAAAGGTCTCCTCAACCGTCTATTCTTTGTGAAACGTTTGACAAAACATTATGATTCTGCGATGTTTTGAAAATGGTTGATATAGCAACACTGATTTCGAGGTACCTCAAACCGCTCGTTCTCTTTGCACGTCAATGGGACGATGCGGGGGCGGAAGACGTGGTGCACGACGCCTTTCTGAAACTCGCGGAATTGATTGGTGACGACCGGACACCCCGTCATGTTGTGGCTTGGCTGTATCAAACTGTGCGGAATCGGAGCATTGATCAATGCCGACAGCAACAGCAAAGACAAAAACACGCCGAAGCTGTTGCCCGGGAAACGGCCCGGTGGTTTATCTCTCGGGACCGGGAAAAAAACGACGACCGGATTGATGCTCTTTTGCTGACCGATCGGCTGAAAACATTGCCGGTCGAACAACGGGAAGTCATTGTCGCTCATCTTTGGGGCGACCTGACATTTCGGGAAATCGCCCAAATGACCGGGCGGTCGTTCAGCACGGTGCGCCGCGAGTATCACCGGGGACTTGAAACGTTGCGGAAAAGTTTGGTGCCGGAAATTTCGACACCGGGATTGCTTGAAACATCGGAGGCTTGATCATGAGTGCAAAAAGAGATGATCCGCTGGAAAAACTGTTGACGTCATTCGAACCGACGGTCGACGAATCATTGGCCGACCGAATTATCGGCGACATTGATCGGACATTCGGTCGAAAACGACTCGATTTCGACGTGTATTGCACGAAAAAGAGTCGGCACCGTTCAACGTTTTACGGTGTTTTGGTCGGACTTTGCACCGGGATGCTGGCCGGGGTGGTGTTGACCATGTTTTCTGTCGGCATGTTGCGAACGGTTCCGGGATCACAAATCGCGAAACCACAAGTCGCAAAACCACAAATCATCGTCGAACCGTCACCGACGGACGTCCCTCACGACAACAAGCCGAGGTCTTACCCTGTCAGTGTGGCGCGAGCGGACACGTTGCCGTTTCCGATGTCGGATGTTGACCGTTTGATCGAACAGGCAAGCAAACGGGCGGCGTTGATGAACCCCCCAAACGCTTCCCGGCGTTACTACTCCCCACGAACCTACACCTCCGCCAATATTGACGAACGGATCGAACAGTTGGTGAAAAACCGTAAACTGGTCGAGTATTACTTACAATGAAAAATATTAAAATAGAATTGAGAGAGATCAATATGAGAATTTTTATGACATTTGTGGCATTGCTTGTCTTGATTGTGAGTCGGGCAGACGCTCAAAAAATCGAGTCGTCTCAGAACGAACAAGTAAACGAACAAAAAAACGCCGGCCTTTGCGCCGGCCACATCAAGGCCATCATGATCGCGATGCACAACTATCATGACGCCAACAATTGCTTTCCGCCGGTTTACACGGTTGATGCCGACAACAAACCGCTGCACAGTTGGCGGGTTCTTTTGCTGCCATATCTCGGGAGAAACGAATTTTACAAAAAAATCCGGCTCAATGAACCATGGGACAGCGAATGGAACAAGCAGTTCCACGACCAATGCCCCGATATTTTTCAGTGTCCCACCCTGACCGCCGACGAAAAGAAAACGGGAGTGACCGCTTACTCGTTTGTCGTCGGGAAAGACACGTATCCGGTGGATGCCAAACAGCCGTTCCGATTCAACATCATCACAGACGGGACCTCAAACACCATTGGTGTCGTGGAACGCAAAACGCCGGTTTGCTGGATGTGTCCCGATCAGGAACTGAAACAGGAAGACGTTTTTCGCGGCGTGACCGGTGACCAGAGCGTGATCGGTCTCCGGCACAATGACAGTTTCAACACCGGTTTTTTCGACGGTTCAGTACGCAACGTCAAAACCGACATTACCAATGATGTCTGGAAAGCGTTCCTGACCATTGCCGGCGGCGAAACGGTACAGTATTGAAACGCAAAGAGCAGATCGCAAACTGCAAAGTTCAAAACTCAAAGCGCAAAGTTTTTCAATACTATCTTTGCACTTTGAGTTTTGTGTTTCTACCTTCAGGCAAGCGAACGGGCGGCGTTACTATACCTCGCGAACTTACACCTCCGCCAACATTGACGAACGGGTCGAACAGTTGGTAAAAAACCGTAAACTGGTCGAACATTACTTACAATAAGAAATATACATAATTGAGAGAGATCAATATGCGAATTTTTATGACCTTTGTGGCACTGCTCGTCTTGATTGTGAGTCGGGCAGACGCCCAGAAATTAGAATTGTATATGGACGAACAAGGAAAAGCTTGCTTTCGTGTCCAGTTTAAGATGACACCAAAGGCTATTGACGAAAATCGGATCATTATCCCGTTGACATGGGATTTTGCCGACCGGAATTCAGGGAACGCCGCTCATTCCTACAACCGGGCGACGATTGCCTACTATCGTATCACCAATCGCAATGCACGCGAAAATTACCAACAACTCCTTACCAAGATTTGGGACAAGACCGACAACAATCAAACGGTAAATCGTGCATTTCTCATTGAGAAAATGGTCAAGCCGACAGTGCCGCTTCCGTCTTGGACGCGAAAACAGGTCCCGGAAGATGAATGGACACCGGAAGATGTCGCGGTAATGCAACGGGACATTTTTTTGGACGGAATCAATCAAAAAACATGGGAACACGAGCATCTTTTACCTCTGGAAAAGCCGGAACAGGTGAAAGCAACCCGGGAATTCATCCGGCAATGCGACGAAGTCTACCGGTTCATCGAAGAGGGGAGTCGCTGCGACAACTGCGATTTCGGGATTCCGTTTCGTGAAACCGACAACCCGTTGGGGCTGCGAATTGAGGAAATTCACAGCATGAGGGCATTGGGACGGCTCGTACAACTGCGGGTCATGCTCGAATTGCATGAGGGTCGTTATCAGGATGCCCTCAAATCCATCCGGATCGGCATGGCACTTGCACGCCAAACAGGCAAACAGCCATTATTAGTTTCGGGACTGGCGGGAACCGCCATCTGCGGCACGATGCAGGAGCAACTCGTCGACCTGATCAATCGTCCGGATTCACCGAACCTGTATTGGGAAGTGGCGTCGCTCCCTAACCCGTTTCTCAGTTTCGGTGAGGCCATGGATATGGAAAAAAACACTTATGTGCCGCAGTCGTTTCCACTTCTCAAGAAGGCTTTGGATGACCCTGATTCCCTTCTTGATGAGGAATGGCGGATCATGATCGACCAAATGACGACGGTGCTCCAGAAAATTTCTCCCGACGAACTCCAAAAACAGTATTACATGAAATTGTCGACCGAGTCGATCACGACCGCAAGTTACCCGCCGGCTCGCCGCTGGCTGCTGGATCAGGGAAAAACGGCAGAGGAAATCGACGCGATGATTCCCGAAAAAGTGGTCGGACTCCATGTCGTTTATGAACTGCAATTGCATTGGAACAATTATTTCCGTGCCACGCGACTGCCGCTTTGGGAAGAAGGTGACGCGGATCGACAGGCGCAACAGATTTTTCACGAATTGGACAACACCCCATTCAAGGGGAGTTTTTTTGCACGGAGGATCATCTGGCTGTTTTTGCCCGCTTCACAGGTGGCACGATCTGCCTATCGGCGAATACAGAGCGGCCAGGACATGCTCCGTATCGCCGAAGCGATTCGTGATTATGCCGCGACAAACGGCGGAACGGTTCCCGCGACACTGAAAGAGATCACCGCCGTTTCGGTGCCGATGATCGACCCGTCTACAGGTGTCCCCTATCATTACCATGTTGCCGACGGTGTGGGGCAAATCGAACTGCCGCACATCAACCCGAAATGCACCGTCTTTTTTGAAATCGTGAAATAAAGTTGCTACGACACTTGTCCCGGAACACAAACAATACATAATACAGATAATATTGAAATATTGAGGAGAATCATCATGATGCTGAAAAAATATCTTTGGGCCGGAGTATTTTGCGTGCTTTGGATGGCCGGAATCTGTCACGCCCAAAATCAAGATGTTCCGCAAACGGCAAAACAACTGGCCGACGACATCGCCCCGCTCATCACGGAAAACACCGTTTGTGTCATCCATATCGATTTCACGAAACTGGACGTAAAACAAATTTTCGATTCCTATAACGCGATGCAGAACATTGTGAGGGAATCCGTACCGCAAGATTCATTGCAAGACGCATTGCCCGGAATCGTGTCCATCATGCCTTTTGCGGGAAAAGAGGTATCCGAAGCGTCCTGCAAGGAAGCGGCGGTCCGTCTTTTCAGACTTTTCGGCGATCTACGGAATAAATATCATGTTTCCGACGCATATTACATTGCGACGCTTGATGATTATCCCGTGGCCGCTTGTATTGCCGTGCCTGTTCGCAAGGAAACGAAAATAAAAGGCGAACTGTCTGAATCGTTGCCGTTTGTTGAGAAAAAGGGATTCATGATCCTTGCCGACCCTCGTGCCTCTTTTGATGCCGGGCAAAACCGCCATGCTTTTGTCGAGCGGATGTTCGGCAAAAATGTCGTTTTCGCAAAACGACCGGAAATTGAAGCGGCGTTTTCACTCACGGAACAACAGCCGGTTCAGGCGGTTGCGTTTTTGCCGGTTTACGCCAAAAAACTGATCGCCCAAACGATGCCGCAACTCCCGTCGCCGCTCGACAATGTTCCGTCGGAGGTCGTCATGGATGGCGTGCAGTTCGTTTCCATCGGATTTGATCCGAATCACTTTACCGGCTCCTTGACAATTCATTCAAAAGATCAAAATGCCGCGGAAAAACTGCACGAACTGGTCACGAACCTTCCGGAAATGATCGACACGGGGACGTCGGAATTCGGGGACGTCCCGTTTCTTGAAAAATACGCCCGTTTGATTGGAAGTATTGTGCAAAAGAACGGTGATTTCATTTTTCCGAAGCCGGCTCATGGAAAAATCACCGTCACGCTCAACGGCGTTCAGTCGAAAGACGCCATACAAAAACTCATCCGAACCGTCGCTCAGGAAATCGGAGGCGGCCCGATCGGCGATCAATACGCGAAGAATCGTTGCACCAACAACATCAAGGCCATCATGCTCGCAATGCACAACTATCATGACAGCAACAATTGTTTTCCGCCGGTTTACACGGTTGATGCCGACAACAAACCGCTGCACAGTTGGCGGGTTGCTTTGCTGCGATATCTTGATCCCAATAAAAGTGAGTTTTACAAAAAAATCCGGCTCAATGAACCATGGGACAGCGAATGGAACAAGCAGTTCCACGACCAATGCCCCGATGCTTTTCAGTGTCCCACCATGACCGCCGACGAAAAAAAGGCGGGAATGACCGCTTATTCGTTTGTCGTCGGGAAAGACACGTATCCGATGACTTCCAAACGACCGTTCGGACTCATCCACATCACAGACGGGTCTTCAAATACCGTTTGTGTCGTGGAATGCAAGACGCCGGTTTGCTGGATGTGCCCCGATCAGGGACTGAAACAGGAAGACGTTTTTCGCGGCGTGACCGGTGACCAGAGCGTGATTGGTCTCCGGCACAATAACAGCTTCAACACCGGTTATTTCGACGGTTCCGTACGCAACATCAAAACCGACATTACCAATGATGTCTGGAAAGCGATCCTGACCATTGCCGGCGGCGAATCGAAACAGTATTGAAGTGCAAAGCGCAAAGTTCAAATCGCAAAGATGGTATTGAAAATCATTAACCTTTGTGTTTTGCACTTTGTGCTTCCCCATTGATTTCGTCGATCAATCGTGCCGTGTCCTTCAAATCATGGGGACAGTAGACCCGTTCATCGTAGAGAAACGATTTGTTCTGGTAGTTGAAGAATTTACGGACAGGATATTCCAATGTCGGATTTTTGAGGTCGCCGAATGAAACGCCGGGACCTTGGTTCGTGATTTCCGGGTCGAATTCCACGAAATTATCGCGGGTGCAATGAACTTTTCCCATGCCGGCGGGAAGATCGACAATGTAAAACGGAATCGCCAGCCCACTGATCGTTCCACGAAGTTTCGAGTGAATATAGCGTCCCTTGGTGATCGTCGTCCGGAAATGACTCAGGCCGGGAATCAGGTCGCATTGATACAGATAATACGGCCGGACCTCCACTTCGCAGAGCTTCATGCAAAGTTCGCGCATCGTTTCGACCGTGTCATTGATTCCACGGAGAAGAACCGACTGGTTGTTCAGCGAAATCGAATGATTCCTCATCCGTTCGATACTTCGGACCGTTTGCGGCGTGATTTCCTTCGGGTGATTGAATTGACAGTTGACGACCTTGACGTTGTTACCCGAAATCACCTCGCACATTTCGTCGGTGATTCGGTCGGGGTCGGAAATCGGGATTCGCGTGCCGATACGAACGCATTTCACGCTCGGAATGATTTTCAGTTGTGAAAGAAAGTCATCCAGTTGTTGCGGCTTGAGCATCAACGGATCACCACCGGTGACAAGAACGTCCTCAATTTCCGGCGTGTTCCGGAGATATTCAAACGCGGCTTCGTAGTCATTCTCCTTGTCTTTCGAGGTGTCTTCGACCCGGCGTTTGCGCGTGCAGAACCGACAAAAGGAAGCACAAACACTGCTCACATAAAGCACGCAGCGGTTGGGATATTTACGATAGAGAACATGTCCGACATTGTGCAACTCTTCGCCAAGCGAGTCCCATTCTTCCCCATCAATGACTGTGTCTTCCGCCGGATCAGGAATGAACTGTTTGGCGATCGGACATTTGTCCAGATTGTCGTAGTCGATGAGAGAAAGGATGTGGTCGGAGATTTTGACCGCGGAATTGGTGGGTGGGGTTCCAAAACCGTAAAGTCCCGCCTGGACCAATGATTGATAAGTGGTAAGCATGGCAGTTTGATGGTCTCTCTATAAAATTCTTAAAGTTCTCAAAGGTTCTTAAAGTTCAAATTCTTAAAGTTCTTAAAATTCTTTCTTGACTTTGGAGATACAGAAACGATATTTTCCGCTGGCCTCCTGCGGGATTTCGTCCATGAAAACCACGTCATGTCGGGTTGTGTCCCCGAATCGTTTTTTCACGAGTTCGTCAAGCGTCCGGAGACTTTCCGTCGTATAATCAGCCCCCTTGACGACGTTGAACGTGAAACGGTCGGGTTCTTCCTGGATGATTTGGATTTGCGCAAAACCGGGAATCATGCACGCGAAATAGGAAGTGAGCGAGATGCCTGAAACATAGTGTCCGTCTTGCGTGACGACATAATCGGCGAGGCGGCCTTCAATCTGGCGGAACATCGGAAACGTTCGACCGCAGGAACACGATTTTTCGTTCCAGACGGCAGTATCGCCGACTTCATAGCGGATCATCGGCATGGCACGGTTGATCAAATCGGTGACGACCACCCGCCCCGGCTCGCCCGGGAGACAGGGTTTTCCCTCGAAATTGATCAATTCGACATGCAACGAATCAAGATTGACGTGCAAGCCTTCGTGTTTTTCACATTCACAGGCAATGAGGCTCACCTCTTCACAGCCGTAACGATTGGTCACTTTGCACTGGAACGTTTCTTCAATGAGCGGTCGTTCGTGATCGTAAAGGACCATCGCTGTGGTGATGATTCCTTTGGGACAAATCCTGACTTCAGGACGTCGTGTCTTCAAAAACCGGGCATAAAGGTAAAATGTATGAGCGTGTCCGAAAATCAATGACGGCGGATACTGGACCATCCGGTCGGTGAACCGGTTCAAAGCGTCCTCGTCCATGGAGAGCGTGTTCAGGAAGACATAGTAGCGGGTCAAAAGGAGGAGCCGAAGTTTTTCGCGCCAATTGAACTTGACGGAATCGGCATCCCCGAGCGACCAAAGCGCGGCAATCCGTTCTCCCCGTCGCCAGCCCGACCATTCGTCGCAACGGAGCGTCACGCCGCGTTTGTACTGGTCACAAGCATCGTCGGTATACACCGCGACGGAAACGCCCGTCGAGCCGGATGTTTCATGCTTCCGGAGCTTGGAACGGTCCGGATAATCACGGGAAATCATCTCGGAAAGATGAGTCCGAAGGTCGTTTTTGCTCAAAATCGGCAGTTTCTGTAAGTCGGAAAGTTCACAAATCTCCTCCGGTTTGACACCACAATCATCAAAACGTTGTTTCCAAAACGAACAGGTTTCATAAGCATGGAAAATCAACGGACGGAGCTTTTCCGTTTGTCGTTTTTGAATAACCTCTAAAGAATCATATTGAGTCTTGAGAAAACGCCTGTAATGGGCAAGGTACGGACTTCTTTCCCAGAGTGCCCAGAGTGGGGCGACAATATGTCGTGAAAAAGGAGCAAGCAAGTCCATGTACAATTATCGAAAATACAACAAAAGAAAAGACGATGATGCTAAAAATCTATTTGTATTCTAATCATTTTTTGTCTTTTATCCAGTATTCCCAGTCGATGCCAAGAAACATGGATTCATCAAGGTGAAGTATATATCAAAAAGCATTCCAAAAAGAGGGAAAACGTGAAAAAAAATGAGGGAGGGAATAATTAGGAATTAGGAATGGGGAATTTTGAATTGTTTTTCATTCCCCATTCCAAATTTCCAAGATGTCTTCTTTACTTCAGTAAAATCGTCTACAATAACAGAGAGAAAAACAGATTTTCGCTTCATTTTCAGGAGTTTTCCCGTGTCAATATCACAACATCCGTCATTACAGCATTCGCCGCTTGTTCAAATGGCGGAGATCGGCAAATCGTTTGGGTCGGTAAGAGTCTTGGATCGGATCAATTTCACCATTCATCCCGGCGAGGTTCATCTTCTGGCCGGGGAAAACGGAGCAGGAAAAAGTACACTCATCAAAATTCTCGCCGGAATTCACACTTCTTATGAAGGGCAAATCGAACTGAAAGGGAAACCGGTCCGATTTGGCGGGCCACTTGATGCTGTTTCCCATGGAATTGCCGTGATTCATCAGGAACTTTCCCTGATTCCCAACCTGAGCGTTGCGGAAAACATGTTTCTCGGTCGTTTTCCCACGCGATATGGCGGTTTTGTGGATTGGCCCCGACTGCGGAAACAGACCGTGGAGCTGCTCGAACGGTTTGAACTGGAGGTCGATGTCAACCGGCTTGTCGGTGATTATCCGATTTCCATCCGGCAAATGATTGAAATTGCCAAAGCCCTGAGTCAAAATGCCGAAGTGATCGTCATGGACGAACCGACCAGTGCCCTGAATGCCCCGGAAGTTGAAAAGCTGTTCGGACAAATAGCACGACTCCGTGCCGAACAGCGGGGCATTGTCTACATCACGCATAAAATGGAGGAAATCCAGCGAGTTTCCGACCGTATCACCGTTTTACGCGACGGAACCCTGATCGGCTCGGAAAAGGCAGTCAATCTTCCCGTGCCGAAACTCATCGAATGGATGATCGGTCGAAAAGTTGAGAAACCTTATGAACGGAATGTCCCGAAAAGCGAAACGCAGCCGCTTTTCAAGGTGGAAAACGTTTCCTTGAGGCGAAAAGACAAAAATCTTGTCAAAAACGTTTCGTTTCATGTGAATCAAGGAGAAATCGTCGGTCTTGCAGGACTCCAAGGCGCCGGGACCAGCACTCTTCTCGAAGGACTGTTCGGCTGCTACCCCGATGCTGTGATGTCCGGGAAAATTCTGCTCGAAAACCGGTTGTTTCATGTCAAATCCCCCCGGCGAAGTCTTGATCAGGGAGTCGCGCTGCTGACGAATGACCGGAAAGTGAACGGCCTTGTTCTTTCCATGTCGATTGTCGAGAACATGACACTTGCCTGTTCCCGGTCTTCATGGGTCAACAAAAAAAACGATCGCCGACTGACAGACACAACCGGCAAATCGATGAATATCAATGCCGCGACACTCGAAATGGAAGTCGGCAATCTTTCCGGCGGAAATCAGCAGAAGGTCGCTCTTGGAAAATGGTTCCTCACAAAACCGAAACTTCTCCTGCTTGATGAACCAACCCGGGGCGTTGATATCGGAGCCAAACAGGACATCTACCGACTGATCGACACGTGGACACAAAACGGCGGCGGAGTCTTGTTGATCACCTCGGAAATGCCGGAACTGCTTGCACTGTCCGACCGCATTCTCGTCATGCACCTCGGCGAAATCATTGCGGAATTTGAAGGCGATCAAGCGGAACCTAATGCCATTTTATGCGCCGCGATGGGAGAACTTTTCGAAATGTAGTCAATCCGTTTCTTAAGGTGAGAAGTAAAAGGGTTGAGTATACCTATCCTATACTTTTTAACACGTTTTGCTCTTTATCGTTGTCGCTGAATTGAATATCCTTCAACTTTTTGTATTCCCCATTCAATGCGTAGAGTTCGGCATCTGTGCCCTTCTCTATGATTCGACCATCTTTGATGACACAGATGATGTCCGCGTCTAAAATTGTCGCCAGTCTGTGCGCGATGACGAAAGTTGTGCGACCTTGCATCAAATTTTTCAGCGCCGCTTGAATTTTCTGTTCGGAATGACTGTCCAGAGCACTTGTGGCTTCGTCCAACAGCAGGATCGGAGCGTCTTTTAAGATTGCCCTTGCGATGGCGACACGCTGTTTCTGGCCGCCGGACAGCAAGGTTCCGCGTTCGCCGACTTCATTATTGTACTGTTGCGGAAAGCCCATGATAAACTCGTGGGCGTTCGCCGCGATTGCGGCTTCCATGATTTGTTCCTGAGTTGCATTCGGACTGCCGTATTTTATGTTGTCGGCAATCGTTCCATGAAACAGGAAGACATCCTGGGATACCGTCGCGATGTTGCCGCGAAGAGACGCCAAAGTGAAACTGCGGATGTCTTCGCCGTTGATGAGAATATTACCTCGTTGCGGATCGTAGAATCTGTCGAGCAAGTTGAAAATCGTGGATTTTCCGCCGCCGCTTGGTCCGACAAAGGCGCAAACCATTTCCGGTTGAATCTTCAGCGACACGTCGCGTAGAACATCGCCATCCTTGTCGTTATAGGCAAACGTAACATGGTCGAGTTTGACTTCCATCGGGGCACGTTGCAATTCCACGGCGTCTGGCGCGTCAACGATTTCGGATTGCCTGTCCAAAAAGTTAAACAAGCCTTCGGCGGCAATGAGTCCGCCCACGATGCCGCCGCCGACACTGGTCATGGTTTTTGCGGGCTTGTAAATCGCCGCCAAAGCTGTGAGAAACACAAGAAATCCGCCGGGGGTCATTGTGCCGTTGATGATGAGATAGCCTCCGACAATCAAAGCAAGACACAAACCGATGGAAATCATCACTTCCAACAACGGCGTTTGCAAACCGGAAAGTTGCGCGGATTTGAAAGCCACTCTGACGCGGGTGTCCTCAATCGTGTCCATGTTTTTCGCTTCCATCGCTTCCGTTCCGAAAGACTGGATGGTTTTGATTCCGTGGATCGATTGATTGATATGCGTGATGGAGCCGGCATCCGCGCCGAAACTGTTGCGGACAAGGACGCGTCGTTTCCGTGTGATAATGGTCAGCGGCACCAGAATGCCGGGCGCGAGAAACAGAAGAATAAATGTCATTTGCGGAGCAAACCACAGCATCAAGGCAATCATCATCAGCATCGTCGCCAGGCTTTGGATAATGTTGATCACATTGTCCGTGACCAAATTGAGAACCGAGTTGGCCAAGCCGGTAAAATTGTTCATCAAAGGGCCGGTCTGCGAAGCATGAAAAAAGGAAATCGGCTGCTTGACCATGTGCTGATAAATACGTCGGCGCAAACTTGTAATGCCCAGCAATCCGGCTTTGGTCATCGTCAATGTTTTGGCGTAACCGAACGCACTCTTGAAAGTGAATGCCACGACCACTTGCAAACCGATCACATACAGTGCGGCCATTCGATTGTCGATAACGCCTTCTTCCTTGTCGATGATTCCTTCTTCGACGATTCGCGCGATCAAGGTGATTGAGTACACCTCCGCAGCGGCGGCAAGAATCGTGCAGATAATGCCGGCGGCAAGCCATTTCCAATAGGGTTGCCCGCATTCCCGCCATACGCGGCCATAGAGCGACCATTTGATTTGTGCATTCGGGTTGTCGTTTTTGATGAATGATTTGATTTTTTTTAGCATGGGTATTAGGGTGTCTTTATTTGTATGAGGGTGTCTTTTTCAATACCTTTGTAATATGGCATCCACTAAGTTTTGTCCATTCCATTTTGAGGTGTCGTATTCCTTGACAAGTTCCCCGGAGACATGGGGCAGGTGGTGGACGGAATAAATCCGTATGGCCAACTCACTGTCGTACCCGATGCCTTTGGTGTTAAAATCCGTGTAAAGCAAATCCATCTTGACATCAGCGGCTGTCAAAAATACGGACAAACCGCTCCCCAAAGTGATAACGCCTTTTGATTGCCTGGCAAGAATAAACATCTCTTCGATTGTCATTCTCGCATTTTTTGCATTTTTAAGCATGAAATCCTTGTCATAAGCATTGACAAAAATGTCATAACCCTTTTTGTGCAGACCTTCCGCCAGGGTTTCCCAAAAATCGCTTTTTAATTCCACAAGCGAATTGGTCTCAGGGCAAAGAATAACGAATTTGTCGGAGAGTTCTATACGTTTGATCTTGGATTTAACACATCGAACCGCTTCCGTGCTTGGTTTTGGCCGCGCAGGTGTCGCATTCTTTTCAACACCGGCGGCGTTATTGATATAGTCATAAAAATTAACCCCCGGCTCTTTCGCCATCAATTTTTTCATGTTTTGTGCAATCAGCGGTGTTGTGCAGATAAAACGCTGTCCATTGTGCGATATCAGCGTTTCCTGATCAAAGATTGCGTGAATATCGTCTTGATGTAACCTGACAAACTGCAGCTCCATTCCTTGAGGCAAAAACATCTTATAAAAACCGGCATATTTTTTGTCCCATAAGACCAGTAACGGTCTTACGGATTGATTTGCTTTGATCGCGTCGCCAAGGTGCATCAGTTCGACATAACTTTCACCGATGTTGTGACGAAAAATATAGATGTCGTCATATTTCCTGTCAATACGGGCTTGCGTGTCGTCGAGCCATCTCCCGGTATGGTCATATTTACACACATTGATTCCAAGAATTTTTTGTTTCCATTTATCATGCGAGAACACGGATATTCCAAGAATGTACAGCCGGTAGTCTTTCTTATCATGTTTTTTGAGCTGCACCAGCCCGCCCAAAAGTTGATGTCTTATCGTATGATGCCCCTGTCTTTCCGCTTTGTATTCCCTCGTGTAAACGGGCAGGCCGAGAAATGATATTTTTTGGTCGGGATATTTGTGAGATCGGTTTTCGGTGTTGTTTTCAGGAAAACACCTGCTTTTGCCGGCCAAATCACGATACTCGCGGTATGCAGACCTATGCTTGCTTCGCTTGCGGCGGAATGGTAATGCCACGAAACTTTTTACCTGTTCCATAAGATAACCGCGATGCAACTTATTGACATATCTTTGCAAAGGTTGTGTAAGGTCTTCGCCTTCCCAGATCACCTTGTCGATTTTCCAACGCCATACGGCGATTTCATGAACATTAGGATTCGGTTCAAAACATTTGTTGAGAGAATTCATTTCACGATGCAGCATTGCAGGATAAAAAGCATAAAGCTTTTCACGTGCGCCGACCAATACATCGCACAAACCGGAACGCAGGGAAAAAACATAGGCGCAAGAAAACCCCAACGCAACAACGTCGGATAGCGACAGATCAAGGTCAAACGCGCTGATTCCGTGTTTGATTTGATGTTTCTCGCCATTGACGATGATTTTATAACCGTGTTCGTGGACTCGCTCGGCGATGACGTCCCAGAATTCCGCAGGAAATTCCGTTGCGGTCGTGGCTTCAGGGGCAAATAATACGATTTTATCCAAAGGGGCGATGTTCACGAGCGACTTTTGTGCAGCAACGGGGAGTGTGGGCGCATGTTTCGGTATGCCGAAGTGGAAATTATCTTCCACTTTCACGCCCATATTCGCGGCCCAACGATAGGCCCAAAAGCGGGGATAGAGGAAAAAATCATTGACTAGATTTTCACATACGAAAGGTTCGCCTCTTATCGGAAGACAATGAAACACCGCTTGAAACATTGCATTTTCCAATAGATCCAAGCGTCGTGCGTCCGGTGTCTCTCCGTCGAAATGATCATCCTTGAACTCCTTGTTATTCTTGACCAATGAGTCAAAATCATAAACGCTGTAATCCTTGATTTCCCACATTTGCATGATGAATTCGTGCTGCGGACGCACGATAAAACGCAGCTTGGCATTGTATGTCGCTTCAAACTCTTCCATTGTACCGACAGCATAAAAGACATCGCCAAGATGCTTGTGCAGGACAAGATTGTAGGCGTCCGGTTTACAAAGAGCCTTGATTGCGTCGTAAAACTTGCCGGCGGATTTATAGTGATAGGCCATATTCTTGATGGTGTTGAATATCAGTATTGCATCAATACCTTTTCAGTATGTTTTCGAGCAGTTCTTGTTCAAGAACATTGTCTGCATCATGTTCTTTTACCAAATTTTTATCAACTCTTGGAATATGGTATGCGGAATAATGCTTCATGACCCATTTTGCCGAATATTCATGCCACCGATGATGTGATGTATAAATCAAATCCATTTTTCTATTGGCCGAAGTCAGCAGCAAGGCCAAGCCGTTTGCAATCGTTATAACGCCTGCCGACCTTTGGGCCAAAACATACAATTCTTCAATATTCAAATCCGTTTTTTTTGCGCCGGTAATCTCTCTGTTGGCTTGGTTCAGGAAGATGTCATATCCTTTTCTGAGCAACTGCTCCGCGAGTTTATTCCAGATTCTATCAGGCACGGCATTCAAAGAGTTGGCTTCCGTTATAAAAATGACAAATTTTTTCTTCAACTTCATTGTTTCAATAATCTTGTCGATGTAGGAATTGGCATGATTGCTTACACACGGGACCGCCATCTTCGCACCACGTTCTATTCCCATACAATCTACAAGATGCGTATAAAAATTGATGTCAGGTTGTTCTTTTTCCAGAGTACGCATATTATTCACGATAAAAGGAGCAATACAAAAGAGCCTTTGTTTCCCAATAACCTTTGGTTTGTCGTCAAAGAATTCGTGAACGAAGAAATGTGGCAATTTAATATAGATCATGTCTATCTTTTCCGGTAAAAACATTCTGTATAAATGAATAAATTTTTCGTTCCATAGAATCAGCAACGGTCGTTTTGAGCCATTTTCTTTGGTTCTGTTGGCCAGATGCCCCAATTCAATATATGTCTCCCCAATATTATGACGCAAAATATAAATGTCGTCGTATTTTTCATCGATTTGCGACATCAACTCTTTCAACGGAGCTTTGTAGGGTCTTTTTGACGCGACAGGAATCCCAAAAATATGCAGAAATCGATTGCCAAACTCCGTTTTGGTTCTTTTCAGGATTCCGAACAGAAAAGTTTTGGTGATCTTGAGATGTTCGTTCGGCATCAATTGATGTTTCTTTGAATAAAACGGCAAGAACGATATGTCTCTGTAAAATAGGGTTTTATCCTTGTCCGGAAATGCCACGGACTTGTCGCCGGCAAACAATTGAAACCACTGGCAGATGAAATTGTGCCTGTCGCGAACTTCTCTGTCCATGGGGAAAAAACGCAACTTGAATTGGTAGCGTCGGAGCTTCCCATGCCAAAAATTCAGTTGTTTCTGCAACGGGACAGCCAGATTTTCGCCTTCCCATTGGAAATCGTCAATAGTCCAATTTCTGACAAGTATTTCATTCACTTTTGTCTTTTCCGAGAACGGATGGCGCAAAGAACCCATTTCGCATCCAATATGATTGCTGTAGAAGACATATAATCGGTCTTTTGCGCCGACCAGCACGTCACAGAGTCCTGAACGCAATGAGAACACATACGCACAAGACAATCCCAAAGCGACAATGTCCGACAGCGAAAGTCCCAAATCCATTGCAGATATTCCATGCTGAATAGGATACTTTTGGCTGTTGACGATGATTTTATAGCCGTGTGCATGGACCCGCTCAGCGATAATGTTCCAAAACTCGGGTGGAAATTCCACGGCGGTTGCCGCTTCCGGCGCGAATAACACGATTTTATCCAAAGGCGCGATTTTCGCAAGCACTTTTTCCGCTTCCTTGGAAAGTGTCGGAACAAACGACGGGATTCTGAATCTGAAATTTTCATGGATCCCCATGTTTTGTGCCCAACGAAAACAGAGATACATGTCTTTTATATCATACATATTTCTAAGTTTATCCTCAGAAACGAATGCTTTGCCTAAGACAGGGAAGAAAGGGACGACGGGCAGATATTTTTCAACATAATCCTTTTGAGGGCAGAAGTCATCCAGGTCATAGACGCTGTAATCCGTGATGCCAAACATCTGCATCAAAAATTCATGTTGCGGACGAACGATAAAACGCAATTTGTTTTCATAGATGTTTTCAAATTTTTCCTTTGTCCCGAGCATATAGAAGACATCGCCAAGGTTTCTATGCAGAATCAAATTGTAACAATCCTGTTTGGCCAATGATTTCATCTGCTCTGCGAAATTCCTGTCTGACAGACAGACCTTGTTTTTGTGTTTTGCATCATCGTGTCTGCATGTAGGCATAGATTCCGCTATGTTATAATTTTTCCTGCTATCGTATTCCCGAAATTGGAATCTTTTGTCCTTGTTCAGAATAAACAGCGATAGAAAATGACGTAAAATTCGCGACATCAGCGGATCGTTTTTTCGGTATTTCTTTAAATTGGAAATAAATCTGTCATAAAACGGCGTGCGACCGGCGACATCCCACCATAATTTATGCATTGGCCTATCGCTTTGTCTAAACCAAGGTTTCGGCTCCATTTCAATGATAAAATGACAGACAAAAGCACCGGCAACATCATCCTTGGGAGTATACTTGTTCCAGCCGACATCGACGTACATCAATTCATCCGGATTTCTTAGCCGGAAATACATATTCAGAATTCGCTGGTCACTCCCAAAATGCTCCACATCAAGCGTTTCTATCCCAAAGTCCAATAAACGTTGCAATAGGTCGTACTTGCGCCATCGGTCCAGATTCATGATAAGAAAACCGGAATTAAACTCATCGCCAGACTGCGGTTCTATCCCGCTGGGTTGCGCGGTTGCCAGTGATTTGTTACGCATATCGATTTTCCATGCCGCCGCGATATCCGCGTTGCATATCATATCCGCATCCATATAAATGATCTTGCCTATGCTTGCAGGCAGGACAAGTGGCGCAACCCAATAGATATAATGCGAATAATATGTTTTGTTCCATGTCGCCCACTTGCCGCGGGGCATTCCTTGGAACATTTTCATTTTGTCTTCGACGTCATAGAATTGAATCTCTGCGTTTGGAAATTCCTTGACCATTTTTCGCAGTGATTCTATGTCACGCAGATAATGCCTTTCTTTGTTATAGGCGTATAAAACATGAAATCTTACGCTATTTGTTGTGTTTTCAAGAACGGAACGTGCGACAACAGCGATATTCGGGAAATAATTTGCCGTACCTGTCAAAACAATTTCAATGGGCTGTGAAGTCATTGCTTTTGATTTTGTCTCTTCGTTGGTAATCTTAGGGTGTGTTGACACGATGGTATTTTCAGTGGGCAAATCGCCACAAAAATATGTTTTTGAGAGCAACCTGAATGTCAGATTTACCCGGCTTTGCGTTTTTTATGATGCGGGAAGACAAGTATGTTTTCCTTTGGTTTTGAATCGGGCTGCGGCATGTTTTGCGCACCGGTTCGCAAGTTTTTCATGATTTCCACGTAAGAATATCCGTTTTGTTTTGCTCCGAACATTTCACTTGCAGTGCCAAGTACGAATTCTTCCACGCCTTTCTTGCTCCACTTCATAATGACCTCGGGTGATACCGCGCCGTCCAGTATGATCTTGAATTTGCGCCTTTTGATTCGTGTCAGTTGATTGAGTTTGGCTTCCACTTCCGGCACGGCGGGACGTCCGGCAAACCCGGGATGGACACGCATCACCAGCAGTCGGTCAATCAAAGGCAACAATGAATGAAATTCTCTCAATTTTGTATTAGGGTTGACGGCAAGCCCCACTTCCGCGCCGTTATTCTTGATTTCATAAAGATAGTTTGCGATATTGCCGGATTCATAATGGACATAAACAATATCCGCTTTGTTCTTAAATGCGTAGGGCAGATAAACGGCCGGATTCTTGACCATCAGATGCACGTCAAGCGGTTTGTTTGTCATCGTGCGTATGGCGTTAAAATCAAGCCAGGACAAAGCGAAGTTCGGCACAAACTCACCATCCATAATGTCGATATGAAACATATCCGCGCCCGCGACGTCCATTGCGGTGATTTCCTCGCGCAGTTTCCCAAAATCCGCACACATGATTGATGGGGATAATATCCTTTTCATCTCCCTTTTCATCTCTTTCTTCTCAACCAATAAAAATGCCATAGTTTATTTGCGGCCCCGTAACAACGACACTTTCTTCGGCGTTGCGATCATCCATTCCGCATCGCCGGTGTCCAGTGTTTCGCCGGCGTCCAAGAGGATTGCCGTTCCGGGCAACACACGCACGCCGTCGTAGGTTTTTTCACCTTTGAACATAACGGCAAAGGAGAACATGTCGCCTTTGTTCGTGAATTCGTTTTTACCGCGTATCAGACGCGTGGAATACATCCGTTCTTCAATCGGTTCGTCTCCGTTGTAATGCGACGACACGGATTTTTTGGAAACATCAAGACACGTCAATGCCTGATCCAGTTGCACTGGACGTTTGTTTCCGTTCTGATCCACGCGGTCGTAATCCCAAAAGCGATATGTTTTCCCGAAATTCTCTTCAATCTCAAAATGCAGGGAACCAGCCGTCGCGGCGTGTAATGTTCCGCCCGTGATGTAAACATAATCGCCGGCCGCGCATGGCATCATGTCCAGTGTTTCACGGATTTTGCCTTCGGCGATGCTCCGTTTCATGTCTTCCACGTTTTCCGCCTTGCACCCGTTATACATTTTTCCGCAGGTCGGAGCTTCCAGCGTGTAAAAACTCTCATTTTTGCCGAAAGGCATGTTTTCAAGTTTCCGTGCCATTTCGTCATTAGGGTGAACTTGAATGGAAAGGTCGTCGTCCGCCTCGACCAGTGCCATCAAGACCGGCAGCTCCTCATAACTCGCCAAACCGTATTTTTCACGATTTTCCAGAAACCACTCATGCAGGTTTTTGCCTTTGTCTTTTCCGTAAATGATTTCGTTTCTGAACTTTTCCGTATCAATCGCGGAATACAGATGCCCGATTTTTATACAGTTTGAGCCGCTGAACGGTGTCAGTTTTGCACCGCCCCAAATGGTTTCGTGAACGATAGGTTTCAAAATTTGCATGTTTTTTTCATTTTTCCTCAGAGACCTTTGTCAATTTTTATCGTGATGTGCTCCAACCCTTGATCGCGTTTAAGATTTACGGCATAAGCGCAATGAAGCCCCGATGGTTTGTCGTCGTTGAACAAAATTCGCTCACCCATCGGCATCTCAAACTTGATGTCGTTATAGCGGATTCCGGCGGCCTTGAGAAATGCTTCGGTCTGTTTTCTTGCTTCCTTTTCTCTCGCAGTCAGAATCAAGATATAGTCACCGGCAGGAATCGATCGCAGAAATTCCAGCGCGCCAGGCAGCCATTCGTCCATGCCGCTTATGTATCCGTTGTGTTTGACCAGTGTGCCGTCAAAATCCAGTATCCACGTATGCCTCAACGGGGAAAGCGTCAAATCATGATTCTGCGACATTGCCGTATTCCTCCAGCCATTCATTGAACAGTAATGTGCCGTTGTAAAACGCGACGCACATGGAGTCAAAATCCTCCCAGGCGTGTGATGCCAATGAAAGCCATATAATCGCGTGGATAAGTTTAATTTCCTTCACATGGACTTCATCCGAAGAGATTGATTTCAGGAAATACTCGGTCAGATGTTCCCAGCCGCCGCTGTGTATTTTGAAATCCACATCACCGTTGATCTCCAAATCGAAGTTTTTTATATTAAACTGGTCGAAATTGCCCGCCAGAGCGTAATAAACCTTTGCCCAATCATAGCGGACATCACCCAAAACCTGACTTTTGCCGAAATACCCTCGCGCGTCGATGAAATAAATCTTGTCTGTCTTGTCGATCATGATATTTGTGAGTTGGCAGTCGCCGTGAATGGGGCCGTATTTCTTTATGCCCATCAGATGATTCAAAACGGCGGTCCGCAAAACATGGTGTCGACGCAAAACATTGATACATTTTTTGCCATTGATTTTTATTGTCTTGTCAAATGCGAAAGGCAACGCCGATTGGATCGTCTGTAAGCGATGGATCGTCTTCTTGAAGTATTCGGTATAAATGTCCCACGCATTGGACGGCACGGATTCGTAACGGTGCATCGTCGAAAGCACGGAGATAAGCCTGTCAAGTGTTTGCTTCTTTTGTTGTTCGTCCAGTTGTGCAAGAAAAATGTTTGTCCCGTTGATGTATTCAAGCGTCAACGGGTTGGTTCCATAGACATTTGGCATGGTGTCAAAGCCGTATTCCTGCATTTTCTTATACCAAACAACCTCGTGTTCTATCAATTTGACCGCTTCAGGTGTAAGACCGGTTTTCACGACTTTGCCGTCAATAAATTCAATCTTGTTATAAGGGCGGCAACGATTGGTGGACGAATTCATTTGGTGATAGGCTTCCAAAGTTCCGGCATCGATGCTTCCCATCAGGGAAATCGGGGTCAGCGGCATTCCTTTGGTTTGCAGCCACTTGGTGAAGGACCCTTCGAAAGGAAAGTCATGGAACCATGACTTGTTGTTGAAAATGTAGAGGCCGGCGACACCTGTCCCTTGCTTTTCGACATTTTCCAGCTTGCCGTCAATCAAACTCCACGAACACGGAAAATCTGCAATTCCCACTTGGCAGCCTTCCTTGATTTCATTTACCCCGAAACTATCGGACAGAATGATGTCCGACCATACAATCATGAATGGTTCATTGTCGGGAATACAGGAAACGGCTTCCTTGATACCGGCGGCGTTGCCTTTGGTCGTCGCACGGATAAGGATATAGTTCACATCTTTGGCAAAGGTCGCGAGAAAGTGGTCGAGGACATCAAATTTATAATCACCAATAATGATAAATTCATCTTTGGGATACTTCTTGAACAGATGGAAAATGATGGGCATATACTTTGCCGAAATCAACGATTTCGGCTTTGTCGATGTCAGATTCTTCATGCGAGAACCAAGGCCGCCTGCCTGGATGATTATTTTCATAATAGTGATTTCCTAAAGAGCCATTCAAAACCTAAACCTATTCAAGAAATTGGAGTAAAATTGAAAAAACACCACTGTCGCAGCAATTTACTGTCTTTGCCATTTCCTCCAAACCACTCCATTGATGTTTTGAACGGGATTTTAGCGATACATTGATATATTGGGCTGGAAATAAAAAATTAGCCTGTTCGGTGATTCGCTTGTCTTGCCGACATGCAGAACAGTTCCGTTTTATAGTTTTTTTCATGTCGGCGCAGGCAACGTTCGAAGCATGGTTCATTTTTTCTCGCCATCACCAATATTTTCATGTTTCACTCACAATTGGTCCTTTTTTCAATGATTGAAAAACAAATTTCGAAATATCACTTTCTGATATTCAAAAAGATACTGCTGAAACCGCGTCAAGAAACGCACGATAGTCTCGTAAGCTGAAATTGGTTTACCGACACCTCTTTCAACCTGCAGAGACTGGAAGTAGTTTTTGCATGGATTTTCGAGAAAAGATTTGGCGATTGTTGTAAAAAATTCTGTAACTTTCCGACATTACGGAGACTCTCTTTTCGTAATAGCGACTTCCATCAGTATTCTCCAAGACTCCGCGACGTAAAACGCACAACATAGCAAAATCCCTTTCCGCTGTCTATATCAATATCAATCGTGAAAATGGGTTAGAGCATCTCCATTGGGCTGGAAATAAAAAATAAACCTGTTCGATGAATCACCTGTCTCGCCGACATGCAGAATGTTTCCCGTTTTGCGGTTTTTTTATGTCGGCGCAGACAGCATTCGAAGCATGGTTCATTTTTTCTCGCCGTCACAATATACTCAAGCCGGTTAGAAATTTCCGAAGCTGGAAACGGAAAGAGAAACCGGGCTTCCTGTCGGCATGATGGTTCCTGACCCTTTTTCTGATTATCTTGACGGGGTCAGAGAAAAAAACTCAAAAATGAGGAGAAACCAAGGAACTTCGGAGAATGATCAGGGACCGAAATGTTGCATTGATCCCCGTCGGCTTGTACCATTATTCAGTAATTGTACAATGATTCAGCACAATAATAATCGATTCGATTTTCAATAAAATATCCGTTGCTGACATGATTGTTTCTTGACAGAATTGAGGATGATGTTATATTTCATCTTGTTATCTTTTATTTTTGTACTTTGGGGCGGTAGCTCAGTTGGGAGAGCGCAGCGTTCGCAATGCTGAGGTCGGGAGTTCGACCCTCCTCCGCTCCATTTTCTTAAGTCTTTTAGTGACAAAGTGTTATAACGAGTTTTAGCCGGTCATTTCAAAGGGGTTCCTTTTCGATAAGTTGGTAATTACCAAGTAATTCAGAAAGGGAATGAAATGGC
>Ga0123353_10001532_pt1 | contig 28256 bp, 22 predicted proteins | sample TergutLab28metaG_3_FD_92763 | JGI IMG/M metagenome (GOLD analysis project Ga0123353, IMG submission 92763) | Labiotermes labralis P3 segment gut microbial communities from Petit-Saut dam, French Guiana - Lab288 P3 | ecosystem: Host-associated > Arthropoda: Insects > Digestive system > Gut ...
ACGCGGAGATTTGCGGGCGGATTATTTGTCTGGACGATTATACGTCGGGGGAGGGGGAGGAATGCGGATAGACATCGACAACCTTTCATACTCCTACGACGGCAAAAAAAACGTTTTAGAAAACGTCAAAATCAGCCTTAGCGACGGCATTTGCTATGTTTTGGCGGGTAAAAACGGCGCGGGCAAAACCACCCTCAGCAAGCTGCTTATGGGGCTGATAAAGCCTCCGAAAGGCAAGATATTTTTGGACGGGATTGACGTCAGAAAAATGCGGACGGGGAAAATCGCGAAAAGTATAGGTTACGTTTTTCAAGACCCGACCTTGCAATTTTTCGCAAACACGGTTGAGGATGAGTTAGCCTTTCCGTATAAACTGACCAAAAAATATGACGATGAGACAAGGGAAAAAATTGCCCGCGCCTTAACAATCTTCGGACTATCCGATTTGACAAACAGGCACCCGCTTACCCTCTCTACCGGCGAAAAACAGCGGCTCGCCCTTGCCGCCGCGACGCTCGAAAACCCGCAATTTTTGATTTTGGACGAGCCCACCGCCTCTATCGACCAAGAAGGGCGGGAATTTGTCACCGCTTTTATCGCAGATTTCGTAAAAAAAGGCGGCGGCGCGCTTATTATTTCGCACGACGACACGCTTTTTGAGGGGGTGCGAATTGAAATTTGACCCTCGCACAAAATTATTGACCATTACCGCGCTCACCACGTTGTCGGTTTTGGCGCCCTCCCTCGCCTATCTTGCGGCGGGGCTTGTGGTTACGCTTGCCTTCGACGCTCTTTTTGGTGTAAACTTGTGGCGGACGCTTAGACGGCTGTGGTTTTTCTTTTTTGCCGTGGCGCTTTTAGCGGTTATACAGGGATTGGCCGCAGGGCTGGCGTTTTTTTTGCGTATGAGCATTATTATTTTCGCCTCCGCAATCGCCGCGACGTCGGACGCCCGCGAAATGACGGACGCGCTTATTAAGCTCAAATTCCCCTACGAAATCGGGTTTATGGTGTCGGCGGTTTTACGGTTTTTTCCGCTGTTAAGGGACGAGTTAAGTAATCGAGTGAAGGCGATTGCGGTGCGCGGCGTGGACGTGAAAAGGTTGGGGCTTTTCAAAAAACTACGCGCTTATGCGTTTGTGATTGCCCCCGCCGTGGTGGGCTGCGCGATAAGAAGCGGGCACTTGGCGGATGCCATGACCGCCCGCGCTTTCCGTGCGTACAGTAGCCGCACAATGTTGCGTCAGTTAAGGTTGCGGGCGCGCGACTGTATCGTTGTGTTTGTTGTGGTCGGTTATATCGCGGCATTTATCACATTATTTTCTACTATGGGAAGTCTTGCGTTGATAGAAGGTATTTTGCCGAAATTGTGATAATTCTCTAATCTCTAAACTTTTAAAAAAGGAGAAACTCATGAAAGTATTCGGTGTTTGCGGAATCAAACAAAGTGGGAAAACTACGACGATACAGCGGATAATCACAGAGCTTTGCTCGAGGGGGTATCGCGTGGGCTCGGTCAAGGACATACATTTCGAGGCGTTCGCTATCGACCCGTTGCCCACAAGCAATACGCGGCGGCATAGGGAGGCGGGGGCGGGGCTTGTCACGGCGCGGGGTCTAACGGAAACCGACCTATTATTCCCTTCGCAGTTGAGTTTTGACAGGATTTTGGACTTTTACGAGGGCGCATACGATTATGTGGTAATTGAAGGGGCAAGCGATTTTCCCGTCCCCTGCATTGTGACCGCCCATAACTGGGAGGATTTGGCGCAAAAATTCAGCGGGTTTACCTTTTGCGTCAGCGGCCGCATTGCCGCAAATATTGAGGAGTATAAAAAGATTCCCGCCATTAACGCTTTGACGGATATTACCGCGTTGGTTGACCTAATAGAGCGCAAGGTTTATGAGAGATTGCCGCGTTTTGAACCACAGTGTTGCGGTGCGTGCGGCCAAACGTGCGAGGAATTTGCTTTGGCGGTGCTGCATGGGGAGGCAAAACGTTCCGATTGCGTTGCGGACAAAGGGATAAGCCTGATCGTGGGCGGAAAGCGGTTAAAAATGGTGCCTTTTGTGCAAAAACTACTTAAAAACGCGGTTTTGGGCGTGGTAAGCGAGCTTAACGGATACGAAAAAGATACGGAAATCAGGATAGCTATCGGGAGCGAGAATGGTGTTACAGTTTAAGTCCAAGCAAAACAAGGTATACCTACAGGGCGGCGAGGTCAAAAAAATCTTTAAAAGCGCGGAAGCGGCGCGTTTTGAGGCGGACTTTTTGCGTGCCCTTGCAAACAAGGGCGTAAGCGTACCCGCTGTGATTAAAGTCGAGGAAAACGCGCTTTTTATGGAGTTCATAGACGGTGACACCCTGCCCGACTTTTTGGTAAAAACGCGGGACAAGGAAAAATTTGTCACCGCCGCTGATGCCCTTACAAATTGGCTGACAGGTTTTTATACCGCCGTTGATTATGATGTAAGCAAGGAAATTCGCGGCGACGTTAATGGTCGCAACTTTATCATATGTGGTGGCAAATGCTATGGCGTGGACTTTGAAAAGCATGTCAAAGGCAAAAAAGAGCGGGACGCGGGCAGATTACTCGCCTTTTGCGCCACGTATTCCCTGCCCGACGAAACCGTGCGGGATTTTTTTGTAAGCGAATTAAAAAACGAACTAACGGACAGATTGGGACTCGATTTAACTCTTGTGTTACAATATTTTGAGAACGAACTGGACGCGATGAATAAAAGGAGAAGATAACGCCGGCTTTTAACCATATAGACGCCGTATAAAGGCGCGATACAAACGAGGCCGTACAGAAAGCGGTAATATCGCCGGTTTTACGTTAATACACCCAGGTATAACTTGGTGCTCACTTTGTCCCGATAAAATTTTTTCCGCGGGATTTTTTTGGTTACCATAAATTAATTTCGACAAACGGGAGAAAACATTTGACATAAACCGCGCGCTCGTGTAAAATAATATGCGCCGCGTAGCGGAGAAGCGCACTATGATTACAGAATTTGTTACAAATGTAGAGTTTCAGTTTTACGGCTCGGTTAAAGCCACTGCGGGAAGGGACAGCGTCAAGCTTGGCCTCGCGCCCGGGGTTTTCGTTTTTTCCGCGTTAGAGATTTTGGCGGACGAATACGGCGGCGGGCTGTGGGCGGAAATTTTTTCCGCGTCAGGCGAAATACGCGCCGATTTGACGATTTTACATAATGGCGTCGTATTAGACCATCAGGCAATCAAGGATATGGAGATATTAGTCGGCGACGTTATAGCGCTGTTGCCGTCTTTCTCCGGCGGAGGCTGAGCAAATTACAAATAATTGTGGGCTTAGCGAGCAATCAATCTTAGAACCCGTATGGATGGATTGAAAAATGCGCCTTTTCGTGTCTTTTTACGCCTGTCAAGCGTTTTTGACGACAATGTAGCAGCGCTACGTTTAGGAAAAATAGCGCGGACAGGCGTAAAAATCCATACTCGCTACGCTCGTGCTTCGTAGCGAAAATCCATCATTTTCAACCATCAATACAGGTTCTTAATTTGTAAATTGTAGCTTGTAAATTGTAAATATAAAAAATTGACCTTTATTTGTAATTTATAATTTGTCAAGTCAATACAAAAACATAAAACCAAGAAAGAGGAGATATAAACCAAATGCAAGGATATACCGGAAAAATCCTTTATGTCGACCTAACCACCGGCCGGCACAGAACAGGGGCTTTTGATGAAAGCTTTGCAAAAAATTACATAGGCGGCACAGGCTTTGGCGTCAAAACGCTGATTGACAACCTGCCGCCGGGCACAGGCGCGTTTGACCCTGCAAACCCGCTGATTTACGCCGTGGGCGCGACGACCGGCACGCTGGTACCGTGTACCGCGTCAAAGTTCGGGGTGTTCGCCAAGTCTCCCGCCACAAACATGTTGGGCGAGGCGTACTCGACCGGTCAATTCGGCGCGGAATTACGCAGCACGGGTTATGACATCGTCGTTATCACGGGCAAGGCAGCAAAGCCCGTCTACTTGTGGATAGACGACGACTCTGTGCAAATCAAGAGCGCGGCAAAGCTGTGGGGCATGAGCACGTGGGAGGCGGAGGACGCCATCCGCGACGAGCTTGGCGACCAAAACGTCAGAGTGTCGGGGATCGGTCAGGCAGGCGAGAACCTTGTTAAGCTTGCTTGTATTATCAATGACCGCTTTCGCGCCGCCGGAAGGACAGGCCTTGGCGCGGTAATGGGCTCTAAAAACCTTAAAGCCGTTGCGGTCAGGGGCACAAAGGATGTGACCATCGCACAGCCCGCCGAACTTACGGAGTTTTGCAAGGATTTATATGAGCGTGCCAAAGGGCCTAAAACCGCCAAATACAGGGTTTTGGGCACTTGCGCCAACATGGTGATTATGAACGCGCAGTGCTGCCTGCCGACAAGGAACTATCAGTCTGCGACCTTCGAGCACGTGGAAAAGATAAGCGGAGAGCTTGTCAATGAGAAATATGTGACAAAAATTCAGGGCTGTTCCGCCTGCCCCTGCCGCTGCGAGCACATCGCGGAGGTTAAGGAAGGCAAATATAAGGGGGCGTTAGGACGGGTGGAGTACGAGCCAATGATGGCGTTCGGCTCTTACTGCGGCGTGGACGACCTCGAACCCATGATTAAGGCGTTTGAATACTGCGACGTGTACGGCGTGGACGCGATTGGCACGGGCGTTGTTGTAGGCTTTGCCATGGAATGCTATGAAAAAGGGCTTATTACCAAGAAGGACACGGGCGGGCTTGATTTAAGGTTCGGAAACGGCGAGGCGATGGTGGAATTTCTTAAAAAGATAGCCCTCAGAGAGGATATAGGCGATTTGTTTGCCGAGGGCGTCAAGATAGCAAGTGAGAAGCTTGGAAGAGGCAGTCATCACTACGCCATGCATATAAAGGGCCTCGAAATGACGGGTTACGACGTAAGAGGCTTGAAAACCTGCGCGTTAGGGTACGCCGTGTCAAGGAGAGGCGGAGACCACCAGAGGCACGGAAGCTACCACTGGGATTTGAAAGGAAAGGTCAACCGCTACACGGCGGACAAGGGGCGCGGCAAGCTGGTTATGACCGACGAGGATTTGTACGCCATAATCGACTCGATGATTATCTGCAAGTTCACGCGTGAAATTTGGGGGATTTACGACGACATTGCCAAGGTTTTTACGCACGTCAGCGGCATACCCATGACCGGCGAGGAAATGGGCAAAGCGGGCGAAAGAATAAACAACCTCGCCAGAATATTTAATATCCGCGAGGGGCTTACCCGCGCGGACGACAACCTTCCTCCCCGCTGTATGTTAGACCCAATCCCCGATGGGATAGGGAAGGGCAGCGCGGTCAGCCAAGAAGAACTGGACGCTATGCTTGACGGCTATTACGAAGCGAGGGGCTGGGACAACGCGGGCGTACCCCAAATGGCAAAATTGAAAGAGCTTGGGCTGGAAGGCTACGCGGATATTCTTAAAGGCAAGGGAGGTAAATAACCATGGCAAGGCATAAATTTGTCAGCTTAGATATAGACAAGTGCGTAGGCTGCCGCGTGTGCGAGTACGCCTGCTCTATGGAGAAATACAAAGCGTGCAACCCGTCCAAGTCAAGGATTCGCATGGTGCGTATTTACCCGCACACCAACGCCGCCATCAACTGCCGCTTGTGCGAGGACGCGCCCTGCGTGGCGGTCTGCCCGCGCAAAGCGCTTACGCAGTCGGAAGAAAACGGCGTGATTTTGGTCAACGACGAGCTGTGCAGCGGCTGCGGCTGGTGCATAAACGCCTGCGATTTCGGCGCGATTCAGATAGAGAACAGCACGGTCAGGATGTGCGATTTGTGCGGCGCGAGAGAGGACGGTCCCGCCTGTATCGAGTGGTGCCCCGAGAAGGCTTTGGAATTATCGAGCAACGACGTTTTGTCGCAACAGTCGCGGATTGAAGCGGTGAAGAATTTGGTGGAAGCAACTAAATCCAAATAAATGAATGCTCAATGCGCAATGCTCAATGCGCAATGAAGGTAATTTTTATGAAATGTGCCTCGAATGATAACCATTGATACGCTCAAAAAAACGTGACCATCATTGAGCACTGCGCATTGAGCATTGCGCATTCCTCAAGGATTACATGGTGACAAGGATTACATAAATGATAAACTACGCAAACGCGATCAAAAAAATGGAACTCCTTATGGTGGAGCTTTTGAGCAAAGGAATAAACGTCCCCGAGCATATATCCGCCGCCATAAATTCGGCAAGAAATATGACTCTTGTGTACGAAAGGAGTCCGGCGGAATTAGAGGCGGCAATGGACAAATCCCCTTTGCTTCAAAACGCCGAAATTCACCTTTTGATGCTTGCCGAGATGAACGTCGATAAGGATTACGCGGACGGGTGGCAAAGGCAGATTATAGACGCGTACCAAGAGCCGATAACGGTAAAACCAAAGCATTCAAGATACATATCCGGCGTCCCCAAGGGCGACCACGTTGTGCGCTTAAAGTGCGGGGACATCGACGAAAAGATTGACAAACTTATCAAACAGTCGGGTTTGGGCACAAAAGCGCAGGACGACGGGTATCTTTTGGTGCACGGCGGGAAAGAGGACGTAAAGTCCCTGTTGAGCGACATCAGAGAAACAATAAAGCCGAAATAAGGGTATCAGGTACAAGGTATTAGGTAACGGTCGATATTTTTATTAAAAGATTGAAAATGGATCTTTACCTGATGTTTGATAACTGGTCCCTTATATCTCAAACCAAAACTAATTCCCAAAAAGGAAAGAAATTGATATTATGAATAATTTAAAGGAAAAAACAGACTACAAGCGCATTGATTCGGATTTTAAGCACGAAATTGCCAAAATTTGCGGCGGCGAATCGATGAAGTATTGTTATCAGTGCGGCGCCTGCACCTCCGGCTGCCCTTTGGCGCGGCTCATCAACGTTTACCGCCCCAACAGGATTTTGCAGGCGGCGAAGCTCGGGCTAAGAAGCATTCCGCAAAGCAGCGCGTTTTTGCTGTGTTCGGCGTGTACGCAGTGCACAAAGAATTGCCCGCAAAGCGTCACGGTGCACGGAATTATGCACGCGCTTAAGGAAGCGAATTTAAGCGATCCCGCCGTGCGCGAATACCTTGCGGACCGTTTTGAGGTGGACTTGGCGGCTTTAAGCGCGGAGATACCCTTCCCTGTGTCTTATGCGTGGATATGCCTCCCCGAGGAGGACGGAGAGGACGGCTTTTACAAGACCTTGCGCGAAACAATGCGTAAGTCCCTTGCGGAAAAGGCGGCGAAAAAGGGGAAAGGCAAGCCCAAAAACGCGCCCAAGGTGGCGGTGATAGGCTCGGGTCCCTGCGGGATTACCGCTGCGTGGACGCTTGCCAACGCGGGTTGCGCCGTGACCGTTTATGAAAGTCTGCCCGAGGCGGGAGGGATGCTGCTTGCGGGTATTCCCGACTATCGCTTACCCAACGAGGTTGTGGCCGCCGAGATAGAGAACGTCAAAAAGGCGGGCGTCGAAATTAAAACGGGCGTCGCCGTCGACCGCAAATTATTTGATAAATTGACCAAAGACGGCGGACTGGTGCTTATCGCCACCGGTGCGCAGTCTAATCGCAACCTTCGTATAGAGGGCGCGGACTTACAGGGCGTCGTACCCGTGCTGGACTTTTTAAAGAAATTCAACCTTAAACAGCCGACGAATATTGGCAAAAACGTCGTGGTTATCGGCGGCGGCAACGTCGGCATAGACGCGGCGCGTACGGCGTTACGCTGCGGCGCGAGTTCCGTCAAGCTGTTCTGCCTTGAAAGCAGAAACGAAATGCCCGCTTTCGGGTGGGAAATCAAGGCGGCCGAGGACGAGGGTGTAAAATTATACCCTTCGTGGGGGCCGAAGGTCATAACGGGCGCAAACGGACAGGTGAATGGCGTGGAATTTATCCGCTGTAAGTCCGTCTTTAACGCGGAAAAGAAGTTTGCCCCCGTATTTGATGAGAAAACGGTGGAAAAAACCGAGGCGGATACGGTGATTATGGCTATCGGTCAATACCCCGACCTTGGCTTTGTTTCGCCCGCCGTCGAAAAGGAAAGGGGAGCGGTGGTCGTAAACCCCGAAACTATGGAAACCAATATCCCCGGCGTTTACGCGGGCGGCGACACGGTGTCCGGCACGGCGAGCCTCTTAGAGGCGATTGTAGCGGGCAAGACCGCCGCGACCTATATTATAAAAAGGGTAAAGGGTTAAGCGTATGAAAAGATATAAAAAAGAATTAAACGGTAAGTTGGAAATCGGGCAGGTGTTTTATACAAAACGCTTCTCTTTGACGGTCGACAGGGCGCTTTGCAAGGGCTGCAAGCTGTGCGAGATGATTTGCCCCCGCGACGCGATAAAATTAGTGCCTCAGCCGAGCGTAAAGGGCAAAGCGGTCGCGCCGATTATCGACGTGGACGTGGGTAAGTGCGATTATCACGGCATTTGCGCGGTAATCTGCCCCTTCTCCGCCATTAAGATACATAGCGGCGACGTGGGCGGCGACATGGTCGAGGGCGCTATTTCCGTTGTAAAGGGCGTTTTCCCCGTATTGACGCGCGATTTGGAAATTGACGAAAGCAAATGCAAGAAAGGCTGTAAAGAGTGCGCCGAAAAGTGCCCGCTTAATGTTATAGAGATGAAGGAAAAGGCGGTTGTAGGCAATCGGGAACTTTGCGCAGGCTGCCAAATTTGCTGGGAGGTTTGCCCGGAGGACGCGGTCAAGCTGACCAAGTTTATCGAGGGTGTTATCAGAATTGACGAAAAGCTTTGCCCAAAAGCTTGCAAAAACTGCCTTGACGTCTGCCCCGTGGACGCGCTTTATATCGACGAAAACAAAAAGGTGCGCGTCAATGACACGAATTGCATCTATTGCGGCGCGTGCGAAACCGTTTGCCCCGTCCCCGAAGCAATCAACATAAAGAGAACGGTGGTACGCCACACCCCCATCGAGTCGGGTGCGTGGTACAAGGGCTTAGAGCGCGTTACGTCCTTTGAGGGGCTTAATAAGGAAATGGGAGCCATTCGCGCCGTCAAGCAAAGGAAGGCAGTGGGGGACTTGAAGGAAAAAAAGTAGTGATTTTCCCGATGTGGGTATGTACCTGCCTTATCAAACAGTAGATTGATAGAACATTTACAAACCCTAATAACCAAAAGGAGAATGCAAATGAAGTTATTAAAATATCAAATTGAAAGAATAGAGGCATATGAGCAAGAATGTAAAAAGAATAGCATAGACCCGAACATCGAAATTGAAAAAGCAAAGGCAGAAACAATAGAATTGTTGGAGAAAAGAATTGCTCGGTTATACAAAGATATCGAAGGTCAAAATATAAGATTTCCAGTTTATACGGATTTGCTGAGAGAAGATTTAAAATTTAGGACAACATATGCTGAGTTATACACGCTCTTAATATTAATGGTTGATTGGTATAAAACAAGAGACCGAGATATTCCGAATGGGTTACGTCAAGTTAGAAATATTTGGGTTGCACATATAGATTGGACAGTTAGACTGCAATCACCAAAGTCACCAGAAATTAGTGAACAGGATTTATTGCAAGCGTTGAAGGATGCTTGGGATATTAGAAACAAGTATGCGGATCAACTTAGTTGGTGTGAAGATCCCGTCACAAAAAATTATCCATATACAAAAAACCATCCATTTAAAACAAGAGGAACAAAAAAATCCAAATAAAGATAGAGGTTAAACATGAGAGATATTTCAACCGAAAAGCCGAGAATAGGCGTATTTGTGTGTTATTGCGGGCTTAACATAGCCGGCACGCTTGATATGGACGCGCTTGTGGAGTATTCCCGCCAGCAGGAGGACGTGGTTTACGTGAAAGAAAACCGCTACACCTGCGCGGATCCCGGCCAAAACGAAATTAAAAAGGCGATAATCGATTACAACCTTAACAGGGTTATCGTCGCGGCGTGCAGCCCCAAAATGCACGAGCCCACCTTCCGCAAATGCGTAGAGGAGGTGGGACTCAATCCTTTCCTGTTTGAAATGGCGAACATAAGGGAGATGTGCTCGTGGTGCCACTCCGGTCAAAAGAAAGATGCGACCGAAAAGGCGAAGGAAATCATCAGTATGGCAATCGCCAAGGTCAAGCTGCTTGAACCCTTAACGAGATTTAAGGTGCCCGTCACCAACCGCGCTATGGTTATCGGCGGGGGTATCGCGGGTATCAACGCTGCGCTCGATATGGCGAACATGGGTTATAAGGTGTACATGATAGAGCGGGACGAGAGCATAGGCGGCCATATGGCGCAGCTTGACAAGACCTTCCCCACGCTTGATTGCTCGATATGTATCGAGGGGCCCAAGATGGTCGAGGTGGCGCGCAACCCCAACATCGAGCTTATTTCCTTTGCCGACATCATCAGCGTCGACGGCTTTATAGGCAACTTTAAGGTGACGGTGCGCAAAAACCCGCGCTATGTCATCCAAAAAAGCTGTACGGGCTGCGGCGAGTGCGCCGACGTCTGCCCCGTCGAGTACCCCAACGCGTGGGAGCTTAACTTGGGTACTCGCAAAGCCATTTCCGTACCCTTCGCGCAGGCGGTGCCCCTTATCTTTACCGTCAACCGCGAGCATTGCATCGACTGCTATAAGTGTGTCGAGGTGTGCGGCGGGCGCAAGGCGATAGATATGGAGCAAAAGCCGGAGATTTTGGAAATCGAGGTCGGCACAATAACGGTCGCCACGGGCTGCGATTTTTACGAGCCTTACGACGACAACCGCCTTGGATACGGGAAGTACCCCAATGTGGTGACCGCTTTGGAGGCCGAAAGGCTTATCAACGCCGCGGGTCCAACGGGCGGTCAGGTGGTGAGGGCGTCGGACGGCAAACTGCCCAAAACCATCGTGTTTGTGCAGTGCGTGGGGTCGCGCGATGTGAAAAAATACGAGTATTGCACGGGCTTTTGCTGTATGTACGCCATAAAAGAGGCTATACTGATAAAAGAGCACGAGCACGACACCGAGATATACATACTCTATATGGATATGCGCACCAACTTTAAGGGCTTTGAGGAGTTTTATAGAAGGGCGAGGGAGTTAGGCATAAACTTTGTGCGCGGAAAGCCTACCCAGATATTAGAGACAGACAACAACAACTTGCTTGTGAGGACGGTGGACACTATTTTGGGCGAATCCGTAGAAATCGAGGCGGGCATGGTTATTTTAAGCACGGCGGGACTCCCCAGCAAGGGCACGGACGATTTGTCGCGTATTCTGCACGTCACACGGGGCACGGACGGCTTCTTCCTTGAAAGCCATCCGAAGTTAAAGCCCATCGACGCGCCCGTGGACGGAATCTTTTATGCCGGCGCCTGCCAGGGGCTTAAGGATATACCGTACAGCGTTTCGCAAGGGAGCGGTGCTGCGGGTCGGGCGGCTACAATACTTTCGAAGAAAGAGGTTGAAATCGAGCCTATCGTCGCCGTCGTGAATCCCGAAAAGTGTTTAAGAGCCAAAGGAGCCAAGTGCGGAATATGCACAAAGGTCTGCCCTTACGGCGCGCCTACGGCACCCGAAAAGGGGGCTATGACCATCAATCCCGCCAAGTGCCACGGCTGCGGCACCTGCGTCGCGGACTGCCCTACGGACGCCATTGACCAAAAGCATTTCTCGGACGCGCAGATATTCGCCCAAATTCGCGCCGCGCTCGCCGATAAACCGGAAGAAAAAATCATGGGCTTTTTGTGCAACTGGTGCTGCTATAGCGGCGCGGACCTTGCCGGAACCAGCCGTTTTGAGTATCCCACCCGTATCCGCGTGATAAGGACAATGTGCGCGGGGCGTGTGGACAAGGATTTCGTGTTGGAAGCCTTGCGCATGGGCGCTGGCGCAGTCTTTGTGGGCGCCTGCCACCTTCCGACCGACTGCCACTATATCGAGGGCAACCTTTGGATGAAGGAGCGCATGGAAGCCCTGCACAAGGTCTTAATAGAGCAGGGTATGAGCCAAGAAAGGCTATTGTTTACCTATGTTTCCGCTGCCGAGGGTCTTATTTTCGCCAACATCATGAAGAACATGGACGTGATGTTGAAGGACATGGGCGCGACAAGAATCCGCGAGGAAAACGCCAAGTTATTGCCTTATATTGAGAAGATTTTGGGCAAAAAAGGACTTCTTCCTCTCAAGTAGGATAGTGGAATGTAAATAACGAACAGGGGTACCGGCAAGGGTGCCCCTTTTTTTTTCGTGTTCATTAGACTTCTTTCTAAACCCGACACGGCGCATCTATCGGCATCTTTTTGGTCTAAAAATATTTGGTGAGGTTAGACCCGAAATGGTGGGAGCGGAGTACGTTACGAATGAGCACGGTAAACAATTTGCGCATAACCAATCAAGAAGAATACGACGAACACTTAACAAAGTTAGAGCAATATAATGAGTATTTTTCCACCGCCAACCCAATGGGTTATTTGTGCGGGTCGTAAGAGCACCTTTGAACTAATCGATTTAAAAGATAACGCGGTGCAATTTGGATTAAACGGCGCAAACAAAGGCGATGAGAATTTCACAAGAACATTTACCGTCAGGTACGTTAATGATAATGATTGCGGTTTTTCGCTTTCAGGAAACAGCAGCAACGCACAAAACGGTTACACCGCCGTACAAAAATATGACGATGCTATATCAGAGTATTTTACAATCGCTCATTTTAATTTTTCCGGTTCATTTATGTATTCGATAGGCAGCCGTATGTCATTGCCGGCGATAATAGCCGTTAATAATCAGGAAATACCGGGCATGACCTTTGAAATAAATCTGCCCTTATATAATGCCTTTGGGAGAATATTCAACGAAGAAATATCGATATGATAAAAGCAGAAAAACATCAATGGGGGGGCGCTTTGTGTCGGGATAATCGCATAATGCCCCCCCTTTTTTAAATGGGAAAACAAATAATGGATACAAAAACAGGTTGATTTTTTAGGATTTATTTCTTCTCCGCGCCGCCGCAAACGAGGCAATCGGGATTCCTTTCTGCCCTCACAGGCACAACCCTGTCGGATAACAAATCAAAATAACGAATAAAGCCAGCGCTCTTTATTCCAAGCAGAGTCTTGATTGCCGTCAGCGCCATGTTTGAGCCGATTATACTTGCCGCCGCGCCGATTACGCCATGCTCCTTTGACGGGTTTTTGAGTAGGGTTGGTTGGCAGGCGAGGCAGGGCGAAAGACGGGGCAGAACGGAGAAAACATAGCCCTCGAAGCCGCTTATTCCGCCGTCAATCAGGGGGATATTCAAATCAACGCAATATTTATTAAGTATAAGCCGCGTTTCAATATTGTCGACGCAGGATAATACTATATCCGCGCTTTTTACAATATCTTGCGCGTTTTTTTCATCAAGCCGCAAGATATGGGGTGTTACTTTTATACCGCCGTTAAATGCCGCGAGTTTTTCGCCCGCCGACACCGCCTTTTCTTTACCCAAATCCCCTTCAAAATGAATAAACTGGCGGTTAAGGTTGGTTAGCTCGACCTTATCATAATCAACAATATCGATATGTCCCACTCCCGCCGCCGCAAGGCAATAAAGCACAGAAGAACCCAGTCCCCCCACGCCCACGACCAACACTCGCGAACAAGACAGCTTTTTTTGTCCGCCCTTGCCGACTTCCTTTAATACAATTTGCCTGATAAATCTATCGTCCATAAAAACTGCTCACTTTTTGCATAATAACAACAGCGCGTATGATAATTATAACACATTGCCGTGTTGTTGTCAACATACGGGATACAATCCGTTATATTAGTGATAATATAGGGAAGTTTTGTTGACAAGCGTCAAAAAATGGTTTATAATACAAATTAGCGTAGCTAAGAACAGCTAAAAATCCGCAAATAATGCAAGAGCACAGACAATCAAAGCAAACAAAATAAAGCAAAGTACAAAAGGGTACTATTACAAAATGAAGCGTATGACGGTAAGAATGAGGATGTACGCCACGATTGCCATAGCGATCGCGGCGGCGTTGCTTATCGGCTTATGCGGGCTTTTAAGCGTCAGCCAAATGAATAAAAGCATACGGGACAACGACGAAAACATCGTCAGGCCCCTCTCGCACCTTAACAAAATCACGTACGACGCGGGGCAGATAAAAGCTCTTGTGCGCGATGTCATCATAGGGACTGTGGACGAAAATGTTTTTGCGGCCATTAAGGATTATCAGGACGACATCAGCGACCGTATAGACGACTATAAAAATGATTTATCAAGCAGTAACCTTGTCGATACAGACGAATTCAGCGTTTTAACGACCCTTATTGCAGAGATATCCGGCTGGGCATGGGATATGTATTATATTGCGGATTTGTATGACAAGGGACAGCCGGATCAGAAGGACGCCGCAAGAAATCTCTTAAACGGAACAACCGCGACAAAAAGCCGTATCGTCGATGAGCTATTAGAGGAATTAGTAGCAATAAATACGGAAAAAGCTGCCGTAAGTAGCAAGCGCGCCGAAAGCCTGTACAAGGTGTCTGCAGTCTTGATCGGCGGCATATACGGCGCGGCAGTTCTAAGCTTGGCCGTTTTCGGGATCATGCTTATAAGGTCGGTTAATAAATCCGTCGAAACGATTGTTACGACTGCGGAAAGCTTTGCCGACGGTAACACCCGCATGGGCGACGTTGCCTTGCCAAACGACGAAATGGGACGGATAGGGCGCGCCATGAAAAAGGCGGCAGACGCCATAGCGCGGTTAATCTCGGACAACAACGAAGTGTTCAATGCCGCAGGCGCAGGACTTTTAAGCGCGCGTACCGACGCGGGCAAATATATGGGCGATTATTACGACCTCAGCCGCAGTATCAATGCTACGCTTCAGGCGTTTTGCGACCACCTTGACGTAGTACCCGTCGTAATATCGTTTTTTGACCTAAACGGTAAATTTGTGTACGGCAACAAGGCGATGACCGACCTTATTGAGTGCTGCGGCGTCGATCCCAACAGTCCCTCGCTGCTTGCCAATATTATTACATCCAAGCAGTCCGATGTTCTGCCCGACGGCGCGGCGGCTGCATTTAAGGGGAGCAAATTCGACGGTTTTGCAGTCGTCGTTACGCTTCACTCTGACAAACGTGGAGAGACGCATACCTTTACGGCATCACTCCACCGCGTTTACGGGGCGGGAGCGACAAACGGCGACCCGACGTCTTTAATGTTGACCATGGCGGACATCAGCGAGGTTTCACGAGCTAAGGAAGAAGCGGACAAAGCAAGCCGCGCAAAATCCGATTTTTTGTCCAACATGAGCCATGAAATCCGCACCCCCATGAACGCCATCATAGGTATGGCGCAAATTGCCCGCCGCACCGACGATAAAGACAAGGTGCGGGAATGCATAAGCAAGATAGAAAGCTCATCCAACCACCTTTTGGGTTTAATAAACAACGTATTGGATATGGCTAAAATAGAGGCTGGTAAGCTTGTGCTGTCGCTTGTGCAAACCTCCTTAAGCGACGAAATATCGTTTGTTGTGTCCATGGTGCGCTCCCGTGCGGGAGAAAGCAATATCGAAATAGCGCAACAGCTGAATATACAGCGGGATATTGTTATGGCGGATAAGCTACGGCTTAACCAAATCATGATAAACCTTTTATCTAACGCGGTCAAGTTTTCGCCGGGCGGCGGCACGGTCAGCATCAGTGTGACCGAAAGCGAGCCCAGTGAAAACGCCTCGACCTATCTCTTCGCGGTAAAGGACCAAGGGATAGGCATGGAGCAAGACCAAATCGAGCGGCTATTTATGTCCTTCGAGCAGGCCGACATGAGCATTACGAGAAGGTTTGGCGGCACGGGACTCGGGCTGTCCATCGCCAAAAGCCTTGTGGAGATGATGGACGGGCAAATATGGGTGGAAAGTAGGCCGGGCGACGGCAGCACGTTTTTCTTTACCGTGCGCTTAAACGCGGCCGACAAAGCGTGTAGTGGCGCTGCGTGTTTGCTAACGGAAACCTCCGGCACAAGCGATGATTTTTCTTCTTTAAACGCGTTGGTTGTGGACGATATCGAAATAAACCGTGTCATAGTTATAGAAATGCTTTCGGATACAAAGATTAGTATAAGAGAAGCGGCGGACGGGCGTGAGGCGCTGAATGTGTTCGCCGCCTCGGATGTCGGATTTTTTGACATAATATTCATGGATATGCAGATGCCGACGATGGACGGTTGCGAATCCGCCCGCGCCATACGGGCATTAGAACGCGCCGATGCCAAAACCGTCCCCATTGTGGCTATGACGGCTAACGTAATGAAATCCGACGTGGAACAGGTTTTGGCGGCAGGTATGAACGGACACATCGCCAAGCCCATCGATATTGAGAATGTCATGCATACGATACGGAGGATGTGCGTGAAGTAATGCCCGATGCTCAATCAAGGTTATTTGATAAAAATACGTCAGTGTAATTGCGCGTTGAGCATTAAAAATAACTTAAACGGAGGAAAAACAATGAGAAAACTATTTGTGGCGTTATTGGCCTTTGTACTGGCGATGGGCGTGTTGCCCGCTTGTGACAGCGACAAGCCCGTTACCATTACCGTGGTGTCGATGTTTTATGAAAACTCGGCTGCGGACAAGGATTATAACAGGGACAACTTTGTAAACGCGTACACGGCGTTTGAACAAAGCACCGGGCATACGGTCAAAGACGTAAGCACCAAATCGGGAGAGACATGGAAGAAAAAGGTCAACGACGACTTTAAAAACGGTAGCGACCCCGACGTCTTGTACTTCTTTACAGGAGCGGACGCCGAGGAGTTTGTCAAGGCGGGCAAGGTCGTGCCAATCCGGGACATTCAAAGGTCGTATCCCGATTATGCGGCAAACATGAGATCCGCTTTGCTTCCGGTCACCGCCGGGGACAAGTACGCCGTGCCTGTCAGCGGCTACTGGGAGGGGCTGTACGTCAACAAAAAGGTCCTCACCGAGTGCGGGGTGGATTTTCCGGGCGCGAATTATACATGGGAGCAGTTTTTGCTTGACTGCGCAAAGATAAAAGGTGCGGGCAAGATTCCAATATCTTGTGCCTTGGGAATGTATCCGCACTATATCTTCGAATATTTTACTTTCAACAACGGCGATATGGGCAACCATTTGACCCTTCCCGCCGCAGAAAACGACGCCGCGTTTGATAAATGGACTGCAGGATTAGAAGACATAAAGGAACTTTACGAAGCGGGATATTTCCACGAGGACGCTTTGGCGGCAGACGACGACGATAAGGCGACAGAGATAGACCTTCTTATGACTCAGAACGAGGCGGCATTTATGATAGACGGCTCGTGGAAAGCCAGTTTTTTTCAAAACAACGCGGAGGACATAGAGGATTTTATGGTCACCTTTGTTCCCTCTAAGGGCGAGGGGCGCAAAACCACCGAGCTTATCGGCGGGTTATCCATGGGCTATTATATCACCAAAAAGGCGTGGAACGACCGCGCTAAACGCAAGGCGTGCGTGGACTTTGTTATGCACATGACAAGCGACGAGGTCGTCACGTCTTTTGGCGCACTTTCCATTACCGCGCTTAAGGGGGGCATAAAGCCGCCTGATAACCCCGACGCGCTTGTGACCTCGATACTAAAGATGACGAATGATTATACGGGCGTTATGGAGGCGGTGCAGGATTTACTTGACCGCGACAAGCGCACGGAATTGTTTGCCGCCATAAAGGACATCCTTGCGGGAAGTATGTCGGCGGAGGACGCAGTGAGGAAAGTATTGTAGCAGGTGTCAGGTATACGGTCTTACACCTTATACCGTATACCGCTTTGTCCCTATCCCCAACACAAGCATGACCGCTGCGGCGGCAAGAGCTAAGCTTCCGCCCAAGATAAAGGGCGAGCCGTCCCCGAAATATGCCCAAAGTAGCCCCGCAATCGTCGAGGACAAAAGTAGTCCGATTCCCTGCATAGTGCCGAAAACGCCCAAAGCCGTGCCCTTTAAATCAGGCGGAGACATATCGACAAGCATCGCTTTTTCCGCGCCGCTAATCATGGCGGTAAAAATCCCGAAGCAGGCGAAAAGTGCGATCATCGCCGCCCTGCCGGTCAAAAACGCGAACCCGAAATATACAAGCGCGTATACGATATAGGACGAAACGACGATTGTTTTACGGCCCAATTTGTCGGAAAGACGACCGAGCGGAATAGATAAAAGCGACGCCACAATATGCGAAATAAGATATAAGAGTAGTATGTTTTGCGCGTCAAACCCCGCGCTGTTTGCCTTTAAAAGTAAAAAGGCCTCGGACGATTTGCCTAACCCGAATACCAACACCACGCATAGGTAGACAACCAACTTTTTATTAAGCTTGACCTTAGTTTTAACAGCAGCGGGATTATTTATCACCCTTGCCTTCTTTTGTTCTTTTACAAAGAAAAGGATACCCACGCCTATTACTGCGGGTATCATGGACAGCGTGATAACAAATTTATATTCAAAGTCAAAGCTGAGTATCGCAAACGCTAGAAGCACCCCGACCGCCGCGCCCAATGCGTCCAACATTTTGTGAAGACCAAACGACCGTCCCAATTTTTTGCCGCCCGATTCGGCTATCAGTGCGTCGCGGGGAGCCGTTCTAAGCCCTTTGCCCGTCTTATCGACAATCTTGGAAACAAACACGCCTACCCAAGTGCCTGACAGCAAAAGACCTAATTTATAAAAAACCGATGTCGAATAGCCTGCGACAGCAAACGGCTTTTTCATACCGCGCTTGTCGGTGACGTACCCCGCGAAGGTGCGCAAAAATGCGGAGATACTCTCACTCACTCCCTCGATAATCCCGATCAGGTAAGGCGTGGTACCCAAAGTTACCAAAAACAAGGGAAGGATGGGATAGACCATCTCGGTACTCATGTCGACAAAAAGGCTTACCAAGCCCAAAAGGAGCAAATTGCGCGAATTTACTCCTTTAGTTTTTGTATTATTTTGAATTGCGTCCTGCGAAATTATTATTTCTTGAGTAAGAGTTACGGCAAAATTATCCTCGTTTGTTTTTTGATCTTTGGAGACATCTGCGGAAAATTCATTTTCGATTTTTTCTTCCTCTTGCATAAAAACCTCAATAAATAATACGCGACGCACAACGAAACAGCGTATAATGAAAAATAGTTTTAAAATAAAAAAAGGCCATCATTATACGCTGTTTCGTTGTGCTTTAAAATTCTTTACTTCTCCCTAAGGTATTTCCTCATCTGCTCAAACAAATTGGCGGGATTAATGGGCTTGCCTATATGGTCGTTCATGCCCGCCGCAAGGCACTTTTCGATATCCTCGCGGAACACGTTTGCCGTCATCGCGACAATCGGTACCTTTTTGGCGCGCGGTACACTTAGGGCGCGTATTTGCCGCGTCGCCTCGTATCCGTCCATCTCGGGCATCTGCAAATCCATAAAAATTATGTCATATTTGTTTGGTGCGGCTTGATACATTTTCACCGCCGCCGCGCCATTTTCGGCGCATTCTATTTTGACATTTGTGGACTCAAGTAGCGCTATTACTATTTCGCGGTTTATTTCTACGTCCTCGGCGAGGAGTATCGTACGGGTTGAATAATCCTCAAACTGATTTTTCGACGTAGCCTCGGTCTTAGCCGCACCCGCAACTGCACCTTCTTTGTCGATTTTCAGAAGGACATTAAAGGTGAACGTAGAGCCCTTGCCCGGTTGCGACTCCACCCAAATCCCGCCGTCCATCGCCTCAATAATACTTTTTGAAATAGCAAGACCTAAGCCCGTGCCGCCGAATTTGCGCGACGTACTCTTGTCCGCTTGTTCAAACGGACGAAACAGCCTTGCCTTTTGCTCGTCGCTTATCCCAAGACCGGTGTCGGATACGCTGATTTGAAGGCGGCACATGTCGTTATTTTTGGCGTCGGGGGCGGGGAAGAGGCGGGCGTCAAGGATTATCGATCCCTCCTCGGGCGTAAATTTAACGGCGTTAGATAGTAAATTGGTGATAACCTGGCTTAAGCGCTGGTCGTCGCCGATGAGCGATGACGGCATATCCTTCTCAAAATTAACCGAAAATTTCTGTTTCTTTTCTTTTGCGCGGAAGGTGATAACATCCACCACGCTTTGTAGCAATTTTTCAAAATTAAATTTTACGGGAGACAGTTCAAGCTTGTTCGCCTCGATTTTGGACATATCCAAAATATCGTTTATTACCCCCAAAAGGTGCTTGCTCGCCCCCTCTATCTTGCCAAAGCAATACTTCATCCTTTGCGTTTCTTCGGTGGACATCCCTATAGAGGTCATGCCCACTATAGCGTTTAAGGGAGTGCGGATTTCGTGGCTCATCTGCGCTAAAAATACGGACTTTGCGCCGGATGCCGCCTTTGCCTCTGCCTGTTTTTGGACTACAATCCTTAAAAATATAATCAAACCCGCAATAATCATCAAAAACAACGCGCCTATGGCAAGCGCTAACGTAACCTCCAAAAGGTTGGCCTCCCATATAGTCGGCGTGCGGTTTAAGGGGACGTGCGGGTTAGGTAAAAGATCGGTGTTTATGCCGAATTTCGCCGCCGTTTTATAATCGAACCGCCACTCGTAAAACTCCTCCCAATCCTCGTCGGCGTTGTCGTAAAGCCGCGTAAGCGCCCTCCCTTCCGTCGTCGTCAATATATTTGCGGCGGCGAAAGCCACCATTGATGCATCGGAGGATAAGACCTTTCCGCCAAATGTCCCATCTCCTACATAAGAGGAAATCAGGCAAAAGACGGGATTAACCAACGCCCTCGCCTCCGCCACCCTGCGCCGTACCTCGGCCTCGGAATAAATATTTTTGCCGTCGGTCAGGTAATTACCTATCAAAACCAAGGCGTTAGGAGCAAGTCCGCTTATTGTCTTTAATATCTCGTCAAAGGAATCGGGCTGATTGTAAACGGCGCTTACGCCCGTCGGCATTTTGCGAGCTGCCACCGTCGATATTACGTTTTTGGTTATCTCGATACTTCTGGTCAGGTAATTATCGTTAAGTATGTATATTTCTTTCGTGTCGGGGTATAGGCGCACCATTTCTCTGACGGTGTCGAAAAACGCCGCCTTTTCGGGGATGCCGACGATTAAATCTTCTAAATCGTAAAGTATGGCGGGGTCGAAGCCCTGAACGCCGAAGAATAATACGGGCACATTAGGAAAAAGCAGGTAATAATTGCTTAAAACAAAATCGAGCGCCTCGTTGCCCGAAGCGATGATCAAGGATGGGTAACGGGCGACGTATTCCATACGGATCATATCCGACATGATGGTATAAAAGCTGGACCGGATGAGAAGTTCGTTGGCATTAAGGTAAATATTGCGGTAGTCGACGTCGATATGCGATTCCAAAGAGGAACGAAGCGATTCCATCTGGCCGCGCTCATATTGATTTTGCGCGTTGTAAGAATTTATATGAAGCACGGTCTGCCTGTCCGTGGCGAAAGGGTTTTGATTTCTTTTTATCGCTTCCATAATGCTGTCTTCGCCGCCCGCAAGCATTTCCTCGTATGCCCTGCTAAGGTCCTCGACAAAACCGTCATTGGCTTCTGCGAATCTTTTGTTTACGTAAGTATAGCAGGCCTGGTTGTCGACTACGCCCGCTTTTTTTATTCCTTCCGCCCGAAATTCGAAAAGCGACATACGCGGGACTATAACCGCGTCGATTTCGCCGTTTCTTAAGGCCGTCCACAGCTCCTCGATATAAACCTTTCCGACCTTGACCGAGGGATTTGCCCGATCGATATTGTTAGCCACATACTGATTTTCAAAGCGGTACCCCAATCTTAACCCTTCCATATCCTCCCATTTTTCAAAATCATATTTGTGCCCTTCCTTGGCGTACGCGGTAAACAGCACTTGATCTATCGGCTGGGAGGTAGGGACTCTCACAAGAGTGTCGGGGTACATGGCTTCATAGGCGAGCGTCTGAATCGGCAGGATCGCGGCGTCGTTGTTTGCGCTTGTCACGTCGTTTACCGCCGTGAGCATACCCGTCACCTTGCTTACCATTTGATAGCCGCAGCGCTGCAACGCCGTATACACAATGCGCTGCATAATTATCGACTGGTCGTCGCTGATTGCAACCTTGACGATGGGCAGAGCTTCCGCGCCGCTTGCAGGAAAGGAAAAATGCAAAACGGGCGGGCACAGCGCAAAAAACATGACGCAAAGCAACAGCCTTACCGTCAGCGATATATTTTTTCTTTTTTTGGTATTTAACTCATTCATAAGCGTTTTTTCTCTGACAGTCATTAGACTTTTCCAAAAAAGTTTAATAAGGAAAGCACAATGAAGTATAATTTTAGCCGCCCCGCCCCCTAAGTGAGGAAGCGTTCATGGCTCCGCTACAAATATAAGACCGTGCCAAGAAGCGTTTTGGGTCTTGCTTCGTAAGCCAGTGGGTATATTTGCATTACGCTCCGCCCCCATCAAGAGGGAGGGAATAAAATATGGTCGACACTTAGTATTCAGCGTTACAACAATCCTTCTTCGTCCTCTATTCGGGCGATATATTTTCTTAGCGTAATGATGATTTCCTCCAGCACCAGCGGCTTACCTATGTGTCCGTCCATGCCCGCGCTTAAACATTTTTCGATGTCCTCGCGGAATACGTTTGCCGTCATCGCCACAATGGGGATTTGCCCCGCCTCGGGTACCTTCATCGCGCGTATGCGGCGGGTAGCCTCGTACCCGTCCATTTCGGGCATTTGCACGTCCATAAAAATCATATCGTATTTATCGGGCGCGGCTTTAAACATTTCGACGGCGACCGCCCCGTTTTCGGCGCATTCTATATTAAGCTTGGTGGGTTCTAACAGCTCCATCACTATTTCGCGGTTAATTTCCACGTCCTCGACAAGCAATATTGCGCTACCCGAAAAATCGTCAAAGTCCGTACTTTTTTTAATTTGTTTAGAGAAATTTTCAAAGCCCAGGCACTCGTTGATGACGTCCACGATAGAGGATTGATACAGCGGCTTTGGCAGGAATTTGTCTATGCCCGCGTGTTTAGCGTCGGCTTCGATATGGCTCCAATCGACCGAGGAAAACAGAATAACCACGGATTTTTTGCGGGTTTTTTCGCGCATACGACGGGCAAGCTCGATTCCGTTCATGCCCGGCAGGTTCCAGTCCAAAAAGTAAATGTCGTAATTATCCTCCAAGGCTAATAATTCGGACGCCTCCTCGCCACTTGCCGCGACGTGGCAGACAATACCCAAATTTGCCGCCGTATTCATAAAGAACTCGCGGACCTCCGGCTCGTCGTCCACGGCGAATATGCGGATATTGTTCCAATCAATCCCCTCGGCAAGCAAAGGCAGTCGTTCCTCGGTGCCTCTCTTAAATAAAGCGGTAAAGGCGAATTTTGAGCCTTTTCCCACTGCCGACTCCACCCATACCTTACCGCCCATAAGCTCTACAATGCGCTTACTTATGGCTAAACCGAGACCTGTGCCGCCGTACTTGCGGGACGTAGCCGCCTCGGCCTGCTCGAAGGATTTAAACAGCCTCGCCTTTTGCTCGTCGTTGATTCCTATTCCCGTGTCGGTAACGCTGATTTGCAATTTACAAATATCGTTTTCCTCCCACAGGAGATTTGCGTCCACGGTTATATTGCCCTGCTCGGGGGTGAATTTGACGGCGTTAGACAAAAGGTTGGTGATAACCTGCGTAAGCCGCTGGTCGTCGCCGATAAGGGCGCGGGGGATATTGTGGTCAATATTGACGTAGAGGTGTTGCTTTCTTTCGTCCACGCGGAAGCCCACGACATCCGTGACCTTGCGCAGCATAGTCTCAAAATTAAATTCTGCGGTAGAGAGCTCCAGCTTGCCCGCCTCTATTTTCGCCATATCCAAAACATCGTTGATAACCCCCAAAAGATGCTTGCTGGCACCGTCTATCTTGTTGAAAGCGTAATCCTTCTTTTCGATTGTCTGGGCGGATTTTCCGATAGAGGTCATGCCTATTATGGCGTTTAAGGGGGTGCGCATTTCGTGGCTCATGCGGGATAAAAAGTCTGATTTTGCGGCGTTTGCGGCATTTGCGGAACTTAGCGCGGCTTCCAGCTCCTTCTCGTGATTCAAAAATACGGTGATGTCGCGGATAATATTGGCGATAAGTATCATTTCGCCGTGCTCGTTCCTGATACTGAACATACTGTGCTCGATAGGTATTGGTCTGCCGTCCGCGTGGATAAGCTCGCCGCGGGAGAGCCAAAAACCAAACTCCCTTACGCTTTGAACGGCGTCGCCTCGGAGTGTCTTTATATATTCGGGGCTGAACAGGCTTTCGATTGTCATTGCGGGCGAACCTATGGCATAGCCCGCAATCCTAAAGGCGCCTGAATTCGCGTACAGCACCTTTCCCGTCAAATCGAGGATACACACAAAATCGTTGCCCTCCTCGATAATGGCGCGCTGCCAGTTGAGGGTAATCTCCTTTAAGGTTTGCTCGGTCACGTCTACGGCGACGCCACGGCAACCCAAATATTCACCGTCCTCACAGATCGGGATAAGCGTCCAACGGTAATACCTGCCGTTTTTAGCCAAAGACTGAAAACGCACAACCGCCGAACAGACGGTTTTAAGCCGGTTAAGCGAGTCAGTTACAAACGCCCTGTCCTTGTCCGCCGCAATGTCAAAAAACGGCTTACTCGCGACGCCCATCAGCGTAAAACTGCTGCCGGCGTTTCGGCGGATATTGGTGACGTTATGCTCCGCGTCAAGCTGCACGGTACAATCGGTGAATGTCTCCCAAAAAGAGACCATCCATTGTAGATCCATTTCGCCTGTGCTGGATGCTATTTCTTCGATGATTTTTTTGCCGATTTTATCCATTACAATCTCTTTTTTTATAGTAGACTTAATTGCTAACCTTCCGCGGCACGTCCGAGGGCGTCTGTTTGCCGCTATAAAAACTTGCTCAACGCGTACGCAGCGCTGCTGCGCCCGCGTTTCGCAGCCTTTTATATCAGTCAAATACCTATCCCTTATTCAACCACGTTAGGTTAGGAAATAAATCTGGTAAATAACGCGGAATGAAAGAATGCAAAACAAAAGATAACTCAAATTGAAATTTGATGTTCATTGTGCATTACAACTCGACTTCCGCTCCGCCTTCTACTATCAATCTATTTGGGGCGTCAAATTTTTCCGCCATTTCGCGGTCAAACAATTCACCGGGCTTTAGGTGGACGGGTACATTGTGTTTTGCCCCTATGAGGCGCGCGCATTCGGCGGCCTCGGTTAATCCCATATTATAATGCCCGTCGGCACACAAAAAGGCGTAATCCAATTTACGCGCGGCGAAGGTCAGCATCTGCGCCGTCGTTGACGTGTCTCCGCAAAAGTACAACTGCTTGCCATCCATAGTGACGACATAGCCTACGCATTCCGTAGTTGAGTGTCCCGCGTTGTTACCCGCCTCTACCGCCTCGATTTTTACACCCTTAACGGTAAAGGTATTGTGCTTGCCGCCCTTAAGCGCCTCGACATTGGATATTGTGACGCAACCCTGTTTTTGTGTAATCATTTCCACGCGGTTGTGGTCGTAGTGCTGGTGGGTAATCAGAACTATGTCGGCGGGCACCTCGTACCCCTTACCCATAAACGGGTCTATAAAAACTACCACCCCGTCCTGTGAAGTCAAACGGAAGCTTCCATGACCCTGATACAATAATTTTGCCATTTAATAATTCCTCCTTTGGTGCGCCATACTTTTTAAATCCGCTGCAAATAGAGTTAACTCTGCATAATTACTTTGTGTAGTATAACAAAAAATTCTTAATAAAGCAACAAAAAATTCGTGTTTTGCAATAGACATATTTCCAAACTTAGCGCGGGGTTTAACGGTGCCTTTATCCGCACGCACGCACGAAAGCAAATCGCTACGGACGTGTGTTTTGTCTTTCTTCAGCAGGAAACCTGTCTCACAACCTGATTGCGGACAAATAAACCGCTTAATGGGGTGGTTAATACAAAGATTGCCGCACGGAGCAGAGGCCAGCGGGACGACCGCCTCCGCGTTACACCGGCGGTTTTGGTAAACCCGGACCGTTATCCCCCTCTTTTGCGCCTTTGACGCAAACTGTGTCTTTTTCAGTGCCGGCGCTTGTTGTGTTTTTAGCGTCTGCGTCTTGCTTGTCCCGCCTGGGCTTTCCGATAAACACGTACAAAACAAGGATTAACAAAATTATTCCCGTGGTAAACCCTATTAAAAACGCTATGGCTTCTCCCGTCATGACTTTTCTCCTTCTTCTTCTTCTTCTTCAGTCTTTCTTTTTCTTACAAAAACATACCAATGTGACCAAACTATCAGACTTCCCGTCAAAAAGCCCATCAATATCCACGGCCACCACGGTTTTTTATCAAATTGTGCCGTTACCGTCAGGTTGCCTGTTATGTTATCAAATATCTCGTCCCATCCCGCAAACGTATACTTATACCATATATCCCACTTTCTTGTGGGCAGGTCCGGCTCCTTTGCCCCCGCTCCGTAGTTTACCTGTTCTGTGGAGAGAACCTCTTTGCCCGCCCCGACAAACGTCACGGTATATTTGCGTAGTACTTCTTCAAATTGCGCCGTGTATGTCGTGTCTGAGGTTGCCTTTGATATAGTCTTATCCCAACCCTTGAATACGTAATGATATTTGGGGGTTGACGCCTTTGCAGGCTCATCGGGCTGAGTTGGCATACCTCCCTCGGGCAGCTCCTGCACTTCGATAATATTCCCGTCGCCGTCAACAAACGTAACTTCGTGTCTAAGAACTTCAATTTTATACGACAAGGTCACGTTGCCCGCAGCCGACTCCCGCCCCGACGGGCCGGATAGACCGGTGTTATACCACACCACGTGCCAGCCTTCTTCTGCGGGTATGCCCGTGTAGGAGTAAGTTATCCTGTCGCCATAGTATATCGTGTCGCCGCTTTTTACGTCTCTTCCGTTTACTTTGGCTGCAACATTGCCGCCGAAGGTAATAGTGTACTCAATGTTTGCCATTGCCGCCGAAATAGTGACATCGCCCGCAACGACTTCAGAGCCCGCCGCGTCGGACAGGCCCTTGTTGTTCCATACTTGCTTTTTGCCTTCAGCTGCGGGTGCGCCAGTATATGTGTAGGTAACGATATCGCCGAAGTACACCGTGTCGCCGCTTGCCGCGTCAATCCCGTTTACCTTAACCGTGACGGTTTTTTCATCAAAGGTGATAGTGTATGTTCTGATTTCTTCGTCAAACTGTGCGGTATAGGTCACATCGTCATCCACCTCCTCTATCGCCGGACTCCACGTGTTGTTAAACGCATATTTTATAGTGTTCGTAGGCGTCTTTGTAGGCGTTTTGCCCTTGTAAGAAGGCGTATCGTTGTATTGATACGGCTCGATTTGAAGAGTCTTTCCATCGCCATCCAGCCACGTAACAGTATAGTAGCGGGTAGAAGGAGTGAATACTGCGGTGAATTCCATGCCATCACCGCTTACCGTAGTGGTGCCGCTTGTAAAGGCGGGATCCCAGCCGGTGAAGATGTAGTTCTGGGTGTCGGTGCTTGCCTTGGAAGGAATCGTTCCGCCGTAAGTTATGCTTTGTTCGTACATGAGGTCGGGCGTAGTCCATGTGCCGTCATCTCCATCAATGTTCTTGAAAGTAACTGTGTAGTACCTGGTTTTTGCGTCAAACTGCGCGATATAGGTGGCGTTGCCCACCACTTCCACTATAGCAGGCGTCCAACCGCTGAAGGAGTAGGAGAACTTTGCGTCAGAGGGTCTCGTGGGGGCGAAGCCGGCGTAGGAGGGCGTTTCGCCGTATTTGTAGACCTCTACTTCAAGCTCCTCGCCGTCCCAATTCTCCCACGTAATGGTGTAGCTTCTCAGCGTAGGCGTGTAGTCCGCCGTAAAGGATATGTCGCCCTCAAGCTCCATGCCCGCCGTAAACCCGAGCCACTCCTTGAACGCGTAGTGGTACTGCGCCGTCGACGTCCGCGTCGGCTCGGTAGGCGGTGTAATCACCGTGCCGTACTCCGCCTTCAGCGTTTTAAGCACCGTCGTCCCGTCGTAGTCGTAGAACGTATATGTGTACTGGTTAACAGTGTAGTGCGCGAACACGGTCAAATCGTCGGTAATGTCCGTAAAGTCGGTGACCTTGGTGCCCTCGCCGTTAAGCTCGGTGTACCAGCCGGCAAAGCTCTTGCCCTCCGAACTGAGGTCGGGC
>Ga0123353_10001533_pt1 | contig 28253 bp, 29 predicted proteins | sample TergutLab28metaG_3_FD_92763 | JGI IMG/M metagenome (GOLD analysis project Ga0123353, IMG submission 92763) | Labiotermes labralis P3 segment gut microbial communities from Petit-Saut dam, French Guiana - Lab288 P3 | ecosystem: Host-associated > Arthropoda: Insects > Digestive system > Gut ...
CCTTTCAAAAGAAGGGGCTGGCGTGGCTGCTGGCCAATCCGCGCGGGCTGCTGGCCGACGAGATGGGCCTGGGCAAAACGGTGCAAGCCCTCGCCTGGCTGGCCACCACCCGCGCGCTGCCGCTGCTGCTGATCGTGCCCCCGCACCTGATCCGCAATTGGCAGCGGGAGATCGGCCGCTTCCTGGCCCTGGAAGACGGAGTGCGCGTGCATGTGCTGCGCGGCCTAAAGCCCTACGCTCTGCCCGAGGCCGACATCTACATCGTGCATTATCTGCTGTTACGGGGCTGGAAAAAAATCCTGCCTGACTTGGGTATGCGCGCGGTGATATTCGACGAGATACAGGAGCTCCGTCACGCCGGCACCGAGAAGTATTCGGCGGCCAGCCTGATTGCCGAGGCTTGCGACCGGGTGATTGGCCTATCCGGCACGCCGATCTACAACAAGGGCGGCGAGATTTGGAATGTGATCAACATACTGGACTTTCACTTTCTGGGCAGTTGGGAGAGTTTTACCAGGGAGTGGTGTTACGGCTACGGCAACGCTATTGTATCCAAACCCGATGTGCTGGGCGACCACCTGCGCCGGGAGGGGCTGATGTTCCGCCGCACCAAAGCCGAGGTGCTGAGCGAGCTGCCGCCCAAGCGCCGTGCGGTACAGGAGATCGACTTTGACGACGCGGTGTACCGCAAGCTGATGCTGCCCGCCCTGGAAAAGCTGCCCATGCTGCGGGATGAGAACCTCACCGCCTCTCAGCGGGCGCTGCTGGAGGAGCAGATCAGCCAAGACGAGCGGCAGGCCACCGGCGTGGCCAAAGCGCCCTTTGTGGCCGCATTTGTGCGGGCTTTGGTGGAGAGCGGGGAGCGGGTGCTGCTGTTTGCCCATCATCATCAGGTGATGGACCTGTACCGCAAGGAGCTGCGCGCCCTGGGTCCGGTGTTTGTCACCGGGCGGGAAAGCACCGCCCAGAAGGACCTGTCCGTGTTGGCGTTCCAGGCGGGGGATACGGATTTGTGCTGCATATCGCTGCGCTCCGCCGCCGGGCTCAACCTCCAGCGGGCCAGTTGCGTGGTGTTCGGAGAGTTGGACTGGTCGCCCGCGGTGCACAGCCAGGCCGAGGATCGCGCCCACCGCATCGGCCAGCCGGACTCGCTGCTGTGTTATTACCTGGTGTCGCCCCGGGGCTCGGATCAGGACATGCAGGAAACCCTGGGCCTCAAGGTGAGCCAATTCTTGGGGATCATGGGCGACGTTGCCCCCGCTCCTGGCGATCAGGCGGAGCAGGAGAGTTTGGCGCGGGCTCATATTCGCAGTTTGGTGGCGCGGCTGGCGGCAGAGGGACAAGGAAGGACTTGAAAACTGCTTGCATATTGCAATGCAATCGCATACAATATGAGAGAAGCAAAATCGAAAGGAGTAGTTGTTATGCAAAGAACAGCAAACGTATTTGCTCGTGTTGAGCCGGAAATAAAGCAGCAGGCAGAACAGGTTCTGAGTCTGCTGGGAATTCCCATGTCCAATGCAATTGGGCTCTTTTTGCGCCAGATCATCATGCAGAGAGGAATCCCCTTCGACATGAAATTGCCGGTACGAAAGCCCACTGCAATTGGCGCGATGAATGCCACAGAGCTAAGCGCTGAGTTAGAAAAAGGATATGCCGATGTTGCCGCCGGGCGGCTTTACGATCTTGATGATGTTGTTGCCGATATGCAGAAGGATTACGGCGTATGATTTACAGAGTTCAACTTGCAGAAGAGGCAAAACAGGATTTGCGTAGTATCTATGAATATATTGCCTTTTCTTTACTGGAGCCTGAAATTGCGCAGAACATCGAGCAACAGATTGTTGTCGAACTAAAGTCATTGCGTCAAATGCCATGCAGATATCCCATTTATCAAGAGGAGCCGTGGAAAAGCAGGGAGCTCCGCAGGATAAATATTGGGAATTATAGCGGCTTTTATTTGGTTACGGAGAAATCCGTTCAGGTAACGCGTATTCTGTACAGCGGCAGAGATATTAGCTGCATTCTTGGCCCATGAGGGAGGTCCACCCCATGCAATTCACCATCAGGCCGGTACAGGTCGGCGACGGAAAAGGAATCAACGCCTTGCGCAGGATGCCGGGTGTGTTTGAAAACACCCTGGGTATCCCATCGGAGCGAATTCAACGGAATGAAGAGTATATCCAGACACTTGATCGAAATTCGCATCAGTTTATGGCGGTGATCCAAGACGCAAACGGGGAAGAGCACATCATCGGCATGGCCGGGCTTAAGGTCTATGATAACCCACGCACCCGCCACGTGGCAGGGGTCGGCATCATGGTGCACGCGGAATATCAGCGCCAGGGCGTGGGCACACGATTGATGGAAGCCCTGTTGGATATCGCTGACAATTGGCTGATGCTGGTACGCGTGGAGCTCACCGTGTTTGTGGACAATGTCCCGGCCATCGCCATGTACGAGAAGTTGGGTTTTGTGATCGAGGGCATCAAGCGGGCAGAGGCCATTCGGAATGGGCGCTATATCGATACCTACATGATGGCGCGTTTGCGATATCTGCCGGAACAGACGGGGGAGTGAACGATTGAAGCACCTTGAGCTGCGGCGAAACCGGAGCGTGGCGCTGCCCGCCTTTTTCCCCGACGGCACCTACGGCGCGGTGAAAGCAGTGGATGCCGCAGACCTGCGGGATGCGGGTATCGGCGGCGTGGTGATGAACGCGCTGCACCTATCGCAAAAACCGGGCACTAGCCTGGTGAAGCGCATGGGCGGCCTCCATTCGTTCACCGGCTTTGACCGGCCCATCCTCACCGATTCCGGTGGGTTTCAAGTGTTTTCGCTGATACGGGAGAATCCGCGCTACGGCCGCATCCGCGCCAACGAAATATTGTTCTACCCCGGCATGGGGGAGAAGAAGTACCTCTACTCGCCGCAAAAGTGCGTGCGCAACCAGTTCGCCCTGGGTTCGGATATCATCATGTGCCTGGACTACTGCACCCACCCCAACGACCCCACCGAGGTGCAGCGGCAGTCGGTGGAAACCACGATCCGCTGGGCCGGGCTGTGCAGGCAGGAGTACGAGCTGCAATGTAAAAACCTGCGCCTTGCGCCTGAAGACAGACCGCTGCTCTTTGGCATCATACAGGGCGGCAACGACAAGGAACTGCGCGCCCGCTGCGCCCAGGCCCTCATCGAGACCGGTTTTGACGGCTTCGGTTTCGGCGGCTGGCCCCTGGACGATCAAGGCAATCTGATAGACGACATCCTGGCCTACACGGCCTCGCTGATGCCCGATCACCTGATCAAGTACGCCATGGGTTTGGGCAGGCCCGAGGAGATCGTGCGCTGCGCCCGCATGGGTTACGACCTGTTTGATTGCGTGATCCCCACCCGGGAGGCCCGCCATCACCGGCTCTACGTGTTTACCAGGCCGGACGTGACCGAGCCCGACTTCTATCGTTTTTTGTACATCATGGACGATACCTATGCAGCCGACTCCGCTCCGGTATCGCAGGATTGCGATTGCCACTGCTGCCGCAACTACTCCAGGGCATATTTGAGGCATTTGTTCCGGCTGGACGACGCCCAGGCGTACCGGCTTGCCACCATTCATAATTTGCGGTTTTATGCCATGCTGATGGAACGGATACGGGGGTAAGCGACGGCGTCCCGCCTCTTGCTGGGAGTTGACTTTATTGATTAGCGAAGCAAACGTCCAGGCCCTCATCGCCGAGGTATCCAACGCAAAACATTACCGGCACATCGACAGGGCCATCGTGGAGCAGGTGTGCCGGGAGGAAGCGCAGAAGCGCGCCAAAACCAAGGAGATTGTCAAAGCCGCTAAGCGCCGCCTGCACCAGATGACCGGCGCGTATTGTGATCAGCATACGCCGTTGTCTTTTGCGCCGGAGGAGATGGCCGCGCTGTGCGCTGCCCACGCCTCTACCAAGGAGCGGCTGCCCTTTGCCGGTGAATTATTTTCGGACATCCGAGAGCGAACCGGGGGCATGGAGCGGGTGGCGGATTTGGCCTGTGGGATAAATCCCGTGCTGTATGTGGCGGAATGCCTGCGCGCGGGTTGGCCGCTGCCCCGGTTTTATGCCGCCTACGACATCCGCCATGACGTTTTACAGCAAGTACGCGCTTGCTTTGATCATTTCGGCATCGAAGGAACCGCCCAGGTGTGCGACTTGCTTACCGAATGTCCGGATGCGACCGCCGACGCAACCCTGCTCTTTAAGATCGTGCCCCTGCTGGAGCGGCAGCAAAAGGGGCGCTTTGAGCGGGTGATCGCCCAGGCGCCTTCGCGTTTTGTGGCGGTTACCTTTCCCACGCGCTCGCTGGGGGGCAGGAACGTGGGCATGGCGGTTCAATATAGGCGCTTTTTTGCAGCGTACTTGCAGCGCTCTGGTCATCGGCTTGTCTTTGAGAAAGAGTACCCTAACGAGTTGTTGTTTTTGATGGAGAAGGAGTGAACCTGAATGCGAATCCTGCCCTTTGCCGCCGAACATATAGAACAGGCGGCGCAATTGGCTCTTAGCAATTATCAGGCCAAGCGGCGGCATGTTCCCGTGCTGCCGCCCGTGTCCGTATGGCCGGATTTATCCGGCTTTGCCGCAAACGGCATGGGCGTCGCCGCCTTTGAGGGGGAAGAGATGCTGGGTTTTTTGTGCGCTGTATCTCCCTTTGGCAACGCGTTTCGTTCTACCGATGCGGTAGGCGTGTTTTCGCCGATGCACGCCAACGGGGCCATTGAAAAAGGCAGGGCGCGCATCTACGCCCGTATGGTGCAGGAAGCAGGTGAGTTGTGGGCCGAGGCCGGGGCTTCCAGCCATGGCATGTGCCTGTACGCTCACGACTTGAAAGGGCAGCAGCAGCTTTTTCGGTATGGGTACGGGCTGCGATGCGTGGATGCGATCCGGGGCATGGATGCAATCGATGTCCGCCCATGCGACGGTTTTTCTGTTTGCGAACTAACGGAAGATGAATGTACGCGGGTGTTGCCCCTGGTTCACCTACTTGATACGCACATGACGGCAAGCCCCACGTTTATGCTGCGGCCCTCGGCGACCGAAGCGTTGTTTCTAGAGGACATTGCCCAGAGCCGCTCCCGCCTGTTTGCGGCGCAAATCGATGGGGAAATCGTCGCCTTTATCAGGGCGCAGCCCGAAGGCGAGACGTTTATTTGCGATACACCCGGTTATCTGCATATCACGGGGGCGTTTTGCCTGCCTGCGTACAGAGGAAGGGGCGTCTATCAGGGTTTGTTCAATCACCTGGTGCGCACGCTGCAAGCGGAGGGCTATACCCGCTTGGGCGTGGACTTTGAGAGCATCAACCCGGCGGCGTACGGGTTTTGGCTCAAGTATTTCGATGCGTATACCTACGGGCTGGTGCGGCGGATTGATGAGCATGTATTGACGCGCTAACCCCCACACCGTATAATAACTTCTCGAAGGGATGTGTACAACATGAGCAATACAAAAAAAACCGCAGGCGCCAGCGCGCAGCGCGTCCGGCTGGACGTAAACCATATGATGGCCGACACCATGGGCATGCGGTATGGTATCGCCCCCGAGCAGGTGGAGGAATACGCCAAGGCCGGGGCGGCCGCCCACGCGGCGGTGCAGAGCGCTCGGGGCACAGGCATGCTGGGTTGGACCGAACTGCCCTACAACCAGCAGGAGGTCGTGGAAAAAGTCAAGTGCGTGGCGGCCCGCGTCCGCGAAGACTTTGACGCCTTTGTGCTGTTGGGCATCGGCGGATCGGCCCTGGGGCCCATCGCGGTGCAATGGGCGCTCAACCACCCTTACTACAACCAGCTGCCCAAAGCTAAGCGGGGCGGTCCGCGCCTGTATGTGGAGGACAACATCGATCCGGAGCGCATGGGCGCATTGCTGGACGTGATCGAGATAGAGAAAACCTGCTTCTGCGTGGTGACAAAATCCGGCGCTACCGCCGAAACCATGTCCCAGTACCTGATCGTAAGCGACCTGCTCAAAAAGACCGTGGGCCAGGGCTGGCAGCGCCATGTGATCGCCATCACCGACGGGCAGCGCGGCAACCTGGCTCCCCTGGCAAAAACCGAGGGTTTTGAGACCTTTGTGATCCCCGGCGGCGTGGGCGGCCGCTTCTCCGGGTTGTGCCCGGTGGGACTGCTGCCCGCTGCGGTTTGCGGCATCGATATCGACGGCTTGCTGGCGGGCGCCGCCGCTATGGACGCGGCCTGCAAAACCAATAAGGTGTGGGAGAACCCCGCGCTCCTCATGGCCACCCTCCAATACATAGCGATGGAAGACATGGGCTTTAATGTGCACGTGCTGCTGCCCTATGCGGACAGGCTGCGCTTCATGGCCGACTGGGTGTGCCAGCTTTGGGCCGAATCCCTGGGCAAGAGCGTGACCCGCCGGGGCATGGCGGTGAACGTAGGGCAAACCCCCGCCAAGGCGTTGGGTGTGACCGATCAGCACTCCCAGTTGCAACTGTACACCGAAGGGCCCTATGACAAAGTGGTCACCTTCTTTAAGGTGGAGCAATTCCAGGCCGAGCAGCCCATCCCCAACGGGTGCGAGGCCTACCCGGACGTAGCTTTCCTGGGCGGCAAGTCCCACAACGCGCTGATCGAAGCGGAGCGCAAGGGCACGGAGTACGCGCTGTACCGCGCCGGGCGGTTGAGCCAAACCATCGTGCTGCCAGAGGTCAACGCCCACACCGTCGGCCAGCTGATCTTCCTATGGGAGATGTGCACCGCCTATGCCGGCGAGTTGCTGGACATCGATGCCTTTAACCAGCCCGGCGTGGAGGAGTCGAAGGCCGCCGCCTATGCGGTGCTGGGCCATCCCGGCGAAAAGTACGCCGCCAAGCGCGCGGAGATGAAGAAAGCCCCGGTGGGGAGCGGGAAGTACGTGGTGTAGTGAACAATGAACAGTGAACAATGAACAATGAACAATAGGAAGGCGGCTCGGGAGGGCCGCTTTTTTGTTGCTTATGCAGCATTGACAGAGATAAATTTCATGTATTTCTTTGAGTGAACGAATCGCCGCGCTAAATCATATAAAAAATGCAGGATTCGTATTGAAAAGCGTCACATTGCGTGATACAATGTTTGGTGGCCGGTTGAGAATGAAATGATGAAGGGGGCCTTAGGAGTGGCTGGATTACAAAATGCGTATTTGCTCCGGGTGTATCAGGAAGTGTGCGAGAGGAACCGGGGCGAGCAGGAGTTTTTGCAGGCGGTGCTGGAGGTGTTGGAATCCCTGGAACCCGCCGTGGAGCGCAATCCCGCTTTTGAGGCCGAAGGCATCGTGGAACGCATGGTGGAGCCGGAGCGCTTTATACAGTTCCGTATTCCGTGGGTCGACGATCAGGGGCGGGTGCGGGTGAACCGGGGCTATCGCGTGCAATTTAACTCGGCGCTGGGCCCCTACAAGGGCGGCATGCGCTTTCATCCTTCGGTGAATCCTTCGGTGGTCAAGTTCTTGGGTTTTGAGCAAACCTTCAAGAATTCCCTCACCGGCTTGCCCATGGGCGGCGGCAAGGGCGGGGCCGACTTTGATCCCAAGGGCAAGTCCGATCGCGAGATCATGCGTTTTTGCCAGAGCCTGATGACCGAGTTGCAGCGCCACATCGGCGATTGGGTGGATGTGCCCGCAGGCGACACCGGCGTGGGAGCGCGGGAGATCGGCTACATGTACGGCCAGTACAAGCGCATCCAAAACAATACCACGGGCGTGTTTACCAGCAAGGCGCTCACTACCGGCGGTTCTCTGGGCCGCACCCAGGCCACCGGCTTTGGGTTGCTCTACTTTGTGGCAGAGATGTTCCGGTGCATGAAGGGCCAGACCTTGGAGGGTAAGGTTGCGGTGGTGTCGGGTTCGGGCAACGTGTCCATCCACGCCATTCAAAAGGCCCAGGAGTTTGGGGCCAAGGTGGTGGCGGCCAGCGATTCCGCTGGCTACGTACACGATCCCCAGGGTATCGATTTGGCGCTGCTGCGGCAGATCAAGGAAGTGGAGCGCGCCCGCATCAGCGAGTACGCCGCACGCAGGCCGGGAGCCGCGTACACCGTCGGCTCCGAAGGGATTTGGACCATCCCCTGCGATATCGCGCTGCCCTGCGCCACCCAAAACGAACTGGACGGCAAAGCGGCCCAAGCCCTGGTGGATCACGGCGTAATTGCGGTGGCCGAAGGCGCCAATATGCCTACCACGCCGGAGGGCGTAAGCGTTTTCCTGAACAACGGCGTGCTCTTTGGCCCCGCCAAGGCAGCCAATGCCGGCGGCGTGGCCGTGAGCGGCCTGGAGATGACGCAAAACTCCATGCGCCTGCAATGGACGTTTGAGGAGGTAGACACCAAGCTCAAGCAGATCATGATCGGCATCTTTCAAAACGCCTATCGCACGGCCAAGGAGCACGGCGCGGAAGGAAATCTCGTCGTGGGCGCGAATATAGCCGGATTCTTGAAAGTCGCGGAATCAATGAGGTGGCAAGGGGTATGACAGTGAACAAGGAACAGTGAACAGTGAACAGTGAACAGTGAACAATAGGCTAACGGATAGTTTGTTGCTTGCTATTCCTTTGTTGCTGTTTTTGCAGTTTTGAGTGTGGAGATGAGCAATCGGTTGAGTTCGGAACAGTCTGCGGCGATGATAGAAAACTCGGACTCAGATAGATACTTTGTTTCATATAATAGTTCGAGCCAGTATTCGCTTTCCCCAGCTTCTTTTAAGGCAATATGCATTTTTGCAATAAAATCCTTTCGGCTCTGCGCATAATTTGCTTCGCGGATATTTGCGCCAATGCTTGTTCCGGAGCGGAGCAATTGTTTGGAGAGTACATACTCAGTTTTTGTAGAAGATAAATGCTTATAAAGATTCACAATTCGAATTGCAAAGATTTTGCTTTTTTCGATCAATATGCTATGTGACAAACTAATCATCTCCTAAATTTACCGTGTCGTGAGTAATGAATAGTGAACAACCCAACTTTGCCGTAACTTATTGTTCACTGTTCACTGTTCCTTGTTCACTGAACATCATGCAATCAATGTAAGCATCCATGAACACCGGATTCGCGGCCAGCTCTACAATTTGAACGGAGGAGCTGGCTGCTTTTGTGTCTTCTAGCGATGTAGAGGATAACAGCGCCATGGACGCGCCCATACCTGCCGCGTTGCCGATGGCGCGGGCTTTGGCGGCGAAACCTGGGGGGATCAGACCGATGCGCTCGGCGGATGCCGGATCGATGCAGGAGCCAAAACCGCCAGCGATCAGCAGGAATGCAATCTGATCGGGAGAAAGGCCCGCTTCGTGGATCAGCGTGCGCATACCCGCGTGGATGGCGGCTTTGGCCAGTTGCACGGCACGCACATCGGCTTGGGTAATCTCCACACCCGTACCGGGAATACGATACGCCTCGCCGTCTTCCAATGCTCCGGTCTCATCCAGCGCCCCGATATCCAGCATCATGGCCAACCCATCCACAATGCCCGATCCGCAAATGCCGGTGGCCTCGCCGCCGCCGATGACTTCCAGTGTGTTTGTTGTTATGTGTGCGATTGCTCCATCACGGGCAGTCATGCCCATGGAGATGCCCGCGCCTTCAAAGGCGGGACCTGCGGCGGTTGCGCAGGCGTACAGCCTGCCGTTTGCGCAGAGCACGATCTCGCCGTTGGTGCCGATGTCCGCCAGCATCACGGGTGAGCCATTCTTTACTTTGCCATCGGCAAACAGGCCCGAGGCCAGCAGCGCCGTGGTGATGTCCGCGCCCAGATAAGCGGCGATGCAGTGGGGCAAGTACACGCGAGCGTCGGATGGAAGGCCCAAGGGCAAGGGATCGGCCCAGCAACCAAAGCGTTGATCCATGGCAAAGGGCACGCGCAACAGGGAAGAGGGCGAGTGCCCGCAGAGCAGATAGAACATGGCGGTGTTGCCGGTGATCACGGCGCTGCTTACGTCCCGGCCTTCACCTAGGGAGGCGATCAGCCCGGCCACGCAGCCGGTGATGGCCTTGCGCAGCGCCTCGCCTTGGCCCGCCTCGGCTTTGTCCATGCGGGTAATGACGTCGGCGCCGAAAACGCTTTGGGGATTGGGCGCGCTGTCACATCGGAGCAGATCGCCGACCTGCAAATCATACAGGTAGGCGGCCACCGTAGTAGTGCCAATGTCCACCGCGATGCCAAAGCCTTGCCCCCAGGGATTAAGGGCGAAGGGCGGAAGAGCGCCTTGGGTGATGATCCGTTCGTTAGCCGGGGTTTGCAGGGTGATGGTTACGTCGCCGGTGGCTGTGGTTTGGCAGGCCAGGCAGCGGCCTGATTCCGGCGCGGGCGAAAGGGAGCCGGAGGCATGTACCTGGCACTTGCCGCAGCGCCCCAGCCCGCCGCAAGGCTGGGCGATGGGCGCGCCGTGGGCCGCCAGCAGTTCGTGGAGCGGCACGGGGGCGTTGAAGGGATGGGTTTGGGTGGTTTTACCGCTGATGATGGTGATGTGGGGCATGTGTGGGCTCCTTACAACAAATCTGCCGGAAAGAGAATCAGTGGACGTTCCATGCCGAGCGCATGAAAATCGTTATCACCCGTGAGAATCGCATCGACTTCCGCATCTATTGCGGCTTGCAGTATGGGGCGATCGTCTTCATCGCGCATCTTGGGTGTGCTGGGATTTACCCTTGGTGTGTAGCAAAGCTCATATGCCAAATTTGAAAGAAATGCAACCAGTTGCATTATTTTTTGGGAAAATTTGCGAACAAAAACAGCCTGCAATTCTTCAAGAACATAGGTACACACGATCAATTTGTGCTCCTGTGCTGCCCGGGCTAGTGCGAACGCTACTTTCGAGTTTGGAAAAAGCGCGGCAGAAACCATGACATTCGCATCAAGCATGATTCGCATTGCGCCCTCCACTCAACTCTCTCCGCACATCGCGGCAGAGTGCAACCACGTCCTCCTCTGTGAGCAGGCCGGACTTTTCGGCTTCGCCTTCCATATCCCTTTGAAACTGCTTCAGCGCTATCATCGACGAATTCAGCATCAAGACGCCCTCGTCGCTTTCCATAAACAACACCTTATCGCCATCTTTTATGCTCAGGCGACGGCGTATATCGGCGGGGATCGTGATTTGCCCGTTCGAAGTTACTTTTGCAATTTCCATCCAAACACCTTCTATTCCGTGTAATCCGTGAATCTATTATACCCAAGATCCTGCCGCTTGACAATCCCATCCTTTTCTTTTACAATACCCCCATCAAACCGCCGCCCAAAGCGGCGCGAAAGGAGTTGTTGTGATCGTGAGCGCTTATGAGGTGGCCATCGAATAACCGCATAGGGACCTAGGCTCCTTTTGTGCCAAATACGGCTTGTTCAAGCCGCGATTTTGCAGCCACGAAAAGGCTGCCGGGTCGCGGCTTTTTGGCGCCTCTTTTTTCACTGAACCCAACGACAAACAATATGGAGGATTCACATTGGAGACAACCCAAACGCTTTACTTTGGCCCTAAGGATTTCCCCAGCCCGCCCCGCAACCCCCTGGACCTGCCCGCCCGCGTCACCGAAGTGCAAAAGGACTTGTACCGCATTTGGTGCGAACATGGCGAGATGTGGGCGCGCCCCAAGGGCAGCTTGCTGCGGGAAGCCGCACAGTTCGGCGCCCTGCCCACCGTGGGTGACTTTGTGTACGTGCAGTACGAACCCCAGGGGCACTCGCTGATCACCGAACTGCTGCCACGCCGCACCAAATTCTCCCGGCCCGACGAAACCGGCAAGCGGGAGCAGCTGATTGCCGCCAACTTCGATTATGTGTGGATCGTAACCTCTCTCAACTATGATTTTAACATTGGGCGCGTGGAACGCTATTTGGCCGCTGCCTGGCAGAGCGGCGCGCAGCCGGTGGCGTTGCTCACCAAGGCCGATCTTTGCGAGGAGACGGCGTCGATGGCGTTCCAGGTGGAGAGCGCCGCGCCCGGCGTGCCGGTGCACGCGGTGAGCGCGGTGACCGGCCAGGGTATCGATGCGTTGGAGCCCTATTTGCGGCCCGGCGTTACGCTGGCGCTGCTGGGTATGTCCGGTGTAGGGAAATCGTCGCTGATCAACGCGCTGCTGGGCGAGGAGCGGCTTGCCGTGCGGGCCATCCGCGAGGACGACAGCCGGGGCCGCCATACCACCACCCATCGCCAGTTGCTGCCATTGCCCGGCGGCGCGCTGGTGATCGACACGCCGGGTATGCGGGAGCTGGGCCTGTGGGCGGTGGATTCCGGCCTGGACGAGGTGTTTGCCGATATCGAAGCCCTGGCCGCCTGCTGTCGCTTTCGCGATTGCGCCCACCAGCGGGAGCCGGGCTGCGCCATACTGGCCGCCCTGGAAGACGGCACGCTGGAGGCCTCCCGCTACGCGAGCTACACCAAGCTGGCCCGGGAGGCGGCCCGCCATGCCGACCGGCAGGCCGCCGTACCCACCTGGCAGCGAAAGCAGAAGATACGGGAGTTTCAAAAGGTGTTGGATGCCGCCACAACCGTCTCAAACGCGCGGCATAGAAACTAGCAAGTTGTTATAGTACATTATAGATCGCGGGCTTTTCCCTTGAAGGGAGATTGCGCAGGCTGGTGTCGGCGTCGGCGATTTCGCGGGCTGTGCCAATGGGGTCTTGGGCGTTCAGGGCGGCGATCAGGCGCACCAGGGTCATGTCCACCGCGTCGGTATCCCGATGGGAAATAAAGAGCTGCAGCCATGTCCGTCGGTGATGCCAATCGTCGTGCAGGGTATTTGCCCGCGCCACCGCGCCCTGCCAGTCGCTTCGGGATACAGCTTCGCGTACTTGGTCCAGCTGGTCCAGCATCACTTCGGACACATGCCCCACATGCACCAGCGAAACGCCGCCAAGCGCCAGCACGATCAGCAGCGATGCGGCGATCACCCAACCTTTGAATCGCATCAGGACGTCCTCCTTACCATGTTACTTGCTCAGGCTGGAGCGCCTGCATCACGTGCAGTTTGCCCTGAGGCCCCGCGCCCTGGATCAGCAGCCGCCCCTGGGTGTCCAACGAGCAAAAGAATACGTCCTGGGGGCCCCTGTATCCCAGGGGCAAAAGTTGCTTGTTGAGCCACGCCAGATCCAGGCCGCCGGTCTTTAGGTTTTTATCCTGCAAGCGCCCGTCCAGCACCAGGGACAGGGGCATACCCTCGTAGCCCAGCGCAAGGGACAGGTCCTTGGTCATCACCGGGCGGCTCATGGCATTGGGGAACACGCTGAGCGCCCCGTTGGTTTCCAGCACCGCCGTACCTACGTCGGCTGGATTAAGCACGCCCTTGCTGCGCACCGCCTCCATCAGGTCGCTCAAGTCATAACACAGGCGCTGGAGCTCGTCGGCCTGGATTTTGCCGCCCCGGATCAGCATGGCCGGCGTGCCGCAAATCCAGCCCCGGAACCGTTCGAACCGCATGCTGAGCATCGCGATGGCCGAGTGCATGGTGAGCAGCGCTACGATGGACACCACGCCGTGCAGCAGCGGCGTGCCGGTATCGCCCATGGGCGCGGCGGCCAGATCGGCGATCAGCAGGGTGATCACCAGCTCAAAGGGCTGCAGCTGCGCCATTTGCCGCTTGCCCATGCAGCGAATCACCACCACGGTGAGCGTGAACAGCACCACGGTGCGCAAAAACACAGTGAACAATGAAAAGCCCCCCTCCCGTACCGCAATAGGATGGCGGGAGGGAGGGGGATTCATTCTCATTGGTTTATCGGGTTATAACCGCTAAACTATTGACTGAAAAGAAAAAAATAGGGTATAATCCGATAAAGAGGGGGATCGCTGTGATTTTGCGGCCAGATTATATGCAAAAGATTATGACATATGCCGATACACCGTTTGTGAAGATTCTTTCCGGCGTTCGCCGTTGTGGTAAGGCAACCATACTCAAAATGATTGCCGATACGCTTCGTGAGCGTGGTATTCCCGATGAACGGATCCTTGCATACAACTTTGATTCTCTGCAACTGGATGGGATAAAGACCGCGAAGCGGCTCTACAACGCAATCAAAGAGAAGGTATCCGCTGACGGTAAAACATATTTGCTCTTGGATGAGATTCAAGAGGTGAGGGATTGGGAGAAAGCCGTCAATTCCTTTATGACGGATTTCGATGTCGACATTTACGTTACCGGCTCAAACTCCCGCATGCTGTCCAGCGAGATTTCCACCTACCTCACGGGACGGTATGTGTCCTTTCGTATCTTTCCGCTGTCTTTTGCGGAGTACTTAACTTTCCGAAAAGAGTATAGTGCAAAAGGTGAGGTACACAATGAGTTTGCCCGCTATCTGCGTTATGGTGGGTTCCCGGCGATTCACCTAAGGGATTACACGGTGGAAGAGGCCTACACGATCGTTAGAGATATCTACAACTCCACGATCTTTACCGATATAGTCAAACGAAACGAAATTCGCAAAGTGGACCAGTTAGAGCGAATCGTGCGTTTTGCGTTTGACAATATCGGCAGGACGTTTTCTGCGATATCCGTCTCCAAGTATCTCAAATCAGAAAACCGCTCCATCGATAATGAGACGGTTTATAATTATCTCAGCAAGTTGGAGAGCGCATTCATTTTGCATCGCTGCTCCCGCTTTGATTTGCAGGGCAAAGAGATACTCAGAACGCAAGAGAAGTTTTATGTCGCCGATCCCGCCATGCGCTACAGTGTATTGGGTTTAGCGTCCGACAGCGTAGCCGCTATGCTTGAAAACATCGTATACTTGGAGCTTCTGCGCCGTGGATACGAAGTGACGGTCGGTCAGCTTGCCAGCGGTGAAATTGATTTTGTGGCGAATCGGCAGGAGCGCAGGCTCTATGTTCAAATTGCGGAAAGAATTGAGAGCGAAGAGACCCAAAAGCGCGAATACGGTAGGTTATTGGATATCCGGGATAACTACCCCAAGTATGTTCTGCGAACGGATGCATTCGCCGGGGGCAATTATCAAGGCATACAAACGATGCATGTCGCGGATTTTCTGCTATCGGATAACTATTAATGGATAAGGCCATCTAGCGCTAGCAAAAAAGCGCGTTGCTCCTCATCGGCCCACAACACCGCTAGCGCGGCCCTTGCCGCCGCCACAAACGCCGGATCAAACCCCGCCAAACCATGGGGCATCAGCGGGCACACCGGCCACCCCCGGGGATCGAGTCGCAAGGCGAAACCCTCGCCCTCGGGCCGGGCGAACAATGGAAACAGGCGGCAGGCCAACGGGCGGCGCTCACGGGGGCATGCGCCTTGGCATACTAGTAGCGATACCTTGCTGCCCGCAGTGATCCAATCGGTGGGCAGTATTCGCGCCCAGGCATCCTCCGGGCCGTACAAGTACTCCTCCCCCGGAAACAGGTACATGCCGCTGGCTTCGCCATCCTGGGCGGGATAGGGTTGACAGCAGGCCGCGCCGCATATCCGGCCGCAGTCGGATTTGAGGGGCGTTGCATCGCGCAGCAGTTCGCGGGCGGTGAGGAGGGCAGCATTCATCTTTTCTCTTTCACACAAACTTATGGGGAACTCCGCTTTGTTTCATGATGGCGTTTGCGATATGACGAGACTTGATTTTTCCATCTACGGGAAAGCTTTGCTTTGTCAATGGGCTGTACCATATGTCATGATCACCTTTGCCACGACGCACAAAAGTACAGCTATTCTCCAGCAATACCTTGCGTACCGCCTTTTCATATTCAGCCATTAGGCAATGCACTCCCAATGGGCAGCTTTGAAGCATAAACGCATGCTTTCTCCGGTTTTTCCATTCATCTCAAGTATTTCGTGTGCGACAGTTTTCACTCGTTCAATAAGAGCGTCAAACGAATGGCTTTCCAATGCGAGAGGGATACTATCGCACACGGCGCACCATACACCGGCTGAATCATCCCACTGCATCTCGACATCATAACTCATAAGCAGCCTCCATTCATTTTCACTCCACCCTTATTGTATGCCCGTCAAAGCGAATCATCAAACAGAAAAAACAAAAGTGCGTTACGGTGCTGTAATCATTTCTAGTATAGGCCGCCATACTGCGCTTGTCAATCCCGCGCCGTACCTGTATAATGGAGCAAAAGGTTCAAAGGGGGCCGGGTTTTGCGGATGCGGGCGGTGGCGTGCCGGGTGGAGCGTTGCCAGGGCGAGGGCCCCGGCGGCTCGCTTTGGCAGGCGCGGCTGCCCGATTGCGCCCACGAGTTGCTGGCCGCTTATGCAGGGCAGGTGCAAACCCTGTATATCGATCCGCCCTTTTGCACCGGCCAGCGCTTTGAGATGCGCATGCGCGTGGGGGAGAAGGGCTGGCGCACGGGATCGCCACGGGTAGTCCTGCCCGCCTACGAGGACATATGGCCCGATGAGGCCAGCTATTTGAAAATGATGGACGGCGTGCTGGAGGCTGCCCACGGGTTGCTCTGTTCCGAGGGTACGCTGTTTTTGCACGTGGATCCCCGCATGCAAGCGCCCCTTCGTTTGGCGCTGGACAGGATTTTCGGGTCCCGCAACTTTCTGAATGAAATCATTTGGGCGTACCAGAGCGGAGGGCGCGCTACCCGCCATTTCAGTCGCAAGCACGATGTGATCCTGTTCTACCGCAAGACCTCGCGGTACTTTTTTGACATCAAGGCGGTGCCGGTGCCACGAGGGGAACAGCGTTCCAACCACATGCGCCGCGCCGTGGACGAGCAGGGGCGCTCCTACCGCACCATCCATTCGGGCGGCAAACAGTACGTGTATTACGACGACGAGCCCACCTATCCCGGCGACGTGTGGCAGGACGTATCCCACCTGCAGCAAAAGGATCCCCAGCGCACCGGTTACGATACCCAAAAGCCGGTGGCGTTGTTGGACCGCATTATTCGCAGCGCCTCCCGGCCCGGCGACCTGGTGGCCGACCTGTGCTTTGGCTCGGGCACCACGCTGGTGGCGGCGGCCAGGGCGGGGCGGCGTTTTTTGGGCGTGGACTGCGGCGGGTTGGCCCATGGGGTGGCCCGCAAGCGGCTGCTGGGCTGGGCGGCGGAACACCACACCTTAGCGCCTGAAGGGCAAGAATCGCTGGATGCCGAGCTGTATTCAGCCATCGGGTTTTACAGAGTAGCATTGCAGGGCTTTACGCCCGACGGGTCGCTGGAGGCGCTGGACGCGGGCGGGCGGGCCCCGGCGGGCTTGGAAGCCATCGACCAGTGGTCGGTGGGTTTTGCGCGTGGGGGGGAGTTTGTGTCGATGGCGCATGGGGCCCGGACCATCGCCAAACCCGCGTTACCCACCGAGCTGGAGATGCCGATGCTCTCCGGCGAACCTGCGCTGTGCACCGTGGATTTGTTGGGCAGAAAGCGCGTCTACGCATGGGAGGGGAACAATGCATAACGGATACATCGTATACCTGATGCGCATGATCGCCGAGCAAGGCGCGATCGCCTCGCTGTACTGCGATCCCGAGGAGCCGGAGAGTTACCAGGGCGCCTTTATCGAGCAGGTGAATATGCGCCATGCGGTGATTGCCGCCATCACGCCCTGGGGTAAGCTGGACGGCTGGTGGGTGCGGCGCACGGGCGATATTCAGCAGGCCCTATGCGGCGAGGAACAGGAGTTGCGGCTCAACTTTTTGCTGCGCTTTCATAACCAGCGGCACCTGCCTTTACTGCCGGAGGGGCTGCCTCCCGATACCGACTGGATGCGCGCCGTGCTGGAGTTGGCCATCCGGGAGCGGCGGCTGGTGAGCCTGTTTACCGCCACCGAAACCTTTACGGCCAGGCCCCTGCAGGTGGACGACCTGCGCGTGACGGTGCGGGCGCTGGATTTATTTGGCCAGCCCGAGCCCGAGGACGAGAGTTTTGCCCTGCGCGACATCGAGGCCCTGTCCATCGGCACGGAGGAAGAAGCGATGTACGAGATTCTTGGGGAGAACTTTCCATTAATGGATGGTTAAGTAACGCGAATTGAGGGTTGAAGCGATCAAGGCATGGGTTCATGTAGGGGCGATTATGAATCGCCCGAAAAGGCTGGCGGGCGATTCATAATCGCCCCTACAAGGAACGGCCGGCTTGACCGTTGTAGGGCGCGGCGCCTCGACGCGCCGTCGTAGTGCGTCAAAACTACGTTGTCATTGGGTGGAACACGGCGCGCCGAGGGCGTCGCGCCCTACAATACCGTACCAGGAGGAAAAATGCGCATCACAATCCTTACTCTATTCCCAGACATGTTCGCACCGGTGATGAATGCTAGCATACTTGGTAGAGCCCAGCAGAGCGGGCGGCTGGCGGTGCGGGTGGTGGATATCCGCCCTTTTTCCGATCGCAAGCACAAGAATACCGACGACGCGCCCTTCGGCGGCGGCGCGGGCATGGTGATGACCGCCCAGCCCATCGTGGACGCTATGGCCTTTGCCACTGCGCGGCAGGAGGGCGAGGAGCCTTTTGCGGGGCGGCGCATTTATCTTTCACCTCGCGGGCAGACGCTTACGCAAAAAAAAGCGGCGGAGTTGGCCGCCCTGCCCGAGCTGGCGCTGCTCTGCGGCCATTACGAAGGCGTGGATCAGCGGGCCATCGACCTGTGCGTGGACGAGGAATTGTCCATCGGCGATTATGTGCTCACCGGCGGCGAGTTGCCCGCCATGGTGCTAGCCGACTGCGTAGCCCGGTTGCTGCCCGGCGTGCTGGGCTGCGGGGAGTCGGCCCACGGCGAGAGTTTTTCCGAGGGGCTGGACGGATTGCTGGAGTATCCCCAGTACACGCGGCCCCGAGTGTTTCGGGGACTGGAGGCGCCGGAGGTGTTGCTGGGCGGGAATCATGCCCAGATCGAGGCATGGCGCTTGGAGCAAAGCCGCAGAATCACTTTGGAACGGCGGCCCGAGTTGGTTTCCGGCGGCGGCGCCGGTTTGAGGATAGACCAAATAAAAGGAGGGTGATCTGGGTGGAAATCAAACTCAAAAAGAAGTATGGCCTGTGGACAGCGATCGCTATGGTTATCGGAATTGTAATCGGCAGCGGGGTGTTTTTTAAGGCGGAGCTCATCCTGAACGCAACCGGCGGCGATCTGCCGTTGGGCATCCTGGCTTGGCTTATCGGCGGCCTGATCATGGTGATCTGCGCCAACGTGTTTGCCACCATGGCCACCAAGTACGAATATGTAAACGGCGTGGTGGACTATGCGGAGGTTACCGCGGGCAAGGGGTATGCCCGTTTCATCGGCTGGTTCCTTTCAACGATCTATTATCCCGCCATCACGTCGGTGCTGGCTTGGGTGTCGGCCCGCTACACTTGCGTGCTGTTCGATCTATCCATTGTCGGCCCCGAGTGCATGACCATCGCCGCCCTGTACCTGGTGGCTATCTATGCCATGAACATGATCTCGCCGGTGCTGGCGGGGCGCTTCCAAGTGTCCACCACCATCATCAAGCTGATCCCGCTGGCCGCGATGGGTGTGCTGGGTACTGTTACCGGGCTGATCAACGGCGTTACGGTGCAGAATTTTACCACGGTCGTGCGCAACGATGTGACGGGCAACCCCCTGTTTGCGGCGATTGTGGCTACGGCTTTTGCTTACGAGGGCTGGATTGTGGCCACCAGCATCAACTCGGAGTTGAAAGATGCTAAGAAGAACATGCCCCGTGCCCTGACGTTCGGCAGCATCATCATCGTGGTGGTGTATATCCTGTACTATGTGGGGTTGGCCGGCGCGGCGTCCAACCAGATGATGATGGAGGAAGGCGCCCAGGGCGTGCTCAAGGCTTTTGGCAACATCTTTGGGAGCTTGGGCAGCCTGCTGTTTGTGTTTGTGATTATCTCATGTTTGGGTACGCTCAATGGCCTGATGATGGGTACCACCCGGGGCCTGTATGCCCTGGCGGTGCGCGGCAAAGGCCCCAATCCCGCCATGTTCACCCAAGTGGACACAACCACCAACATGCCCACCAACTCCGGCACCATGGGCCTGTTGCTGTGCGCCCTGTGGCTGTTCTTCTTCTACGGCGCGAACCTAACCGACGGCCTGTTTGGACGGTTTGGTTTTGATTCCTCGGAGCTGCCCATCGTTGCGCTGTACGTGATGTACATACCCATGTTTGTCCAGTATATGCGCAAGGAAAACGATCTGTCGACCTTTAAGCGTTACGTTATGCCCGGCTTGGCGACGCTATGTTGCGTGTTTATGCCTATTGCCGCGGTGATTGCCCACGGATGGGAGGCCATCCTGTGGTTCCTGGCGGTGTTCGTGGTTGCCATGGGGATCGGCGCTGCCTTTGGGTTGTGGAAGAAAGGCGAATAAAAAACGAGAGGATGATGCCTGTATGCTGAACAAAACGGTGCGCGAGGGACTGACCTTTGACGATGTGCTGCTGGTGCCGGGGCGCAGCGAGGTGCTGCCCAAGGATGTGGATCTTTCGATACAGTTGACCCCCAAGTTGCTTCTGCACATCCCGCTGCTTTCGGCGGCTATGGACACCGTCACCGACTCGCGCATGGCCATCGCTATGGCCCGTGAAGGCGGACTGGGCATCATCCACAAAAACATGAGCATCGAAGAGCAAGTAAGCCATGTCGATAAGGTGAAACGCTCCGAACACGGGGTGATCACCGATCCCTTCTTCCTTTCGCCGGATCATATCATAGCCGACGCCCTGGCGCTGATGGCCCGCTACCGCATCTCCGGCGTGCCCATCACCCGGGAAGGCAAGCTGGTGGGTATCCTCACCAACCGGGACCTGCGCTTTGAGACCGACGATTCCCGCAAGATCAGCGAGGTGATGACCGCCCAGGGGCTGATCACCGCCCCGGTGGGCACCAGCCTAGCCGAAGCCAAGGCCATCCTGGCCAAACACAAGATAGAAAAGCTCCCTCTAGTGGATGGGCGGGGCATGCTCAGCGGCCTGATCACCATCAAGGACATCCAAAAGGCTACAAAATATCCCAACAGCGCCAAGGACGCCAACGGCCGCCTGCTGTGCGCCGCCGCCGTGGGCGTATCTGCCGACGTGATGGAGCGGATCGAAGCGCTGGTGGCCGCCAAGGTGGACGCTATCGCTGTTGACACCGCCCACGGCCATTCGGCGGGCGTGCTGCGCCAGGTGGGAGCCATCAAGGCCCGGTATCCCGGCGTGGAGCTGATCGCGGGTAATGTGGCCACGGCGGCAGCCACTTGCGCTCTAATTGAAGCCGGGGCCGATTGCGTGAAGGTAGGCATCGGGCCCGGCTCCATCTGCACCACCCGGGTGGTGGCCGGCATCGGCGTGCCCCAGATCACTGCCGTGGCCGACTGTGCCGAAGTCGCCGATAAGCTGGGGAAATCCATCATTGCCGACGGCGGGGTCAAGTATTCCGGTGATATCACAAAGGCCATCGCCGCCGGGGCCCATGCCGTGATGCTGGGCAGCCTGCTGGCCGGTACCGAGGAGGCCCCCGGCGAGCTGGAGCTATATCAAGGGCGGCAGTTTAAGGTGTACCGGGGCATGGGCTCCATGGGGGCCATGGCCGCCGGAAGCGGTGACCGCTACTTCCAAGAGGACGCAAAAAAATTGGTGCCCGAGGGGGTGGAGGGCCGGGTTGCCTACAAGGGCGCCCTCAGCGAAACCGTATATCAGCTGATGGGCGGGCTGCGGGCCGGCATGGGTTATTGCGGCGCGGCTAATCTGCAGGCCCTGCGTCGGGAGGCCGAGTTCATGCGCATCACCTCCGCCGGGCTGGTGGAAAGCCACCCTCACGACATCCACATTACCAAGGAGTCGCCCAACTATACGAGGTAGAGGAGGCACACCATGGCCAAGTACGAAACCAAACTCTCCGGCGATTTTGATCGGGTAATCGCCGCCATCGACGAGGGCATCATCCGGGGCAGCATTTCCGCCAGCCGCGAGGACGCCAGCGACTTTGCCTGCAGCAGCGGCAAGGTGCGCTGCGCCGTGCGCGTGTACGAGCGCTACAGCATGATCGGCAACAACCGGGTGAGCCTGAGCGTCACCCTGTTTGGGGAAGGCAGCGAGCTGCATCTGTCCGCCATCACCTCGGGCGGGAGCCAGGCGGTGTTCTTTAAGTTCAACACCTTTGGCGAGCGGGCGTTTTTGGAGCGGGTTGTGGAGATCGTGGAGGCGTATCGAAGCCCGAGTTAGCCCATTTTGCATTCCTCCCCCATTTGTGGTATGCTGCATCATGGCATAACCGTTGTGAAGACAGGCATACTAGATAGGCTTGCGCATATTCACAGGGCCCAACGCGGATCAAGGGTTAAACTGGCCAAGGCAGACCTCCATGTAGGGGCGGATTCCATATCCGCCCAGAACACCATGTTACGGGCGGATATGGAATCCGCCCCTACAGGAACGGCGGGCGATTGATAATCGCCCCTACAGGAACGGTGGGCTTGCCCGTTGTAGGGCGCGGCGACTCGACGCGCCGCCGCATTGCACCGAAGGCACGTTGTTTTTGGGCGAATTACGGCGCGCCGAGGGCGTCGTGCCCTACTCTTGATTGGCGTTGTCCAACAGATCGGAGGGATTCTGCGATGCGGGATATGATACTGGTGCTCAGCTTTGACGCCGGGTTTGCCAACAATGTGGCGCGGATGTTGCGCAGCGAACGCGTGTATTGCAAGTTGGTGCCCAAGGACGTTACGCTGGAACAGGTGCAGCGCGAGAATCCTTCCGGGCTGGTACTGGCCGGAGGCGTCACCAGCCGGGGGGAGCGTGGCCGGGAGTGCCAGGCGCTGGACAGGCGGTTGCTGGAAGGTGGCCTGCCGGTGCTGGCCCTGGGCAGCGCCGCCCGCACCCTATGTGATGTGGAGGGCGGCGCACAAACGGGCGATGTGATCGAAAAGCGGGCGGTGCCCGTGACCTATACCGACAACCCGCTGTTTTCCGGCATCGAGGCGGGGGAACGCTGGCTGGAGCACTGTCACGACCTCACCCTGCCCCAAGGATATGAAGTCATCGCTGAGACGGAAGGTTTCGCTGTGGGGTTTGCCCATGGCGAAAAGCCGGTGTACAGCCTGCAATTCCAAGTGGAAAAAAACGATCCGGACGGGATCGCCATACTGCTCAATTTTGCCCTGGGCATCTGCAAGTGTACCGCCTGGTGGGAAGAGAGCGCCTTTGTGGAGCGCGCCAAGGAGGAGTTGCAGCATGTCATCGGCGAGGGCAAGGCCATCTGCGCGGTGAGCGGGGGCCTGGATTCCACCGTGTGCGCCCTGTTGGCGGAAAAAGCTGTGGCCGACAAGGTACACTGCGTGCTGGTGGACACCGGGCTGCTCCGGGAGGGGGAGCCCGCGTGGGTGGCCGAGCAATTGGCGCAGCAGGGCTTGCGGGTGAACCGGGTGGACGCCTGCACAGCTATGGCCCAGGCTCTGGCCGGTGTGGTGGACGCGGCCCAAAAGTGCGCTGCGGCCCAGCAGGTCATTGCCCAGGCGCTGGAGGCCGAAGCCGAGCGGATCGGCGGGGTGACGGTGCTGCTGCGCGGCACCAACTACAGCGACATCGTGCAGGCCTCTTGCCAAGGTGACGAGAGCTGCCATGAGGCATCCCAAACCAAGCTCCATCTGGTGGAACCCCTGCGCGACCTGTTCCGGGGAGAAGTGTTCCGGGTGGGCGAGCTGCTCGAATTACCCGCTCAGCTGCTGTACAGGCAGCCCTTCCCGGGCGGCGGGTTGGCCATGCGCGTGTTTGGGGAGGCTACGCCCCAGCGCCTGCGTACCCTGCGGGCCGCGGAGGCTTTGTTCGAAGCGGAGATCGAAGAGGCGGGGCTTTCCCGCAAGTTATGGAAGTATTATGCCACCCTGGCCCAGATGCCCGAGGGGGAAAGCGCCGGCCAGGTGGTGCTGCTGCGCGCCGTGCAGCAGAGCGAAATGACCGCCACCCCCGCCCGCCTGCCCTACGACCTGCTGGAGCGGGTGGTGGAGCGCATCCTGCGGGAAGTAGAGGGAATCACCCGCGTGATGTACGATATGACGACCGCAGCCCATGTGCGCAACGAGTTGTGAGGAGCAGAGAATATTTGCTTTTTCTTTCAACTATCCTGCTATTCGTTATACCTACGTGTGAACCCCAAAGAACGGGACGATTGCCATCGCCCCCTACAGGGTCACGAATAGACAAATGAACGCCCCGCAAACCATTGTAGGGGCGACCGCCCATACCCACGGGCGATCGAGGGCGATCGCCCCTACAGAATGATGCGCCGCCATTTGTAGGGGACGATGGCAGTCGTCCCGTTTTACGCAACCGTCTTGATGAAACACGGGCGGATCAAATGCTGGAGGAGGGATGGGCATATGGATAAGTGGCTATACGTGATGTTCATCGAAAGAGGCAAAACCTACAACAAGATGACCGGCGAAGCGGTCAAAAGGCATGTGGAGCATCTGCGTACCCTGGATGAGGACGGGAAGATAGAGCTCTGCGGGGCGTTTAAGGGATATCCCGGCGTGGCGGGCATGGTGATCCTTAAAGCCCAAAGCTATGAAGAAGCCGAGGAACTTTGCAAGTCCGAACCTCTTGTAGCCGAGGGTTATGCCACGTATAAACTAAGAAATCTGCAGGTGGCCAATAAGGAGAACGAGTATTTACTATGATCGTTCGTGCAGCAACCGTTGAAGATATCGACGCGATCAACAAATTCTTTGCTGATGGAAAAGGAAACGCCCGAAAATAAAGACGCCCAGCGGTTCTATCACCGCCAAGGGCTGGCGGAGCAAATGTTCACCATGGAGTGTCCCGTGTAGCGTTTACTGCCGCCTGATCAACACTAGAACCTGGCCTTGATCTCCACCGGATATCGTCAGTGTATCGCCTTCGATGGAGAAGGCAGCGATGTCGATAAAACCGTCCACTGCGATGGTGAGCGTGTTGCCCGTCACGGTGTAGAGGCCCATGGCTACGGTTTTTTCCCCTTCCTTCGCTGTCATCATGCCGTGCTCAAAAAACTCCATGGACGCTTCCGCGTCTCCAATGGTACTTGCGTCCACCACCCAAAGGCCGATCAGCGGGTGGCCGAATTGATGGATTTGGGTAAGCACAAAGACTTCGTCTTGGTTCTCGGCGAAAACCGTTAGGATATTGCCGTCGACTGCGAAGAAGAAGGTTTTGGATTCGGATTCGGAATGAAATGTGATCGTATCGCCGGCCACCGCGTATTCGCCGGAAAGAGGTTCTTTGTCATTTTGCAGGATAGAAAAGGCGCCGCCCGCGCTGAGCGTGACGGTTGTTTTCGGCAGATCGTCCGCGGCCCAATCTACTTGCCAAATGCCGATCAGTTCCCCGGTAGGGTTGGGCACAGACTCGCCGGTAACCGCCGGGGCGGCCACCGTCAGGGCCAGAACCAATATAATCGGCAGGAATGTCTGTTTTCGCATTGCGAAATCCTCCTTCGCCGCGACAGGCTGCTTATTGCACTTTGATCATCACAAGCACATCGCCTGTGGTCATCGAGGTCAGGGTTAAGACGCCGTCCTCAAGGGTAAAACGGTCGATGTCCATCTCTTCGTCCAGGTAGCTCGCCATGATGTCATCGGCTACTACATAGTAGCCCAAATGGGCCTGTACATATCCGATGGACGCAAGGGCCATCTCGAGAACATACGTACCATCGGAGTGATAGGTTATCGCTCCTGTTAAGCCTTCAAGAAGGACGCTGTCGAAGTCCGTGAGGGACGATGCGGAAAAATCGATCTCCCAACGGCCGATCCATGGGTCGGTGGGTTCGATGGGATCCATGAGACCGGGCGCAGATTCGCCTCCCCCTGCCAGCGCGGCAAGCACGAAACCCAAAACCAAAAAAAACGACATTATTTTTTCCGCGTGCATTGCAAAAATCCTCCTCATTCGATGGATGTTTTGGTTGACATGCCACGTAGGGCGTGATAAAATACTATCTTGCATCAGTATGCGAGAATGCGCGGAATATCCCCATTTTTCTGATGAGCCTACCCGTATTGTACACCGTATGGTTTCGGTTGGCAATGGGAAAATTATTGGGAGACCGCGGCCTCGCAGCTGCTACATAGAAGGGGTGAAGGCGTACATGGTTCATGAAATCGCGATGGGAAAGCGCCGAAATCGCATGAGTTTCTCGCGCATCGAAGAAGTCCTGGACATGCCCGATCTGATCGAAGTGCAAAAAAACTCCTACAAGCGCTTTTTGCATGAAGACCTCCGCGAAGTGCTCAACGACGTGTCACCGATCACCGACTACAGTGAGAATCTGGTGTTGGAATTCGTGGATTACTCGCTGGATGAGACGCCTAAACATTCCGAGGCCAAGTGCAAAGAGCGGGACATGACCTATGCCACCGCGCTGAAGGTATTTGTGCGCCTAAAGAATCGCGAAACCGGCGAGATCAAGGAGTCCGACGTGTTTATGGGCGATTTTCCGCTCATGACCAGCCATGGCACCTTTATCATCAACGGGGCGGAGCGCGTGATCGTGAGCCAGCTGGTGCGCTCGCCCGGCGTGTACTACAACCAAAGCATCGACAAGGCCGGCAAGCGGCTCCACGCCGCCACCATCATCCCCAACCGGGGCGCGTGGCTGGAGTATGAAACCGACTCCAACGACGTGCTGTGGGTACGTGTTGACCGCGCCCGCAAATTGCCCATCACCGCCATCGTCCGCGCCCTGGGCTATGGCACCGACGCCGAGATCATCCATCTGCTGGGCGAGGACGAGCGCCTGAGCGCTACGATTGCCCGGGACGAGAATTCAAAGTCCGTGGAAGACGGCCTGCTGGAAATCTACAAGCGCCTGCGCCCCGGCGAACCCCCCACCGTGGATTCGGCCCGCAGCCTCCTGCGCAGCCTGTTCTTTGACCCCAAGCGCTACGACCTGATGCGGGTGGGGCGCTATAAGTTCAACCGCAAGCTATCGGTCGCGGCACGCATCGCCGGGTATCCCGCCGCAAACGATATCGTGCATCCGGGCACCGGCGAGGTGCTGGTGGCTGCGGGGCAACTCATCGGCAAGGACGTCGCCAACACCATCCAGAACGCCGGAATCAACTCGGTGGATATCCTAGCCGACAATCACACCCTGCGGGTGCTGGGCAACAACTTTGTGGATGCAGCCGCCTGGCTGCCCTTTAATCCGGTGGAGGCCGGGATTTTAGAGAAGGTTCACCTGCCCACCTTAAAAGAGGTGCTGGCCCAAGTGGCGCCCGAGGACTTAAAGCAGGCGATCCAAGAGAACGCCTCCATGCTGGTGCCCAAGCACATATTGATCGACGACATCGTGGCTTCGGTGAGCCACCTGATCGGCCTGCCCTACGGCGTGGGCCATACCGACGATATCGATCATCTGGGCAACCGCCGCCTGCGCTCGGTGGGCGAGTTGCTGCAGAATCAAATACGCATCGGCCTGTCCCGACTGGAGCGGGTGGTGAAGGAGCGCATGGCCATCCAGAACGTCAACGACGTGCGCCCCCAGGACCTGATCAACATCCGCCCGGTGTCAGCGGCGATCAAGGAGTTTTTTGGTTCATCGCAGCTTTCGCAGTTTATGGATCAGCCCAATCCCCTGGCCGAGCTCACCCACAAGCGCCGCCTGTCGGCCTTGGGGCCGGGCGGCTTAAACCGCGACCGCGCTTCGTTTGAGGTGCGGGACGTGCACTACTCCCACTACGCGCGCATCTGCCCCATCGAGACGCCGGAAGGGCCCAATATCGGCCTGATCGGCTCCCTAGCCACCTACGCGCGCATCAACGAGTACGGGTTTATTGAAGCGCCCTATCGCCGGGTGGATCGCCAGACCCACAAGGTGACCGACGAGATCGTGTACCTTACCGCCGACGAGGAGGACGATTACAACGTAGCCCAAGCCAATGAGCCCATCGCCGAGGACGGCGCCTTCGTCAACGACCGCGTGACCGTGCGCTTGAGAGAAGACGTGATCTCGGTGGACCGGGAGCAGGTGGACTACATCGACGTATCGCCCAAGCAGGTGGTGTCGGTGGCTACGGCTATGATCCCTTTCTTGGAGAACGACGATGCCAACCGCGCCCTGATGGGCTCCAACATGCAGCGCCAGGCCGTGCCCTTGCTCCGCCCCGAAGCGCCCATCATCGGCACCGGTATGGAGCACAAGGCGGCAGTGGACTCCGGCGTGGTGGTGGTGGCCAAGGGCGACGGCGTGGTGGAAAAGGTGAGCGCCAGCGAGATTCACGTGCGCGCCAGCCAGGACCGTTCCCTGCACATCTACCCCCTCAGCAAGTTTATCCGCTCCAACCAGAGCACCTGCATCAACCAGCGGCCCATCGTTTCCAAGGGAGACACGGTGGAA
>Ga0123353_10001534_pt1 | contig 28231 bp, 32 predicted proteins | sample TergutLab28metaG_3_FD_92763 | JGI IMG/M metagenome (GOLD analysis project Ga0123353, IMG submission 92763) | Labiotermes labralis P3 segment gut microbial communities from Petit-Saut dam, French Guiana - Lab288 P3 | ecosystem: Host-associated > Arthropoda: Insects > Digestive system > Gut ...
CGCTACACAACGCGGTGTCGACTGGCAGTTCTCTACCCAAGACGCTCGAACTAAACTCAAACACCTTTATCCAATTGTCAAGTATTAGCGCGGACATGGTAGTAGGGGCGGCATTCTTGCCGCTCGGGGGTTTATAATTTTTCCCGCATCGCCCGCTCCGCGTCGCGTTTGGCGTCTCGGCGGGCGGCGTCCTCGCGCTTGTCGTAGAGCTTCTTGCCCTTGCACAGGCCGATTTGCAGCTTGGCGCGGCCATTTTTGAAGTACAGCGACAGCGGGATGATCGCCAGGCCCTGCTGGCCGCTCTCGCCGAGCAGGCGCATGATCTCGCGCTTGTGCATGAGCAGGCGCCGGGGCCGCGCGGGCTCCCGGTTGAAGATATTGCCCTTCTCGTAGGGGCTGATGTGCATCCCGTGGACGAAAATCTCGCCGTTCTTGATCCCGCACCAGCTGTCCTTGAGGTTCACGCGCCCCTGCCGCAGGGACTTCACCTCCGTGCCGCACAGCTCAATGCCCGCCTCGTACTCCTCCAGCACGAAGTAGTCGTGCCAGGCCTTCCGGTTGCGGGTCACCTGCTGGATTTTGTCGGCCACCGTCTCACCTCCCTTGCTCTATATTTAATATTATAGCCAAAAAATGCATGTTCGTCAAGAGGGCGAAACACGTGAATCCAATCTTTCCCCGGAAAAATGGTTCTCGTCTGTAAATATCATTTCCGCTTCGTCAGGATGCTCCCCTTGGGGGGCCGGTGCGCAGCACCGAGGGGGTGGTGCTACGGCCACAAAGGCCATAGGGGCCGTGGGCACTGCCGCCGCAGGCGGCACTCTTTGTGGACGTCGATGTCGGTTGCAAACTCACAAGAGAACAAAATCCTTGCATTCCCCTTTTTCCTGTGCTATCATATACCCATGCAAAATTTTGTCTTAACCCTGCGCTTCGACGGCAGCGCCTTCTGCGGCTGGCAGACACAGCCGGGCGTCCCCACGGTGCAGGCCGCGCTGGAGCGCGCCATATTTTCCGCCACGGGGGAGACCCCGCGCGTCACGGGCTGTTCGCGCACGGACGCCGGGGTGCACGCCCGGCAGTTCGTCTGCAATTTTCATAGCGAGACGCGCATCCCCAGCGAGCGCCTGCCCGCCGCGCTGAATTTCTACCTGCCCGAGCAGATCGCCGTGCTGGACTGCCGCCCGGCCGCCCCGGATTTCCACGCGCGCTACGACTGCAAAGCGAAAACATACAGGTATCACATACACAACGCGCGCGTGCGGGACCCCTTCCTGCTGCGCCGCGCCCTATTGGAGCCCGTCCCCCTGGACGAAGCCCTCCTCGCCCATGAGGTCGCCGCTTTCCTCGGCGCGCATGATTTCACGAGCTTTCGCGCGGCGGGCGGTTCGGCCAAAACCAGCGTGAGAACGGTTTCCCGTTTTGACGTGCTGTGCGAGGGCGAGGAGGTCTACTTTTATGTCCGCGCCGACGGCTTTCTCTACAACATGGCGCGCATCATGGTCGGCACCCTGCTTGATATCGCCAAGGGCCGCCTGGGGCAGGGGAGCATCCCCGCCATCCTCGCCGCCCGGGACCGCACCCGCGCGGGTTTCACCGCCCCGGCGGAAGGGCTGATGCTCTGGGAGGCGGAATATTGACGCGATATAACGTGATTTACCTGCTCGATACCAAAGGCGGCCGGGTGCTCATGTGCCGCCGCCGTAAGGAGCCCTATCGTGGCCTGCTGAACCTGGTCGGCGGCAAGATCAAGCCCGGCGAGGATCATCTCGCCGCAGCCTACCGCGAGCTGGCCGAGGAGACCGGCATCGCTGCGTGCGATGTTGCCCTGACCCATCTCATGGATTTCACCTACTACAACCCAGAGTGTTTACTGGAGGTCTACGCCGGCCAACTGCGCAGCGACATCCCCGTCCACGGCGACGAAAACGAGCTGCTCTGGGTATCTGTTGACGAGGATTTCTTTGATGCGAATAGGTTCGCCGGGGACGGCAACATAGGGCATATCCAAATAATCGCGCAGCGCAGGCCAAGGCATTCAGATTTATTTAAAACGAGAGCATAATGCCCGGTCTGCCAAGGGTCTCCCCTTGGGGGGACGCGAAGCGGGGGTGGTGCGGAGCACTGCCGCCGCAGGCGGCACTTCATGCGGACGTCAACGTCAGCTACGGATACAATCCCATTCAGCATTCAGAATTAAGCATTGGAGAACATCATGCCATACCGCGAAACCCGTTCCCTGCGCAAAGACAAACAAAAACAGGCCGCCGCCAAAGAGAGCTCCCGTGAAAAGCGGCGGCAGGCCTCCCTGCGCCGCCTGGCGCGCAGCGCCGCGATCCTGGCCCTGCTGGCCGCCGCCGTGGTGGCCGGATGGGCGGCGCTGGGGCCCGTGCGGCTCTCGGCCGTCACGGACTTCCGGAAGACCGTCGGCCGGCGCGGCGAGGGCTGGCCCATCGAGACCGGCAGCGGCAGCGTGCTGCAGGCGGCCCCGGTCGGTGACAGCCTGACCCTGCTGTGGCCCACCGCCCTAGAGATACGCAATCCCGCGGGCTACCGCGGCCTGCACCTGAAGCAGGCCTACACCGATCCCGCCATCCGCGCCTGCGGGCCGCGCCTGCTGCAGTTCGACCGCGCCTCCGGCAAGCTGGCATTGCTGGGCAAGACCGGCCCGCTCCACGAGCAGGAGCTGCCCCGGGCGCTGTTCTGCGCCGGGCTCAACCGCCGGGGGGATACCGCCGCCGCCTGCCGGGCCGAGGGCGCGGCCTCGGAGCTCGCCGCCTGGGACACCCGGGGGGCCAAGGCCTTCGGCTGGCGCTGCGAGAGGGAGTACCCCGCCGCGCTGCAGCCCGCGAAGAACGGGCGCGGCCTGGCCGCCTGCCTCATCGGCACGGACCAGGCGGGCATTTACGCGCGCTTTGTCGCGTTTGACTACGACAAGGACGACCCCGTCACAGACCTGCGTCTGCCGGACGCATGGCTCTACGGCGCGGCGCAGCGCGGGAACAGCTGGCTGGCCGTGGGGGACAGGGCCGCCTACCTCATCAAAAGCGGCGCGGGTGCGCCCGAGCCCTATCCGTACGAGGGCCGCGCCCTGCAGGCCTTCTCCCTGGATGAGCGCGGCTGGTGCGCCGTGCTCCTGGAGGACTGGGACAACCGCGCCCTGCTGCGCGTCTACGATCAGCGCGGCGCCCTGGCGCTTGAGCAGGGCTTTGCGCGCCGCCCCCAGCAGCTCGTCTGCGACCGCGGGAGCGTCTATCTGCGCTTCGACAGCGCCCTGCTGCGCTGGAACAAGCGCACGGGCTTCCGCCAGGGCGCCCTCCCCGAGGGCACGCAGGAGGCCTTCCCGGCGGGCGGCGCGGCCTACGCCATCACCGTGCGCAGCGTGGAGCGCGTCCCCCTGAAGTGGCACGCGGCGGAAGAGGGGCTGTTTTAGCGGCGACCTCTGGATGCCCTGCTTCTGCGATGAGGGCGAGGGCGGCGGCGGCGCGGCCTGGGGCGCTGACATCGGCCATGCGGCTGATCGCAAGACAGACCGGCTGGACGAATTGCTCGAAATCGTCAAACGGCTGGAAAAGCTGCACGAGAAGGAGCCGGAGATTCTGTAGGGTAGAGGCGGCAATCTTGCCGCGCTTCAAGCACGATACAAAAATCGGGCGGCAAAAATGCCGCCCCTACAGACATTGCGTATCTTTTTTCACCTAACCCTAATATGCACATCCCGCAGCTGCTGCTCGCTCACCCCGCCCGGCGCGCCCATCATCGTGTCCTGGGCGCTGCCGTTGAGGGGGAAGGCCGTCACCTCGCGGATGTTCGCCTCGCCCAACAGGAGCATCACCATGCGCTCCACGCCCGGGGCCATGCCCGCGTGGGGCGGCGCGCCGTGCTGGAAGGCGGTGTACATCGCGCCGAAGCGCGCCTTCAAATCTTCTTCGGAATACCCGGCGATCTCGAAGGCCTTCACCATGATCTCGGGCACGTGATTCCTCACCGCGCCGGAGCTGAGTTCCACGCCGTTGAGTACAATGTCATATTGATACGCCAGAATGTCCAGGGGGGCCTGGGTCATGAGGGCCTCCATGCCGCCCTGGGGCATGGAGAAGGGGTTGTGCGAAAAACCCAGCTTTTTTGTATTTTCGTCGATCTCGAACATGGGCATATCTGTGATATAACAGAACTCGAAGCGCGTCTTGTCTACCAGGCCCAGCCGGTTCCCCAGCTCCGTGCGGATCTGCCCGGCCAGTTTGTCGCACATGCCGGGCCTGTCGCAGATGAAGAACACAGTATCGTCAACCTGCATATCAAATATGTCAACCAACTCGAATTTTTTTTCTTCTGACAGGTACTTTCCGATGGGCCCGGCAAACATCCATGCACTGTTCACGGGGTCGGGCTTGCGGGAGATATACCCCAACCCCTGCATCCCTATGCTCTCGGCAAATTTCAGCATCTGTTCGAAGAAGGCCCTGGGCTGTAGCGCGCCGCCCGGCGCGTTGATCCCCCGTACGGGCCTCCCCCGGAAGGGCTTGAATTCAACATCAGCAAAAAATTCACTCAGGTCTTCAATGAGCAGGGGATTGCGCAGGTCGGGCTTGTCGCTGCCGTAGCGCAGCATGGCCTCCCGGTAGGGGATGCGCCGGAAGGGCGGCTTTGAGATGTATGTAATGTCTTCAGACGCGAATTGCGTGAACACGTTGAACAGCACCGTCTCGGTGACCTCCATCACGTCCTCCTGGGTGGCGAAGGCCATCTCGAAGTCCAGCTGGTAGAACTCCCCCGGCGAGCGGTCGTAGCGCGCGTCCTCGTCCCGGAAGCAGGGGGCGATCTGATAATATCGATCGATGCCCGAGAGCATGAGCATCTGCTTGAACATCTGCGGGGCCTGTGGCAGGGCGTAGAACTTCCCCTTGAACTTGCGCGAGGGCACCAGGTAATCCCGCGCGCCTTCCGGCGAGGAGGCCGTCAATATAGGCGTGTGGACTTCCAGGAAGCCCAGCTTCTCCATGTTCTCCCGCAGGGCCCTGATGAACGCCGCCCGGAATTTTAGATTGTGCTGCATCCGCGGCCCGCGCAGGTCTAAGTAGCGGTATTTCAGCCGCATCTCCTCGCGCACGCTGTCCGAATTGCCCACCTCGATGGGCAAAAAGGCGGGCGGCGCGCTGAGCACCGTCAGGCTCCCGGCGTGAAGCTCCACCATGCCCGTGGCGAGCTTGGGGTTCACCGTCTCCTCATCGCGTTTGACCACCACGCCCTCGGCGCAAATCACAGTCTCCCTGGTGACGCCCTTGAGCAGGCTTTCGTCGTGCAGCACCAGCTGCGTCAGGCCGTAGTGGTCGCGCAGATCCACGAAGATCACGCCGCCGTGGCTGCGTATGGTCGCCACCCAGCCGGAAAGCTTCGCCGTTTGGCCGATGTGCTCTTCTCTTAATTCCCCGCAGGTGTGGGTTCTGTATTGCTCGTTCATGCGGTTCCCTCCATCATTTCCTTCACCAGTGCAACAATCTCATCCAATGCGCCATCCAGGGCAATATCTTTTTGAATAGACTTATCGCGCGTCTTCAGTTCCACCACGCCGCGCGCGAGGGTCTTCGGGCTCACGATCGCCCGCAGGGGCACGCCCAGCAGGTCGGCGTCGCTGAACATAAAGCCCGGGCTGACTTTTCTGTCGTCAAAAAGAACTTCAATTCCGGCTTTTTGCAGGGAAGTATAAAGCTCGTTCGAAGTTTGATTGACCTCTTCATTCTCCGCGCGTATCGCGCAGATGTGCACCTGCCAGGGCGCGACGGACATGGGCCAGATGGGCCCGTAGTCGTCGCGGTTGGCCTCGCACACGCAGGCGATCAGCCGCCCCACGCCTATGCCGTAGCAGCCCATCACGGGAACCTGTTCCGTGCCGTCCCGGTCCAGGTAGGTCATCCCCATGGCCTGCGTATATTTCGTGCCCAGCTGGAAGATGTGCCCCACCTCCACGCCGCGCTTGAGCCGGATGGCGGCTTTGCCGCACTGCGGACAGAGGCCGCCCTCGGGGATTTTCGCGATTTCGCTGTACGCTATCCACGGCACATCGCGCGCAGGGGTAAAGCCCTTGTAGTGATACCCCTCCTCGCAGGCCCCGGTGACGAGATTGCCCGCGTTTTGCAATGACCTGTCATAAATGACGACAGCGCCCTTGGGCAAATTCAAACCCACCGGGCCGATGAACCCGCAGGGGAAGCTTTCATTCGCGTCCGCGGCGGGATGGGCCTCCCCGCCCAGCAGGTTGGAGAGCTTGGTCTCGTTGACCTCCAAATCCCCCCGTATAAAGATCACGACGAACTCGTCCGTGGCGTTTCTCTGGTAGAGCACGGCCTTGCAGGTCTGTTCTGCCGTTATATCGCAAAACTGCGCAAGGTCTTCGATGGTCTTTATCCCCGGCGTGGGGATTTTTACGAGGGGGCTATCTTCGTATGGCGCGTTCTCGACGACGCATTCGGCGGCCTCCATGTTTGACCTGAAATCGCACGCAGTGCAAATCGCGAGCGAATCTTCGCCTATGTCCGCCAGCAGCATGAACTCCTCGGCGATCTTGCCGCCCATCATGCCGCTGTCGGCCTTCACGCTCACCACCCGGTTCCCGATCCCGCAGCGCCGGAAGATATTCACGTAGGCCTGATGGCATTTTTTGTAATATTCCCCCAGGTCTTCGAATGAAGCATGAAAAGAATACCCGTCTTTCATCGTAAATTCGCGAACCCGGATCAGTCCCCCCCGGGCCCTGGGTTCGTCTCTGAATTTTGTTTGAATCTGGTACACCATGAAGGGGTAGTTCTGGTAGCTCTGGGCGGCGTCGCGGCACAGGTGCACCACGGCCTCCTCATGGGTCATGCCCAGCACCATGTCCGCCCCGGAGCGGTCTTTCATTCGCATCAGCTCGCTGCCCACGGCGTCCCAGCGCCCGGATTCCTTCCAGAGGCTGGCGGGCATGGCCACGGGCAGCAGGATCTCCTGCCCGCCGATGGCGTCCATCTCCTCGCGCAGTATCTTCTCGATTTTCATCGCGATGCGCTTGCCCGGCGGGTAGAGGCTGAAAATGCCGTTGCCCACGTTCTTGATGTAGCCGCCGCGCAGCGTGAGGATGTGGCTGGCAATCTGGCAGTCCGAGGGGGTCTCCTTGAACCGGAAGCCCAGCATCTCGCCCAGCTTCATATGTACACCCGCTTTCATTCCCGAATAAAAATGAGTTATTTTTTATTATAACATATTTTCAAGCGCAATGCAAGCGCTGGACGGGCTGTTTTTCGGGTTTTCGCAAAAAAATATAGAGGCGCAGCAGCCCTGCGCCTCCACTATGCGAAAAGAAGCAAAAACTCAGAACCACATCCAGATGAAGCCGAAGCCCAGGAAGAACAAAATCCAGTTGAGGAATGTCGCCTCGTAGCGAGTGGAAAAGATGGTTTTGGGCGGTACGTAGCTCGGGTCCTTCACCCAAACAGTGCAGAAGCCGTCCGTGTAGGTGAAATACCCCGCCTTGCTTGTAGTGGCCTCATAATCCGCCTGCGTTTTATCCGCGGCCCCGACACTGATATACGTCCCGCCTGCCGGAATCGTTATCGTTCCCTCAATGGTGACTTTGCTGTTTACATAAGCACGCGCGCCGATCATGGCCGCATCGGTTTGCGTTACATTGCCATAAACTTCGATTTCGCTGTCATACATTGCAATCACAGCGAATGTTTCCGAAGAAGTTACATTTGTCACTTGGGCTTTACTGCCCTGAGAAACGTTTACGCTCCGATTGGAAGCATATGCCAAGCCGGACACATTAAATTGACCATTTGCCGGGTTGTTCACACAGAAGGTGTCCCCCTGATCCGCCGCACGGCCCGCACCCCGCCCACCACCAGCGAGGCCGCCGCGCAGCCCAGCGCGATGACCTGCCCCGCCTGGAACACCCGCGCCACACGCGCCGCCGCCCGAAACCCCTTCAGCGCCTGCCCTATGCTCTTCTCGTTCACAGAAAACCTCCTCAAAAAAACTGTCAACTGTCAGCTGTCAACTCCACCCCGTGCGCGACCGCCGGTATGCTCTCCCCCTGCAAGGGCGAGACCGCCGAGAGCAGCGCCCCCGTGCCCAGGAACAGCACCCGCCGCAGCTCGCCCGATTGCAGCTTGGGAAAAATCTCCCCGCACAGCACCGCCGCCGAGCAGCCCACGCCGGAGCCGCCCACGCCCGCGTCCTGCTCTTCGGTGTCATAGAGCAGCAGGCCGCAGTCTTGATGAACGCTCGCGATGTCCAGCCCGGCCTCCGTGCGCGCCAGCTCCTGCAGCAGCGCCGAGCCTATCCCCCCCAAATCCCCGGTGAGGATCATATCGAAGTCGCCCGGTTTGCTTTCAGTGTCTTGCAAAAATCGTTTGAGGGTGTCCCAGGCGGCAGGGGCCATGGCCGCGCCCATCTCGTTGGCGTTTTTGACGCCGAGATCCGTCACCTTGCCGAAAATCACCCGGGATATGCGCGGCCCGACACCTGTTCCCAGAATCGCCGCCCCTGCGGCCGTGGCGGTTCGCTGCGCCGTAGGGGGCGCCTGCCCGCCGAACTCCAGGGGGAACCGGAACTGCTTTTCGGCGGCGCAAAAATGTGAGCTCGCGCAGGCGCTCACCTTGCCAAAGGCCCCGCTCTCCAACGCCAGGGCCCCCATCGCCAGTGCCTGCGCGAAGGACGCGCACGCGCTGTAAATCCCCGCCAGGGGGATGCCGAGCTCCCGCAGGGCGAAGCTCGTGGCGCTGCACTGGTTGAGCAAATCCCCGCCCAGGTGCAGGTCGATGCCCTCCGGCGCGCAGTGCGCGCGCTCCAGGGCGTGGCTCATGGAGGCCTGCTGCAGGCGGGTTTCGGCCATCTCCCAGCACTTCTCGCCCAAATGCGCCTCGGCGAACACCTGCGCGAAGACATGCCCCAGCGGGCCCTCCTGCTCCGTCTGCCCGCCCACGGCAGCCTGCCCCAAAATGGCGGGCCGGGAAGCCAATTCGGCTGTGCCCCTGCCAAGCCTGATTGCCATGCGCTCATCCCCTCCCAAAGAAGAAATAGATCAACCCGTAGATCGTGCTCACCGCGCTGCCGTAGGCCAGCACGGGCCCGGCCAGCTTGAACAGGTTCGCCCCCACGCCCAGGATCAGCCCCTCGCAGCGGGTCTCCATCGCCGGGGCGGCGATGGCGTTGGCGAAGCCCGTGATGGGCACGCCCGTGCCCGCGCCCGCGTGCTTGCCCAGTTTGTCGAACACCCCGAAGGCCGTGGCCAGCGCTGTGAGGAAAATCAGCGTGCAGGGCACCATGATCTTCACCTGCTCCTCTGCGAAGCCCAATTTTTCGTAAGCCAGATACAGCCCCTGCCCGAACGCGCAAATCGCCCCGCCGACGAGGAACGCCAGCAGGAAATTCTTCGCGTGCGGGCTGTCCGGCGAGGCCTTGTGCACCATGGTTTCGTATTGATTTTTGTCTGTCTTCATAAAAAAATCACTCCCCGGGCTAGTTTGCCCGGGGAGGGGGGGATTATGAATTGCGGTCAATCAGTAGCCGAAAATTTTGCCAATGACCCAAAGGATTCCACACGCAGGAAGCATTACAATCGTAATCGGCAAATAGAGCGGCAAAAGGAGTATAATCGGCAAGGCGTACATCGGAATCAGCAAGCTGAAATAGGGGAAGAAGGCAATTGCGTAGACGACGCCAGATATCCAATTATATACATTTTGCCCAAAGACATAGGGCTTTTCTCCTTTCTCCTTTTCCAGTATGGTGACATCAAACCAAAAACTCTTGCCGTCCTTCATGCTAAGATAAATAGATGCATCCGTTGAATCCGAGCCCTGGACAAGAACGTTCCATTTGTCATACGTATATTCAGAAAATACAAGACCACCTTTCCTGCGGCCCGCAAATTCATAAAAAAACACATCGGCAGAGGTATAGCCGATACCGGCAAGAAACTCTTCCATGTATATATGATCGCCATCTGTAACAGTGATTTCTGCTGCTGTATGGTTGGGGTTATCAACGACAATGAATTTGAAAGGAACGCTGTAGCTGCTTTCTAAATCTATAGGGTTATAATACAGAGAAGTTGAGATTTGCCCGACCTTCAGACCGCGCAGAAAGTAAATGTCGTTGTTTTTTAGTTTCACCCTGTCAACGATGCCATTGCCGGAAACATTTTCATGCCGTGTGTCGGTATAGCCTCTGTCCTCCAACAGTTGCTTCATGGGAATGAGTTCGCCAAGTCCGATTATAATAGGTTCCGAAGCTTCCTCCGCCGCCGATACGGACATTCCGGCCTCAGAGATGCCGAAAGCCATCAACATCGCCAGCAAGAGCGCAAAAAATTTTTTCACTAGTATACCCCTTTCGCCATTTTTCCCATTATAGCATGGGTTGCCCTGAAATGCAAGGGAAAAATTGCGGCGAAAGAAACCGGCGAACGAAAACGCGGCGAGCAAAAACAAGAATGCAGAAATAAGGCGCGTCCCCATTTCTGCATTCTGCATTGCTTTTTCTTATTTCATTTACCCCCCGTAGGGCGTCTGCATCCTTGGCTCGTCGAGCACGTAGACGGTGACCCCCCTGGCCCCCCACTGCTCGCACATCGCCTCGCTGGGCATGTAGAGGTCGATCATGCAGGCGTTCATCGCCACGAAGCCGCCGGTGTCCGCCGCGATGGAGTAGCCGTAGACGTACCTGCCGTCGTTGGAGACGATCCAAAGCTTCGTGCCGTAGGGGAACTGCTTCGGGTCCACGGCCACATAGCCCGGTACGGGCTTGCCCAGGCCGCTGGCCACGCCCGGGTCGCCGTGATAGGCCTTCGCCACGCCGGTGTACGAGGCGAGGTAGCGCGTGGGCACGCCGTCCACGATCTCCAGGGTATCCGGCGGCGTGAGGGTGGAGATAGGCGTCGCCCCGGCGGCGAGCCTCTGCACCCGCGTGCCTATGGTCTTGATCTCCTTCACCGGCTGCCTGAGGATGGTCTCGCTTAGCACGACGGAATCCACCCGCGCCCCGTTGATGTATTTGTCCGAAAAGACTGTCTCTTTTTCGCCCTTTTCGCCCTTTTGCTCTATTTTTTCCATCCCGAGGTCCATCGTGCCCGACTTCTTCGTCTCGCGCTCGAAGTCGATGGCCAGGGTCGCGCGGCGTTCCTTCCACGCCACGCGGCTGATCTTGATGGTCACGCCGGGCGCGAGCGCCTGCGTGAGCCCCGGCTCCACGAAGTCCTCGCCCTCCAGCGCAAGGCCGCACAGCGCCAGGGCGTGGGCCACCGTGCCCTCGGTGAGGGTCAGGCTGTACTCCCTGCCGTAGTCCCGCAGCGCCACGTCAAACGCGCGGCTGACCACCACCTCCATGCCCGCCTCCAGGCGCTCGTTGGGGTCGTGGCTGAGCTTGTCCCGCTCGCCGAGGGTTACCCCCTGCTGCTCCAGCAGGCGGCCCACCCAGCCCGCGCCGGTCATCTGGCGCGGCCCGTTCTCGTCCACGAGCCACACCCGCTTGGCGCGGTAGATGCGGATCACGCAGTCGCCCTCGCTGGCGTAGTTGGTCAGGTCGATATAGTCGTCGTTGCCTATGGTGACGTTCGCGATGCGGAGAATATCGTAGACATCCGATTTTGTCGTCGTCAGGGAGGTCTGCGCGCCGTCGTCGAGGATGAGCACCGTGCGGGAGCTGACCGCGTACACGGTGACGGTGACCGAGAAGAGCAGCAGGGCTGTCAGCGCGGCAGCGGCGGCGAAGACCTGTTTTCGGTGCGGCTTGGATTTCTTCCGAAGCGTACGCATATTTACCTCCGAAATCGTTTAAGCAAACAAAACAGCCGAAAAGCCAACCCGTATATTATATTGTCCAAAAATTGCTTTGTCAAGTTTCTGGGAATCTACGTTTTGTACAATATGAACTATGACATGATCGCTTTTATTCTTTTGAAGAAAAAAACAAAGCAAATATTGTCGTATTCTGGTAATTTCAGGCGCGCTATTTGTAGGATACGTAGAAAAACCCCTGTCCGGGCAGCAATTCCCCCGTTCCGGGTGAAATCGGGGGCTGTGTCATGATTGGGGATTGCTTTTTTTCGCGAAGCAGTGTATACTAAGATTAGAGAGGGGGGGTTATGCCATGCGGAAGCTGAAGCTTTACCTGGAAACAACGGTGTTCAATCGGTTCTTCGAGCCGGGACGGGACTACTATGGCGATACGCACCTGCTGTTCGACCAAATCGCCGCAGGTCTGTTCGAAGCTTATACTTCCCAATACGTGATTGATGAACCAATACGTGATTGATGAATTGGCGAAGGCCCCGGAACCAAAACAGCAGGAAATGCTCGACACGATCATGAAACACCAAGTCGCCGTCTTGGAAAAATCCACGCAAACGGAAGATTTGGCGGCACAATATGCGGTGCACAGAATTATATCCGAAATTCATAGCTACGACCGTTTCCATATTGCGTGTGCCGCAGTGAATGGCATGGATGTGATAATCAGCTTTAACCTCACACACATCAACCGGCTCTCTACCAAAGAAAATACCGAATTGGTCAACCGCTTAAACGGCTATCCCGCCGTTACGATTTCCCTGCCAATGGAGGTGATAGAATATGAGGACGATTAGAGACGACGAGAAGTGGATCGACGACATCCGCGCGAAGCTCTACCAGGAGATGCAGGAGCTCGGCAAGGAGGAGTACGACCGCCGAAAGCGTGAGCAGTTTCTCCAAATTGCAAAGCAATACAACTTTAAAATTGTGCCTGCCCAGGACGTCCGCCGCCCGCCCTTGCCTTGATTCCCCTGCCGCTTTGCCGCCCGCTGTTTCGCATGACGAAAGGCCCCCATGAAACAAATCCAGCTATATTGCGACGGCGCCTGCTCCGGGAACCCCGGGCCGGGCGGCTGGGGCACGATTCTGCGCTACGGCGGCCATGAGCGCGAGCTTTCCGGCGGCGCGGCGGATACCACCAACAACCGCATGGAGCTCACCGCCCTGCTGGAGGGTTTGCGTGCCCTGAAGGAGCCGTGCCGTGTCACGGTGACCACCGATTCGGAGTATGTCGCCAACGGCCTGAACAAGGGCTGGGCCAGGGCTTGGCAACGCAATAACTGGGTGAAGAGCGACAAGAAGCCCGCCCTCAACGCGGACCTCTGGGCCGCCCTGCTCGAGCAGGCCGACCGCCACACCCTGACGGTCCAATGGGTGCGCGGCCACAGCAATCATCCCGAAAACGAGCGCTGCGACCGCCTCGCGGTGGCGCAGGCGCAGAAGTTTAAGAAGTAGAGACGCGGAGCAACCGCGTCTCCCACCTGGCGTTGCGCGCCTGCGAGGGGCTTTTCCGGGGCGATTTTGCTGTGCGAATTTTGCAGGGCAAAATGCACAAGGGCCGCGAAAATATACGATCTCCGCTCCGCGAAAACTGATTTCGCGCAGCGGCGATCTTTATCATAGCCTTACGCCCAGCCCCTCCACCGCACCGCCTCGGCCACGCGGTTGATGGCGATCATATAGGCCGCGTCGCGCAAGGAGACATTTTTTTCCTTCGCCAGGGCGTATACCGCCGCGAAGGCCTTGCCCATGGCGGCCTCCAGCTTATCGAGGACCTCCTCGCGGGGCCAGAAGTAGTTCATGTTGCCCTGCACCTGCTCGAAGTAGCTGCACGTGACGCCGCCCGCGTTGCAGAGGAAATCGGGGATGAGCCGTATGCCCGCCGCGTCGATCAGGGGGTCGCAGTCAGGGGTCACGGGGCCGTTGGCGCCCTCGGCGATGAAGCGCACCCGCTTGGAGACGCCGCCGAAGTTGGCGGGCGTGATTTGGTTTTCCAGGGCGGCGGGGATGAGGATATCCACGTCCTCGGCCAGCCACGCGCCGCCCGGGAGGATCTCGCAGCCCAGGGCCGCGGCCTTCTCTTTGTCGATGCTGCCGAACTTGTCTTTGATCGTCACCAGCGCCTCGATATCAAGGCCTGCTTTATTTCGGAAGGTGTAGGCGGTCTTGTCGGCGTTGTCCCAGCAGGAGATGCACACCACTTTGCCGCCGAGCTGCGTGTAGAGCTTCGCGGCGTACTCCGCCACGTTGCCGAAACCCTGCACGCTTGCTGTGGTTGACTTGATGTCCACGCCCTCGGCCGCGAGGAGGTCGCGCAGGGTATAGACCACCCCGTAGCCCGTGGCCTCCGTGCGCCCCAGGGAGCCGCCCATGCCCACGGGCTTGCCGGTGATCACGCCGGGGCTGCGGGCGCCCATGAGGGCCTCGTATTCGTCCATCATCCAGATCATGTGCTGGCCGTTCGTCATCACGTCGGGGGCGGGGACGTCCACATCCGGGCCCACTTGGGAATACAGCTGCCGGATGTAGCCCCGGCACAGCCGCTCCTGCTCCCCCTGGGACATCTCGCGCGGGTCGCAGATCACGCCGCCCTTGCCGCCGCCCAGGGGGATGTCCACCACGGCGGTCTTCCAGGTCATCCACATCGCGAGGGCCCGCACGGTGTCGGCGGTCTCGTGGGGATGGAAGCGTATGCCGCCCTTGGCGGGGCCCCGGGCGTCGCTGTGCTTGATGCGGAAGGCCTTGAACACCTTCACGCTGCCGTCGTCCATCTTCACGGGGATGGTGAAATGGAACTCCTTCATGGGCGCGGAGAGCAAATCGCGCGCGCCTCCTTCGAGCCCGAGCATATCGGCCACCTTGCCGAACTGTTCCTGCGCGTTGGTGAACGGGTTGTAGCTGCTGTCTGCCATGCGTATCACTCTTCTCTAATTTATAGATAGGCCATATTTTAGCACATTCTATGCCGGATTGCAAGAGCCGTGACGCAAAGTTTCATTATTTCCTCAATTTTCACAGAAAAGGGCGGGAAGTGCGGGAAAAATGCAGCGAGGTGACTGGTAAATTGCGTATTGGTATTTGCGGAAACGCATAACGCAGGGGAAGGAGGCCGTTCCCTGCAGGCTTTGCTTTTACAATCACTGTCAGCCTCGGGTGGCTGAGGATGGCATCGCGGAGCGACGGATTGAGTATACCCTCCCGGACCAAAAAAGGCAAGCGAAAAAAACTTATCAAGAACATATCCACCCGGTTTTTCACCGCCCGGCGGGAACTGCCGGGCAAACGCGCGCTATATATCGGGACTCTTTGCCGGGCTGCGCATGAAAAAAGTGGATAACGCGCGTTCTCCACCGGGTTTTCCACCGCGCCGCCCGAAAAATTGCGCAAAAAAGGGGTTGACAAACGGCGCGTTATCGGGTATAATCCTTCTTGCGCCTTGGGTGTAAAGAAAAACGCTTTACAGGCAGAGGCATGTGGGGTGTCATAAAAGTGTGTGGGGGGAGTGAGAGAAGGCCATGGCGAAGGACTATTCCATCGCGCTGCTGCTGGATTTCTACGCGGAGCTGCTCACGGAAAAGCAGCGCGAATTTTTGGAGTACTACTACAACGAGGACCTCTCCCTGGCCGAGATCGCGGGCAACGAGGGCATCTCGCGCCAGGGCGTGCGCGACGCCATCAAGCGCGCCGAGAAGCAGCTGGTGGAGATGGAGGGGTGCCTGGGGCTCGCCCGGCGCTTCGGCGATATGAAACTGGCCCTGGAGGACATCATCGCCTGCGCCAACGAGGTGCACGAGCAGAACAAGCGCTGCGGGCTCTCCCGGGAGATCAACGAGGCGGCGGCGCGCATCTCCGCCACGGCGCAAAGGCTCATCAATGCTTAATGCTGAATGCTTAATGCTTAATGCTTAGTGCTTAATGCTAAATTAGAAGAACAGGCTGCTACATAAACTAATTAAGCATTCAGCATTAAGAATTAAGCATTAACAAGAAAGGGGATTTCCAGTCATGAAAAAAACGACCCATCGCATCCTCGCGGCCATCCTCGCGGCCTGCCTGCTGTTCAGCGGCGCCATCGGCGCCTCGGCGGCGGCAAGCAAATTCGGCGCCACCATCACCATCAGCAAAATGCCAACCGACCCCACCTTCGTCCCCGGCATCATCGAACCCGACCTCGCGGGCTTGGAGCTTGCCTTCAAGCTGGGCGGCGTGGAGAAAACCCTGCGCTACGACGACATCAACAGCTGGTACGACGACCTGTATGACGTGTGGGACTTCGACTTCGACGCCTACTACCGCATGATAGAGGCCAGGGAGGCGGATTCCTACAACATCTGGCTGGCCGATCCGGACGGCCGCGCGAAAATCGGCGCGAACACCTTCTACCTGGAAGTGAGCGTGCGGGCAGGCGACGAGAGCTATACCAACGCCAGGATCCCCATCGCCCTCACGGGCGTACCGCTGCTCGAAAAGGTCGGCCCCTCGCAGATCGCGGCGCTCCGGCCCGGGCTGCCGACCATGGTGGACGCCTCGTCCCTGTATGACAACAGCAGCAACATCACGCTCTACTCCTTCACCCCGCGCGTGACCGGCTGGTATTCCTTCCGCTCCTCCCTCAGCGGCAACTCGCGCCTGGCCAACGCTTTGTACCGGATCGCGCCCTACCCCTTCTACCTGTTCCTCGACAGCAGCGACCCCTACGGCAAGCTCTTCGACGCCGAAGGCACGCTGGTGGCCGAGAGCGACGACCGGTACTTCCTCAACTACTCCAGCCTGGATTTCAGCGTCCGCGCGCTGCTCACCGCCGGGCAGACCTACTACCTGCTGCCCAGCACCTTCTACAGCTACAGCACGGCCCGCTACGCCGTAACGCCGATATTCCTTGCGCCCGTATTCGCGAAGGGCTGATTCAATGCGTAATCTGTAGGGGCGGCACTTTTGCGAGCCTTAATTGCGCAAAAGTAGTTGCCGCCCGCTATGCAGAGGGCCATAACCCGGGCGGCAAGAATGCCGCCCCTACAGAAGAGGCATATCATGAAAACCATAGCGAATCTACTGTGGGTGATTTTCGGGGGGCTGGAGCTGGCCCTGGCCTGGATGGTGGCCGGGCTGCTGTGCTGCCTCACCGTCGTCGGCATCCCCTTCGGCATCCAATGCTTTAAGCTCGCGGGCTTCGTGCTGTGGCCCTTCGGGCGGCACGTGGAATATGACCGCGGCGGCGCGGCCAACTTCCTGCTCAACCTCCTGTGGATTTTGCTCCTGGGCTGGGAGCTGGCCCTCGGGGCGCTGGCCGTTGGTCTGGTCTGGTGCGTGACCATCGTGGGCATCCCCATCGGCCTGCAGGCCTTCAAGTTCGCGAAGCTGGCGATACTGCCGTTCGGTGCGAAAGTGGTGAGGTAGCGAAAGCCGCACGAGGAACGTCGCTCCGCGAAGCTATCCTCAGTCCGCCCGAGGCGGACAGCTCCTTCCACGGGAAGGAGCCGGGGGGATTAGCCGTAAGCAGGCTATGCAAGCACTGTGACGTGGAAACGATGGCGTGTTCCGCTTAATCCCCAAGGCTCCTTCCCGTGGAAGGAGCTCCCCGCCTCGGGCGGGGTGAGGATGGCATCCGCGGAGCGGCTGACCGCTTGGCGTAACAAGTACGAGGAGGTGAACCCATTGGCATTTGAAGGCCTGTCCGACCGGCTGGAGGCCGCGTTCAAGCGCTTGCGCAGCAAGGGCAGCTTGACCGAAAAAGACGTGCGCGACGCGATGCGGGAGGTCCGCATGGCGCTGCTGGAGGCGGACGTAAGCTTCAAAGTCGCCAGGGATTTCACCTCGCAGGTGACGGAGCGGGCCATAGGCGCGGCGGTGATGGAGAGCCTCACCCCGGCCCAGATGGTCGTCAAAATCGTCCACGAGGAGCTGGTCGCCCTCATGGGCGGCACCCGCAGCAGATTGACCCAGGCGTCCCATGGGCCTACAGTTGTGATGATGTGCGGCCTGCAGGGCTCCGGCAAGACCACCCACAGCGCCAAAATCGCGCTGATGCTCAAAAACCAGGGCCACAGGCCATTGCTCGCCGCCTGCGACATCTACAGGCCCGCGGCCATTCAACAGCTGCAGGTCGTCGGCGAAAAAGCCGGCGTGCCCGTGTTCGAGATGGGCACGGATACCAGCCCCGTCACAATCGCAAGCGAAGCGCTAAAACTTGCCCGGGACCAGGGCTATGACTATGTGTTTCTCGACACAGCCGGGCGGCTGCACATAGACGAGGCGCTCATGCAGGAGCTCAAGGACATCAAGGGGGCCGTGCGGCCCCACGAGATCCTCCTCGTGGTGGACGCCATGACCGGCCAGGACGCCGTGAACGTGGCAACAAGCTTCAACGAGGCCCTGGGCATCGACGGCCTGGTGCTCACCAAGACCGACAGCGACACCAGGGGCGGCGCGGCGCTCTCGGCGCGGGCCGTCACCGGCAAGCCCATCAAGTTCGTGGGCACGGGGGAGAAGCTCGGCGACCTCGACGTCTTCCACCCCGAGCGCATGGCCCAGCGCATCCTCGGCATGGGCGACGTGCTCTCCCTCATCGAGAAGGCCGAGACCATGCTGGACGAAAAAAAGGCCGCCGAGATGGAGGAGAAACTGCTCAAAAACAAGTTCGACATGAACGATTTATTGGAGCAGTTCCGGCAGCTGCGCAAAATGGGCAGCGTGAAGGACATCCTGGGCATGATCCCCGGCCTCGGGAAACAGGTGCGCGACGTGGACATAGACGAGCGCCAGTTCGACAGGGTGCAGGCACTGATTCTCAGCATGACCCCCCAGGAGAGGCGAAAGCCGGACATCATCAATCCCAGCCGCAAGCGGCGCATCGCCGCCGGGGCCGGGCAGCAGGTGGAGGACGTCAACCGCCTGCTGGCGCAGTTCCGCCAGATGCAGAAGATGATGAAGCAGGTGGGCGGCAACGGCAAACCCGGCAGGGGCGCGATGCGCGGGATGATGGAGCAGTTCAGGTGAAATTATCGATAAACGATAATCGAAACGATCGAGAATCAATAGTGTAATATCGAAAAACAATAACACATTTCGGAGGAACAAATCACATGGCAGTCAAGATTCGCCTGCGCCGCATGGGCGCGAAAAAAGCACCCTTCTACCGCATCGTGGTGGCGGATTCCCGCTACCCGCGCGACGGGCGCTTCATCGAGGAGATAGGCACCCTCAACCCGCTCACCAACCCGCCCGCGATCACCCTGGACGGCGAGAAGGCCCGCCAGTGGATCAAAAACGGCGCGCAGCCCACCGACACCGTGAAGGACATTCTGAGGAAGCAGGGCGTGGTGTAGAACACCCCCCGGCCCCGCGGGGCCTTCCCCCTCTAAAGAGGGGGGCTTGAATCGACACACCCATAACTTGCGTTGAGCCACCCCATAGCCCCCCTCTTCAGAGGGGGATGAGGCCAACATTTCCTACGGGAAACGTCAAGGGCCGGGGGTGTGTACTAAGGAGAAACCAATGAAAGAACTATTACTCGCCTTAGCCAAGGGCCTGGTGGACGACCCCGACGCCGTGACCGTCACCGTGGACGAGCCGGACGCCGAGGGCATCACGTTCTACCACCTGCGCGTGGCCCAGGGGGATATGGGCCGCGTCATCGGCAAGCAGGGGCGCATCGCCAAGGCCATACGCACCATCATGAAATCCGCCGCCATCCGCGCGGGGGAGAAGATCTCCGTGGAAATCGACGAATGACCAGCTGCGCTGGAGGCGGGCGCTTCGCGTCTGTTGACGAGAGCTATGATGACTGATTTCCTCGAGATCGGCACCATTACCGGCACGCATGGTATTCACGGGGAAGTGCGGGTGAACCCCGCCTGCGATTCCCCGGAATTTTTCACTGCCTTTGATGTGCTCTATTGGGACCCGGAGGGCAAACAGCCCGTGCGGGTGCTTTCGGCGCGGGCGCACAAAAACCTCGCCCTGCTGCAGCTGGAGGGCGTGGATTCCATCGAAGCCGCGCAGGCCTTTTGCCGCCGCACGCTCTTCTTCCGCCGCGCCGACGCCCGGCTGGAGGAGGGGCGCTATTTCGTCGCCGAGCTGCTGGGCTGCGAAGTCTTCGATGCGCATGATCCAAGTGTGCGCTACGGCACAATCAGCGATGTGACCGAAACCGGGGCGAACGACGTGTGGCACATCCAAACGCCGGAGGGGAGAGAGATACTCATCCCCGTGATCGACGACGTGGTGAAGGCTGTCGATATAGATGCGCGGCGTATTGAAGTCGTGATGCTGGAGGGACTGCTGGACGTGTGACAGGCATAAAAAATTTTTTTGAAAAATTTTGTAACGAATCCCCGGTTTCTCCGTCTAACCGATGGTATCCAAAAAAACATCAAAGGAGATCATCATGAAACACGCGAAGAAACCGCTCGCCCTGCTGCTGGCGCTCGTCATTGCCCTTGGCCTGGGCGTCTCCGCCATGGCGGAGGAAGAACTCGATGTCCCCTACATCATCACCCAGCCGCAAAATCAAAACCTGCCCTATGGCGCTGCTATTACGCTGAGCGTCGAAGTGTATCTTCCGGAGGGCTGGACGGCGGAGTATCAGTGGTACATCAGGCACAGATGGTTCCAAGAGTATGGTTTTACAAACGACAAATACATCTTGGACGGCGCAACAGAACCAACCTTGCTGCTTTCTCCCGGCGATCCCTGGTACACCATATACTGGTTTTATGAGGAGGGCATAGATTATACTTTTTTCTGCGAAGTGACTTTTGCAGGCGCTTATCAAACGCTTAACAGCGACAACGCCAGGGTTATTGTAGCAGAAAAGACAGCCGACGACCTTCCATATGTCATCACCTCACCGAAAGACCTCACTATCCGCTCTGGCCGCAGTTTTATTCTCAGCGTGGAAGTGTACGTCCCCAAAGGCTGGACGGTGGAGTATGAATGGTTCGTAGGCAATCAAGAACCCCAATTTGGCCCTGGGACAGTCACCACAAAGCCCAGCATTCTTGTCGCCCGCGGCGATCCCGGATACTTCTTCAGATGGGGCCGCGCGAGCTATTACTGCAACATAACCGCTTATGACAAAGACGGAGACCCTTTCCAGCTCCCTCAGCAGTACGCCAGCGTTACCGCGAAAAGCTTGGCCGACGGGTTTTTGAGTACGCTATGGAACTCACGTATAATGATACGTTTATCGAACAGTGGCGTTGTTGGCGTTCTTTTTGTGGCTTTTATTTTTGCAATAACTATTCTTCCTACGCTGTTGATTGGCGAGCTGTTCGGCTGGATAAGAAGCTGGCTGCCGCCTGTCTCATAGATGGCTTACAAAGTAAAAAAATGCGAAAAACAAGGCCCTCCCTATTGACAAAACCACACGGCCGGTGTATAATGGAGTTGTCAGGGAGGGTTGCGTTGCGAGACGGTGATCCTTTCCCGCCAGAGTTTCACGGACTAGCCGCTGACTTTGCGAGAGAGAGCGGCTAGTCCGCTTTTACTTACGGCGATCCCGTAAGTAAAGGAACAGTTCAACCAGTGCTATTATTATTGATATGGCCTGCAAGACCGCACCAACGATTTCCCACATGGCTTCGCCCCCCTTTCCATAGACACTCGAAGTAAACGCAGGTTTTGTGTATATGGCAGGAAAGGCTACGGCGGCTGGGCTGGCCTTCGGGGCCTAAGTGAAACCCACACCGGCAACCGCCGCGAATTTTCACCGGCTGGCGTCCCCTGCGGTTGCTTGACACACAGGGTGCAACTCTGCGAATAGTATAGCACACAAATAATGGCAATACAAGTGGTTTTTCAACAATGCCCGCGCGAAATTTTCCGTACTTTCCCATTACTAATTTCTTACCCGCTATGCCATGCTATGAATGTAAAAACATGAGCATGGGGGTACGCACAATGGCCAACCGCAACGAAAATGTCCCGTCCCAGGCGTGGGCGGACTTCGCGGCCTCGGGGCGGGTGGAGGACTACCTGCGCTACCGGGCGGCGGAAAACCGGGCCGACGCCGCCACCGGGGTTTCCGGGGGGAGCATTTCCTATGCAAACAGCCGCGCTGGTGCTGCGCGCCGACGAAATCAAAGAAGACGACCGCCTGATTACGGCGCTTACTGAGCAATTGGGCGTGGTCCGGGCCTTCGCCAACGGCGCGAAAAAGCCCAAAAGCCCGCTGCACGGCGCGTGCCAGCCCTTCGCCCACGGCGAGCTGGAGCTCACGCGGCGGCGGGATACTTATGTCGTCACGCACGCGCGGGCCGCGGGGGTGTTCCACGCGGGCCTGGCCTCGGAGCTCTCCCGCCTGGCGCTGGCGGGCTACTTCGGCGCGCTGTGCGCGGCGCTCGCTCCGCAGGAGGAGCCAGCCCCGGAGCACCTGCGCCTGATGATGAACGCCCTGCACTTCCTGAACGCGGGCCTGCGCCCCCAGTGGCTGCTCAAGGCCGTGGTGGAGCTTAGATTGATATGCCTTGCCGGGTACAAGCCGGATTTGACCGGCGACGGGCCCTATCTGGACTGCGTGCATGGCGTGATCGTTCCGGACGCCGGTGCAAGGCGCGTGCTGCTGGAGCCCCCGGTGCGGGAGGCCATGCGCTTCATCTGCGAGGCCCCGCTGGAGCGCGCGTTTCGCTTTACCCTGCCGGAGGAGGGCCTGCGGGCGCTGTCGTTCGCGTCGCAGACCTATCTGCAGCACCAGGTTGGACGAATATTTGACGAGCTGGCGTATTGGGAGGGGCTAAAATGAAGAAAAAAACATATCTGCTGGTCTTGCCCGCGCTGGCCTGGCCCGCGGTTATGCGCGCCGCGGCAGAATGGTCAGTGCTGGCGATGGCGCACGGGTTCAACCGCAGGCTGCCGGATAAAATGCATGACTGGCTGCCGCAGATCCCTATCCTCAGCGTGGATTGCGCGGACAGCATGGACTTCAACGACAGGGCGATTGAGATCACCAATGCATATAATAGGAGTTCCCTATGAACAAACACTACAAAACCCTTGAACTCGATAAAGTCCTCGCCATGGTGGCCGAGAAGTGCGCCTGCGACGACGCACGGGAACTGGCCCTTTCCATCGAGCCGGAGCCGAATTTGCAGCTGGCGCAGGCCCTGCTGAACCAGACCCGGGACGCCCACATGCTCCTCGCGCGCTTCGGCGGGCCCGCGTTCGGCGGGCTGGCGAACGTCAACAACGCATTGAAAAGAGGCCAGGCGGGGGGCATCCTCACTTTACGTGAATTCTTGGCTCTCGCCCAGGTGCTGCGGGTGCTGCGGGGCGTCGCCGCGTGGCGGGAGGGCAATTCCGGCGTGGAGTGCTGCCTGGACGCCCTGTTCGGCGGCATCTCCCCGAACAAATACCTGGAGGAGGCCATAGGCAACGTGGTGCTCTCGGAGGACCGCGTGGCCGACCACGCCTCGCCCGCGCTGGCGGACATCCGCCGCAAAATCCGCGTGCAGGAGAGCAACGTGCGCGCCCGCCTGGAGGGCCTGACCCGCTCGCAGGCCTACTCGAAATTTTTGCAGGAGAGCATCGTCACCATGCGCGGCGGGCGCTTCGTGGTGCCGGTGAAGGCCGAGTATCGAGGCGAGATCCCCGGCCTGGTACACGATGCTTCTGCGAGCGGCGCCACGGTGTTCGTGGAGCCCATGGCCGTGGTGGAGGCCAACAATGAGATCAAAGTGCTCCAGAGCAAGGAGCGCGACGAAATCGAGCGCATCCTCTCCGAGCTCTCAATTTTAGCGGGAAGCTTCTATGAGCCCGTGGCGTACAGCTTCGAGTGCGCGGCGGAGCTCAACGTGATCTTCGCCAAGGCCCTCGTGGCCTACGACATGAAGGCCGGCGCGCCGGCGCTCAACAACCGTGGCGAGATCGAGCTGCGCAGGGCCAGGCATCCGTTGATCAACAAAGACCAGGTCGTGCCCATCGACATCTCGCTGGGCGTGGACTTCGACGCGCTGATCGTCACCGGGCCCAACACCGGCGGCAAGACCGTGAGCCTCAAGACCGTGGGCCTGCTGTGCCTGATGGCCATGTGCGGCCTGATGCTCCCCGCGGCGGATCGGAGCCGGGTGTCTGTATTCAATCAAGTGCTGGCCGACATAGGCGACGAGCAGTCGATCGAACAGTCGCTCTCCACCTTCAGCAGCCATATGAAAAATTTAATTTCTATCCTGGAAAATGCCGACAATCACAGTTTGGCACTCATCGACGAGCTGGGCGCGGGCACCGACCCCGTGGAGGGCGCGGCCCTGGCCATGGCGATCATAGAGGCCCTGCGAGCAAAAGGCGTAAAACTCGCCGCGACGACGCACTACGCCGAACTGAAGGCCTACGCCCTGCAGGCCCCCGGCGTGGAGAACGCCTCCTGCGAGTTCGACGTGCAGACCCTGCGGCCCACCTACAAGCTTTTGATCGGCGTGCCCGGAAGATCAAATGCCTTTGCGATTTCAGAAAGACTGGGGATGCCCGAGGAGGTCGTCAACCGGGCCAGGGCACTGGTGAGCACAGAGGGCACGCGCTTCGAGGACGTCATCGGCCAGCTGGAGCGCAAGCAGAATCTGGCCGACCAAGCCAGGGAGGAGATGGAGCAGCTGCGCTTGAAAGCTGAAAATGCGTTGCAGGAAGCAGAAAAAATCAAAGAGCAGTCAATTCAAAAGCAGGAAAAGGCCCTGGAGGACGCGCGGGCCACGGGACGGCAGATCAGCGAGAGTACCCGCCGGGAGGCCTACGCGCTGCTGGGCGAGCTGGAGCGCCTCAAGAAAGAAAAGGACAGCGAGAGCGACGTGCAGGCCCTGGCCCGGCGCGCCCGCGCCGCCATGAAGAAGGGCCTGGACGGCCTGGACGAGGTCTCCCGGGGGGAACTGCCCATCGAGGACGACGACGAGGAGTATGTCCTGCCGCGCGAGCTGGGCATAGGCGATACCGTGCGCATCGCGAATATGAAAATCCAGGCCGAGGTGCTGGAGCTGCCCGACGGCAAGGGACAGGTGAAGGTGCAGGCAGGGAGCGTCACGATGAAGGTGGCGTTGGGCAATCTGCGATTGCTGGGCAACGCACAATGCACAATTGACAATGCACAATTAAAGAAACGCAAGAAATCGGGCGACGACCCGGTGCAGCCCAACACCGCCGCCGAGACCCGCCTTGACCTGCGCGGGCAGACCGTGGAGGAGTGCCTGATGGAGCTCGACAGATACATGGACCAGGCGCTGCGCACCGGGATACACGAGTTCACGATCGTGCACGGCAAGGGCACCGGGGCCCTGCGCGCCGCCGTGCAGAAATACCTGAAGAGCTCGCAGTTCGTGAAGGCCTACCGCCTGGGCGTCTACGGCGAGGGGGAAACGGGGGTCACGATCGTTGAGCTGAAATAAATGAGAAATTAGAATGCAGAAATGCAGAAATGCAGAAATGTATTTCCGAGACCTTTATTTTAAGGAGCCCACCCATGCCAGCCTTCGCCCGCTCATTCAAATATGCCCTCAAGGGCCTGCGCCACTGCCTGCGCGAGCGCAACTTCCGCTTTCACACGGCCCTGGCGGCGTATATGTTCGGCTACCTGATCATATATGACTGGTTCACGCTCACGCGCGGGGCCTGGGCCGCGCTGATCCTGGCGGTGGCGGCGGTGCTCTTCGCCGAGGCGATGAACACCTCGCTGGAGGCCCTGGTGGATTTGGTGAGCCCGGGCAGGCATCCCCTGGCCGCCAAGGCGAAGGACGTGGGCGCGGCGGCGGTGCTGGTGTGCTCCATAGGCGCGGTGGCGGTGGGGGCCGCCCTGCTGTGGCAGCCCGGGGCCTTCCGGGCGATGATTGAATATTACAGAGCGAAGCCCCTGATGCTTCTGGCCCTGGCGGGGAGCCTCACGGCCACGGGGCTGTGGGTCTTCCCGGACTGGAGCAGGAAGGGCTGAACTCGTTTGTCGAACAAGTATTTTGATTCCAGCTATTGACAGCGAGGCAAATCTCTGTTACAATACAGGCGTAGCGTTGCCTATGCGGTAGGCGGTTAAATCCTGCCCCAACCCGGTCACGGGGAAGGGAGGTGTGTGGATGGAATTTTTAGTGCTTTTGGTAGTAATACTGATCGTCGCAACAGGTTGCAAAGGCCTTGCCTAAGCTTTTAAAGCAAGGCCTTACGCATACAAACGAAATAGCCGCCCCAGCTTTTCCGACTGAGCGGCTAATTCTTTAGCTTAACTGAAGGGGGCTAACCGTCTATACGGTAGCGCTACACTCATTATAGTCTATTGTGCGGCAAATGTCAATATGAAAATAAAAAATTCTAGCACATACAAAAGTCCAACAAGCTTAGGCGGTTATTTCTGTACCCATCACTAAGGCAGGCAGCGGTGGAAACATACGCGGCGCTGGCGGCGGATATTCCGTTTGCCATCGCGGTCGCGCAAGCGGCCCTGCAATTTCTCGGCCATCTGGCCGGGCACATAAAGAAGTAACCGCCCTCAAGCCTCGAAAACTTGGGCGGTTGCTTCTAATTCATCATTAGGAAAGGGCGCAGCCGCTTCCGGGCAGGCCATCTTCTATGCTTATTATAGCGCAGGTATTGCGTTTTGTCAAGTCATTTTAACGAAAATTCGGAGCTCTCATGAAAAAAACAGCTTTCATCGCCATCGTCGGCTGCCCGAACGTGGGCAAATCCTCCGTCCTCAACGCCCTGCTGGGCGAAAAGGTCGCCATCGTCAGCGAAAAGCCGCAGACCACCCGCACGCGCATCATGGGCGTGCTCACCGAGGGCGAGCGCCAGCTTGTCTTCACCGATACCCCCGGCCTGCACCGCCCGCGCACCAAGCTCGGGGAGCACATGGCCCGGGCCGTGAAGGAGGGCATGGACGGCGTGGACGCCTGCCTGCTCGTCGCCGAGGCCGCGGGCAAGGGCCTTCGCCCCCAGGAAGAGGAGCTCCTTGCCAGCTTCAGGAAGCAGCGCACGCCCGTGATTTTGCTCCTGAACAAGATCGATCTCCTGCGCAGCAAAGAGGACCTGATGGAGCGCATTTTGCTCTTCAGCGGGGCCTGCGATTTCGCCGCCGTCATCCCCTGCTCGGTGAAGACCGGCGACAACATGCCCGCCCTGCGGGAGGAGCTGGCGGCCCTCTTCGGCGCGCTGGCGCTATCCGAGGGCTTCTACTTCCCCGAGGACACCCTCACCGACCAGTGCGAGCGCGTGCTCGCCGCCGAGCTGCTGCGCGAGCAGCTGCTGCGCAATCTCGAAGACGAGATCCCCCACGGCGTCGCCGTCGTGATCGAAAAATTCTCCACCCGCCAGAAGGACGGCGCCGACCTGCTGGACATCGAGGCCACCATCTTCTGCGAGCGCGAGAGCCACAAGGGCATGGTCATCGGCAAGGGCGGCGCGATGCTGAAAAAAATCGCCAGCGCGGCCCGGGCGGAGCTGGAGGCCTTCTTCGATTGCAAGGTGAATTTGCAGTGCTGGGTGAAGGTAAAGGAGGGCTGGCGCAACCGCGAGGGGGTTATACGCAATTTTGGGCTGGAGTGAGGAGGCTAAAAATGAAACACGTTTTACTGAGCGCGGATGGTTATCCCTCTGTCTATTCTGTGCCGGACATCGTGGCCGATAATCTGGAAATGTATTGCCTTGATTTTTGCGAGCGTTGGCTGCGTGAAAGCCCAGACGCCGCTGAGTATCGTGTCGATCTTGGCGCTTGTATTGGCTTTCGTTTTAACGAGGAAGACTTTGTAAAATACTTGAACAAATGGATATTTCCTGATCAGCCATCAATCTTGGTCGAAACGTTGGAGATTGGACCAAAAGAAAAAATTCCTCAGAAATATGAAGATTGCGAATGGTTTAATTTTTAGGAGGAGTTTTCAATGCGCTCCATGATGCAGGCGCAAATTTACAGAAAAAGGTTGTAATTCCAGATATTGTGTGATATAATGGCCGTGTTGCATAGGGGCGCTTGCGCTCCGAATGTGGGCGGTTCGTGCGTAGGTGGCCGCCGGTGGGGAAACCCGGCCGCCAAGCCCTCCAGGGATGTAGTCTTAGACGAAATCCTAATGAAAGGAGGGTATGTGATGGAGAATATTACGCTGCAAGACTTTATCGGTCTGATGCTGATGCTCATTGCATTCGCTACATTGGTGCTAAAGCTGTTTGACAGCAAAAAGCACTAAGCCGCTCTCCCCATCCAAAAGCAGAGCGGCTTAGGCTAATCTCAAATTAAGGAGGGGAACCGCCTGCAACGGCAACCCCTTGCTTCTGTATTATACACCGGCTATGTGCAGTTGTCAAGGGGATTTGCGCAAATGCCTGAAAATTTCCCGCAAACCCCTTTACATTTCTGCCCCGGGCATGTATAATACCCATACTGGGTATTTATTTTTTGAAACTGGAGAGCTTTTATCCCGATGCGCTACGAGAACGAGCCCTGC